>Ga0302323_100000257_pt1 | contig 40850 bp, 22 predicted proteins | sample Fen_T0_3_FD_201950 | JGI IMG/M metagenome (GOLD analysis project Ga0302323, IMG submission 201950) | Peat permafrost microbial communities from Stordalen Mire near Abisko, Sweden - Fen_T0_3 | ecosystem: Environmental > Terrestrial > Soil > Wetlands > Permafrost | place: Sweden: Abisko...
GGCGGCCGACGACCGGAATTGCCGAATTTCCAGCGGAGCGAGCGCGGTTGACACTTCATTTTCGTGAAAGCAACCGCTTGAACTGGGGTCGCCTGCTCGTCGCATAGGCAGTGGCGCAATTGCTGAGGAGCCGAGGTGGTCGACTACCAGGGTGGCTCGAACGTCCTCGACAGTGCCACGCGCCTTTTCCGTCCCGCACCGGGACGCGGTGCAGCCAACGTCACAGCTGCTGGGACGGGGTTGGCGGCAATCGGGAATCCCCGCCTTTTCAGCCCAAGGTACGGGATCAGTACCGAGTTTATAGGTGGAGCGGGTAGGCCGTGCGTCCCGGCCCACTGTAATTGCGGGTGGCGCGCTGCCGGGGCGGCAATGATCGACACGGGCGGCGCCGATTTCGGTCAAAAGACATCCGTTTTCGGACAGTCTTCATCACATGGGCTCCTTGCATCCTATCCGGTCTCCCTCGCGGGTGCCAGAGCCCGGGAAAGCATGCATCGACACCTTCGAGCAAGAGCTCGACTACCTGTACGGCACGCTGCGAAGGCTCGGTGCCCCGCCTGCCGACATCGACGACCTGCTGCAGGACATTTTCGTGGTCCTCTACCGCCATTGGCCGACGCTCGATTTGACTCGTCCCCTCCGCCCTTGGCTGTTCGGTGTCGCGTTCCGCGTCGTCCGCGCGCACCGGCGTCGACGAGCCCGTGAATCACCGTGGGGCGGGTTGGATCCGGAGGACGCGGCTGATCGCGCCGACGGGCAGTTGGAGGGCCGGCAGTCCCTGGCAATCCTGTGGGCCGCCTTGGAACACGTCCCTAGCGGACGTCGCTCAGTGGTTATCAAGCACGATCTCGAAGGGCTCGAGATCCTCGACATCGCGCGGCAATTATCGATGACTAAGTTCGGGGTCTACGCAAGGTTATACAAAGGTCGCAAAGAGTTGGCATCGGCCGTGCGACGGCTTTTGAGGGAAGGAGTGGTACCAACATGAAAGGTCGAGAGCTTCCCTTTGAGCCGGAGCTAGAAGCGCTGCTCAACCCACAAAGGATCGAGCGACGGGCGCCGCCCGAGGTGCGCGCACGTGCACTCGCCCGCGGACGAGCGATTGTCGCAGCGGGAGGCAAAATCCCGCCGCTCTCAACGGTGGAGCTGCTCGCTCCACCGTGGGCGAAGCCGATGCGAAACAGGGGTGTGATTCGGATCGCGTTGCCCGCTTCATTCGCCGCGGTGGTTGCGATCGGAGCGGTTGCCGCACTGCGCACTCCACCAGCTCGCACTCCGACGCCCGCGTCGAGTGCCCAGCCGACCACCGTAGTTTCGGAGGTAGTCCAAGACTCCTCGATACCGCCACAGGCGGACACACCGCCACTGCTCGCGCCCCCCAAACCCGCGCGCAGTGCCCACCCCGACGGGGAACTCGGCACGACCGAGCTGCAGTTGCTCGCGCGCGCTCAGGCAGCGTACACACGTCGAGACTTCACGCGCGCTATCGGCCTGGTCAGCGAACTCAGTCGACGATTTCCCAACGGACATCTCGCCGAAGAGCGAGAAGCATTGCGCGTCCGATCGCTGCTTGGCGCCGGGCGCACCGACGAAGGCCGGCGTGCAGCGGCGGCTTTTGCCACCCGCTTTCCGCGCAGCGTCCTTTTGCCGAAGGAAGCAAAGCCATGAAGTGGAACACGACGCGGCTGAAGAGACGCGGCTGAACAGCTAGCGTCCACGGGTCACGGGTCACGGGTCACGGGTCACGGTTGTAACGAGTGGGTCGTTCGTCCAGTATGTAACCGTGATCGCGGGATACACGGGCCCCCTGATTGGCGTCGGCGCCCTTTGCCTTTCTCTTCTCAACCCAGCGCAAGCTTGGGCCAAACCCGCCGCATTCCTAGTTACTCTCGAATACGATCCGGCCCCCAGTTGTCCGGGGGCAGAGACCATCCAGGCGGCGGTCTTCGCGCGCCTCGGTTGGGATCCGTTCGCCGATGATGCGCCGCACCACGTCTCGGTGCGCATCGTGCCCAAGGGGGGCTCGCTGGACGGCCGGATCGAGTGGCGCGATGCCGATGGCCAGTGGGCCGGCGATCAGACCTTCAGTATGCAGAGCGGTGATTGTCTGCGCCTCACGCGGACCATGGGGCTCGCGCTCGCGGTCCAGATTCAACTGTTGCGAGACCTGGGCGCGGCTCCCGCGGTCGGTCGCGAGCGGGCGGCTGAACCGGAGTCCGCCCCAAAAGCCGCTGCCGAGACGCCCAGCGTGAAGCCTGCGCGGGAACCGACTCCGCCGCCTCAGAAAGCGCCGCCGCCCGTCGTGAGTACCCCACCGCGCTCGCCGAGCTCGAGCCCTCGACTGTTGTTCGCGCTGGGTGCTGGGCCAGCGATCGGCTTCGGAATGGCCCCCCGTCCAATTTTGCTCGGCCGCGTTTTCGGGGCGCTTGCCTGGCAGCACGCCTCAATCCAGCTGGCCGCCGAAGTGAGCCTGCCCGCCACCACCCGACGCTCCGATGGCGCAGGGATCTCAGAACAGTTGCTGCTGCTGAGCGCCGCCGGGTGTGAGGGGCTCGAGCGCTGGAGTGCGTGTCTCGTGGTGAATGCAGGGCGAGTCAGCATGGCTGGCGAGGACATCGACCGTCCCACCTCGACGCATCTACCTTTCGTCGATGCCGGCGTCCGCGCGGGCTTCACCGAGCCGCTCGGGGCTCGTGGCTTCGTCAACGCGCATGCGGACGGACTCGTCATTTTGACCCGCTGGACGGCTAGCCTCGATGACGTCCCGGTCTGGACCATGCCGCGCTTCGCCGGGGCCATGGGCATCGACATCGGGCTGAAGTTCCGTTGAGCCAGCCCTAGGAAAGGGCGTCGGCCGGGCGTCTGCTGAATCGGCGAGCAAGGTCCCAGGGCTCACTACGCCGAGGTTCCCGAGCGTGCGAACCAGATGAATCCTCGTCACAACTTGCGGTCCCAGCCGACAGTTGAGTGGGACGGGGGCCTGCGTCGCGGGCACTCGTCGTCTGGTGACCAATCCCCAGCCACAGCAGAGGCCAAGCCGTGACCCTTGAAACCAAAAAATACAGCTCAATTGTACCGCTTGCTCTTCTGCAGCTGACCGCGGCGCTGGGCGTGCTGCAACCGCGGCTCGCGGCGGCCGCGGACCCCGTGGAAAAGCTGCAGGAATTCGGCTTGGACCAGGTTCAAATCACAGACCAATATCAGCAGAACCTGTTCACGAAGGACGTGACGTACCTGATCACGACGCTGGACTCCGACCGCCTGCTGGCCGGCTTCAAAGCGGTCTCGACCGGCACAAACGCCACAAACCTCTACGGCGGCTGGGAGAACCAGAACATCCGAGGACACTCGATGGGCCACTGGCTGTCGGCGGTAGCGCACGCCTACCAGCAAGCGAAGGGCAGTGATCCAGCGTTGGCGAGCCAGATCAAGGTCAAGCTCGACGATGTCGTTTCGAAGTTGAAATCCTATCAGTTGTCGAGCGGCTTCCTGTTCGCGACGCCCTTGTCCCAGTTCGACGACATGGATAGCGGCGGCAGTAACAACTGGGTGCCGTACTACACGATGCACAAGATCCTGGCGGGCTTGCTCGATGTTTACGAATTCGAACAAAATCCCGACGCTTTGACGGTCGCCAGCAAAATGGGTGACTGGCTCTACGCCCGCGCCTCCGGCTGGAGTTCTAGCGCAAAATCACGCGTCCTCTCCTCCGAGTACGGCGGAATGAACGACGCGCTGTACACGCTGTACAAGTTCACGAAGAGCGCGAATCACCTAACGGTCGCTCATATCTTCGATGACACCAGCTTGTTCACGACCACCGCCCAAGGCAACGATACCTTGAACGGGAAGCACGCGAACATGACCATCCCGAAGTTCATTGGCGCCTTGAACCGCTATCGAACCGTCGGCGCGACCGAGTCGTCCTACCTGAGCGCGGCCGACCAGTTCATGGCCCTCGTGCTCAAGAACCATACCTACGTAACCGGCGGCAATAGCGAGGACGAGCATTTCCACGAGCCCGGGAAGCTCGACGCGCATCGTGACAACGTAAACAACGAGACCTGCAACGCTTACAACATGTCGAAGCTGACGCGGGATCTGTTCAAGGTCACCGGTGACATCAAGTATGCGGACTTCTACGAGCGCGTGCACATCAACGAAATCTTGTCGTCGATGAATCCGACCACGGGTATGACGACCTATTTCAAACCGATGGGGACCGGATACTTCAAGGCGTTCGGCACGCCGGAAGGCAGCTTCTGGTGCTGTACCGGCACCGGCATGGAGAACTTCACCAAGCTGGGCGACAGTTTGTACTTCCACGATGCGACCGATCTTTACGTGGTTGGCTACGTGAGCTCGACGTTGAATTGGGTCGATCGCGGCTTGTCCGTCAGCCAGGTGACCGACATCCCGTCGACTAACAAGGTGACCTTCACAATCACCCAGGCACCTCTCGATGCGGTCAACCTGAAATTCAGAAAGCCCTACTGGCTCGCGTCTTGTCAGTCCGCTTCGGTCGCGGTCAATAGCCAGTCGATCAATGCTGTCGACTCCGCCGGCTTCCTGGGCGTGAGCCGAGTGTGGAAAACTGGAGACAAGGTGGAGCTGACGCTCCCCATGGAAGTCCAAGTTTCGCGGCTAGCCGACAATCAGAACGTAGCAGCGTTCACCTACGGGCCGATCGTCCTATCTGCAGGGCTCGGCACCGCCAGTATGACCACGACTGGGCATGCATGGACGATCGCTGCGACGAAGCCGTCCGGCATCCAAGACGCTATCGCTATCAATAGCGGGACCACGATCAATAGTTGGATCGCCAACATCAAGACCAACCTGCTCCAGACGCCGGGTAAGCTCGAGTTCAGTCTCAAGAATACGGATTCGGATAGCAAGTTGACCTTCATTCCCCATTACTCTCGGTACCAAGACCGGTACGGCATCTACTTCACTTTGTCGGGTACCGCGGGAGCAGCGGTGGCCGCCCCCACCTGCCCGGCGACTGGGGGTTCAGGTGGCGCCGGTGGCGCCGGTGGCGCTAGCGGTACGGGCGGTGCGCCCGCGGGTGTTTCTGGCGCCGGCAACGCCAGCGCGGGCAGTGAGGTGGGCGGCGGGGCAGCCGTCGCGGGAGCACCAGGGCTCGGTGGTGCTCCCGCGGCAGGCGGAAGCGGAAGCGGAAGCGGTGGCGCCGGCAACACCGGCAACACCGGCAACGCGATGAGCGGCGCGGCGGCCGTTGCAGCCGGCGGTGTGGCAGGCAAAGCAGGCACTGTCCAGGGCTCGCCACCGAGCACGAGCGGACCGAGCGATGGTTGTTCATGCGGGCTCGACAAGGCCCACACGAATCGTCCCTGGTCGCTCGCGTTGCTGATGGCTTTGGGACTCGCGGCCCGCCGACGCCGCTTCGGCGCGGTCGCGCGAGTCGCTCGCTAGCGAGGCGCTCGGCTAGCGAATCGCTCGGCTAGCGAGGCGCGGGCGAATCGTCGCCTCGCGAATCGCGGGCGAGTGCACTCCGGGGTGCACTCGCTCGTCGCAGCCCGGTCAGCTCACTTCGCGGTGACCACCGTCTGCGTGCCGTCGTACTTCACGACCTGATCCGGCGTGGCCGTGACTTCCACGCCGCTGCCGTGACTCGCTCCGACGAATACGACGTTGAAGGTCCGGGTCATCTGCATCCCAGTGAAGGTGCCCGTACGCGCGCCAATTGTCAGGGTTTTTGCCGACTCATTCCAAGTCAATGGGATCCGGGCGGACTGGCCCTTCTCGTAGTTGTAGGTGTCGCCCTCGTCTTCATAAATCGTAAACGATGCGTCCTGCCCTTTGTAGACACGGAGCTCGATTGGGTCCGAGCTCTGCGTGGCATACTGAATGTTCGGGCCCATCGGCAGGATCGAGCCCGCACGGACTTGGAGCGGGATCTGGCTCAAAGGCGCATCCACCGACATCTTACTTCCGCCCGTGATCGTGGCTCCAGTCCAGAAGTCGTACCAGGTGCCCGCAGGCAGGTATACCGATCGGCTGGTTGCTCCCGCGGTCGTCACCGGGTTGACGAGCAGCGCCGGACCAAACATGAATTGATCGGGAATATTGTATACGTTGGCGTCGTTCTGATAGTCGAACACCAGGTGTCGCATGATGGTGTAGCCGTCTTGAGTGACCATCCCGGCGAGCGAATAGATGTAAGGCATCAGGCGATAGCGCAACGTGTCTATCGCGAGCAGGTTCGCCTTCGTGCTAGCGCTCCACGCGCTGTTGTATAGCTCTCTCGCTCCCTGACCATGGATGCGGAAGGTCGGACAGAAGGCACCGAACTGAAACCAACGCGTAAACAGTTCATTGCTCGCGGCCGAGCTCCAGTTCACGCTGCCGCCAAAGTAGCCGCCGATGTCCGTTGTCCAATAAGGCATGCCCGCGAGTGCGTAGTTGAGGCCGCCCGGTAGCTGCTTCGTGTAGGTTGCAAAGTCGGAATTGATGTCACCGGACCAGACGCCCGCCGCAAACCTTTGCTGGCCGGCGAATGCGCTGCGAGTGAGGACGTAGACTCGCTTTCCGTCTGGTCCGATTTTGCGCCAGCCCTCGTACAGGCCCCGGTTGTGCTGCAACGGATAAGCGTTGATGTTGAAGGCCCCCTTGCCCAGGGCCGTGGTCGCGGCATGAAGATTCAGGGGATCCGGATAAGCCTGCGGCTCGGTGTTGTCGGCCCAGATCGCATCCCACCCGTATTTGCCCAGCAAGCGATCGTAGGTCTGTTGATAGACCAGCGTCCGCGCCTCGGCGTTGAAAGTGTCGTAGAAACGATGCGTGCCGGTCGCGCTGGTGGGCAGTAGGGCGTTGATCGCGTTCAACGCGTTGAAGTTGTCCATTTCCCCCGCCTTCTTCACCGGGCTCACCTGCTGATACACCGGCCAAACCGAAATCATCAGATGGATGTTGGCCGCGTGCATCTGGGTCACGAGTGAAGCGGGATCCGGGTACCGGGATTCGTCCATGAAGTGGGAACCCCAGGCGTAAGGGTCCCAGTAGTCCCAGTCCTGAACGATCACATCCACCGGAATGTTGCCGGTGCGGTATGAGTTTTTGACGGCCAGCAATTCGGAGGTACTGCCGTAGTGATCCTTCGAATTGAACAGCCCGTACGCCCATTTCGGAAACAGCGGGGCAGCGCCCGTGGCCGTTCGGTAGAGTGCGACCACTTGATCCAGTTTTGGACCATAAAAAAAGTAGTAGTCGACCAGGTCACCCGCTTCGGATGCGTAGCGGTACTTGGTGTTGCTGCTCTCGCCGCCCGTGAAGTCGGAGGTCGAATAGTTGTCCCAGAAGACGCCGTAGCCCTTGCTGGAGACCAGCATCGGGATATTGATTTGCGTGTTGGCGTTGAGCAGGTGCTCGTTCTTCCCCTTGAAGTTCATGATGCTGTCCTGGTGCTGTCCCAGGCCAAACAGCCCCTCGCTGGTCGGTGAGTTGAACACGGTCTGGACCTTGTTCGTGGCGACCCCCTCGACAGTGGCCGGCGTGAGGGATTTGCTATCTTCTGATAGGATCAAGTTGTCGCTCAGATCCGTATAGCTGACCAAGCCGCTCGTCGTATTTACCTTCGCCTTCAAACGCGCGGTGGTGATTGTCACCGTGCCTCCGGCCTCGGCGACACAAAAAGGCGTCGGCGTGGCCCAGGTGTTGCTGACCGAGAGCGAAGCCTTCGCCGGAAGCGTCGTGCCCGTGGCGTACGTGACCCGGATGATGTCCTCCTTGCACACCTGGAGTTTCATCCGGCCAGCGCTCAACGTGAAAGTGACGCCGCTGGCATCCACGACGTAGGCGGTACTCGTCGCCGGAGCGGGACAGGTCAAGACCGAGCCGCCCGCCCCAGCCTGACCGCCGCTGCCCGCGCCCGCGCTCGCGCTCGCGCCCACGCCCGCGCTACCACCGCTCCCGCCCGCGCCAGCGGCGGCCCCAGCAGCCCCAGCCCCAGCGACCGCGCCTCCGCCTTGGCCCGCGTTGGAAGGTGCCCCGGCGCGGGAGGATGCCCCGGCGTTGGAAGGAGCCCCCGCGACACTTGGCGCGCCGCCGACAACCGAGCCCCCTTGGCCGCCGCTTCCGCCCCGCGCTGGAACGTCCCCGGAGCTGGATTGGCAGCCGGCTGCGAACAGCGCCACCACGACGAACTCCCAGAGGCCGGCTGAATCCTGTGCTATCATCTCAATCTACTGACCGCAGCAGGCGGTCTTGTGCTGAAAAGAGACGTTGCGCAGCAATGAAAGCGTCGTCGTCGACCAGGACAGCGGGAGTGACCGCGTTGGCGCTCGCGCTCGGCATGATCAGCTGCTCGGGGGAGCGGAATCTCGGTTCGAGCAGCCCCCACGGGCTGCTCCCAGTCGATGAACGCAATCCGATCCTGCTCTTCAACGACGGTGTGAAGGATAATTGGCAGGGCGAATACGCAATTCTGCTTTCTAGCAGCGGCGGCCCGAAGCTTGCCGGCATCGTGGTTGGAACCAGCCCCAACTTGCCCGTGATCGAGGACAACCAGCGTGACTGGGGTAGACTCGTCCAGGCGGCGCACGACAGCGGCCTGTCGGATATCCCCGATCTAACGGTAAGCCCTGGAGACAAGCTCGTGCGTCCCCCCACCGGGGATATCGAAGCAACGATGGCGAATCGTTCACCCGGCGCTCAGGTGATCGGGAGGCTGTCGAAAGAGCTCAGCCTGCCGTACCGACCCCTGGTCGTCGTCACGGGCGGGCGCTTGACCGACGTCGCCGACGCGTACCTGATGGATCGAACGGTCGTCGAACGCGTCGTCGTGGTTTCTTCACTGGGCTCGGCGACCGATACCGGGGGCGCCATGTCCGACCCGAACGGCGAGATGGACCCGTGGGCCGATGTGATCGTCACCAATCGCTTTCGCTACGTGCAGGTCAGCGCGTTCTACGACCAGCTAATGGATGTGCCCTCGTCGCTCCTCTCCAAGCTCCCGGACAATGCATTTGGTCGCTGGATCCGGGACAAGCAATCGAAGGTGTGGGATCTTCCCAAGGCTGCCGATCAGGTTGCCGTCTTGGCGGTCGGCGTTCCATCGTTCGCCGCGGCGGTAGATCGTGTTTCCGCCGCTGCGACCGTCGCAGCCGACGCGACCGCTGGTCCTGAATTGCTGAGCGGGCCGAACGGCGCGGGTTGGCTCGTGAGACGCTGCAACGGGGCAGAAGCCGGTAAGCGGTTTTGGCAGGCGTTGGGCGAACTGTTTCCCTCGCCTCCCTCGCCTGCCTCGCCCGCCGCGCCTGCAGCGCCCTAGCACTACTTGATCAGTTCTTCAGCAGGAGCAGATCACGATCGGCGTAGGCGGACACGAGTCAAGGAGAGAGCCGGCGAAACCGGGCGCCTGCTGCCTCGACAATCGGAGCTGACGCGGGACGGCAGGGTTCGCCGCACAGCCAAAACTCAGCAGCTGCGGTCAGCTCTCGATCTCGCGACGAAAGTGACCAAGTAGTACTAGAACTGATCGCAGAAACGTTAGGTTGGGCGCCCGCTAGGCTAGGACCGGATATTACCCGCGAGCGAACGAGAACCCTGCGCGCGATTCGTCGAGTCGAGTCGAGTCGAGTCGAGTCGCTCGCGCCGAGCGCTCAGAGCGCGCTAAAGAATTTCCAGACGTCGTCCGGAACCCACGAACATGGGCACGTGGTCGAGCAGCTCTTCGGGGGGCTCGCGCAGCTGTTGTAAAGGTCCGCGGTGCCATCGACGATCGCATTGCCGTGCCCCGATTGGTGCACGCACCAGCGGAGCGGATGCCCCGTGGAGCATCCGGCGTAGTCCGTGCAGATATGTCCAGCGCTGCTCGAGTAAGGCGGAGGTTGGGCCGGCTGCGGTGGATTCTGAACGGTGCAGCCATTGTTCTTCACGAACCGATCGCGAATCGGCGTAGCGAGGTTCATGCCGCAGGTCGTGTCCGTCAGTCCGACCATCTGCCACAGAGCGATGGGATCGTTGCCGCCGTCACATCCGCTCAGCTGCGCGCCTTCGTAGATTGCCGCAGCGCGAAAGATCTTGGCTCGAGAACATGCGATCTCGTAGCTCATGCCGCCGCCGTAGCTGAACCCGTTGGTGAAGATGTGCGTGGTGTCGACGCAGTAATTGTCCTCGATCAGTTTGAGCATGTCGTCTACGAACTTTAGGTCTTGCCCGCCCGAATTTGCCCAGCCGGCGTTCAGCCCATCGGGTGCCACGAAAATGCCGCCGTTCTTCGAGCGCTTTTGCAGGCCAAAGTGAGCCATCTCGTAACCGTTCGTACCGCCCGTATCGACTTCCTTGGAGTTGCCACCGTTCCAATGAAATCCGAAGAACAGTGGGTACGGTTTGCTACTGTCGTAGTTGTCGGGAAGCCTCATCGCGAAGCCGCGGCTGCCGATTTTGACGTAGCCGCCAGCGCCAGTTCCTACAGTGGTCCCGGACTCACCCGGAACCGTTCCGAAGGTGACGGTCGACGTTTTGCCACAGCCCGCGCTGCGTGCCGTACCTCCACTGCCGCTTGCGCCGCCGGCCGCAGTCGCGCCGCCACCGCTGTGCCCACCGCCGCTGCTGGTTCCCCCCACCGCGGTTGCGCCCCCGACAGATGTTGCACCGGCAGTGGCCCTGCCGCCACTTGCAGTCGCGCCGCCACTTGCAGTCGCGCCGCCACTTGCAGTCGCGCCGCCACTTGCAGTCGCGCCGCCACTTGCAGTCGCGCCGCCGTTGCCGGGGGCGCCGCCTGCCACCGCACCGCCGAAACCGACTGCGCCACTCGAGCTTCCGCCGTTCGAAGTCGAGCCGGCTCGGGCCATCATCCCACCGCTCGAGGAACCAGCCGTCAGGGCTCCGCCGCTACCCGAAGAACCCGTGCCATGCGGGCTGTCGGTTGCGGTGCTGCACGCGATGACGGTCAACGCAGTGCCCGCCACGAAGATTGCGAGGGCGCCGAAGCGTCCGCCCCACGTGGGGACTCGGCGGTCAGTTTTCATTGCGGGTGCTCCTGAGGTCCGTAGCTATCTGTCCGCAGGAGCGGGTTTGTTGACAAAAAAAAAGGCGTGCCCCTGCGTCACGCGCCGACCACGGAGAGACGCGGACTAAAACGCGACTACGGCACGAAAACGAGTGCACTCCACGGCTTGGGTGCAGTAGCCGCACCCTCTTGGATCCGTCGGCCCAATTGCAAACGCTGGCGCGTGCATGAGTGGCGCCTGGATAACCATCGGTGCGATTGGCTGACGAACCCACGAGCACGCACCGGGTCGCGAAGTGGAATGGGTGCCCGATCGACACGCTGCCCATCGCGCCGACGGGGGGGACACGTGTGTACGGACTACAAGGAGGGTGCCCCTCGGGATCATCCGGTCCGCTGGTGTTCGTACCAGGGCGGCTACGCGCCGTTGCCCAACGATGCGGGCAAGAACAGCTCCTGGATGCCACTCCGAGATGTGGCCCTGTTTGTCGCTGTCTAGGCGCTGAGATCAGTTTCCCCATTTGCGGGAATGTCTCTGTCCACAGCGAATTTCATTGACCGCGGGGCTTACTCCACGCCCATTTTTGACAAATATTCGCCAGTCAAGGGCTCAATTCCAATCCTGACTCGTGAAGTCTTTCAGAACTTCGCCAATGGCCGCACGATTTAAGCGACGGAACGGGCAAAGTTAAGACATTATACCTTCGATACCGTGAGTGTTATCCCTTAATAATGCGCGTTTGCGCCGCCCCCGTAAAACTACAGTGACCCAGCCCGCGCCGTAGCGAGGCAGTGTCACGAATAGAGCGCTTGGGGACGCCAACACGGTCCGTAGACAGACGGACTGTAAAGAGCCGAGGCACGTCTCATGAACCGACTACGAACGTGGATGACCAGCGCCAGTTGCGCGTTGGTCGCTGCCGCCTGCAGCACGACCCCAAACAACTCGACCGGCACTCCGACGGGCATCGGCGGCAGTGGCGCAAGCGGCGCGGGAAACAACTCGGCGGGTAAGAGCGGCGCCGCCACAGCTGGCGCTGGCGCTCCCGCAACGCCCGGGGGCGGCCAGTCGCCCGTCGGCGATGCTGGTAGTGGGACCGGCGCCACCGGCGGGACCGCCGTTTCCGGCGCTGGAGCGGCTGGTGCGTCGGGCGGCACCGCCACCGGCGGAAGCGTTGGAATGGCAGGCGCCACCGGTTTGGCCGGATCAGGCGCATCTGCCGGAAATACTGGGTCTGCCGGAGGGCCAGCGGCTTCGAACGTGCTCGTCACGTCCGCCGCGGGTGCCTATTGGAAGACCGGTACGTTAGCGGCCGGCACGGGAACCGCCACCGTCACCGTCAGCGATGCCACCTCCTTCCAAACCTGGGACGGCATGGGCGGGGCGTTCAACGAACTCGGCTGGAGCTACCTGACCACGAAGGCACTTCAGGACCAGGCTCTGCAGCTGCTCTTCGGCAGCGACGGCTGCCGCTTCGCTTGGGGGCGCATCCCGATCGGCTCGAGCGACTACGCCATTGATCGCTACACGCTGAACGAGAACTCGGGCGACAACGAGATGACCAAGTTCTCGATCGATCGAGACAAGCAAAAGCTCATCCCGTACATCAAGGCGGCGCAGGCCGTGAAGTCGGACATTCGCTTTTGGGCCAGTCCGTGGACGCCCCCGAGCTGGATGAAGTCGAGCCCGTACCAAACTCCGGGCAACCCGGTGAACGCCTTCGATGGCGGCAGCATGAAGAGCGACGATGCGACCCTGAAGGCGCACGCGCTCTACTTCGTCAAGTTCGTTCAGGCTTACGCCGAGCAAGGCATCAAGATCGACTACGTTGCCCCACAGAACGAGCCGAACTACTCGCAGAACTACCCCTCGGCTATTTGGTCGGCAAGCACGTTCACCACCTTCGTCGGCAAGTACCTGGGGCCAGCGCTGGCCAGCGCGACCCCCACAGCGCAGATCATGCTGGGCACGTTATCCAATAACGGACCGGACGCCACCATCGCCAGCACCGTCTTGGCGGACGCGACCGCAAAGGGCTTCGCCAAGGTCATGGGCGTCCAGTGGGGCATGTCGGACGCGGATAAGGTCAGCGCTCTGCAGAGCCAGGGGCCCGGTATCCCGATCTGGCTTTCAGAGCACAAGTGCGGCGGCAGTCCGGGCGCGAACGTGGCCGCAGCGCCCAACGACTTGAGCTACGCCAAGGACAGCTGGGGCTACATCCGCGACGCGATTAAGCGCGGGCTAACTGCTTACAACGCCTGGAACATGGTGTTGGACAAGGGAGGCAAAGGCATCGACAACACCCGCGTGTGGGCGCAGAACGCGCTGCTCGTGGTGGACGGTGGCCAAATCGTCCAAACGCCGGCGTATTACGTGTTCCGCCACGTCTCGCAGTACGTCGCCCCGAACGCCAAGCGCATTAATGCAACAGGCGGCGATGCCGTGGCATTCAAGAACCCAGACGGCAGCTTGGTTGCGATCATGTACAACAGCGGTGCAGCCAGCAATTATGTCATCTCGATTGGAGGCAAGACGCTCCAGTTTGCGATGCCCGCCAGCGGCTGGGCGACGATTCGTTACGTGCCGTGACGGCTGCGCTCGCACACCAACTATCCCTGGGTCGCCCGCCTTTGGTTTGCTTCAGGCTTGATTGCAAACCAGAGCGGACCTAGCGTGACGCATTCCCGTGCTCGGCCACCCCGAAAAATGAGCAGAGTGATGAATAGAGCGTGCGTACCTATCACTGCCATTTGGGTCGCGTTTTCAGTCGCCGGCTGCTCGTCGAAGCCGCCTTCAACGTTGGGGCAAAGCGGATCTGGGGGCGCTGGTAACGGCACCTCGGCCGGCAGCTCTTTCGGCGGCAGCAGCGGCGGTTCTTCCGGCAATTCTTTCGGCGGCAGCAGCGGCGGCTCCGTCGGCGGGAGCGCCGGCGGGGCTGGCCAGAGCACGAATCCGGCAGGTGGCCAGAGCACGAACCCGGCCGGTGGCCAGAGCGGCAGCGCCGGCGACGCCCAGAGCGGTGGCGCTGGAATGAGCACCGCCGGAAGCGCCAGCGGCGGCAGCGCCGGGACGGCCGGTGTCCTTACGGCGCCCGAGTTCGTGACCTCTGCCGCGAATGCCTATTGGAACACGACCGCGCCAATCAAGAAGCTGACGAGTGGTACTGCCGACTTGAAGATCGACGAGAGCACCAAATATCAGCGTTGGGATGGCTTTGGCGGCTGCTTCAACGAGATGGGATGGGACGCGCTTTCGGTGGTGAGCTCTGAGATACCACGGGCGATGAAGCTGCTCTTCGACGCGAAGGAGGGCGCTAATTTCGCTTATGGAAGGCTTCCGCTGGGAGCGAGCGACTACTCGATGAGCTGGTACACGCTCGACGACACGGCGGGTGACTACGCGATGGATAAGTTCTCCATCGACCGCGACAAGCAAAAGCTCATCCCGTTCATCAAGGCAGCCCTCGCAAGCAAGCCCGATCTGCATCTCTGGGCCAGCCCATGGGTAGTTCCCTCGTGGATGATGGACGGCTCCAGCAACATGAAGAGCGACAAGCAGACGCTCGACGCTCACGCGCTTTACATGGCCCGCTTCGTGGAAGAGTACGCCAAGGAGGGCCTCAAAATCGAGGCCATCCACCCCCAAAATGAGCCGGGCTACGCTCGGGTCCACTGGACGCAAGCGCTGCTCATCGATTTCATCAAGACTTACCTGGGCCCAACCCTCGCGAAGCGAAACCTCAGCACCGAGGTCTGGTGCGGGACCATGTCGAAGGATCCGGACGACACCAACATCGCCAAAGCGGCCGCTAATGACGCCGCCGCAATGATGTACATCAAGGGCTTCGGCGTGCAGTGGAACCTGCAAGCTGCCGTCGCAACCTTGGCGGCCAAGGGTCCCGTCATGCAGACAGAGCACCGCTGTGGCAACTACAACTTCGCAAGTCCATATTGGGACCAGACTCGGTACGACGCCGCCAAGGCACAGAACGACCATCTCTATGGTGAGGAAAGCTGGCAGCTGATCCGGGATTGGATCACCTCGGGCGTGAACTCGTACAGCGCTTGGAACATGGTGCTGGACACGGTCGGCAAGAGCCTGGACAACTGGCCTCAGAACGCGCTCTTAGTGGTCGACCGCTCGGCGAAAACCCTGACCGCGACGGCCGCCTATTACGCCTTCCGTCACTACTCGCAGTACGTCGCCCCTGGAGCGACGCGTATCGGGCTGACCGGGAGCAAGGACGCGCTGGCCTTCAAGAACCCCGATGGCAGCATCATTGCGGAAGTCTACAACGGCGGCAGTGCAGCGAAAACGACGACCATTGACGCGGCTGGCGCGCTCTACCAGTTCGACGTTCCTGCGCACGGTTGGGCCACGTTGAAGCTCACTCACTGATTTTGCTAGGGGCGTTGGCCCCCGCAAAGGCAACTCGAGGGCGCCGAGATCGGTGCGGCCCTCTTGTTGCCACGCGCTGATCGCGACATTTCGCGCGGAATCGCGCCCCGGTTCGCGGGGGCTTAAATTCGGCAGCCATGTGGACGTTGCACTTTTGCCGTGCATTTCGCCGCACCTCACCCAGGCGTTGGCGGAGTCGGGCGCGTTTTCAACTCCCAATCGGAAACCGCAAGAGCAAATGCCGACAGCCCTTCGTAACATCGAGAAATACTCCGTTGCTGAGACGATTGCGGTATCTGCACACAGCGTACTGCGTCGCGCACACCGTGTTTCCGATGGATCGAGCGTGATCCTCAAGTCATTCCATCAGGGCGAGACGAGTCCCGAGCAACGGAGGGAGTTGGAGCGCGAGCTTGCAACTCTTCAGCGCCTCGCCGCTCCAGAGATCTTGAAGGCCTACGAGGTCTGCGAGGTTGGCGGTCAGTCGGCACTCGTTCTCGAGGAATGCGGCGGCGGGGTGCTTTCGATTCCCGAACGTGGGCTCGATCTGGGGGAGTGCCTAGAGTTCGCGATCCAAGCCGCGCGCGCGCTCGCGAGAGTTCACGAGTGCGGGCTAGTTCACAACAACATCAAACCAGAAAACCTGCTCGTCGATACCGAGACCCGGAAGCTGAAATTAATCGATTTTCATCTGGCGTCCGAGCAAACGGCAACGGAGCCAGCAGCTGGCATGTTGGACTCGCTTCCGTACATCGCGCCAGAAAGAACCGGGCGCGTGAATCGCCGACCGGATCACCGGGCGGACTACTATTCCTTCGGCATTACGCTCTTTCAAATGCTGACTGGTCAACTTCCGTTCAGCGCAAGCGACGGGCTCGGCTGGGCACACGCCCACCTCTCCAAGCAAGCTCCGTTGGCGAGCACACTCAACCCAAAGGTCCCCCCGCTGCTCGCCGAACTCGTGGCGAAGCTATTGGCGAAGAACCCCGCTCAGCGTTACCAAGGCAGCTACGGGCTGCTCGCGGATCTAATTGCGATGCGTGACGGCTGGGAAAAGCTCGGACAAATCCCGGCGTTTGTCCTCGGTGCCCGCGACATCTCTGGAGACTTCGAGGTCAATCACAGCACGGTCGGTCGCGACACCGAGCTCAGCGTGATGCTCGCCGCATTGGAGACAGTGAAATCGGGAGCCACGCGCCTGATGTTGTTGCCCGGCGCAGCAGGGGTGGGCAAATCAGCGTTGCTGAACGAGTTCGCGCGGCGCGCGAGCAATCAGCATTTGTTCGTCTTGCTGGGGACGTTCGGCAGACAAGCCCTCAATATTCCGTTTTCTGGCTTGGTGGAGGCGTTGCGCGGGCTGATTGCGCAGCTACTTTCGCGCTCCGAGCAGGATTTGGCCGATTTCAGGCGACAGATATTGGCGGCGCTCGGTTCGAACGCCAGCGTCATGACCGATCTCGTGCCGGAGCTGGAGAGCGTGATTGGCCCACAGCCGAGCGTCGCACAGTTGAAACCGGTCGAGACGCAACACCGATTGCAGCACGTGCTGCGCGCGTTCGTGAGCGTCTTCGCACGCGTCGATCGACCGTTCGTGCTGGTTCTCGATGATTGCCAGTGGATGGACGCTTCCACGGCCGAAGCGCTGTCGGGGATCCTGACCAGCCCTGATTTGAACCATGTCTTGGTGGTGACCGCTTTTCGAGATGCTGAAGTCTCCGCTGAGCATTCACTGAGCAAGTTGCGTGAAGCAGTGGAACGCAGGACCGCCGAGAGCCTGTTGACCCTTCCGCTGGCCGCCCTCGACTCCAAGTCCGTCGGGCAGCTGATCGCCAACACGCTGCGCGCGACGGTGAGCGAGGTCTTCGAACTCGCGGAGTTGGTGCATAAGAAGACCGACGGCAACCCCTTCTTCGTCGGTGAATTGCTGGTTTCATTCCATCGCCAAGGAATCTTGAGCCTAGATTTGGAGCACGGTCTTTGGCACCAAGATCTCGAGCGGGCACATACCTGCCAAGTGTCGGACAACGTCGGTGCGCTCATCGCAGAGCAACTCGACCGCATCAGCCCCGACGCTGCCGCGCTTTTGTCGGCGGCGGCCTGCGTCGGCGTGCGCTTCGAACTGGAGGTCCTGGCCGCAATAGCCGAACTCGAGCCTGAAGCTTGCTCTGCACTGATCTGGGAGGCGGTTTCGCATCGCCTATTGGTGCCGATCGAATCGGACACCGATCTGAATCCGAAAGCATCGTTCGACGCGCGGGCACCCGCCGGCCTCTCCCCCGTCGGGGATCACGAAGCGCGTCGGGCATACGCCTTTCAGCACGCGCGCGTACAACAGGCCGCAGACGCTCGCCTGTCACCCGCGCGACGTGCGGCGCTCCATCAACGCATCGGACGCTGGCTGGAACTGCACACCCCGGACGACGCAGCGCGCACTCATATCTTCGATGTCCTGCAACACTTGAACCTGGCGCGCGCATTGCTCACCGATCCAGGCGAGCGTCTGGCCTTGGTCGAGCTCAACTTAAAGGCCAGCGCACAGGCCATGCGGACCGGCGCTTCCCAGATCGCCGAAGCGCACACCCAGGTCGCCGTCGAATTGCTTGGCCACACGGAGCGTTCGCTCTCGCCGGAGCTCACGTTCCGCGCTCACTCGGAGCGCGTGGCCGCTGTCTTTCAACTCGGAGACCCCCTGCGGGCAGAAGCCTTGTGCACGGAGTTGTTCGAGCTTGCCCCAGACAGGCTGGCGCGTGCGCGCGCTCACCTGCTCAAGGCTCGCATCGTCGAGCATCAAGGAAAGCTCCACGAAGCGGTCGCCGAGATCCGCGCTGGCGTGACCGGACTCGGGGTCGTTCTGCCCGAGACTCCCGAGCAAATCGGTCAAGGGATCGGCGAGGGCGTGGCCAAGATGCAGGCACACCTGGCCCGCATTCAGGTCGAAGATCTAGTCAACCTCCCGGAGGCAGAGAGCGACGAAACGAGGATGATATTGAGCTTGCTCGAACAGCTCATCCCTCCCGCCATTCAAATTTATCCCCCGCTGTTCATCCTCGCCGAACTGCTGATGTTCGATTTGGCGCTGCTGAAGGGGGTGACCGCGGCCTCATGCAAGAACTTCGTCGACTGCGGCATCCTGCAAGCGTCGATGCTCAACAATCACGATGTCGCGTACCGACTAGGTCAAGCCGCGTTCAAGCTATTGCAACGATACGCGCCGACGCCCTTCGAATCTGGGGTCAGCTTCGTATTCGCCGCTTTCGTGTCGCACTGGAAAGCACCTTACCAGGAGGGGTTTGCGGCCTATGATCGTGCAGAGAAGTCCGGTCTCGAATTGGGCGACTTACAGCACGTCGCGTATGCGTTGGTCCACCGTACGCATCGCTCGTTTTTGACGGGTAAGCATCTCCCGGATTGCCAGAGTAAGGTGGCCGCAGCACGCAGCTACCTGACACGAATCAATGCCAAGGGACAGCTGGTCGGCAATCTCGTGGCCGAGCGAGCTTGTGCGCGGCTGCTGGCAGTGCAGGCCGACGCGGACGGTGTTGCTCGTGCCGATGCGGACGCAGCAGCCGCGGTGATCGGTTCGAAGAATAACCAATGGGCTTACTCTTACGGGCAAGCCCAAGTCGTGACCTCTTTCATTTTGGGTGACCTGGAGTCGGCCAGCAAATGGCAGGCATTCACGAAGCCCTACAGCCAATCGGCCGCCAGCCTGTTCTCGGTGGCCGACTATCACTTGTTCGAGGCACTGCTGGCGGTCCGTAACTTGAGAGAGATCCCCGAAGCAGAACGCGCCGACGCCTTGCTAACGGTCGACCAGAACCTGCAAAAGCTGGACATCTGGAGCAAAGCTTGCCCCGAAAATTTCGCCCACAAATACCAGCTGCTGCTCGCGGAGCGTGCGCTCTCACTTGGCGAGCCGCTACAAGTCATCCTGCGCGGCTACCGGATGGCGGTTCAGTCGGCGGGGGATGGGTTTCCTCAGTTTCGCGCATTGGCCCTGGAGCGCGAGGCAGAGCTGTGGTTCGGCCTCGACGAGACCCGGCACGCGCGAACTTGCATCGAGGCAGCCTACCGCTTGTACGAAGGCTGGGGTGCAATCGCCAAGCTCGAGCTAATGGAGCGAAAGTATCCGGCCTGGCTGGCCAGCGGCCTTCCTGGCGACTTATCGCAGGTCAACGCCAACATGGCTCAGAGCACGGGAAACCGGCGCGGTGCGCTGGACGCCGCCTCGATCTTGAAGGCGACTCGCAGCATCTCCAGCGAGGTACATCCCCAGCGCCTCTTCGCCGCGTTGATGGCAACGATGATCGAAAGCGCGGGCGCGCAGCGCGGCTGTCTGATCCTGCGGGATGAAGCTGCCGAGCGATACTTCGTGGAGGCGCGTGCCGATGTCGAATCGGGCGGCGCACCCCATTCGGATCGCGAACCGTTGGAGACTACGACGGCACACGTCAGCTCCAGCATCGTGCGTTACGTGTTGCGTTCGCGAGATACGGTCACGCTCGACGATGCGGCCGTCTTGGGGGCTTTTCAAGCAGATCCGTACGTCAAACGCGAGCGCGTGCGGTCAGTGCTCTGTGTACCCATCTTGCGCCAAGCCGAAACCCTCGGCGTCTTGTACCTGGAGAATAACCTGACGAGTCACGCCTTCACCAAAGAGCGCCTCGCTATCCTACAAGTAATCGCAAGCCAGGCAGCGATCTCGATCTATAACGCACAGCTGTACGAACAGTTGGAACAGCGCGTCGCCCAGCGTACGGAAGAACTGGCGTTCAAGAATCGCCAAGTCGCGTCGATGCTCGACAACATGGACCAGGGCGTGTTCACGATTGACGAGACCTTGACCGTCCAACCTGAATACTCGCGCTACCTAGAGCAAATTCTCGGCACAACCGAGATAGTGGGCAAAAATTGCTGCGAGTTGTTGTTCCGGGATGCAAATTTGCGCCCCGACGCGGTCGTTGCTTGTACCGCTGCATTGCAGTTCAGTTTTGGCGTGGAGGCCTGGCTAGCGGAGGCCAACGCTTCGCACTTGATCACCGAAATGCAGAAGGTCGACCGTGACGGCCACCCTCGTTACTTCGAGATTTCCTGGAATCTGATTTGCAACGACGCGGGTCTAGTCGAGCGATTGTTGGTCGCCGTTCGAGACGTGACCCTCCTTCGGTGCCTCAAACAGACCGCCAAAGAAAAGGAACGTGAGAGCGATATCATTGCGCAGGTCTTGGAATCTGGTTTGGAAGCCTTCGAGGAATTCGCCGCACTGGGCAAGCGCCTGCTTTCGGAGAACGCAGTCAATCTGGCCAGCGACACTCGGCTTTCAGCTACACGGGTGGCTTCGGCGTTTCGAAATTTGCACACCCTCAAGGGCAACGCCCGCCAGCAGGGCTTCTCTCACATCGTCGATGTCTTGCACTCCGCGGAAGACGCTTATAACTCACTGCGCGAGGATGCCACGACCCACGTGCAGACGTGCGACCTTCTTGCTCAGGTCGAGACCGTGCGCGCCATGATCGAACGATACGAAGACACTTGCCGCCGCAAGCTAACGCAGCTCGCGAAGCACCGCGAGACCGACGCCGATCGCGTGCTGCAAGAAGTAAGGGCACTGGTCGAAGGCGCAGAGGCCCTGGGCGGCGAACTCGTCCCGCGAATTCGCGCGTCGCTGGCAGCGCTGCAAGGCATCGGGCTGGCCGAGCTGGCCGACGAGACCAGCCGCTTCTTGCCGAGCCTGGCTGCCGAATTGGGAAAGCCCGCGCCCAAAGTACTGGCCAACATCGGCAACCTTCGTTTGCTGCCTGAGTGGAGCTCGATGCTCAGGGACCTGCTCGTGCAATGTTATCGCAACTCACTCTTCCACGGCATCGAAATGCCCGAGGTCCGGCGCAAGTCGAGCAAGGATGCGCAAGGGCAGATCGAGCTCCGAGTCCAACGCCGCGCAGATACCCTCGAGCTCGAAGTCTGCGACGACGGTGCCGGACTTGCGCTCGACGTCTTGAGAAAACGGGAGCAAGGCGGCTGGGTAGACGACGACACGCTGGCAGAACGCATCTTCGAATCCGGCACGTCTACCGCCCTCGAAGTCGGCCAGATCGCCGGGCGAGGGGTCGGCCTCGATATCGTTCGCTCCAACCTTCGAGGCCGTGGGGGCAACGCTTTCGTACGCTTCGTAGGCGAAGCGAAGCACGGGCGTCGACCCTTTGCGCTCGTGCTCGTGCTGCCTGCGAAGGCAGTACTCGGAGTAAGCGTGCAGAGTGATGGCTGACGACCCGATTGCGCGAAGCGCGCTAAGCCCCGCAACTGCCAGTTCTCGCGCTGCGGGCTACCGAGGGTGCATTTCAGAGGCGTCGTCAGCGAAGAGCTAGCGTTTCGTGGACGCCGTTGAGCCAGTACGGAGCCAGGCAGGATGGCCGAGCGTTCTTGGCCGCTGCCTGCGTTCTGGAGGTAGCCCTGGTCGGCGCGCGAGAGTGGCTGGTAAAAAGTCTGCAGTTGCCGACGTCATGTACGTCGCCTACTGACGCCAACGTGTGGTGATCAGCGCGCCGCTCACCCAATGCGTCCCGCGCAGCGCTCTGCTGCTGTCATCGACTACTGAAAGCCTCATGAATGCGGCGCAGGCGCCACTAAGCGGCAGCTGCGCCAGTCGCGTGTGTGCGCTGCTCGCGGCGTCTCCGGCTGAACCGTTCACCGCGTTTTTCTTGCGCCGAGAGTGGCGAGAGGTGCGGGCATATCGCACTGCGACGTACGGAGTGAGCAACTCTCAGGGTTTGCGAGCGCCATCGTGCAGCTGCTATGATTGACCGTTATGACCACGCGTGAAGCACAGCAGCCTAGCTCGCACGCGTACCGCACGATAGGCCGCTACCGAGTCTACTCGGAGCTCGCGTCAGGTGGCATGGCGACGGTGCATCTCGGGTGCATGCTCGGGCCCGCGGGGTTTTCCAAGCTCGTCGCCATTAAGTGTCTTCACGAGCAATTCGCGCTCGAGAGCGAGTTCGTGGCCATGTTTCTCGACGAGGCACGGCTGACTTCTTCGATTCACCATCCCAACGTAGTTGCCTCGCTGGACGTGGTCGCTGAGCAGGGCGAGCTGTTGGTCGTCATGGAATACGTCCACGGCGAAAGTCTCGCGGCGTTGCTGCGTACTTCCAGACAGACTGGCGATGTACCGCCGCTTCCCGTGGTCACGCGTATCATCTGTGATGCGCTCGAGGGGCTTCATGCCGCGCACGTAGCGAGTCTGGCAGGCCGCTGTTTGAACATCGTTCACCGCGACGTTTCACCGCAAAATATCATGGTAGGCGCGGACGGGAATACCCGCGTGTTGGATTTCGGAATTGCGCAAGCTGCCGTGCGTTCCCAAGTCACCGCAAGCGGAACGGTCAAGGGCAAGATCGCGTACATGTCTCCCGAACAGCTGCAAAATCGGCGCGTCGACGCGCGCACTGACGTCTTCGCAGCGGGCGTGGTGTTGTGGGAAGCGTTGACTGGCAAGAGGCTGTTCTTTGCTCCCGATCCACGTGACTCCGCCGATCTGATCATGAACGCGAGCATCGTGCCGCCGACGGCGATTGTGCCGACCTTGCCCAGTGAGCTCGACCGCGTAGTGCTCAAAGCCTTGGCGCGTGATGCCGGGCAGCGCTTCGACAGCGCGCATGACTTCGCGGAGGCTCTGCGCAAGGCCGTCAGCGAGGGATCACGACGAGCGGTATCGGATTGGGTCGGGCGCGTCGCCAAGGACAGTCTTGCGCGACGGCTCCACTTGCTCGAGACCCTGGAAGCGAGCGCGATTCATGCGCAAGCGGCAGCTGTGTTGCCCAACGTCACCGGTTCGTCGCCTTTCCATGCGCCGGTCGCGGTAGTCGAAGGTACGGCGACCCGGACGACCAGCACGCACGCCATCTTGCGCGTCAGCGAGCCCTCGCCCTTCGCTCGCTGGGGCCCTTTCTCGGCCGCGATTGGCGGCGTCGCAGCACTGGCGATCGCCTGGGTGATGGTCGCGACGCGCTCCGCGCCGCAGGCAGCGCCACGAGTTCCTGCGAAGGTGGTGCTTGCCGCTGCGCCGGTCCTCGAACGAGCGACAGCAGCTAGCGCCGAACCGAGTCCGCCCTCGCTGCCAGTCGAATCGCTGGCACTCGCCGTGACCAGCGACGAGCCAGCGCCGCATACACCGAGCAAGCCAAGATCGATCGGTGTAGCGGGAGCTAAACCCGTGCGGTCGAAGTCCTGTACACCACCCTATCGAATCGACGCTGCGGGCGTGCGACGAGTCAAGGTCGAATGTCTTTGAAGCTTCGCTATACCCTCGCCCTGGTCGCTCTCGGCGCCTTACCGATCAGCAAGGCACGCGCCGAGGAGAGCGACACCAAAGACTCGGCCAGCGCCGAGTGTGTGCGCGCCTACGAGCAGGCACAAGAGCAACGCCACTCGGGCAGGCTGCTCGAGGCCCGCGTACAGCTCCAAGGCTGTGCGCGAGACGCTTGCCCCGAGTTCATCCGGAGCGATTGCACGGCTTGGTACGGCGAGCTGCAAGCTGAAGTGCCAACCTTGGTGTTTGCGGCTCGCAGCGCTGGGCGAGACCTCACCGATGTCCGCGTTTCGCTGGGGCAACGCGTACTTGCATCCCGCATCGACGGCGAGGCGATCGAGCTCGACCCCGGTGAATACGACTTCCAGTTCGCGGCTCCCGGAATGCAGCCCCTCACGCAACACGTCTTGATCTCTCGTGGTGAACGCAACCGCTTGCAGCGCGTCGAGTTCATCCCGTTGGCCAAGGAGGCGGAGGCCCCCGTGGGCCGCGCGGCGCCGTCGCTGCCGCCCCTTCCGCAGCGATCCTGGGTGCTGCCCGCTGTCTTCGGTGGCGTCGCCGTTCTTGGCCTGTCTAGCTTCGGCGTGTTCGGAGGGTGGGGACACGCAGCCGAATCGAGACTCCAGACGACTTGCTCACCCCACTGCAGCAAGGATCAGATCTCGAGCGTCAGCACGAAATACGCTGTTGCCGACGTTTCGCTGGCCGTCGGTGTAGCGAGCCTGGGGCTCGCGGCCTATTTCGCTTTGAGCTCGAGCCCCGAGCGGCGCGCAGCGCGGACCCCGTCATTCGACGTGCATGCCAGCGCTCGCGGCCTGAGTGCGAGCTATCAGGGGGCCTTCTGAAGCGTTCAAGTTTGGCAGCAGGCCTCGTTGGGTGCGGGCTCGCCGTGACGAGCGCGTGCTCATTTCACTCCCTCGAGTACCTCGGCGCCGGCGGCAACGAGAGCGGGACTAGCGGAGGCGTGCAAACTGCGGGCCAGGCGAGTGCAACTGGCGGTGCGGGTGGCAGCGGCGGTGCGGGTACCAGCGGCGGCGCGGGTAACAGCGGCGGGGCCGATGCGACTGGTGCGGGCGGTCCCACAGCCGCCGCCGGCGCCGCAGGCGCCGCAGGCGCCGAACCGGACCTTGCACGCTGCGATGATTGGCAGAAGAACGACGACGAGACGGACGTCGATTGCGGCGGCCGCGCGTGCGCGCCGTGCCTCGCCGGGGGCACCTGCGCGGTGGGTACCGATTGCCAAAGTGCGATCTGCACGAACGTGGTCTGTCAGGCACCGACTTGCACGGATCTGGCCCTCAACGGCAATGAGACCGACGTCAACTGCGGCGGTAGTTGTTCACCGTGCGCCCAAGGCAGGCATTGCGCAGTCAACGGCGACTGCAGCACCGGAACCTGTACGGCAGGGATCTGCGAATCCCATACGTGCGTCGATGGCATCTTGCGCGCCGGTTGCCCATTGCTCGTCGACAACACACCCTATTCATTGTCGCCCGCCAAGGGTTTGGCCAATTGCGTCGATGACGATCAAGATTCGGTCTCGGACGGCAACCCGCTCAAGCTTCATTCGTGCCAGAATGAGCTTCGGCAAACTTTTTGGGCGGTGGAGCGGGCAGACGGCTATTTCGCGTTTCGTAGCGCGCTGAGTGGAAAATGCCTGCACGTGCGGGGTTCGAGTACATCCGGAGGCGCGATCATCGAGCAGTCGACCTGCAGCTTTGCTTACGACCAACTGTGGCAGCCGAGCCTCGTCGATTCGAGCGTGATGGGGCTCACCTCACACTTCAGCGGGCTGTCGCTGAACGTCGCCGGCGACCACGCTGGCCAGGATGGGCAAGCAATCATTCAAGGCCAGGCCGACAACAGCGCGGACACGCAGTGGCGAATCACCAGGCGCAGCACGGCTTCGTACGTCGCCTTTTCGCCGGACGGTACGAAGGGGATTCGAATTCAGCACAATGCCCAAGTCGTGACGCTGGGTACCGACGACAAGACCAACGCGCAGTGGATCGTGGTGCCCGGCTTGAGCGACGCCTCACTGGTCTCGTTTCAATCACGAAGCGATCCCGGTCGCTATTTGCGTCACGCGAGCTTTCGACTGTGGAGTGACACGAACGATGGCTCCGCCGTATTCAAGTCCGACGCCACATTTCGCTACGGTCAGCCATTCGTCGGAACCAATCCGCTCGAGAGATCGCTCGAATCGAGCAATTACCCAGGGCGTTATTGGATGCGCGATGGGGCGAACATCTCTCTCGTGCCCTTCACCAACACAGCCGATTACAAATCGAGCGCCACGTGGCGGCTGGACGGACGCTGATCGAGCACGCAATTGCGTCGTCAAAAACGCTTGGGCTAAATTTCCGCAGGCGAGGTCGACACGAGCGTCGGTTTTCTGAACCAAAACCGATGCGCAGACCCCCTGTACCTGTAGATGGGCAACCGCCGATCACCGCGCTAGTCGGCGAGTTGCACAGCAGCCGGAATAATTTGGTCTGGCGCTACGCGAGCGATCTCAGCCTGACGCCCCGCGGTACTGTGCGTTGCTAACACCCTCCAAAATTCGCCGCTCCCCCGAAGATGAAGCTGTCAGGATCGCCAAGGGTTAGTTTCCTTCATCGGCTCGCTGCCTGCGGAGTAGTGATGCTCGTTGGGTGCACCAGTGGCCAGGTCGACGGCAACGGCCCGCCGGCCACGGGCGCAGGCGCGCCCAGCTCGGGTGCGCCCAACTCGGGTGTGGCTAGCGGCGGCGCGACGAGCACAGTTGCCGGTTCGACGAATTCGCAGGGCGGTGCTGCGCCGATCCCCGCCTTCGAGCCCGCGCCGGGGATGCTTCGTCGCTTGACGCGAGCGCAGTTTGGTAACGCGCTGCACGACCTGCTCGGAGTGGATGTGAGTACGAGCGACATCGACCCCGATAGTTGGGATGGGGATTTCGCGGTCATCGGGGCGTCTACCGTCGTCACCACCGAAAATGGCGTGGAGCAATATCAGGCCGCGGTCGAAGCCGCGCTGAACACTGTGTTCACGGACAGCACCAAGCGAGCGCAGCTCCTCGGCTGCACGCCGACGGGGGTCAGCAGTGATACGTGCATTCGTGGATTTCTGAGCACGATAGGCCGCAGAGCTTGGCGCCGCCCGCTCGAAGTCACCGAAATCGACCAATTGGCGTCGGTCGCCGAGCTCGCTGCGACCACTCTGGGCAGCGCGTTCGAAGGCGCTCATTGGGCGAGTGTCGCGCTGTTCGCCTCTCCGAATTTCTTGTACCGCCCGGAGCTCGGGGCTGACGGGCCCGATGGTGTGCGGCGCCTAACTGACTATGAAATGGCGTCGCGCCTTTCGTTCTTGCTCTGGAACACGGTCCCCGACCAGACACTGCTGGACGCTGCGGCAAGCGGTGCCCTGGCGACGGCCGCAGGCATTCGCGCGCAGGTGGAGCGAATGCTCGGCACACAGAACGGCCGACAATCAGTCGGTGATTTCGCAGAAGAATACATGCGCCTCGATCGCATCGGCACGCAGGCCAAAGATTCTGTGTTGTTCCCCGAGTACGACTCTACGTTGCAGACCGCCATGGTGCGGGACATGCGCGGCACTTGGGAAGCGGTAGCATTCGACGACCAGCAAAGCGCCCTTTCCCTGTTCTCTACGCGCAAAGTCGTTGTCAACGCAGCCCTGGCCAAGCTGTACGGCCTCGATGCCTCGGGTCTGGATGCAAAGACATTCAAAGTCTTGACCCTGCCGGAGGATAGCCCGCGCCTGGGAATTCTGGGCAAAGCAGGCTTCCTCTCGCAGTTCGCCAACCAAAAGGAAGGCTCCCCGACGCTGCGCGGAAAGTTCATGCGTGGCGCGCTGATGTGCGTGACGATTCCGCCGCCGCCCGCGGACGTCAACGCGATGCTCGCCGACCTTCCTGCCGATCAGCCGATGACCAAGCGCCAACGGCTCGAACAGCACCGCACGAAGCCCTCTTGTGCCGGCTGTCACGGGCAAATGGATCCGCTCGGGCTACCGCTGGAGAACTTCGATGCCATTGGTCGCTTCCGGACCACCGACCACGGGCTTCCAATCGACCCATCGGGCGACCTAGACGGCACGAATGTGGCCGACGCTCGCGCGCTGGGGATCGCGATGAGCTCGAGCACGAAGATCGCGCAGTGCCTCGTGCGCAACTACTATGCGTACGCCTCAGGGCACGTCGCGCGGCCGGTCGACGCGAGTGTGCTGAACGAGCTGGCTGCTTCTTTTCAAGCGTCGGGTTTCAAACTGCGGGACCTGGTCGTCGATACCATCACGCACGCCGCTTTTTCCACGGTCGCGCCGCAACCCTGAGCTGATGAGACCCGTGACCATGAAGGCTTTGAACCGTCGAACCGTGTTACGAGGGATGCTGGCAGGCGGCCTGGCCGCTGCGATCCCGCTGCCGCTCCTGGAAGCCATGTTGAATGAGAGCGGCACGGCGCTCGCCCAATCGGCAACGCCGCTTCCGCCCCTCTACGTCACGTGGTTCTTTGGAAACGGAGTCCTCCCCGCGCTGTGGAAGCCGACAAAGACAGGTACGGGCACGAACTGGGAGCTCAGCCCGCAGCTCAAGCCGCTCGCGGGGGTCAAGTCGCATCTGACCGTGATCAGCGGACTCGAAGGAAAGCTCGTCGTCGCGGGCGTGGAGCACCCGTCCGGATCGGCAGCTGCCACGACTGGGGCGCCGCTCAATGGGAATGCCGTTCGCGCGCCGTCCATCGACCAAATCGTGGCGGACGTCATCTCCTCGGGCGCGCCGTTTCGCTCACTGGAGGTCGGAGTGACCCCAGCAACGCCGAACGGCAATCAGGATTCGTTGCACACGGTCTCGCACAAGGGACCGAGCGCGATGAACAGCCCGATCTACGATCCGAAGGCCGTCTTCACTCGGCTATTCGTCGATGGCACGGCGCCGAGTACTGGCACCGGGCAAGATCAGGCCGCCAAGTTGGCCAAGGTGCGAAAGAGCGTGCTCGACGCGATCCTCCAGGATGGGGCCCGGTTGAATCAACGGCTGGGCGCTGCCGACAAGCACCGGGTAGAGCAGCACCTCGACGCAATTCGGGCGATCGAGCTGCGTCTCGATTCGGTATCGAACACGAGCTCGCTTCCCGCCGCCTGCGGCAGTGCCAAGACGCCCACGGTGGGCAAGGACAGCGGCAGCGAAGCACCGCCAGCGGTCAACACGGTGATGGCGGAGCTGACCACGCTCGCGCTGGCCTGCGAGAAGACGCGCGTCGCATCGTTCATGTTTTCACTGCCCGCCGCGCACGTGTACTACCGCCACCTCGCGAGCAACATGAACGACGACTTCCACGACACGATTTGCCACACGGATCCCGGCGATAAGTCGAATCAGCCCCGTGTCGACACCGGCGTGCAGTACACCATGCGCTGTCTGAACGAGTTCTTGACCAAGCTCCAAAGCACGCCGCACGGCGCAACGAATTTACTGGACGCGACGCTCGTGTACGTCACCTCGGACACCGCGTGGGGGAAGGTGCACGACCGGACCGAGTGGCCCGTGCTGTTGGCGGGGAAGGCCGGCGGACGCTTGGCAGGGGACGGGCATTTCAACTTCCCCGGCGAGAACCTGAGCCGCGCGCTGTTTACGGTCGCGCAGATCATGGGTTCGACGAAGCCGGATTTCGGCTTGGATGGCGGCAAAGTCAGCGCGGTCCTGCCCGGCATTCACGTTTGAGGGGGATTTGGCGCTCGCTGAGCGGCTTTGAACAGCAGCCCAATCGCGGAGCAGCGCAGGTTGGTGATTCACTTCCGGCGCTTCCTTCGGCGCATGAGGCTGACAGCCAAGCCGCCCGTGCAAACGAGCGCGGCATAGAGCCTTCGGAAAGAGCACGCCGCTTCGGGAAGCCGCAGCGGGGCCGCTAGCGAGCACCCGCTTTCGCGCGTGCCCTTCGCCGTACCGGGGTTGGCGGGATCGACCGATGACCCGCCACCGCTAACTCGCCCGCCAGCGCCGCCAGCGCCGCCAGCGCCACCAGCGCCACCAGCGCCACCAGCGCCGCTGGTGGCCCCTGCCCCGGCAGCGATTGGCTCACCGCTCGGTACACACGCCCCGCCGCCGCAAACGTAGCCGGTCGCGCAAGCGTCGTTGTCGATTTCCCCGTCACAGTCGTCGTCGAACGCGTTGCAGGTTTCCGCAGCCGGCGGCCCGGGCCGGCAGTCGCCAGGGTTGCAAGAAGGGCTCTGGCGCGCGCACCAGCCGAGGCCGCACCGGGGGCGCACGCGTTCGTCTACGTCGCCATCGCAATTGTCGTCTTGCAGGTTGCAAGTCTCGACTGCGCCGGGGTGCACTGCGGGATCCGCGTCATTGCAATCGCCTGCTTGCGCTGCATATCCAGGAACGTTGCCGCAGCCAATCTTGGCGACTCCCGTCTGAGACTTGTAGTAGCCGTCGCCATCTTCATCCGGCCACATCATCACCGGGGAAGAGTTTTCATCGATCTGCGCGTCGCAATTGTCGTCCTTCTTGTTGCAGATCTCCGTTGCACCGGGATGGACGTTCTCGTCGTTTTCGTCACAGTCGCCGTCGGTTGCCGCATAGCCGGTCGGAGCAGCGTCACCAGCGCAACCGAGCACTGTTCCCAAGCTCTTGGCCCCAAAGCCGTCACGGTCGAGGTCGAGGTAGAAGGTTCGCGCCGAGCAGCCGAAGGCCCACTGGAAGTCGCCGCCGCCGGGAGAATCGCCGGTGGGAGCGTTGTTCCCATTGCCCGCAAGCGCTGCCACTCGGACGTCCACGCCCCCTGGCTTCGTGGGCGCCTGCCACGCGAAGCGAAAGGTCACCGCGCCATTAACGGCAGCCTTGGGCGCAGTGTGGGTGAGCCCTTGCCCGTTGACTTGGAGCCCCTCCCCTGCGAGCGAACGAAGTGCCCCAACAGCGCCGGTAGTGATGAAGACGCCACCCACCTTGATCGACGACGCGCGGATGTTCAACGTGAAGGTCACGAGGTCGCCAGGGTTGAAAGTCGTCGGATCGGGCGTTAGAGAGAGCGCAGGCGGCGCGTCGCCGCCACCGTGACATGCCTGACAGGTGTCAGTGACAATCCCGCCCGCCCTTGCGGCCACGGGAACGGCTCGACCCAGTACCATGGCCATGCCGAGCGCCGCCGCGGCGAGCGTGGTTGGCCTCGAAGCGCATGGTCCGCTCATGCAAGCTCGTGGGCGGGTGCCGACGCCGGCGCGTGACGGCTGCCCGTTGTCGAGTGGGTGAGCGCCAAGGAGACCAAAACATCCGCGCCCAGCCTACGGGAATGCCAACTAGTCATCGCTGCACCTTCAAAGCTGGACCTGCCAAGTCTACTGCCACCTTGCCGGTCGAATTGTCGGGCTGCTTGTGCGGGCTCCGGGGTAAGCCGTTTTTTTCTCACGAGTCGAAGCTCTTCCGTCAGCAGGGAAGGACGTCTGAAATAGATCTCTACCGCGGGCCCCGACCACGGAAGCGCTCGATCGGGGCCTGGTCTGCGCTGCTCTCGCGCCAATTGCACCAGCCGCTGATGGCTCAGAGCGTCGTCTTCACAGGTGCAATCGTGCCGTCTGCGTTGAACTCGAGTCGATCGAGACATACTTCGCGATGCGTGCCGTCCCCATTGGGGATCGCGAAGCGATGGTAGGCGATGTAGTAGTCGCCGTTCGGCAGCGCGAGCACCGAGTTGTGACCCGTGCCCAAGATGCCTTTGGTCGTGTCCTTCTTGAGAATCGGATTGACCGAGGGCTTGGTGAAAGGCCCCATGGGTGAACTGCCCATGCCATATGCGACATCGTAGTCTGCGCTGCGCGTGTCGTTCTCCGACCACATATAGTAGTATTTGCCGCCGCGCTTGAAGGCGACGCTCCCCTCGCGGAAGCCCGAGGCCGTCAGCGATTGTGGCGTGCCCTTGATGGAAACCATATCCGCGTTCAGTTCGACGACGCGACCGCTCGAACCGTTCCCGAAGTACAGGTAAGAACGGCCATCATCGTCGGTAAACACGTAGGGGTCGATGGCTTGAACGCCGTATTGTCCAACCGCAATCAAAGCGTGCCCGAGGGCGTCTTTGAACGGACCCGTCGGCGAGCTCGCCGTCGCAACGCCGATCGCTTGCGCCGCACAAAAGTAGAAGTAATACGTGTCGCCTTTGCGCGCGATCCCGGGAGCCCAGGCACGATCGTCTGCCCAGCTCACATCAGGCCCCAAATCCAAGATCACGCCTTCATCTTTCCAAGTGAGCAAGTCACTCGACGAGAACGCGTGGAACTGTGTGCCGGTCCAATTTGCGAAGCCATCGGTCGTGGGATAGATATAAAACTTGTCGCCGAACGCCGCGATCTGCGGGTCGGCATAGTAGCCCTTGAGAGTCGGATTTTTGGTGGCATATACCGGCGCGGCACCTGCAGCGCCGACTTGCGATCCAGCACTGCCAGCGATCGAGCCTGCCCCGCCGGTTCCGCCCTGCCGGCCACCTGCTGCAGTACCGCCTGCTGCAGTACCGCCTGCCGCAGTACCACCTGCTGCAGTACCACCTGCTGCAGTACCGCCTACTCCAGCAAGCGCTGCGGCTCCCGCGTGTTCTTGATTGCCGCTCGCGCCGCCGTTGATGGCGAGCACGCCGGCGGTTCCGCCATTGCCTGAGGAGGTTCGGCCTGCGCTCCCAGCGCTGCTGGAGCCAGCTTCCGGGCGCGCGCCGCCGTTCGAGGCGCCTGCAGCGCCAGGCGCTTGAACGCCGTCGCCGCCGCATCCCACTGCCCATCCGACGCTCGCCGCGAGCACCAGGTAACCGCTCCGAGCCAAGCACTTAGACAGAATGTTCATGACACTTCCAGAAAGATTGCATGGTCTGACGCGCGGACGCGGCTTCCGTTCATGATAGCGCTGACCGAAATTGACGCCGCAGCGCGAGCTGACGCAACACGCCATGAACGTCACGGAACGTGCGCGCCCACACATCAAGCGTTCGCGTAATAGGTCTTAACAAACGTGTGGAGCGATCCCGTCGGGGGTGGCCGAGCGAGACCCGAACGGAGAACCACGACACTTTTGCACGCGCAACTCTCCGCACATCTCTTCTGTTCGCTCGGTCGCAAATTTGCCAAACAAAAGTCGGGAAACACACTCGGACCGAGATCCGACGTTGCGTCGAGGGCACTTGAAGGGCTCGAGCGTAGCGCTCGCCGCCGGTCGCGCGCCGCTGGCAGCCCCGATCAATACAACCGATTGACTTACGGCACTTTTGGGTGTTTTCTAGAGGAGTGACGCTGCGGCAAGCGCGAGCTCCAGCTCGACTCGGAGAGCAAGCGAGCCCCGCGCTTGCAACCGAATTAATCGAGGCGGCCCGGTCAGGGGATCGGCGAGCCTCGCAAGCGCTCTGGGAGCGCTGCAGCGTCGTCGCGCGGCAAGTTGCTCGTCGCTGTGCAGTCAGCGGCGTCGACGCGGATGACTTGAGTCAAGAAGCCCTGCTGCACGCCATCGAAAGCTTCTCATCGCTGCGTGATCCGTCTGCCCTCGTCAATTGGCTGCAGGTCGTGGTCAGGCGTTCGGCCATTCACGACGCACGCCGGGTGCGCCATAAGTGGCCATTGCTGTCGGGTGGCGATGACCCGGATGTCTTGCCTTCGCTCGACGCACTTCCGGACTTTCAGGTCGACGTCCGACTCCTTCTGGCACTGCTCGAAGACTTGTCCGAAGAAGAGCGCCGCTGCCTCTGGTTACGTCGTGGCGAAGGTTGGCGCATCGACGAGATCGCGCAGGAAACTGCGCTGTCGATCTCGACGATTCAGCGGCGCGTACGTGCCGCCGAGCGTCGGCTCATGAAGCGGCTCCGCGGTTAACCAGCGCGTGATTAGCGCGGGCGGGATCGTGACGCGATTACCGGACTGAGAGCCTGAGACACAGTGCAACCGGTTGAAAATAGCATTTATTCGTGGTTTACTAGCGCACGCCTCGTCCCTCAGCAGCGACGCGAAATCTCAGCTCGACTGCGTTACCGAAAGCCCCGGGAGTTACACGTGAACATTCATCATAGCAATCTGGCACGTGTGCTGGGTCGGTCGAACGCGCTGCGGGCTCGGCATCGCATCGCCGCCTTCGTGAGCCTTTGTGGAGCAGTCCTCGTCTGCGCCTGTTCGAGTGACGGCGCGCCAGGCACCGTCGCAATGACCGCCGGTACGGCTGGCGTAAAGACAGGTGGAGCAGGTTCCGGCGGTACTTCAGGCGCCGCGACGACCCCAGGCGGAGCAGGTTCCGGCGGTACTTCAGGCGCCGCAACGACTCCAGGCGGAGCAGGTTCCGGCGGCGCGATGAGCGCGGCCGGAGCGGCCTCCGCCGGCACATCGGGCAGCGGCGGAACCGCGGGCGCAACTGTCGCGGGCGGAGCGGGCTCGGGCGGGAGCGCCGGTGGTTCGGCAGGCAGCGCTGCCGGCGGATCGGCCGGCGGCGGGAGCACCGATTGCGCAGGTCACGCGCTTTCCTTGAGCGCCAACGGTTCTGGCACCGCGTCGGATGCGGCAAAGGCGCGCGTCGAGATCGACATGATGAGTGACTTGCCGACTGGCAGCGCCAATCGCACCGTGGAGCTATGGGCCTACATGAAGAGCTCGGATTGGACTGCCAACCAAAACACGCTTTTCTTCTACGGACCATACCCCTCGGCACGAAACGCTGACGGCTTTGGCCTCGATTTTGGCAGCACCAGCAACTCAATCGGCACCATCGATCCGTTCACGAACGCCTACTTCGACAACGACAACCAGGCCAGTGGCGTTACCGCGGCGACTCCTCAGTGGGTCCACTTCGCGATGACCTGGAACGGCACGGAAGTTCAGGCCTACGTGAACGGCGTGCTCAAATCAACGAAGGCCTCCGACAACGCAACGCAGAAAGTGCTGAAGACGGGCACATCGGTCGTCACCATCGGCGGCTATCCGGGCGAGAATGCCTATTTCGCCGACTACATCGACGAGTTCCGGGTTTGGAGCGTCGCGCGCTCAGCAACAGAGATCTTGGCTGCCAAAGACAAGGCCCTCGTAGGCAACGAGGCCGGCTTGGTCGGCTACTGGCAGTTCAACGAGGACGCTGGGGCTACCACGGCGGACAAGGTGACCACTGCTGGGCACACGGCGCACGCCGGATCACTCAAGTCTGCGTCCAGCAATCAGCTGCCGACGTTCGTGGTGCCGAGTCCGCCAACGCCGATCAAGTGCCCTTAGAGCCGATCGGCGCTCATGTCGCACGCTCAAAGGCCATGCAACGCCGGTCTGATGGCCAGCTATTGATACAGCGATCGAGCCGCCCCATTTACCTCGACCGTCCGTGAGTCGAATCGTCGCCACAATCGCACCATCGCCCACCGCGTTCGGCAGCTCACCCTGCGCCGAATTTTCCAGGCGGCGGGTCGATCAGCTGACTAGTGCGTGGCGCGAGTTCAGCACGCGGCGTGTGCGTAGAAAGCGCGAACAAAGTGAGCCGAGCGCGTTCATCAGGTACCGATGGTTGTGGCCGTCGGCGCGCGATTGCCAGTCGAGCCGCGCTACATTTTTACATTCGCGCCAGTTGTTCGCCTCGAGCGACCACGGGCAAGCTCTGTTTGTCGTTGTGTATCTACACACGCACGCTCTGTGTTCTTGACACCAGAAGTTTCCGGTGGATAATTCAACCGGTTGATTCAGGCAAAACTGACCGATAGAGCGATGCCCTTGCCCTCGAGAATTCAGCGGCCCTGCAGGCACTCTTGGCGCGGTATGTCGAGGCCCACTCGCTCCGGCCGCCGCCAATAGAGACCGAGCTGCCGTTTTTTGACAAAAGGCGAGTTCTCAATACCTTACCCAGCGCACTCTCGCGCGCTGCCGCACGAAATACGAGGAACAAACAATGAAATCCCTAAGTCTGCTGTCCACCGGAAGCGTCTGCTTCGCACTGCTGGCTTGTTCGACCGCGGCTGAGCCGCCCCCGAGCGCTGGCGGCGCAGGCCCAGGCGTTGCCGGCGCAGGCCCGCAGGGTGGCGCAGGCCCGCAGGGTGGCGCGGCCCCGCAGGGTGGCGCGGCCCCGCAGGGTGGCGCGGCCCCGCAGGGTGGCGCGGCCCCGCAGGGTGGCGCGGCCCCGCAGGGTGGCGCAAACACGGCAGGCGCGGATACAGGGACAGCCGGAGCGCCTCCGACGGCAGGCGCAGGCGGCGCACCTGCGGCGGGCGGCGCGGGCGGCGCAGCGGCGGGCGCTGGCACGGCTGGCGCGGCGGCAGGCGCTGGGGCCCTCGATGCGACTACGTTCAGCAACGGCTGGGATGGCGCGCTCCTCGAGTACCCTTGCTCGGCCAAAGGCACCTCGGGAGTTGATTGCGACAACAAAGACGGCTGCACCAAGGTTTCGGGCACGAGCGCTCTCTCTAGCGTGATCCCAGCCAAGCTCAATGGTGCAAAGACGCCCAACTCGTGGACGGTCGGTGGCACTGCGAGCACGACGTACGACGTACATGTGCTGATTCGCGGTGTGGTCGAGGCTTACAACTACGTCGGTGGCACGCTCGACAAGACCTCGGGAACGCCCAACACGCGCATGGATCTGTTCGGCAAAGACGGCGCGGCGCAGACCAATGCCGATCAGACCAACGGCTCCGATTATAACTCGTACATCCTGACCGTGACCCCGCCGACCGGAACAGCCAAAAAGTATATGCTGAACGCGGTTCAGAACTCCGAGAATCCACACACCAGCAACCTCACGCAGCATCGTTCGTTTCCGATCACGGAAGACAAACACATCACTATGTCCGGCGGCAGCACGGTGACTCTCGAAGTCGGCGACTCGAACTGCGTCGAGATCATGAACTGTGGTGACCAGGCAGGCGGCAGCTGCACCTCACCGTGGACGGTACCGCTCACGAACTCGACGCCGCCGATCCCCAAGACTGGGACGTTTACTCAACCTTTCTCAGCTAACGGCTCGTACGGTCAATGGGTCGCTTTCGACGTGCTCGATGTGGTCGCGAAATGAGGGTCCGCCCTTATCTCGCTGCCAGCATCGGGTTCGCATCGTTCGTTCTCGGATCGGTTACAGCGCACGCGGAGGTCATCGTCTCGAGGCCAGCCGATGGCTGGGAGGTCTACACGTCGGGTCGGGTGGGAGCATTCGCTGAGGTAGTTCAGGGCGATGCTCAGCCCCCCAAAATCGACGGCAAGCCCAGTCCAACTGCTGACGGCATCGTGGTTCAGACCGGGCCCGGTCCCAACGGCGAAAATAACGGCGCGTCCGCCCTAGCCTCGCGCGTGCGCAGCGGCTTCTTGGGCAACATCCTCACCGTCGGCGTACGCCGTAAGCTGACTGACTACACCACGCTCACCGGTCAGATCTCGATTTGGGCGACCGCCGAGACGGACGGCGGGCGCACCTACTTGAGGAACTTTACGGATGAGCGTGAAGGCTTTCTGAAGGTCGAGGGCCCACTTGGAGCCTTGACCGTCGGTCGTCAGCTTTCGCTTTTCTCGCGGGGCGCCACCCAGATCGACTTTCTCTATGGTCACCAGTTCGGTGTGGGGGCTCCCAACGGCTTCAACGACTTCGGACCCTCGGGCGGTCACATCGGGTACGGCGTGTTGGCGGCGGTCTTCGCGGCGGGCATCGTGTACGCAACGCCTTCGTTCAACGGGCTCCAGCTGACAGTTGGCTATTTCGACCCCGGCACGCTCGTCGGGCAGTACTGGGCACGAACGAAGGCGGGTCGGGCTGAAACCGAGGCGACTTACGACGCCAACTTCGGCGCCTCGAACAAGTTGCACGTGTTTGCCAATGGCGCGTATCAAAAGCTGTACGCCGCTCAAACCCAAGACAGCACTGCTATCTACGGCGCCGGCGTCGGAGCGCGGCTCGAGGTGGGGCCGTTCCATGTTGGCGTGGCTGGGCACACGGGCAAGGGTCTCGGCATCAACTACTTCTTGAACGGAAGCGACAGTCTGTTCAATGCCAACACCTACGAGATGCGCGGTTTTGACGGCGCCTACGTGCAGACGCAACTCGCGCTCGACAAATTCGACTTCAACGTCGGTTGGGGTATTACCCGCCTTCACCAGCTGACCGCCGACATCGACCCGAAGTACTTCGTTGAGGGGCTGAACTATCCGACGGTGAGCTACCTCAAGTCGCAAATGGGCATCTCGGCGGTCGTCGTCTATCACTTCACGCCCAATCTCCACGCAGCGGTTGACTATTTCCGCTCCGATCAGCGGTGGTGGCAAGGCGAGAAGCAGATCCTCAATTCCTTCAACCTAGGCGGGACCGTCACCTGGTGAGCAGCGGAACCGTCACCGGGTGAGCGGCGGAACCGTCACCGGGTGAGCAGCGGAACCGTCACCGGGTGAGCAGCGGAACCGTCACCGGGTGAGCGGCGGAACCGTCACCGGGTGAGCAGCGGTCCAGCGTCGAGACGAGGACGACCGCTGGCACTGGCTTGCTGGCCCAGAAGGCAGAACGGAACTTGGACCTCGTACGCGAGCGTTCGGATTTCGCGCAACGGTGGGTTTGTTCGCCGATGAGCTGGAGGGCCAAGAAGATTGCGCGGGTGGCAAAGGCAACCGGAAACGCTTGCGTCTGATCTACGCGACCAACGCGATCGAGTCGCTCGACTTCAGTCGCTCGACTCCAACTGAGCAAAGTCAGCAAGACGGCGGCCCGCTGAACTCCGGGCGCCTTCCGGGCAGCGGCGCGACTAGGCGCCGCACTCGGGCTCACTCTGTCGTGAACGCGTGAATCATCCTACTCGTGTAGACCTGCCCGGGCTTCAGGATGACGTCAGCATGCCAAGCGGGGACATTGATCGCGTTGGGGAAGATTTGTGTCTCGAGGCAGAACGCCGAGTATTGGGCATACTTTGCGCCGCCCTTCCCAACCAGCGTGCCGTCGAGATAGTTGCCCGTGTAGAACTGCACACCAGGTTGATCACCCTTGAGCGTGAGGACTCGACCCGAATGGGGATCCATCACTCGTGCCACTGCGCGCAGTTCGTGCGCCGGGCCATCGACGATCCAGTTGTGATCGAAGCCGATCGGATCGCCTCCCGCAGCCTGCAAGTCCCGCCCGATTGGCTTGCCGGTCGTGAAGTCGAACGCTCCGCCAGCGACGGGCGCGATTTCGCCACCCACGGTGTGTAGTGCCGGGTCATTGGGCGTGTATTGATGGGCGTTGATCTTCGCTACTTGCTCGAACACGGGGCCAGAGGCGTGACCCGCCAAGTTCCAATACGTGTGGTGAGCCATATTGACCACAGTGAGCCGGTCCGACACAGCATGCATCTCGATCTTCAGCTCGTTGGCGTCGGTCAAGGTGTAAGTGTTCTTGGCCTCGACCGTGCCCGGAAAGCCCTCGTCGCCGTCCTTCGACGTATGGCTCAGTTGGACGGCGGGGCCTTCTGGCGTGTCGAACGCGACCGCGTCCCACACGACCTTGTCCCAGCCCTTCACGCCGCCATGCAGTGAATTTTTGCCGTTGTTGGCAGCCAGCTGATAGGTCGTCCCCTCGAGTTGAAATTGCGCACCGCTGATGCGATTCGCGACGCGACCAATGATGGCGCCGAAATACGGGCTGCTCTTCACGTAGCTCGCGAGGTCGTCGAAACCGAGCACGATATCGGCGAGCTTGCCGGCGCGGTCAGGCACGTGGAGCTCGGTGATGATCCCTCCGTAACTCGCTACCTTCAGCACCAGGCCGTTTTTGTTGGTCAGGGTGAAGAGCGTGACCGGCTTGCCGTCGATCTCGCCCCAGACCTTTTGCTGAATGGATCCCGAGCGACCGGTCGCGGGGGACGGAGGCGTGTTACCAACGGGGCCGCCTGCGCAGCTATTCGTCGTGACGATCAATAGAAAAGCCCCAAGCAAAATTTTGAGCCCGAACATTTGCCCTTTTTCAGCATGGCTTGCGGTCGATCTTCGAGCCTTTTTACGAGCGGAGTCAACCGGTTGAACTAACCCGATGCGGCCGCTTCTGTCAAGCCGACCACGTCCAGCCCACTGGCGCTCCGTGCTGCCTGTTCAACTCGTGGTACCCGTGCGTAGAACGACGGGCACAGCCGCTTCGACGATCCCGGTCGACCCGTGAGTGACGAGTTCGAGGATGGCGTTGAAGGCCGATTCAGCAAGGCCCTCTGAGTCGAACTGCGCCGTTGTCAGTCCGATCAACGCGCCGTATTCGTCGCCATCGAAGCCGGCCAGCTTCACATCACCGGGGACCGATATTCCTAGCCGCAGGAGGCGATGCCAAACCTGCACCGCGCCGCGGTCATTGGAGCAAAAGATGGCCGCCTTCGGACGGGCAGCAATTCGCTTCAAGTCTGCGTCAGTCAAGTCTTGGTGCGCGATCTTGTCGAACGTGCCCGGCGAGGCGCGCTTCAGCCACATCTCTCGCGCACCACGCAAGCGCTCGATATGTCCCAGGTGATCGAACACATACTGTACGAAGGTCAAATGTTCTGCGCCGCGTTCGAGCAGGTGGCTGACGACTCCGCGCGCCCCTTCACGGTTTTGAATTCGCAGTGCGTTTCCCGTATAGCCAGCATAGCTCGGATGGTGCGGATCGAGCACGATCACGGGTCTGCTGTACGCTGCGGAAAAGCGCTGGACAGACGCGGCTGGGACGTCTCCCCAGACCAATAACCCATCGGCGTGTAGGGGTAAGATCGGTTCGTCAGAGGCGACCAGTTGCTCGCTGGCGATTAAGTTGAGCGTCAAGCCGCGGCGGGCCGTGAGTCGCGCTAGCGCCTGCGTGGTGCTTGCCACGGGTGGATGCACCAAGCAGTCGAAAGTGGCCGGCATGATCAGTCCAATTTCGCGTTCGGCGGAGCCGGCAAGCTGCTTGGCTGCCCAGTTCGGCGAATAGTTCTGCTCCGTCGCCGCGTGGCGCACGCGACTTCGCGTCGCCTCGGAAATGCGAGGGCTATCTCGCAAAGCGAGCGAAACGCTGGACTTATCCATACCCAGGGCACGCGCGAGGTCGGCGATGGTCACGCGCTTCTTTTGCGGTTCGACGCGGACTGCGGCGCTGGCCGCGCTGGCCGCGCTGGCCGACGCCCCCGTCCGTCGCTCGGTTCCTGGGGCCTGCGCGGCACCGCGCGACTTCTTGAGGGGGCTCGCCATTTCGGCCTGGAGTCTATCATGTCAGCCGCGCCCGAAGC
>Ga0302323_100000258_pt1 | contig 40743 bp, 42 predicted proteins | sample Fen_T0_3_FD_201950 | JGI IMG/M metagenome (GOLD analysis project Ga0302323, IMG submission 201950) | Peat permafrost microbial communities from Stordalen Mire near Abisko, Sweden - Fen_T0_3 | ecosystem: Environmental > Terrestrial > Soil > Wetlands > Permafrost | place: Sweden: Abisko...
CCATCAATGGTCCCCCGTGGGAACACGCCGCCGATCATCTTGGTGTTGTTGCTGCGGTTTGGTGCGCCTTCGTAAACCGCAGGTCTCGAGTTCAAGTCTCGAAATCGGCTCCGCAGTAATTACAGAACGTTACGCTGCGTCAGAAGGTGGCGCAGCGGCATGGGTCGGTGATGATGTTGCCACGCTGCGGGTCGCCCTCGCCCTATTGCAGTCTCAGTGGCTACGAATCCAGCCCAACGCTCACGCTCCTGCGCGGAGATGGCTTCGGGTACGGGGTGCAGTGCCGACCGCCCCCTGTATGCTGCCGAAGGTACGCGCCCCTGAGCCTGCCTTGGTGGCGAACTGCACCGGGCCTAGCAAAAGTTGTGGGCGCGATTGCCGCCGGAACCACCGTGCTCGCAAGTTCCGCGATCGGAATTGTCACGGCTGTTCGCGCGCCGGTCCACGACATGCCTCACCGTCCGTCTCCATCGGGCTCCGACAACTTTGCGTGCGGTACGGTGCGAGAAGGAGCCGCGCTCGGCGAAAGTACACCACCCTCGCGCGTACCGCCGCCAGCGCGCGTACCGCCGCCAGCGCGCGGGAACTATTCCGAGGGGCCCGTGCGCACGCGCGCTGTCCTCTGCGATCAGTGAGCTGCGCCTTCGACAGAACCTTCGGAGCACTCGACCATGCATGGGCCGGCTCGTCGAGGGCGGTGGGGGTGGGTTCACCAAGGAGGATACGATAATTCTGCCATATGGCTCGAGGCCCGCTGATTTCCGGCCCCCGCGAACCCGCGCCTACGTCCCCGAGCGCCTGGGCCGCCGCACTGCCTCGATCGCTCAGAGGAAGCGGTGCACGATCGGACAATCCACGATCAGGCCCGTCGAGCCCCAGGGCTTTCCTCCGGGACCGGTGACGAAGCCGCGCTGAACTAGGCCGAGGATCTGAAACTCTTCGTTCACACGTGAACGATAACCTTTCTGGATAGCGTCGTCCGTCCAGACGCCCAGATTGAAGTCCCAAAGCGGGCTGTAGTCAGTGGCGACGTGGGGAATTCCGCCGAGTACGTTCAGGGGGCCCCCCTCTCCGTTGAGGGCGCTGTTGAGACCCTGTCGTTGCGGATTGACGATGCCATCCGCGACGTTGGTGGGGCCATTTGCGAACGAGAAGATACGCTCGACTGCGCTGAACGCGCCGTCGTCGCCGCCGACGCGGGTGTTTTGTAGCGCAGGCGCGAAGTTAGCCTGCTCGAGCGCCGCGGGTAACGGATCGCTCGCGTCGGTACTGAGGTACCAGACGGGCTTGCCGAAGCTGAAGCCCGCAGTGAGTCGAAGCGTGACTGTCCCCGCACTCGGGCAAATCGCGGCCACCTTGTCGTGCACCTTGGTGTAGTCCGGATCACCGTCGCAAAAGTCGATCTCGGTGTCGGTCACGTCGTAGGCAACGACCGGAGCATTGTAGACGACGCCTTGGTCCTGGACGAAGACTAGGGGCGTGTAATCGCTATCGCCGACCGAACCCGGCTGAAATGCCTTGGGTGGGAAATAGTTGGGCGCCTTGCCAGGGGTGACAGCCTGCTTCGGGCTGAAGTCGACGGTCCCGTTGTCGAATTGTAATGAGAGGTCAGCGGTCGTATGGGCTTGGCGCGCTGGCAGGGTAGCCGCGGGGTTCGATCCGTTGACACCGGTCCCGGGTCCAGCGTTTGCGAACTTCAGTTTTGCAGAGAAGTTGAGCCCGAGTGCATCGGCGAGCGATTTATCGCTGACATCGGTGAGCACGTAATAGATGGCTCGGCCCGTCGAGGTCACGGTCCCCTTGTATAAAGGAAGGGTGATCGTCGCGTGATCGAAGTCGATGGGGCCGCTCTTGAGCAACGTGAGCGGGCCAACCAGGTTCGGATTCACGGTCGAAGGCGCCGGCCCAAAGTACGTGGCTGGGACATCTGCCCCAATCGATGCGGGCGCCGGCGCAATCTCGCTCGCGAAGTCCGCGGTCTGTTGGGGGGTGTGACTGGCGGGCGACAGCGAACACTGCGCGCCTGTGCGCGGGTCGTTCTTGGCCTCCGGCGCGGCGGTGACCTCGTGGTTGCTGCTGCAAGCGACGCTGGAAATGGCAAGCGAGAGGCAAGTCGCGACGGGCGCGAACAGATTCGTTTTCATGATCTTGATGCTTTCGTTCGAAGGTAGGGCGCTGTCAGAGCAGGCGCGAGACGGGTGGGCAGTTGATGATGATTCCCGATGACCCATAGGGTTTGCCGCCGGGAGCGGTGACGAAGCCGCGTACGGCCATCCCGAGCCAGGTGAACTCGTCGGTGATGCGCGAGCGATAGCCGTTGTCGATCGCCTCCTGTGTCCACTCACCGAGATTGACGTCCCAGAGCGGGCTGTAGTCCGTCGCCAACGTGGGGATGCCGCCGAAAACGTTGAGCGGACTGGGCGCGTCGCCGCTGAGCACGCTGTCGAACCCCTGGCGTTGCGGGTTCACCTCGCCGGGAGCGTCGTTGGTCGGACCATTGGTTACGGCGAACAGACGCTCGACACCGCTCGTGAAGCTGTCGTCGCGTCCGACGGTCACGTCGCTCAGGGCCGGAGCCAGAGTGGCCGATTCGAGCGCTGCGGCGAGCGAATCATTTGCGTCCATGCTGATGTAGACGATGGGGCGCGAGAAGCTGAACCCGTTGGTGAGACGCAGCGTGACCGTATGATCTCGGGGGCAAATATTCACGACTTTGTCGTGCACCAGAGAGTGGTCCGGGCTGGCCTCGCAGAAGTCCAACTCCGCGTCTTCGACCCCGAACGCCACGATTGGTGCGTTGTAAATCGCACCTCCGAGTCGCACGAGCGGACTGTAATCTGCGTCACCCACCGAGCCGGGCTGGGACGCTTGCGGCGGGAACGGGTGAGGCCCGTTGCCGGGCGTGACGGAGTGCACAGGCGCGAAGTCGACGCGGCCCTGCTCGAACACCACTGAGCCGTCGTTGGCGTAGGCTGCGTTGCGGGCGGCCTTGCATGTCGCGGCGTACTCCAACTTCGCGGAGTAGTTGATGCCCAACGCAGCCGCTTGTCCCGCGTCGCTCGTGTCGGTCAGGATGTACCAAACGGTCTCATCCGTGCCAGCCAGGTGTCCCTCGTACAATGGGAGCTTGACGGTGCCGGCTGCAAGATCGACTTCGCCGGCTGTGAGCAGCTGATGAGGCCCAATGAGCTCCGGCTCCACCGAGGAAGGAGCTGGACCGAAGTACGTGACCGGTACGTCCGCACCGATCGACGCGGGCGGTGTCGTGCCATCGGAGTCGGCCAATAACGGCGATGCCACGAGCGTCAGCGACGCGAGCGCGCCCAGAGTAGTGATTTTCAGAATTTCGAACTTGATTGGGAAAATGGTGCGCATCTGATGCGTCCTTTCAGGTAACGGCGATAGAGATCGAGCGAGAGCTCGTCCTGGTGACGAGGACCACCAGAACGGGCGCTCTCGGGGTACGTGGTGAGAGGGAACGAGCACTCGAATCGACTAAGATCTTGCCTTGCCGGCAGCCTTGCCGTGTTGGCGAGCGACGTTCGCAGTGTAGAATTGGTGGATGTGGTCCGAGATGTATTCGAGGTTGTCCTCGACTGCGAAGTGCCCGGCTGCGAGCCGATGCATTTCGGCGTTTGGCAGATCCTTCAGGTAGGCCTCACCACCTTCTTTCGTGAAGAAGACGTCGTCTTGGCCCCAGAAGATGATCGTCTTGGGTTGCGCCGCGCGCAGGAATGCTTGCCACTCGGGATAGAGCGGCACGTTCGTGCGGTAGTCGTAGAAGAGGTCGAGATTCATCCGCACGGCGTGGGGCCGTTGCATGAATCCAAAGTCCGATTCCCAGTTATCAGGGCTCATCAGCTCTGGGTCCTTAGTCCCGTGGAGATAAATGCCCTTGATGGCATCATGCGTCAGGAAGCCGGCCAGCGGCGCTTCGGTCTCGGTGGATCGATTTTTCCACAACGCCCCGCGAAAACCGTCCCAAGCGGCGGTGAAGCCCACCTCATAAGCGTTCGTGTTCTGAATGATCAGCCACTCGAGCGCGTCGGGCTGTCGCGCCAAGATTCTGAAACCAACCGGGCCTCCGTAGTCTTGTACGAACAATCCGTATCGATCGAAGCCCTTGATGGCCAAAAAGCGCTCGACTACTCCGGCAAGCTTGTCGAACGTGTAGCCGTAGGTTTCTGGGTTCGGAGCATCACTGTTTCCGAACCCAGGATAGTCGGGGGCGATGACGTGAAACTCGTCGCCGAGTGCGCGGATCAAGTTGCGATACTGATGTGACGAGGCTGGGAAGCCGTGCAAGAGCACGAGCTTCGGGCTGGAAGGCTGCCCGGCCTCGCGATAGGCGATGTTGAGCCCGTCGACGTTGACCGTTCCGAATTTGACGGGCATCGGTGCGGCCGCGATAGGCGTGGGCATTGCTGTTGGTAGACGAGACATTGACATCGGGTTGCTCCTTGAGAATCGACTGGAGTTGTTGGGGTTTGCTGACAGCTCACATGTGCCCAGCGGCGGGGGCAGCCTTCATGGCCGGGGACGCCGCCATCGGCGCGTGTGCGGCCGGCTTGCTCGGCGTGGCCATCGCGGCATGCGCGGCCATCGCGGGATGGGCTGCCATCGTGTCGGGAGCGGTCATCGCAGGATGGGCCGCCATCGTGTCGGGAGCGGTCATCGCAGGATGGGCCGCCATCGTGTCGGGGGCGGTCATCGCAGGATGGGCCGCCATCGTGTCGGGAGCGGTCATCGCAGGATGGGCCGCCATCGTGTCGGGAGCGGTCATCGCAGGATGGGCTGCCATCGTGTCGGGGGCGGTCATCGCCCCCGGCCCCGCCATCGCAGCGGGTGCGGTCATCTTGTCCGAAGCGGCCATGCCGGCGGGCTCCGTCATGTGTTCGGGTGCGGTCATCGCGCTGGAACTCGGCATCGCGGACGCGGGCCCCATCGACTGCGAGTGTGCCATCGCGGCAGCGTCAGTTGGGTCGTTCTTGCAACCGAGAAATACGAAGGGAATGGTGGCTAGGATGGCAAATACGGTTTTCATGATTGAGGTCCTTTGGGTGTTGGTTGTTCGAAAAGGTTGAAACGTCGGAAAAATGCGGTGATCTGCTGTGACGTCGCGCGACTGACTAGCCCGCTACTGAAGGCAGGCGGGCATCGACCTTCGGGAAGTCGATGTCGGTGTCGGCGAGGCGGTTGAAATAGTTCGTGAGCAAATTGAGGGCCACATGAGCCGAGACCTCGCACAGCTCCGTGTCCGTCAGGCCTGCTGCACGCGAAAGAGCAAGCGTGTCGTCGCTCACCCGACCGTGCGTCTCCACAATCGCAAGCGCAAAACGGAGGACGGCAAATTCTTTCGCGTCCGCTGCGTGGCCTCGGCGTGCGTCGAGGCGTTCTTGGGGTTCGAGTCCCAGTCTCTCGCCGAGTGCCGTGTGAAAGGCCAGGCAATAGTTGCTCGAGTTCGCCTGGGCGACCGCGAGTGCGATGAGCACGCGAATTCTCTCGCTGAGTGTTCCACTTTCGAGTGCGCCACTGAGCGCCGTCCACCCAGCCAGCGCCGCGTGCGACTGCGCCATGGTTCGCACCATCATCGGTACCATCCCAAACTTGAGCTCCGTCCTATCGAGCAGTTGCCTGGTTGCTTGGGTGGCCGTGATTGGGTCTATGCCGGGGATCCTGCACATGGTCGTCTTTCTCGCAGTGGGGAGCAGCGCGTTGCGGCGAAACAATGACGACCATGAGCACGCGCTGTGCCAATCGCAGCGTTGGCCAAATTGCCCGAGAAATCCCACAACGGGTCAGTGTGCGTTGGTCCGACGACGAGAGTTCGTAGTCCGACTACGAACTCTCGTGCTTGTTTGAATCGCGTTGGAGCACTAGGCAGGACGAGAGCATCAACCGAAGTCCGGTTGATGCGAGATTGCGGAGAACAGCAATGTGAGCGAGCCTACTTGCTCCGTGGTCCGAACCGGGCACGAGAGATGCACTGCGACCTTGCCATGAGCGAATTTCAATCCACGCCGAAGATCCCGGATAGCGAGGTCACGCCACCCGCGCTCTACTTCAACCGCCGCAAGTTGATGCGGGCGGGAGCCTTGGCGGCGTCTGTCGCCGGAACGGGGTGGATCTACCGTCGCCTCAATACCATGTCGCTCACGGCAACGGATGCGCCGAAACTCCCTACGCTCGTCGCTTCTCCGAGCACCGTCGCCTCGGCCACACGAGAGGGAGTCGGCGAGGCGCTGACTTCACTGATGGCGGTGACGCACTACAACAACTTCTACGAGTTCACGACCGATAAGGACCGCGTCGCGGAGCGCGCTGCCGGCTTCTCGACCACAGGCTGGAAAGTCGAAGTCGACGGCTTGGTCCACAAGCCAAAGACTTTCGATCTCGATGACCTGCTCCGGATCGCTCCGCCTGAGGAGCGCGTCTATCGCATGCGCTGCGTCGAGGCCTGGTCGATGGTGGTCCCCTGGGTGGGTTTCTCGCTATCGAAGTTGCTCGAGCGAGTTGAGCCGACGAGCTCGGCAAAATACGTTGCATTCCAGACACTTCACGATCCAGTCCGAATGCCGGGGCAAAAGACGAACGTTCTCGAATGGCCGTACGTCGAGGGACTGCGTCTGGATGAAGCGATGCATCCCCTGACGCTGCTCGCGCGCGGCCTCTATGGCATGGACCTTCCCGCGCAGGACGGAGCACCGATTCGCCTGGTGGTGCCTTGGAAGTACGGGTTCAAAGGCATCAAATCAATCGTACGAATCTCGCTCGTCGCGGACCAGCCAGCCACGAGTTGGAACCGTTACGCCGCGCACGAATACGGGTTTCTCGCGAACGTCAATCCCGAGGTGGACCACCCGCGATGGAGCCAAGCAACCGAACAGCGCATTGGGGAAACAGGCCGCCGGCGCACGTTGATGTTCAATGGCTACGCCGAACAAGTGGCTCATCTCTATGCGGGGCTGGATCTTCGTGCAAACTATTGACTCGCCCTCGGCGCCCATGCGGCCTCGTGCGGATATTGGCTTCGTCAAGTTGCTCGTCGCAGTCAATGGCGTGGTGCCTTTGGCAATGCTCGGTTGGGACACCTATCGGGGGCAGTTGGGCCTCAACGGGGTCAACTTTGCAATCCACACCACGGGACTTCTGGGCCTTATTTTCTTGCTGCTTTCGCTCACGATTACGCCCGCGCGGAAGTTGACTGGATTCAATCGGCTCGTCCTCTTGCGGCGCACCCTGGGGCTCTATGGTTTTTTCTACCTTTGCGTGCACTTCGCGATCTTCTTCGTGTTCGACCGTGCTGCGGACCTCGGCGACACGATCCACGAAATCCTCACCCGCCGTTACTTGCAAATCGGCACCGCAAGCCTCGCCCTGCTGTTGCCGCTTGCGCTGACGTCAGTCGATGCCGCGATCAGCTGGCTCGGGGCAAAGCGCTGGAAAGCGCTCCATCGACTCACCTACGCCGCAGCGGTGCTGGGCGCGCTGCACTACTGTTTGCTCGTCAAGGCGGACTTGCGTCAGCCCTTGGTGTTTGCCGCGATGCTTGCCGCGCTCCTCGCGTTCCGCGTGGTCCAATACGGAATCGACGCGCGGGCAACGCACGCCCGACGCCGCCAGGTGGCAGCGGCCCCGCCCCGACGATTTTGGTCCGGAGATCTGATAATCAGTCAAATCGTATCGGAAACGCCGGATGTCCGTACTTTTCGGCTGACGGCCACGGGGGGCGGTGAGCTGCCATTCCTGCATAGACCAGGCCAATACCTGACCCTCATGCTCACGATCGACGGTGAGCGAGTCAATCGCTCATACACGATCGCGTCGTCGCCCACGCAACGCTCTTACTGTGAGCTGACCGTCAAGCGGAACCCAATGGGGCACGTGTCACGCTATCTACACGACACGCTGCGCGAGGGCCTGACGCTCAAGCTAGCCGCGCCCGCAGGCCGATTCGTATTCACCGGAGTCGAGTCCGACGCGGTGCTGCTGCTGGCTGGGGGAGTCGGCGTAACGCCGCTGATGGCGATGGTGCGCTACCTCACCGACAGCGCCTGGACTGGTCAAATATTCCTGATTTTCTCGACGAAACAGCGACTAGACGTAATCTTCGCTGCTGAGCTCGAGCGCCTGCAGCAGCGCTTTCCGAATTTGCACGTCTGCGTCACCCTATCGGGCGTTGAGGAGGCCGCTTGGACCGGCGAGCGGGGGCGGATCTCGCGAGCGCTCATCGAGCGCTTCGTCCCGGGCGTTGCGCAGCTTCCGGCCTACCTCTGCGGTCCCGAGTCGATGATGGCAGAAGCGCGTCGGCTCCTGCTTGAAATAGGCGTGCCAGACGCCCAGATCAAAACCGAAGCGTTCATCTCCGTGCCGGCGGCTTCGATCGACGTGCGGGCCGACCCGCAACCGATCGTGCTCCCGCGGGTATCTGCCATCATGCGGCCGCGCCTAACGGAGTTCGCTCCCCAGATCGTCAGCTTTCGAAGAGCCTCGGCCAGCACGGAGGCCGCCGCCGGAAGCACGATCCTTGAAGCAGCCGAAGAGGCGGGCATCGATTTGCCTTTCGAATGTCGAGCAGGGGTCTGCGGGCAGTGCAAATTGAAGCTGCTGATCGGGAGAGTGACCATGGACTCGCAAGATGCACTTAGCGTCCAAGACAGAGCGAATGGCGTCATCCTGGCGTGCCAGGCCCGCCCCCTCTCGGACGTCGCCGTCGACGCCTGAGGTGTTAGGATGAGGGCGATGCAGGTCGTGGAAATCTGGCGCTACCCGGTCAAGACGATGGCGGGTGAGCAGCTGAAGCACGCGAGCATCGGTCCGCTCGGCATCGCGGGCGATCGGGTCGTGCACGTCGAGGATGCCAAGGGCCGTGTGATCACGTCGAGGTCTCACCCGCGCTTTCTCGGTCACAAGGCATCGCTCGGCGTCGATCTGGAGCCCTTGGTCGATGGCAGGCCTTGGAGCAGCGTAGAGGTCGCGGCTGACATCCGGGCCATCGCGGGACCTAGCGCGCGACTCGTGCGTGACGAGAGCGCCAATCGCTTCGATGTCCTCCCCCTACTGATCGCCACCGACGGCGCCATCGCGGCCTTTGGTCAAGATCGCCGGCGCTTGCGGCCCAATATCGTGGTCGGGGGCGTCGAGGAGCTCGCCGAGCGTGGCTGGGCCGGCGGCTGCCTGCGTATCGGCCGAGTGCTAATCGGCGTCCAGGATCTCAGGCTCCGCTGCATCATGACCTCGTTCGATCCGGATACGTTGGTGCAGGACAAGGAGATCACTCGCGACATTTACCGGCGTTTCGAGGGCAAGCTGGCGCTCGACTGCTTCGTCCTCGAGGGGGGCGAGATCAACGTCGGCGACGACGTCACGTTCGAAAAGGGCAGCGCTTGCCGAGGGTCGGGCGCGGCCCCTAATTTCACCGACGACTGATAGGCCACGCCACGCCGTCGGATCAGACGGTCGAAGGCCCAGCCAGGCTGGCTTTGAGTCGGGGCGCAGCAAAGTCGATGAATGCGCGAAGCTTCAGCGGTAGCGGTGGCTGACCACTGTACACGAGGTTGACCGGTGTCGGCGTCGACTCGTACGCGCGGAGGACTCGTACCAATGTGCCGGCGCGTTCCGCGACGGCACATTGGTAGGACAGGACACGCGTGATGCCAACGCCCATGATGGCTGCGTCGATGGCAGCTTCGGCCGTATTCACCGCGAGTCGAGAGTGAACGGCGACGCTGGTTTCGCGCTTGGCATCCTTGAACTGCCACGATTGCGGAGAGCTCACGGCTTCGAACGTCACGCACTCGTGATTCGACAGCTCTTCTGGCTTCTTTGGCGTTCCGTGCGCTGCAAGGTACGCAGGGCTTGCGCAGACGACCCGACGAATCCCCCCGATCCGCGCGGCGACGAGGCTGCTATCGGGTAGCTCGCCCACCCGGATTGCTGCATCGACTTGCTCCTCGAAGAGATTCGCAACGCGGTCCGATAGTACCATCCATACGTCGATGTCGGGGTAGACGCGCAGAAATTCAGCGACGATCGGCAGAACGTGCAAGCGACCGAACACGAGCGGCGCGGTGATGGTGAGATCGCCCCGAGGCGAACTGTATTCGCCGGTCGCGGCTCGTTCCGCTTCGCTCACCTGGTCCAGAATACGCTTGCACGCGGCCAAGTAAGAGCGGCCTGCGTCCGTCAACGTGAGCTGACGGCTCGAACGATTGAGAATACGCGTTCCGAGGTGCTGTTCGAGTTCGGACACCTTGCGGCTCACCGTTGCGAGCGGCATCCCCAGGCGTCGCGCAGCCGCTGACAGGCTGCCCGCCTCAAACGCCGCAACCAGCGTGGACATGGATTCGAAGCGGTCCATTGGGGATCCAAATAATGAGAGGGTGCCTATCACTCTTAGCGGGTTCTACCGAAGAACGGAAGGGTCTATCTATTGCCCTGCCTGAGCGAATCAGGCCCAAACCAAGGAAAAAAACCCATGTCACGCATTGCCATCCCGTCCAGCATCGAAACCGCCCCGGCCGCATCCCAACCTTTGCTTCAGGCCGTCAAGAAGATGCTCGGTGTCGTTCCGAACCTCTTCCGACTCGTGTCGACGAGCCCCGCCGCGCTCGAGGGCTACCTGAGTCTCTCCGGGGCGCTCAGCAAGGGCTCGCTCGCGGCTCCCACCCGAGAGCGCATCGCGCTAGCCGTCGCTGAGATCAACGGCTGCAGCTACTGCCTGTCCGCGCATACCTACCTCGGCAGGAATGTTGCGAAGCTCGATGACGCCGAGATGACGGCCAACCGCAGCGGCGCATCCAACGAGCCCAAGGCTGACGCCGCAGTGCGCTTCGCCGCCAAGGTGACGCGCGAGCGCGGACGGGTCAGTCAGGCAGACATTCAGGCGCTGAAGCTTGCTGGCTACGACGACGCACAGCTGATCGAGATTGTTCAACACGTCGCACTGAACGTGTGGACCAATTACATCAACTTGATCGCCGAGACCGAAGTCGATTTCCCGGTTGTCGAGCCGCGAAAGGCGGCGTAACTGAGAGCATTGAGGAGGGCCGCCCCAGCGCGAGGCTGCGGCGGCCTATTCACCCCAACCCACAGGCTATTGTCATGACGAGACCTCCCTTGCCACCGTTCACCAGCGAGACCGCAGCAATCAAGGCCCGTATGGCCGAAGACGCCTGGAACAGCCGCGACCCGGCGCGTGTGGCTTTGGCCTATACGGAGCGGAGCCGGTGGCGCAATCGCGCTGAGTTCCTAGCGGGTCGCCCGGCAATCGAAGCCTTTTTGACGAGCAAGTGGCAACGCGAGCTCGACTACCGCCTGATCAAGGAGGTGTGGGCGTTTCGCGAGAATCGCATCGCTGTTAGGTTTGCGTACGAGTGGCACAACGACAGCGGGCGTTGGTTTCGCAGCTACGGCAACGAAAACTGGGAATTCGACGGCGACGGTTTGATGGCCGTGCGCATCGCCAGCATCAACGATCTCGAGATCGCCGAGAGTGCGCGCAAATACCACTGGCCGCTCGGCCGTCGCCCTGACGATCACGCTTCGTTGAGTGAACTCGGCCTGTGACCGTGACCCGACGTTTCGGAGGGCGAGGCGGCAAACCGCTGTGACTACCCTTCGTACTTTACGTCCAGCGCGTTGAATGCAGCGATCGCAGTAGCGCGGTCTGCCATCATCGTTCGTATGTGCGGCCGCGCATCCATCAAGGACACGTAGGCCGCAGCTTGTGGCAGAAGTCGTTCGAGCATGTCCTCACCATAGATGGTCAAGGTCGCGTGCCGAATCATGACGAAATGCACGTAGGCGACGCAGTCGGCGGCCGTGAAAGACGGTCCGAAAATGTAGGGCGAAAACTGCGCCAAGCGCGCGACTGCTTGCAGCCCGAGCGAGAGCCTCTCTTTGGCTTCGCGTTTCGTTTCCTCGGAGACGCTGCCCCCGAAGAATGCCTCCTTATACAGGCGTCGAGCAACCCATTCGGAGTTGAGTTCGAGGTGTTGAATTAGCTCTCGGCACTTCGAACGGGCGAAGACCTCCGTCGGGTAAAGCGGTTTGTCGCGGTGCCGATCTTCCAAGTATTCCAAGATGGCTTGCGACTCAGAGAGGCTGCCGTCCGCCGTTTCAATGAACGGGATCTTGCCCAGTGGTGACGATTCCGAGAACGTCTCCCGTTGCCAGGGATAAACGAGCCTCTCGCGAAACGGGATATTCTTTTCGAGCAGAATCAGTTTCAGCTTGTTGTAGTAATTGCTGACTCCGAAGCCGCAGAGGGTAATCATGATTCTGCCTCGCTTCTCAGCATCGCCGAGTCGATGGGTCGACGCTTTGCACTTGAGTTGCCCTTCCCTTCGCTCCTCATACCGCAGATTGCCGTGGGACTGCGGGTTTTCGCTGCAAGACCCAAGGTTCGGCCTTCACGCGTCCTTTGTCGAAACAATCGAGGAGCGTGTCGGCCACCAACTCTCGCGAACGCACGTTTTTGAGTCGGGACCAATGGGCCGCGCGACGTGCCGCACTCAATGGCCCCCGCACTACCCGTCCAGATCTTGGGAGGGTGGCTCCCGATCTTGGCTGGTTCCTCTCAATTGTTGGCGGGCGTATGGCTGTTGGGCCTCGCAGGAGGTGGCGACCAGCTCTTCCCTCGACGTTTGAGTCATTCCACGACTGCCTGTGCCAAGGAACACCGCGATGCAACCTAGCAACGAGTCCGAGCGTCTTCTAGCCCTCAAGCGCTACCAGATCCTGGATACTCCGCAAGACGGCGCTTTCGATCGGATCACCGCGATCGCTGCGGAGTTGTTTCGGGTACCGATCGCGATCGTCAGCCTGGTCGACCAGGACCGGATTTGGTTCAAATCGCGCGCCGGTATCGACGCAAGTGAGATCGAGCGTGTCCCCGGGCTGTGTGCCTCCGCCATTCTTTCGCCGGCGCTGTATGAAGTTCATGACGCCAAGCTCGACGCGAGGACGCTGTCCAATCCTCTCGTGACTGGAGAGTTGGGTTTGCGTTTCTACGCCGGGGCGCCATTGCTCACCCGTGATGGCTTCAATCTGGGGACGCTCTGCATCATCGATCGCGAGCCCCGCAAGCTGACGGAGTCGGAAGCCGGAATCTTAACGAATTTGGCAACGCTCGTGATGGATCAGATGGAGCTTTGGCTCGCGCTCCGGACCGTCGCCGAACTCGAGCGGGCGCAGCAGGACCTGAATGAGCAACTGCGGGCGACGAACCGGGTGCTCGGCGAGAGCGAGCAGCGGTTTCGCGACCTGTTCGACGAGGCCCCGATCCCATACGTGTACGAGGGCATGGACACGCGGTTCATTCGGGCCAACCGCGCCGCGCTGAACTTGCTCGGCGTGGACCCTGACGAGGTAGTTGAGACGTTCGGACGGTCACTCTTGGCCGACAATCCAGAGAACGAGCGTCGCTTGCGGGTGGCATTCGAGTCGATCGAAGGCGGAGAAGAAGCGCACGGCGTCGTGCTCGAATTGCAGCGCAAAGACAACGGCAAGCCGATCTGGGTTCAGTGGTGGTCGAAGCCGGTTGCAGGGAGCGACTGCACACGTACCGTCATGGTCGACATCACCGACCGCGTTCTCTTGGAACAAGAGCAAGCTCGCCTTCAAGCACAAAACACATACCTGTATGAGGAGATCCTCACGGAGTACAATTTCGGCGCGGTCATCGGCGAGAGTCCGGGCCTGCAGAATGTCATGCGACAAACCGAGCTCGTTGCGCCCACGGACGCTTCCGTCCTCATCAGTGGCGAAAGTGGCACTGGTAAGGAGTTGATCGCGCGCGCCATTCACGAGCAGAGTCGCCGAAACGGACAAATCCTGGTCAAGGTGAACTGTAGTGCCATCCCGGACAGCCTGTTCGAGAGCGAGTTTTTCGGTCACATGCGCGGGGCTTTCACCGGGGCCATCAAGGACAAGCAGGGGCGCTTCGAGCTTGCCAACGGCGGGACCTTGTTTCTCGACGAAATTGGCGAGGTGCCGCTCGCGATGCAGGCAAAGCTCCTGCGCGTGTTGCAGGAGCAGGAGGTCGAGCGGGTTGGGGACACGAAAACACGCAAGGTGGATGTGCGCATCATTGCGGCGACCAATCGTGACTTGAGAAAGGAAGTCGAGGCCGGGCGTTTCCGTCAGGATCTGTTCTATCGCCTGAGCGTTTTTCCGATCGAGCTTCCCCCGCTACGCGAACGGCGTGACGATATCGCTTTACTCGTGTCCCACTTCGCCCGAAAGAGCGCGCAGCAAATGGGGCGTCCCACTCCCCAAATCAGCCGTGCTGCGATGACCGAACTCACCACGCACGATTGGCCAGGTAACATCCGCGAGCTCCAAAATGTCGTCGAGCGCGCGGTCATCGTCTCAGCGGGAGGACCGCTAGAATTCGAGCTTCCCAAGCCGAAACGGAGCGCGCCCCGCGTGGCGCCCGACGTGTCCGGAGTGTCAAACCTGCTCACCCGGGAGGAATTGAAGCGCCAGGAGCGTGAGAACATCGTGAACGCCTTGAACCGGACCGAGGGCAAAGTGTTCGGCCCAGGCGGTGCCGCCGAGATTCTCGGGATGAAGCCCACCACGCTGGCCTCGCGTCTTCGAGCGCTGCGCATCAGAGCCTCCGAGAGCGCCTCAGCAAAGGTCTGACCCACTTAGCGCGAGCGAGAGCCGCAGAGACAACGCCTCTCGCACCTAACGCTTTGCCATCGCCGTGATTGACGAGCAGTCCATGCCCAAGGAGTCACATGCCTTTCCTGAGCCTCAAACTGAGCGCCCCAGAATCCGTAGAAACCACGACCAAGGTTGCCGCCGCACTCTTGGACCTCACTGTAGATGTGCTGAAGAAGAAGCGCGAACTCACATCGGTCGCGATTGAGTATGTCGCGCCACACTATTGGTTCATTGGCGGGGCGGCGCTCACGCCGGAGTCGGACGCCGGTATCTACTTGGAAATCAAGGTCACCGAAGGCACGAACACGAAGGACCAGAAGAAGGCCTTCATCGAGCAAGTCATAGTCGCTTTGGGCGCGATCTTGGGCAAAATCCAGCCGACGAGTTACATCGTCATTCAAGAGGTGCGCGGCGACGCTTGGGGCTACCACGGCGTCACCCAAGAGGCCCGGTACGTGCTCGACTCGGCGAACGTCCCGAAGTCTGGGGGAACGGCTCGATGACAGAGGGGCGTGATCCGCTCGATTTTCTCACTTGGTTCGAGTACGCCGCCCAGCACGCGGGCCTGTTCGAAGACCTCGTTCAGCTCTTGCGGGCCACCGAGGAGCGGAAATGCGTCGCCGTCTAGTGAGGAACGCATGAGCAAAGCGAGATGTCGGTTCTCTTCAGCTCGCGGGCTCCTTCAACGCCGCACGCAGCATCTCGTACGCCCGAAAGGCGCGAAGCTTCAGGGCACCCTCGCTAATGCCGACGAGCTGGGCGGCCGTGGCGACACTCATGCCCTCGTAGCGAATGAGCACAAAGGCTTCGCGATTGGCGACGGGCATCGCGGCCAGGGTCTGGCTGACAATGCCCGCGCTTTGCATGGCCGCAAGCGTTGCTTCGGCGTCGCTGTTCGGCCCCGACGCAACCTCGATTGTGGTCAGATCCAGCGCGCTTCGCGACAGTCGCGTCTTCTTCGCTCGTGCGTGGCTCATGAAGCAATTACGACCGATGGCGTACGCCCAGGGCACGACCGCGGAACCACGAGCGAACGAGCCGCGTGCACGGTGGACACGCAATAAAGTCTCCTGCGTCAAATCGTCGGCTAGTTCGTGCGAGCCGGAAAGCCGCAGCAGGAATGCGCGCAGCCGCGGCATCAGGCCGCGGGCGAGCTCGTCGAATGCCGCGTCGTCGCCCTCAGCGTAGCGGTCCATGGCGCGGTCGAGGGGATCGGGGATCCCAAGTTGCGAGCCGAGGGCCGGTTCCCGCCTTCGCTCAAGCGGCGCGACCTGAGACGCCTGTTCGGTGGTCACGACGCTTTGCTCTCCAGCAGGCTGGTCAGGAGTGGCGAGCACGCAACGAGCTTGACGCCCCGCCCGGCGACCTCGAGAAGCAGTGACAGGGCCTCCGAATCGGCAAACTCGACCCCGGCCAGGTCGAGCTCCAGCACCGGCGTCTGCGCTTGCGCCTGTTCGACCTCGACTTGGAGGACCTGCACCCAATCACCCACTAGGCGCCCCTCGACCCTCAAGCAGGGCAGATCGTGGCGGGTCGGGAGCCGGGTGATGCGCAGCATATTCACACCTACAGCAACCCCTGTGCCACCGTGTTTGGCACGCCGTGACTCCGCCATGTCCACGATATCGGCCTATTTCGTGATCAATACCGCCGGACGAACGCTGCCTCTCGCGGGCAACCATGAGTCGCCCACGAAATCTCGTGGGTGTGGCCACGACCGGCGGTGGTCGCTGGGACGCGACTCAGGTACTCGCAGCGGTCGGTCCGAGTGCGGAGAAGCTGGCGGCTCAGCGCTGGCGATCGGGGCGCGTGATGCCGAGCCGCTTCATGCGGCTTCGTGCAGTGCTCGGAGTGAGATTGAGCAGCTGGGCAGCACCCTGTGCGCCCTCGAGCACCCACCCAGTGCGCTCTAACGCGGCCAGCATGTGCCGCCTCTCCACTTCTTCAAGCGACGGGGGCTTCGAGCTCGAGACGCCGTTGCTTGTTGCAGCCCTGGGGACGCTCTGTACTGCAGCGGGCGCAATTGGCCGCGGAGGGCTCGGTGCTGGCGCAGGCGGGACGCGAACTCGAGCGACGCCGATCACTTGCGCGTCAAGCTCCAACATCTGCCCGGACGACAGCACCACGCCTCGTTCGATCACATTTTCCAGCTCACGAACGTTTCCCGGCCAGTCGTAGCTCATCATGCGATCGAGCGTTGCGGTCGCAATGCCGCGCACAGGTTTGCCAGCCTTCTTCGCGCAACGCTGCAAAAAGTACATGGCAAGTTGGTTGATGTCCGCGCGGCGCTCGCGAAGGGGAGGCACCTGCAACGGAATGACGTTCAGGCGGTAGTAAAGATCGGCGCGGAAACGGCCGTCGGCGATCGCCTGCTCTAGATTGCGGTTCGTGGCGGCAATCACTCGAACGTTCACGCGAATCGTTTCGTTGCTGCCAACCGGCTCGAATTCGTGCTCTTGAAGAGCGCGGAGAAGCTTCACCTGCGTATCGAGTGGGAGCTCTCCGACTTCATCGAGGAAGAGCGAGCCACCATCGGCGAGCTCGAAGCGTCCCACACGGTTTTGAAGCGCGCCGGTGAACGCTCCCTTGCTGTGTCCAAATAGCTCGCTCTCCACAAGTCCTGCAGAGATCGCGCCGCAGTTGACTTTGACGAGCGGGCGATCTCGGCGCGGGCTGCCAGCGTGCAGCGCTCGAGCGACGAGTTCCTTGCCAGTTCCGGTTTCACCGACGACGAGCACCGTCGACTCACTGGCCGCTACGGCTTCGATCTCTTTCACGAGGCGCTGCCACGGAGCGCTGTTGCCGATCAGTTGTTCGAAGTTATGCTCGTTGCGAATCTCTTCCTGGAGGTAGACGTTTTCGGCTTGCAAGCGATCCCGGAGGCGCTGCACCTCTGACATCGACTCGCGCAGTGCGCGATCGGTTTGCAAACGCTCGAGCTCCGCGCAGCCGCGGGCCGCGAAAATTTGTAAGATGGCGAGATGCTCTGGGGTGGGTTCGAGCGGCTCGGTATGCAAGACCGCGATGTGGCCGAGCACCTTTCCGGCTGCATTGCGCATCGGCACGCCAATGTAGCTGTCAGCCGCAATTTGCTGCAGCCAGAGATCCTCCGGGTACAGGCGCTGGATATTCGTGGGCGTTGCACAGACGTGGCCAGCGGCTACGCGTTGGCACGGGGTGCCCGGAAAGCGGTAGCTGAAGCCCTCGCCAAACCCAGTGCCCTCCCAGTACGCGAGCGATCGCGACTCGAGCTCGCTCAGCGTTTCCGAGGCGAACGCGTAACGCGCGCCGAGTGCGAGCGCCGCGTGTTTGGCAAGCGAGCGGAAAAACTCGTCGCCGGTGGCTGCAGAGGTGCCCTCGGCGAGGGCTCGCAGGACATTCGAGGCAGGCGCTGACGAGGACATGACTGACACTTTCGGATGCGGCTTTCCGAGCCCCTTGGATTCACAATCCGGCTTTCGGTCGCCTTGAAAGAGGATCTGAACCAAAGCCCGTTCCTCAGTCAATAGCGAACAACCCGAACTCCGGTAACCAATACCGCTTTGCCTCGTAGGTACCGGCGCCGCACCGAATCGACGCGGCAAGCAACACCGCGATCAATCTAGTTCTTGGGGCATTGTTTTAGGTCTCCGTCGAACACTCTGCATCGTCTGCTGATTCCGCAGCGCCAGCGGTGAGCCCAGCGGGCAGGAGCAGTCGTCCCAGGGCGAGTCCGAGAACAGCAGCCCCGCCGCTGGCGGCCAGCACGCCGAGCTTGGCCGCCGCTATGAGCGAAGGGTCCGAGAAGGCTAGCTGCGAGATGAACAGCGCCATCGTGAACCCGATGCCTGCGACGACGCCAAGCACTGCGAGATGTCGCGTGCTGATCCCGGCCGGAAGGATTCCGAGTCGAAACCGCAGCGTCAGCCAACTCGCGAGCAGTATTCCCGTCGGCTTGCCGAGCAACAGGCCGACCGCAACGCCAATCGAAACGGTCCAAGACGCACTCGTGCCCGAACCGCCCGACACGACTACTCCGGCGTTGGCGAGCGCAAACACGGGCATGATGGCGAACGCGACCCAGGGATGGAGTGCCTCAATTAGGCCTTCGGCTGGCGACACTGCTTCGCGGCGTGCTGCATTTACGTGCTGCCCGCAATCGTCGGATGAATTAGGCCGACGAAAAGAAAAAGATCACCATCAGGGCGTCGTTGACGAGCCATTCGAGCGTTCGCTCGAAGGTGAAGGTTCCGATCCGAAGACCCACGGGTGTGTGCCATAGACGAAAATAGCTAGCCCCCCAGTGTGAGTTTGCGCAGGCCAGAGCGAACGCCGCAGCAACTAGCAGCAAGACTCCGCTTGCTGCCTCGATCTGCAGAAAGCGTTCGAGCGGGCGGGCCGCAATTGCCTCATGCTCGTGTGCGATACCCAAGCACGAGCGCGCCCAGGAGGGTGGCAACGATCACTGGGACTCCATGCCCCATCAGCACATGCAGCGGCGCTACGTTCGGGCAATGTAAATTCATGGTTGCACCTGCGAAAAGGCCGATCGCCGCGCCGACGAGCGCGCTCCGCCAGCGCGCACCGGTCGCAAACGCGCCCGGCAGGACGAGCGCAGCGCACAGCAGCGGTACCGCCGTCCATGCAACCGTGATGTCGAAACACACCAAGATCCCCAGTAACGATGCCGCACCTGGATCTGCCACATAGGGCACCGGCGCTCCGAACGCGATCAGGCAGAAGGCCAGCGGTCCAAGGACAGTGAGCCCACTGATAAGTCCGATCTTCAAGCCGAGCCCGAGTTTGCCGTACGAGAGCGCAGCGAACAGCGACGCGACCGCCACCAGGAACGGCAGCAGGATTTGCGCGACGACGTAGGGCACCGGGAGCCCGTGGAAGTCGCTGCGGATGCCGTAAACCGCCAGGTGGGTCAACAGCCAGGCCGCGCTTCCAGTGAGCGCCGCTAGCCTACGCTTGCGCACCAGCTGGCGCGCCGGCGAGGCTCCGAGCACGGGTACGCGCAGAGGTGAAGTCGAGGGGGGGGCGGCAGGGCCGGGTTCCGGAATCTCGCCGAACAGGGCGCTCAAGTCTGGGTCGGGTGGACTAGTCACTGGGGGCTCGACTTCGACCTACGCGGGCAAGTCGGCTTGGTTTCGAACATTTGACAGATTTGGCTGGCGGGGCCTCTGAGCTAGGTACTGCACAAAAACGCGACAAGGCAGCCACGTTTCCGTGAGCTGCCTCGCCGCTGGTCGTGCACGTGGGGCTCAGCCCTTGCAGCCACCTTGGCCCTTGCACGCATTTTGGCCCTTGCAGGCGTGCTTCTCTGTCTTGCAGCCGCCTTGTCCCTTGCAGGCATTCTGGCCTTTGCAGGTGTGCTTGCCGCCCTTGGAGTCGTCGAGCTGCTGCGCGTTGCTCGTGCGATCCATCGGGGTCGAGGCGAGGGTGTCGCTTGGGGCGGGGGCGCCCGAGACGATTCCGGAGATTGCTGCTGCCATCAAGATCGAGATCATGGTCGTTGTTCCTTTTTTCTATTTGCTTGATCGAACGGTGTTTGCGGTTTGTCTTGTCGTGAGGTTTAGTCAGACGGCTTTGCCCGAAAACTCGGGGCCCAGGCTGCGGGACTTGTTTTCCGCGCGGTTGCGGCCGAAAAGCACGTGATCGAGTGAGATCTTGCCGGGGCCCGCGAGCGCAACCCAAAGCAGGAGTGCGAAGTAGGTCCACTCCACGAGCCCGAACAGATCCGGCAGGCCGTGCACATTTTCGCGCTGTGCGGTCAGGATCGCGACTGCCATCGAGCCCATGAGCGGCAGCGCGGCGATACGCGACGCGAGGCCAATCACCAGCAAGGCCCCACCGATCAGCTCGATGAACGAGACCATCGGTGCCTGAATCCCCGGAAACGGAATGCCAAGTTCGCTGAAGTAGGCAGTCACTTTGGCAAGGCTATGAACCTTGCCCCAGCCCGTGCTCACGAACAGCACGCCGAGCGTGATGCGCGCCACGAGTGGGCCCAGCCAATCGAGCCTTTGAGTCATGCTGAGCGCACGAGTGCGCGCATTCGTGATGAATGAAGTAGTGGTCACGGCAAACTCCTTATCCTCGGCCCGATTTCGGGCCACCAGTGCCTGACAGAACTAGTTACGCGGGCGGACCAGCGCGGTTACAGAGCTTTGCCCGAGTGCTCGGAATCTGGTCAATTGCCGCGTGAATCGTGGACGCGCAGGGCGTGTCCGTCGCGGTCGCGCACGAAGGCCTCGCGCGCCTGTGCTACCGGGCTGATGGTCCGGCCGCCCGTCATCGTGGCCGCACTGCTGACCACTCTGCTGTCGCTGGCGCTGACCACGATCTGCCAATGAAAGAGGTCATTGGCGCGCGCGTCGTTCGGCATCGGGCGACCGCCGCGCGGGGAAAGGTATTGGAGCAATTCGATCCCGGGGCCACTTGCCGCACGTAGCGCAGTGATGCGCAGGCGCGCTCCGAACACGCCATTCAGGTGCTCTTGCTCGGGGCCGTAGTTCTCACTTTCCCCAGCGACCTTCAGGCCGAGTCGATCTCGATAGAAGGCCAAGCTCTGGTCCGTGTCCGACACGGTGATTGCCGTGTGATCGATGCCGAGGAACAAGCACAGCTCCGCAGGAGTCCGAGTGCAAGCCGGGTGAGCTTGCCAGCGAGGGTTGCCTTTGCCCTTTGGAAAGTGGATGACTTCGAGCGTATGGCCGTCGGGATCTGCGAAGTAAAAGGCCTGAATTCCAGCCGCTGCGCGATTCCACTGCGGCAAGGTCTGCGGACCCGATGACACGTACGCGACGTGTTGCGAACGGAGCCAGACGAATGCGCGATCCATGTCGCTGACGACGATGGCGACGTGTTGAAACCAGAGGTCGTTTCCGCGCGTGTCGAGCGGAACGGGCCGCCCTCCGCCGGGCGCGAGGTATTGCAAGAGTGCGAGGTGCTCACCGCCGAGCGTGAGTTGCACACGGCGCACGTGGGCGCCGGGCAACCCTGTCCTTTGAGCCTCGGCTGAGCTGGGGGGTTCGTCTTCGGGGCCGGAAGTGAAGCCGATTGACTCGAAGAACGCCTTTGATCGTGCGAGTTCGCTCACCACCACTTCGACGCCGTCGACTGCTCTGATGACGGGCGCCGTGGGTTTGCTTGTGGCCTCGGGTTCCGCGGAAACCGGCGGGGTCGATATGAATCCCATTGCGACTGCCATGGTCGCAACGGCGCCGAGCAGCCGGTTCGAGTTCTTGTTACGCAACATGTCCGCCACTACGCCGCGTTCACTGAGGCGTTACATTCGGACGAGTCGAGCTCACGGCGTAGTCGCCGCCCGGCTTTGCCGCTGAGCATATAGGCGGCAAGCGCGTCGATTGCCTGCTCTTCGCTCCAGCCGAACACGCGTTCCAGGTGAGTCAGGAAGTCTGGGGCGGGGTCCTGAATCGCGGCGCACATTTGTGGCGTTGCCATGATGGTTCGAGTGCCGCTACGCCGCTCCACCCTCGCGGTTTCCCAGAACTTTCAATTTCAGTTCTTGCGGGACCTCTCGGTAACCGAGTCCGCAGTGCCGGCGTACGGACCTGAGTCATGCGCCGATCCAACGCCTACGTGCTCCGAAACCTGGGTTTTTCCAAGAAGCTCGCGGCATCGATCGGACTCTTGTCCGGTCTGGTACTCTTCATCTCGGGCTGGGTGATCTCGGTCGCCGCCATCAACTGGGGCTTCACCTGGATGACGGTCGTCGATTGGGGAATTCGCGTGGGTATGTTGCAGAGTGACCTGCGTTGGCTGCTTTTCGCCGCGCACGTGACTTCGCTCAGTCTGCTCTTGCCGCTGAGCTTGATGCTCGTACGACGCATGCCGCTGCCGCGGCTCACCCGGCGGGCCCTCTTCGCCGTCGCGACGGCTCTTGCCGTCCTTGACCTCAGCGCATGGCTGCTCTTGCCGTTGTTCGCGTTCGAGCAAGCGGCTCTGGGCGGAATCGTACTCGCGCTCGCGATCCTGCTCGGCTACCTCGTGGGTGCGCCGCTGAGAGCAATGTGGCAGACGCGAAGTTGGCGTGAGCCTGGGCGGCCGGTGCGCGTGGTCGTAGTCGGGGGCGGGTTCGCGGGGCTCGACAGTGCCGTCGGGCTCGATCGCGTCCTCGGCTGGAGCGAAAAACTCGAGCTCACCGTGATCGATCGCAAGAACTACTTCTTGTTCCCGCCGCTCCTGCCCAGTGTTTCCGTGGGCGCAATCGAAACGCGTCAGGTCACGTACCCCTTTCGGCGTATCTTCGAAGCGACGAACATCCGATTCAAGAAGGAGACCGTCGAACGCATTGATCTCGCGCGCAACCTGATCATCTCGAAGGTAGACGTCGCAGCGGACGGTGACGCTGGCGCGCTGCGCGTCCGTCACGACGAGACGCCGTTCGATTACCTAGTACTGGCGCCGGGTTCGACGACTCAAACGTTCAATACGCCCGGCTGCGAGCGCGCTTTCTTCATGCGTGAGCTCGGGGATGCGATCGCGCTCCGCAACCACATCATCGATTGCTTCGAGACCGCCGCCCGGGAATCGGACAAAAAGCTCGTTCAAGAGATGTTGCGCTTCGTCGTGATCGGCGCTGGACCGACGGGTGTGGAAGTAGCGTCCGAAGTGCGGGACTTGATCGACAAGGTGCTGCTCCCGCGCTACCCGGAAATCGACGCTGCTTTGATTGATGTGGTGCTCGTCGATACGGGTGAGCGCGTGCTTCCCGGCTTTCATCCCGCCGTCGCGGACAGCGCGGAGCGGCAGCTCTCGCACCTCGGCGTGCGCGTGCTGCATCAAGCGCGCGTCGCGGAAATCGGCACGGATTGGGTCAAATTGAAAGGCGGTACGACGCTCGAAGCGCGCACGGCGTGTTGGTGCGCCGGAGTTGCCGCCGCACCGTTGATGGCGCGGACGGGTCTGCCATTGGATCGCGCCGGGCGCGTGGCGGTCGAAGCCGATTGCCGAGTGCCCGGGCACCCGAACGTATTCGTGCTCGGTGACGCCGCCACGTTTCCGGGCAAGGACGGGCGCCCGCTGCCTCCGCTCGGCCAGGTCGCATTTCAACAAGGTGCTCAAACGGCGAAAAATCTCGTGCGTCTTCTGCGTGGCGAAGCGACTCGACCTTTTGAGTACTTTGACTTCAGTCAGCTCGTCAGCGTCGGTCACCAATTCGCTGCAGTGCGCCTGCTCGGCGTTCGGCTCTCGGGCTTCATCGCGTGGTTCGTGTGGCGCTCGCTCTATCTCGGAAAACTAGTCGGTTTTGGCAACAAGATTCGGGTCATGCTCGACTGGACCTTGGACTTGTTCGTGGAGCGCTCGAGCTCGCAGATCCACGCCACCCGCGAAAAGCTCGAGGCCGCTGCGGTACACGACGATCACGAAGCAGGGGGCGAGTTTGCGCGTGAGTCGGACGCGCCGCCCGCACTCCCGCGCACCATCGAAGTAGCGGCGCGGGTGGCCGGTTCCTGATCTTCACGCACGTCAATGCGAGGCGAAGAAGACATAGTTACCAACAGGATCTGCGACGATCAGCTCGTGGGCACCGTAGAAGGTCTTTCGTTCCGGAACGACCAGAGGCCACCCGCCGAGAGCGGTGCGAATCGGCGCGAGGTCGGGGACATCAATATACAGGACTGAACGGTGCAGTCCATCGGAGATGGGGTTGACGTCTTTCGCAACGGAAGTACGTGTCTGAAGCATCACCTCGACCGAACCATGCTTGAGAATCACGAAGCCAAGCCGCTCGCCTTCCGGAACTTCAACCGTCTTCTCGAAGCCGAGTCGTTCGATCCAGAAAGGCAGGCAAGGCTCGATCGCGTCGACGATGAGATTTGGGGTCAGCTTGTTCATGCGCTTCACTCTACTTCCGCTAACAAGGACTGCATTGGAAAAATGGAACCGGTCTCCGCGCGCCGTCAAGGCGGTGGTCCCGGGTAAGCGCCCAATACGGTCGCCACTCCGGCTACGCGCATGGTGTTTGACGACATGAAGAAGAAAGCCCCGCTTGGTTTTCTGTTCAAGGTTCCGTCGGGCTTCGGACCAGTCCGCACACGCATACGTCCGACTACCGCGGCGTCGTCCTCGAAGGCGCCGTGCACGACTTTGCCGCCGGCGGCGTCGAGGGCAATCCGATCGGTCCCGGTGGTCCTGGTTCCAGCCAGGCAACCTGCCACACGACAACCATTGCGCCAGTAGCACGCCGTGCGTGATGCTCATTTACACCCCTCACGGCTTCGATTTCATTCCGATGAAGGATCACATTTGATCGGACGCGAGAATCGTGGGAGCGGATGCCCAGCGGTTGAGCACCGGGCATCCGCCGAGCAGCTGCTTGAGTGCGACATGCAGGTGGCGATCCCGTGCCAGCTCCACGCCGCGGGCACGTCGTCCGGAGTCTCGCCACTACTGCGATAGCTTTGCAGCCAGCAGATCGACCTTGTCGATGCGCGGCGGCTCGGCCAGCAGCTCGCCCGCCTTGGCCATCAGCGCAGCCGCGATCGGACCAGCGAGGTGTGCATTGCGCCCCGCTTCGTCTGGGAACGCGTCGAAAGTGCCGAACTCGCTCTTGGAGAAGCGCAGTGCGAACCAGACCGTGGTCGCCGGCTCCTGTTCGGCCAGCGGCAGTGCACTGGCGAGAAACGCGGCGACCTCTTCCTCTTTGCCTGGCTTGGCGACCAGGCGTGCGACGATAGCGACTTTGACCATGTGATCCTCCTTGGGTAACGGCACTGCTGTGTGCCGCAACGGCAAACATAGCGACCGAGGGTCCACGGCCAGTGGCGAGAGCGACAATTGGGGAATTGCTCAGCAGAACTACGGGCGCCCGCGCTTTGATGCCCACCAGCGGTCGAAGGAGAGTGGGCTCGCAGCGCTCAGAGCGAGCACGATGAGGCCAGCGATGTACAGCAGATTGAGCTCGTAGCCGACCGGACCGAATTCTGCTCCCGAAGGACCGAACCCTTTCAGTCGAATCGACGAGAAGCCGTAGCGAAGGTGCACCCCGAACAGGGCCGTCAGCATCACGATCACGAGCGGAACGCTGAGCAGGGCCACCGCTGCCCCCAGCACGAGCGCGACGCCGCCCAGGAGCTCGAGCAGCGTGGTGATCCACGCGATCGGCTCCGGTAGTGGGACGCCGATCGCGGCCAGGATGACCGCGAAGTTCGCTGGCCCGCGTGCAAGCTTCGCATAGCCGTGAGCCGCGAAGCCTAAGCCGACGAGCAATCTGAGCGGCAGCAGTGGCCAGCCGCCGTGTGCAAGCCTGGTCCGAAGGGTATTCACCGGTACTCTCCCTCGTGTCCGATGGTCGTGAGCCAGCTAGCCAGCGCGGCGAAGTCGGCACCTGTAGTGTCCGGGAGTATCAACTCTTCGCCGGTCACGCCGAGACGATTCGCCCAGAACGTCGGAAATCCGAACCACTTGGCGCCGGCGGCATCCCAGGCCCCGAATGCGGAAAACGCGATCTGTTCGCGCGGCAAGCGGAGGAACGTGGGGCCGAGCGCGTAGGCACGCGGGTCGGGCTTGTACGTCTTGGCTCGATCGGTCGAGAGCGACACGTCGAAGAGGCTCGCGAGACCGCTGCGATCGAGTAGCCGAGTGATCATTTTCGGCGAGAAATTCGCAAGCGGTGCTAGTTTCAATCCGGAGGTCTTCCAGCTCAGGAGAGCGTCGCGAGCATCGGGCCACGGTTCGAGCTCGCTGTAGCTGTCCACGAGGCGCCGCTGCTCGGCACGCTTGTGCGGAGTTTGTGTCGGGCGGTTACAGCGGTTTGCTCAGAAATTGCCGCGGTGGACTCATGTAGCCATGGCTCGTATAGAGGCGCTTCGCGACGATGTTTTCGTGTCGAACCATCAGATGCAGCGCCCGTGCTCCCTGCTCGCGTGCCACCGCTTCCACGGCAGCCAGGGCACCGCCGCCATGCCCGCGCCCGCGCACCGCAGGCACCAGGAAGAGCTCCGTCAGGAAAGCGTCGCGTCCGTCCCACTCTAGGTCGTAGCCCCAGGTCAACACGAAGTAGCCGAGGATCCCAGCCTCGCCCTCGAGCAGCACCGCGACGCCGAGCTGGCGATCGCGAAGCAGGGTACGCAATGCTCCCTCCTTCGCCGCCGCGTCCCACGGCGTAGCCTCTAAAGCGTTGAACGGTTCCATCATGCTAAGCAAGAGCGGCACGTCAGCCTCGCTTGCAATCCTCTGGCACACGGCAGACATGATGGTTGGTGAGTGGCGGGTGGACATTGAGTTACGCCTCAGCAGCGCCAGGCATCGTGGCTGCGCGTAGCTTCGGACGACCAAGGCGGACATGAACGAGAACCCCGGTTGCAAACGTGACCAGCGCAGCGATCAGCATGGACCAGCGCATGCCTTCGGCGAACGCTGCTCGTGCGTGAGCGATCAGCTGCAGGGCTTCAACGCTTGGCATGCTTTCGGCCGTAGCCAGGGCGCCGCTCAGGGTTTCGACTCCCGCCTGCGGCACCCGGCTGAGCTCCCCCATGCGAAAGCGATAGACTGAGCTTGCGACGGTCCCGAGGGTCGCGATGCCGAGCGCGCCTCCGAGCTCGCCGCAGGTCTCGGACAGCGCGGAAGCCGCGCCGGCGCGATCGGCTGGGGCATGGCTCACGATCAAATCAGTGACCAGTGTCACCGCGGGTGATGAGCCGAGGGCCAGAAGCATCGATCCGCCGATCACCAGAGTGAGAGACGAGTCGGGTTCGAGTCGTGCGAAGATGCCGAGACCGCTCGCCGCAACGAAGAGACTGGCCGTGATCACATGGGCGACGGGGAAGCGCTTCACGAGCTGCGGTGCGAGCTGCGAGCCGGTGATGAAGCCGCACGCGGCCGGGAGCATGCAGACTCCGGCCGCGAAGGGCGAGAGCCCGTGAACCTGCTGTAAGCATAGAGCGAACAACAAGAAACTTCCGAAGGTAGCGAACAGCGCGAACAGATTGACGGCGAGCGAGGTCGTAAACTCCGGAATCCTGAACAAGGCGGGATCCAGAAGCGGCTCCGGCAGGCGGCGCTGTCTGCGAAAGAAGAAGAAGCCAACGACGGCGCCGGCCAAGACCCCGCCGCCCGCGAGCCAGGTCGAGCCGCCGAGGGCCGCGCGTTTGATGCCGTAGATGATCGGAAGCACGGCGAGAGCGGACAGCGGCGCGCTGAGCCAATCGATCGAGCTCGGTTGCTCGGAACGGAACTCGGGCAGCAGGAACGGCCCAAGCAGGAGCAGCAGCGCCATGACCGGAACGCCGATCAAAAATGCCGACCCCCACCAGAAGCGCTCGAGCAGGAGCCCACCCGCGACCGGGCCGATGGCAGCTCCCGTCGAGAAGCTCGTGGCCCAGACGCCGATCGCGAACGTGCGCTCTCTTGGATCTGAAAACAAGTTGCGAATCAGGGACAAGGTTGACGGAGCGAGCGTCGCACCCGCGATGCCCTGGAGACCACGCGCGATGATCAGCATCGTCGCGCTCGTCGAAAACGCGCAGAGCACCGATGCAGCGCCGAATCCGCCCGCGCCAATCAGCAGCAACCGCCGTCGACCAATGCGATCGCCGAGCATACCCATCGTGATCAAAGCGCCGGCCAGCAAGAACCCGTAGATGTCGACGATCCAAAGCAACTCGACGCTGCTCGGCTCGAGCGCTCGACCGAGCGATGGCAGTGCGAGATCGAGGACCGTCAGATCCATCGAATAGAGCATGCAGGGGAGGGCGATTACCCCAAGCCCGACCCATTCACGGCGGCCGGCCTTGCTCGCCGTCGGGGGCTCTTCTGACGGGGTTGGCGCGGAGGTCATCCACATGGGTGCCGGCACCGGTCGAAATGTTACAACGAACTTTCAGCCTTTTACGGCGCGTACCGCGCGAAACCTGCGCTAGCCTTTTCCGCACACGCGATGACCGGACATGCAGCCGATCTCGAGACCGTCGCCGCCCTGCTCCGTGGGGAGCACTCGGCGTTTACGTCGCTCGTGCGCGCGCATCAGCCGGCATTTCTCCGCCTCGCACAGGCCTGGGTGCGAGACCGAGCGGACGCTGCGGAGGTGGTACAACAGGCCTGGGTCTTTGCGCTCGAATCGCTCGCGACGTTCGAAGGGCGGTCGTCGCTCAGGACTTGGCTGTTTGGCATCGTGATCAACGTCGCGCGGTCGCACGTGAGGGCACGCAAGCGCACTGTCCCACTGTCCGCGCTTGTCGCTGAAGAGGCAATCGACGGTCCAACCGTCGAACCTGAGCGCTTTTGCCGCGATGGGGAATGGGTAGGCCACTGGGCAGACTGGCCGACGCCGTTTCCCAGTCCAGACAGCGCCCTCGAGCGCGGGCGCCTGCGCGCGTTACTCGAAGTAGCCATCAGCGCTCTGCCGCCGCTGCAACAGCAAGTGATGGTGCTGTGCGACGTGGAGGGCCTCAGCGGCGAAGAAACCTGTAACATTTTGGGCATCTCCGGCACCCACCAGCGTGTGCTCTTGCACCGTGCCCGCGCCCGCGCCCGCGCGTTGCTCGAAGAAAACCTCTCGGACAAAGCGGAAACGTGAATGAGCGAGAAATCATTCGACCAATGCCAAGAAGTCGTGGAACTCGTGAACGAGTACCTCGGCCATGCGCTGACCGTCGAAGATCACGCGGCGTTCGAAGCGCACCTGGCCACGTGCCCACCGTGCACCACGTATCTGGCCCAGATGAAGACCGTGCTCAGCGTCGCGACCTCACTCGACGAGAACTCGCCGCCCGCCGATGTCGAACCACAGCTCATGGCCTTGTTCCAGCATTGGCGCGACAAGACGCGTTAGTGCTCGTGAGCGGCCGTCAGCGGCCATCAGCGGCCGTCAGCGCGGCAACTGTAACATTGACGCGAGCTCGTGCACTGATGCAGATGCTGCTCAATCAAGAAGTACAACCCAACCCAGTTCGTCTGGATAAGAGACTCGTGTGGGCCGATCGCCTCGGCCCGATCGGAGAAGGAACGTTGCGCTATGGGCTAGTGGCTCTGATGCTGCTGTGGGGAGCCATGAAGTTTACAGCCTTCGAAGCAGAAGGCATTCGTCCTCTCGTGGAGCACAGTCCACTGCTCGCTTGGCTATACCCGGTATTCGGCGTGCGGGGGGGCTCTGAAGTGATCGGCGTGATCGAGATGAGCGCAGCCCTCTTGATTTGCGCCCGTCGCTGGAAACCCGCGTTGGCCGCGATCGGTAGCCTGCTTGCCTCGGGAACGTTCCTGATCACGCTCTCGTTTCTGGCGACGACGCCCGGCATCTGGGATCCCAGCAATCCGTTCGGTGGCTTCATCATGAAGGACATCATCCTGCTGGGCGCGGCCCTGTACAGCTCGACGGAGGCGCTCCGCGCGTGGGCCTCCGTACCCGCTCTCGCTCACCGCTGACGGCGCGCATGTTCGTCAATACAACAACAGCGCTGCGCGTCGACGAAGCTGAGGCGGCATTGACCCGCAGCGTCGTCGAAGCCGTGATCGCGTCGGGGCGCGCCTCCGGCGCGTTCCTGCGGACTCTCGGGTCGGGCGTTGCGGCCTATCTCAGGCCCGGATCGCCGATGAACAAGGTGATCGGCGTGGGCTTCGACGGTCCGATTGACGAGGACGCGCTGGCCGATATCGAGCAGGAGCATCGCTTGCGCGGTGAGCCGGTGCGGGTCGAGCTCTCGACGCTAGCGCGGCCCGAGTCGGCCGCGCGGCTGTCGGCGCGTGGCTATCGATTGTTGGGGTTCGAGAACGTGCTCGTGCGATCGCTTGCAACCGCACCCACCCCTCCCGTTGCGGAGGTTCGCGTCGAGCGCGTCAGCGCAGGTGCCGTGAACGCATGGCGTAAGGTGACCGTCGTTGCGGTCGCCAGCTCGGACGAGACCGACGTGCCGGTGGACCAGCTCTCACTGGCCGAGATCGCAGCAGCCATCGAGGATATGCTCGAGGCACGCGACTTCGAGCGCTATTTGGCGTTCCTGAACGGCGAGCTTGCGGGTACAGCGAGCCTGCGCATGCACGGGGCAGTAGCGCAACTCACTGGCTCGGCGACTCTGCCCGCACAACGTCGTCGCGGAGTGCAGGCGGCTCTGATCGCTGCCCGCCTCGAGGAGGCACGCGCGCGTGGTGCCGACCTGGCCGTCATCATGACAGCCCCAGGATCTCAGTCGCAGGCGAACGTGATGAAGCACGGGTTTGCGCTCGCGTACGCGCGCGCAATTTTGGTGTTGCCGGCGACTTAGAGCCTGCTCAATCCGCGAACTTCTTCTCGACCGCGCGCGGGTCCGAGCAGCTTGTCACCGCTCACGCCGCCCGCTCCTGCACCGATCGACCCTTGGCCAACGACTCCAGGCAACGCGCGACGAGCGCCGTCCAGCCCGTTTGGTGGCTTGCGCCGACACCGCGTCCGTCTTCCCCGTGAAAGTACTCGTGAAACAGAACCAGATCCTTGAAGTGCGGGTCCTTGGCGTAGCGGGTCTCGTCGCCGTGACACGGTCGCTTCCCGTCCGGAGCGGGCAGAAAGATGCTCGATAGCCGCCCGGCGAGTTCGATCGCAATTTGCTTTAGATTCATGCGCACGCCAGAGCCGGTTGGATACTCTACCTGAAACGAATCCCCATAGTAGTGGTGGTAGCGCTCGAGCGCTTCGACAATCAAGTAGTTGAGCGGAAACCAGACCGGACCGCGCCAATTCGAGTTGCCACCGAAGAGGGCCGTCGTGGAATCACCAGGCGCGTACTCCACGCGGTGCTCGACCTCGCGTGCGAAGAAGCTGAACGGCGATTCGTGGTGCACTCGACTAAGTGAACGAAGCCCGTGCGGTGACAGGAATTCCTTCTCATCCAGCAAAATCCGGAGCACTCGTTCGAGTCGCTCTCGCGACGGCACGGCCAGCAGGCGATGACCGTCCGCGCCAGACGCCAGCTCGGTGTATGCGATGTGCTGCGCGAGATCTTTGCGATTGTCGAGGAACCACTGCATCCGCTTTTTGAAGCCGGGTAGCTTGTCGAGCACGTTGTTCTCGAGAATTTCGACCGCGATGATCGGCAAGACACCCACCATCGAGCGTGTGCGGAGCGGAATGCTCTGTCCGTCGAGGCTGAGCTGGTCGTAATAGAAGCCGTCTTGCTCGTCCCACAGCCCCGTGCCCCCGAAACGATTCATCGAATCCACGATTTGCACGAAATGTTCGAAGAATTTCGACGCGACGTCCTCGTAGGCTGGATCACCGTCGGCGAGCTCGAGCGCCATGGACAACATCGTGGCTGAATAGAAGGCCATCCAAGCGGTGCCATCGGCTTGCTTCAAGTGCCCGCCGGTGGGCAGCGGTTGTGACCGATCGAATACGCCGATGTTGTCGAGACCCAAAAATCCGCCGGCGAATAGGTTGTTGCCTTCGGGATCTTTTCGATTGACCCACCAGGTGAAATTCAACAGCAGCTTCTGGAATGCGCGAGCGAGAAACAGCTTGTCACGCTCACCGCGCTTGGCCGTCATCTTGTAGACGCGCCACACGGCCCAGGCATGCACTGGAGGATTCACGTCGGAGAGCGCGAACTCATAGGCCGGGATTTGCCCGTTGGGGTGCATGTACCACTCGCGCAAGAACAGGATCAGCTGCTCTTTGGCAAACTCCGGATCGATGCACGCAAACGGCAGCATGTGGAACGCGAGGTCCCAGGCGGCGAACCATGGGTACTCCCACTTGTCCGGCATGGAGATGATGTCGCGGCAGTAAACGTGCCGAAAGTCGTGGTTTCTCCCGTGATGGCGCGACCCGGGCGGCGTCGGTTGCCCTTCGTCGCCCTCGAGCCACTCGTTGACAGCGTAGTGGAAGAATTGCTTCGACCAGATCAACCCCGCGTAGGCTTGGCGCGCGACCGCGCGTTCGGCCGGTTCGGCGGTCTCCGGGATCACGCGAGCGTAAAATGCGTCTGCTTCTTGCTTGCGATCGCGGAACACGCGCTCGAAGCTCGGCCCAAACGGTGCAGTGATGACCTGGCTGCGGCGACGCAGGCGCGCTTGGATCACGACGCTGCCGCGCGCCGGCACGTCGATCTCGTACCAAGCAGCGACCTTGGTCCCCTTGTGTTCCGGGTTGGTAGCGTCGAGCTCGCCATTCACCACGCGCCGGTGGAAGGCGTCTTTCGTGTACTTAGAGACCGATGTCGCTCGGAACACGCGCTCGGCGTTCGTCTCATTCTCGGTGAACAAGAGCTCGCGCAACGCGGGCGACGGCTCGAATGAGATCTCATATTCACCTAGCTCCGAGTGAAACACATCGACCGCGCTTGCGCTCTTTCCGTGCAGCTCCGGGCGCTGCTCCGCGTTTTCGCCGCCGTAGCTCCAGGTGTTGCGGAACCAGAGCGTGGGCAGGACGTGCAAGCGCGCGCGTTCCGGCGAGCGAGAATCGATCGTGATGCGCACCAAAATGTCTTCGGGGTCGGCCTTCGCGTACTCGACGCTCACGTCATAGTAGGCGTCGCCGTCGAGGGCGCCGGTATCGGTCAGCTCGAACTCTGACTCATGCTTGCCTCGGCTGCGATTTTCTTCCACCAACCTCGCATAGGGATATTCGCGCTGGGGATACTTGTAGAGCCCTCGCAAGTAGGAGGCCGTGGGCGTCGCATCCAGGTAGTAATAAAGCTCCTTCACGTCCTCACCGTGGTTGCCCTCGGGACCGGTCAGACCGAACAGGCGCTCCTTGAGAATTGCATCCTTCCCATTCCAGAGCGCGACCGAGAAGCAGATGCGGGCTTGGCGATCGCTGAACCCGAATAGCCCGTCCTCCCCCCAGCGGTACGCGCGGCTGCGGGCGTGGTCGTGCGGGAAGTAGTCCCAGCAATTGCCATGCTCGGAGTAGTCCTCCCGCACGGTGCCCCATTGGCGTTCCGACAGGTACGCTCCCCAACGCTTCCAGTTCTGCTTGCGGCCCGCATCCTGAGTCAGGCGGATGGTCTCGGCGTCCTCGGCCTCGCCCGGACGAAGTTCTTTGGTCTCTGAATGCGCGTGCTGATTCGTGTGCTGTCCCATAACCACTTTCAACGCTCGGGGGAGGCAGTCGGTTACGCATTCCGCGCAAGATCCAGAAACTCACCAAATCCGGTAACCGAGCACGGCGAGCAACGTAACGGGCTGTGAGGAGACCAAAATGCGGGATTATTTCAGCGAACAGCGGCCGCCGGGGGACGTCCTACCGGCGTGCTCAGTGGTAAAAAACTTGAAGGGCCAAAAGGCTCTCGTCACCGGGGCAAACTCGGGCATTGGCAAATCCATTGCCCTGGCGCTTGGCCATGCCGGGGCCGACGTAGTCGTCAATTACGTATCTCGAGAGGAAGAGGCGCAACGAGTGGTGGCCGAAATCCAGCGCTGCGGAGCGAGGGCCTATGCCCATCGCGCTGACGTGAGCTCGGAGGCCGACGTCGAGCGCCTGTTCGGTACGATGATCGCCGAGTTCGGGACTGTCGACATCGTCGTGAACAACGCCGGCTTGCAGAAAGATGCGCCGTTCCACGAGCTCACAGTGGCCGATTGGGATTTGGTGATGAACGTGAATCTGAAAGGCCAATTCCTGTGTTCGCGCGCCGCGGTCCGCGAATTCAAGCGCCGCGGAGTGGTCAAGGACGTCTCTTGCTCTGCGGGGAAAATCATCTGCATCAGCTCAGTGCACGACGTGATCCCTTGGGCGGGCCACGTCAATTACGCGACCTCGAAAGGCGGCATCTCGATGATGATGAAGAGCATCGCTCAGGAAGTTGCGCCGCTTGGCATCCGGGTGAACGCCATCTCGCCTGGCGCGGTCCGCACGCCCATCAACATGGACGCCTGGGGGACGCGTGAATCCTACAACTCGCTGATGACCTTGATCCCCTGCAAGCGCATCGGCGAGCCCATGGAGATCGGACGCGCCACGGTCTGGCTTGCATCCGACGACTCCGACTACATCACTGGCACGACGATCTATGTCGACGGCGGGATGACGCTGTACCCCGGCTTCGAGACGGGCGGTTAGGCCGTGGAGGCGGCGGGCGCGGGACAGGCGGCTCCGATGACGGCGCGCGCCAGTTTTCGAGTGTATGCCATGGATGGCGCGCTCCTCGGCCTGTTCATGGTCTCCGCGTGCCTGAGCGTCGCGCTCCTCGAGCACCCGGCCTCACCTGCGAGGCAGTTGATCGCCTCCGACTTTGTGCGTCGCGCACTGGTCGGCATCGCGATGGGGCTGACCGCCGTCGGTCTCATCTACAGTCCGTGGGGCAAGCGCTCAGGTGCCTTCATGAACCCAGCGATGACGCTCTGTTTCATGCGCCTCGGCAAGCTCGAGCCGATCGACACTCTCGGCTACATCGTCGCGCAATTTCTGGGCGGTACGCTGGGCGTCGCAATCTGCTCATTGTTCTTCCGCTCGTGGGTCAGTCATCCCGCGGTGAACTACGTGATGACCGCGCCCGGTGAGCACGGGGCTCTGGTGGCGTGGCTCGGCGAGCTGGGCATCAGCTTCTTGATGCTAACCGTGGTGATGAGCGTAAACCGTGTGCCGAGCCTGGCTCCGCGCACGGGCTTGTTTGCGGCGACGCTAGTGGCGCTCTTCATTACATTCGAAGCGCCACTCTCTGGCATGAGTCTGAATCCCGCGCGCAGCTTTGCCTCTGCGGCGATTGCGCACTCTTTTCGCGGCTTCTGGATCTACCTCACGGCGCCCGTCAGCGGCATGTTGCTCGGGGTGGAGCTGCAAAGGTGGCTGGGCGCTCGCCACTCGCGGCTGTGCGGAAAGCTCAATCACAGCGAAACCATCGCCTGTTTCGTGCGTTGCAATTGTCTCGACCGAACACGGAGTAAAAAGTCATGACCCAGGCCTCGACTCACTATGATGTGATCATCATCGGCTCCGGCGCCGGTGGTGGTACGCTCACGCATCGCTTAGCTGCCTCCGGCAAGAAGATCTTGCTCCTCGAGCGCGGTGACTACGTACGCCGCGAAGCCGAGAATTGGAGCACGAAGGCGGTCAATCAAGACGGCCGCTACAACACGAAAGAGGTGTGGAGGGACAAACGGGGCGAGGCCCTGCATCCGCACACCAACTACTTCGTCGGCGGAAACACCAAGTTCTACGGCGCGGCCCTGTTTCGCTTCCGAAGCGAGGACTTCGGCGAGATCAAGCACCACGGAGGTCTCTCGCCCGCCTGGCCCATCAGCTACGACGAGCTCGAGCCGTACTACACGCAAGCCGAGAACCTGTACCACGTGCACGGCAACCGCGGTGAGGATCCGACCGAACCGGATGCGAGCTCGCCTTACCCATACGCCGCGGTCAGTCACGAACCGCGCATCCAGCAGCTCAGCGATGACCTCGCGGCGCTCGGCTGCAGGCCCTTTCATGTGCCACTCGGCGTTAAGTTGGATGAAAACAAGCCGCGCACGAGCGCCTGCATTCGATGCGCGACGTGCGATGGACATCCGTGCCTGGTGAACGCCAAGAGCGACTCGCAGACCTGTGCCATCGAGCCTGCGCTCGAATTCTCGAACGTGACCTTGCTCACGAACGCATACGTCGAAAAGCTCGCGACCAGCAGCTCCGGTCGTGAGATTACGAACGTGCGTGTGACGCGCAACGGCGAGCTCGAAACCTACACCGCAGACGTCGTTGTGGTCTCCTGCGGCGCAATCAACTCCGCGGCGCTGCTGCTCCGCTCGGCGAGCAGCAAACACCCGCGAGGGCTCGCCAACAGCTCCGACATCGTCGGTCGCCACTACATGGGCCACGTCAATTCCGTGATGATGGCCATCTCCAAGTGCCCGAACCCGACCGTGTTCCAGAAGACCCTGGGTATCAACGACTTCTATTTCGGCTCGAAGGAGTGGCAGCACCCGATGGGTCACATCAGCTTCGTCGGCAAGCTCGACGCCGATACGCTGCGCGCCGGCGCGCCGGCGGTTGCGCCGGGTTGGACGCTCGACTTGATGGCCCGCCACTCGCTCGACTTCTGGCTCACGAGCGAAGATTTGCCAGACCCCGAGAACCGCGTTTCGCTCGATCGCGACGGGCAGATCGTCCTGAGCTACCAGCCGAACAACGAGGAAGGGCACAGGAGGCTGATCGCCAAGCTCAAAGACTTGCTCAAGGGCAGCACGCGCTGTTCGGTGCACGGCCACGAGTGCCATCAAGGCTTGTTTTCCCGTAACTTATACGCCGCGCAGCGTATCCCGCTCGCTGGGGTGGCGCATCAAAACGGCACGGTCCGTTTCGGTGATGACCCGAAAACGTCAGTACTCGACAGAAATTGCCGCTCGCACGAGGTGAGCAATCTGTACGTGGTCGATGGCAGCTTCTTCCCGTCGAGCGCTGCCGTAAACCCCGCGCTCACGATCATGGCCAATGCCTTGCGAGTCGGTGACCACATCTTGGAGCAGCTCGGCTGAGTCTGTCGACGATGTTAAAGCAAAGCGGCGCGAGGCGCTATCCTGCACGCGGGTTGGTCTGCTGCTTGGCCGCGATATTTGCAACGTCGGTGCTGATCGCCTGCGGGGGCGGCGATGACACGGTGGACGCGACGGGCGGGCGCGAACTCTTAGCGCGCGTGCAGAACGAGAACTATCGGAGCTGGCGTCGCGCACCGGGCTGGGACTCACGCTTGCCGTCCATCGGTGGCGGGCATGGGGGGCAACTCGACATCTACGTGAACGACGTCGTCGCTGCCATCTTGGACAACGGCGGACCCGTCAAGGAGTTGCCCGCAGGCGCGGCGATCGTCAAGGACGTCTGGAACGGGACCGACTTGCACGCGATCGCAATCATGGATAAGCGAGCCGACGGTTGGTATTGGGCCGAGTTCAGCGGCTTTGGCGAAGTCTCTGCAGCGGGGCACCCGGCAGGGTGCATCAACTGCCACCAGAGCGGCGTCGACTACGTCAGGGCTTTTGTCTTGCCCTAGGGGTGTCTGCCTGCCGCTTCGCCGGAATCGCGAAGCGGGCATTCACAATCTCAAGGCACCGAGAAACCACGCCTCAGGTCTCGAGTAATGGGTGTGCCCCAGAGGGTCTGCGTCCGTCCGTCGAAATCGAGCGGCGAGAGAGCAGCGCTTTGTCTGCGGTTTAGGAGGAATGCATGAACACGTTTCGCACCACGAAAAATCATACGAGGTTCGCCAACCTAGCGACCTCCGCCCTAGCGTTGTCGCTATTGGCCGGCTGCCAAGGAGAGCTCCCGGACGATCAGGAGAGCTCGCTCACAACGGAGGCCGAAGCGCTGGGCAACAGTCCGGCCCAGCTTCGCGAGTTCATCGCCCTGCAGGTCGGGGGGCTCGAGAAACTCAAGGTGCCGTCCGATGACTCCTCGATCCCTCTGCCCCCGGATGATCCGAGCCGTCCCGGTCGCTACAAGACGACGGAGGCGAAGCGCTACCTCGGAAAGATGCTGTTCCACGATCCGGTCCGGACTGCGCGTATCAACATCAACAAGAACGTGAACCCGCCCATCAGGACGGGCGAGCCGAGGGATTTGCCGCCAGGGACCGCGTTCGGCGGAACCGTGGCTGGCTCGAACGCGAATGTGCAGAGGGTCGTCGACGCCACCAAGAATACGGGTTCGTGCGGGAGCTGCCATTTGGGCGAAGCCGCGGGCAAGGCCGGCACTGCGCTGAACTTCAACGTGGGTGGCGAGGGCCGCGGCTATACCGACGAGAACGGAAACTACATCATCCGTCGCCGGCCTCATCCCGTGCAGGCGCTGAACGCCTTGCGTAGGGGACATCTCCAGTTCGATCGTCGAGGTAACCCACTCCCACATGGCGAGGACACCGGACGGCAAGAGATCACGCACGACCCAAATCACGCGTACAAATTTCGCAGCTTGACTCTGCGGCAGCTCAAGGACGCGCGGACGTTCTTCCACAACGGCTCGTTCACCGACATCCGGGACGTGGTGAGCTACATCAACGACGGCGTCCCTCAGGATGGACAGTTTGCGGGTAGGGCAAGGACCCTCGAGCCACGTTTCACCAACCCCCGCGGGAAAGGAACCCCTCGCGGTCTCGGCCTGAACGACGACCAAGTCGACGCGATCGCCGACTTCCTCGAGAACGGCCTGTACGATCCCGGATTTGCGCGGGCTTTCCAGCCCAACGAAGCTGACATGAGCTACTCGAAAAACCGCCCGGAGCTGGCGGCAGTGGGCGCGAAGGATGGGCAATTACTCAGCGGCCGCGCCGTGGACAATGATGACCCGCTTTCCCGTCGCGACGAGGGACTCGAGTTTCTCGACGTGACGCCACAAGTGCGCGTTGATCGGACCGACAGCGACCATTCTGGTATAAAAACCGAAGACGTCTACCGACTCACCAACATCAGCGACTCGCTGGTCGATACCCACTTGTTGGTCATTGTGCGTGGGCTACCAGCGCGGGTGCGGCTCACCAATGCCAGCGGGACCAATCACAATGGCGAGCCGTACATCCGCGTTTTCCTGCGAGACGGAGTGCTGCAGCCGGGCCAACGCATCACGCAGCGCTTGGTGTTCACCGACGTAGGCCGGTGGAGACTGCCCCCTTACCGGATTGAGCTTTGTCCGGGCAGGGCAACCCGTAGTACTCGGACGGAGGCCGGGAGAGCAGATCTGCCGGCCTTTGGTCTTCCCGAGAGTGCGTTGCTTCAAGTTTCCGTCCGTCGAGCGCCCGGGTGGCGGGGCCAGCGAGTCCCCGGTGCTTAGGCAGACTTCTCTGGACGTTTGACCCCGAGCTTCTGCATGCGACTGCGGAGAGTGCTGGGGCTCACGCCCAAAAGCTTGGCCGCGCCCTGCTCGCCCTCGATCATCCAATTGGTCGTCGCTAGCACCGCCTCGATGTGGCGTCGCCCTGCGTCTTGCAATGAGCCTAGGGCGTCTGCGAGAGCGGGAACGGCAGTCGCCTCCTCGCCGATCGTCGAGTCGCCGACTTCGGCGTCAGCTGCTGACGACGCAGGCGCGCGCAATTCTTCCGGCAGAACCAACGTGCTGCCTGGTGACAGGATCACCGCGCGCTCGATCACGTTTTGCAGCTCGCGGATGTTGCCTGGCCAGGGGTAACTGACGAGCTTGCTCAGCGTTTCCTCCGCAATTTTTGCGATTTGCTTGCCCATTCTTGCGGCGAGCTTTTGCACAAAGAACATCGCCAGCAGCGGGATGTCCCCGGCGCGGTCGCGCAACGCTGGCGCCCACAGCGGCACGACGTTCAGCCGATAGAACAGGTCCGCGCGGAACTTGCCTTCGCGGACTAGCTCCCCGAGATCGCGGTTCGTCGCTGCCACGACCCGTACGTCCACCTTGAGCGTGCTACTGCTTCCGAGCGGTTCGAACTCCTGCTCCTGCAATACGCGCAGCAGTTTGACTTGCGCATCCAGTGGCAGTTCACCAACCTCATCGAGAAAGATCGTGCCGCCGTTCGCGAGCTTGAAGCGTCCATCGCGATTGGCGATTGCGCCAGTAAAGGCTCCTCGGACGTGGCCGAACAGTTCGCTCTCGACGAGCCCTGCCGAAATCGCGCCGCAATTCACCTTCACCAGCGGGCGATGTCGGCGCGGACTGCGATCGTGAATGGCTCGAGCAATGAGTTCTTTGCCCGTTCCAGTTTCACCGAGAATGAGCACCGTGGATTCGGTCCGACCGACCTGTTCGACTTGCCGCAGTACCTCTAGGAGTGCCGGGTCATTGCCCACGATCTCCCCGAAGTTATGCTCGCTGCGGATCTCCTCTTGCAGATACAAATTCTGCGCTTCGAGGCGGGCTTTTTCCTGTTCCATCGTCACACGCTTCGTGATGTCCACGAACATCGTGCGCGTATGACTGCCGTCTGGACTGGGCCGTGACCACCATTCAATCCAAACCGGCCTGCCGTCGTCCTTACGTCGCAGCTCCAGCACGACGCCGCTCGCATCGATACCATTGCCGACGGCCTCGAGCGCTTCGCGCACCCGTGCTTGCGCCTCCGGCGTGTCCGGTACGAAATCCTTGCCGTAAGTGCTTGGCACGTCCTCGGGCGTGATGCCGAGGATCTTCATGGCTGTACGATTCGCGCGGATGAACTTCGAATCGATCCCCTCGTTCACGTAGGCGATCGGCGCTTCGTCGAACAGGTC
>Ga0302323_100000260_pt1 | contig 40458 bp, 37 predicted proteins | sample Fen_T0_3_FD_201950 | JGI IMG/M metagenome (GOLD analysis project Ga0302323, IMG submission 201950) | Peat permafrost microbial communities from Stordalen Mire near Abisko, Sweden - Fen_T0_3 | ecosystem: Environmental > Terrestrial > Soil > Wetlands > Permafrost | place: Sweden: Abisko...
TCGTGGGCCTACCTGCCGGTCTACTACAGGGACCTCGGCCTCGGCCTCGCGACGATCGGCCTGCTCTCGGCGTTCTCGGCGGGGATCCAGCTGGTCGCCGCGCCGGCGTGGGGGCTTCTGTCGGACCGCTACCCGCGCTCTCGGATGGGCCTGCCGGCGGCTGCCCTCGTCGCCGCGGTGGGCGCGAGCCTCCTCGCCCTGTCCAGCGGCTCCCCCGCGCTGCCGATCTCGGTGGCGGTCATGTCCGTCGGTCTCGCCGGGATCGGGCCGGTCCTGGACGCTCGGACGCTGGAGCTGCTCGGTGATCGAGCCTCACGATACGGCGAGGTCAGGGCGATCGGCTCGTTCGTCTTCGTGCTCGTTGCGCTCGTCGTCGGCGTGCTCATGGACCGCGCCGGCACCGGGGCGTTGTTCATCGTCTACGTGCCCGCGCTGCTCGGAACCGCGATCGCGGGGCGGCGCATCCCGCGCGGCGGCGGCCGCCCAAGGCACACGGCCCGACGCGGCGTGGGAGCGGTCATCCGAGCCCCGGGGATCCTGGCCTTCCTCGGCGGTGCGCTGCTCACCTGGGCGCTGGTGACCGCCGTGAACTCCTTCTACTCGATCCAGGTCATCGCGCTCGGGGGCTCACCCCAGCTCGTCGGTGTGGTCTGGGCCATCGGGGCCGCTGTTGAGGTGCCGGTGATGTTCGGCCACCGCCGGCTGGCCGAACGGATCGGCCCGGGTGCCGTCCTGCTCCTCGGCGCCACGGCCTACGCCGTCCGTGCGGGGCTCGCCGCCGCCTCGCCGGACGCCCGCTTCCTCATCGCGATCGCGCCGCTCGAGGGCCTGGGGTACGGCCTGCTGTTCCCCGGCAGCGTGGGGTTCATCGCGGCTCGTGCGCCGAGTGGCCTCGGCGCCACAGCCCAGGGTGTGCTCTCGGCGACCTTCGGGCTGTCCGCGATCGTGGGGAGCGCGCTCGGTGGCATCATCGCCGGGACCACCTCGATCGACACCATGTTCGCCGTGGCGGCGGCCGGCGGCGTGGCGGGCGCCGTCCTGCTTGCCCTTGCGGCCCGTGCGCCATCGCCCATGGGCGCAGCGCATGATCCAGGCCCCGGGCCGACGTCGATCGATCCGCTGCCGGTCCTCCCGGACGAGCTCCACCCCTGATCGTGTCGGATGTGGCGATTCCTTGATGGCCACTCGGCCTCCCGACCCCGCCTCGGGAGGTCGTGATGACCTGGCGGTGGTTGCTGACGCCGCCGCAGCGATGATGGTCAGATGATTTCGGCGAGCCGTTCGTTCAGGGAGTCGGTTCGCTGGTTGATCCCGCGTGGGCCTTCCGCCCCGAGAACACGGCGACGTCCAAGACTCTCAACCGTTCGACATGGACTCGAAGACGGCTCTCGAACTCCTCGAACGATCCCCCGCGATTCCCCCACGCGACCTCGGAGAACGCACAGAGCCGCGGAAACACCATCTGCTGCATCTGTCGAGGTGACACGACGAACTCCGTCCACATCTGGCACTGCGTGCCGAGCACGTGTCGCGCCTCGGCCGCCGTCAGTTCGACCGGCACCGGGTCATACGTGTAGACGGTGCGGAGGTCGACCTGAGGGGGAACACCGGGGGGCTCCGTCCCGGGATCGTCCGATTGCTGGTGGTAGAGGTAGGTCACGGGGTCCGGGGCCATCACCACGTCATGTCCCGCCCTGGCGGCGGCGATGCCGCCCGCCTCGCCCCTCCAGGACATCACCGTCGCGCCGGGCGCCAGGCCACCCTCGAGGATCTCGTCCCAGCCCACGAGGCGTCGACCTCTGGCCGTCAGGAACTTCCCCAGCTGGCGAACGAACCAACTCTGGAGCTGGTCTTCATCGGCAAGACCGAGCTCGCGCATCCGTGTCTGTGCGGTCGGGCTTGTCCTCCATTCATCCTTCGGGCACTCGTCGCCACCTATGTGAACGAAGACGCCCGGGAAGACGGAGACCACCTCCTCGAACACTCCCTGGTAGAAGGCAAGCGTCTCATCGCTGACGTTCAGGACGTGTGGGTTGATACCCCAGTCGGTCCACACCTGCAGCTGCTCGCCCGTGTTGCCCAACCATGGGTAGGCGGCGATCGCCGCCTGGGAGTGGCCGGGCACGTCGATCTCCGGCACGACGGTGATGTACCTCGACGTCGCATACGCCACGATCTCGCGCAAGTCCTCCTGGGTGAAGAACCCGCCGTGTGGCGCCATGTCGTATCGCGTCGGCTCGTCGCGTGACTCATCGGCGCGCCCGATCATCGAGCTAGCCCGCCACGCCCCGACCTCGGTAAGGAGCGGGTAACGCTTGATCTCCATTCGCCAGCCCTGGTCATCGGTCAGATGCAGATGGAGCACGTTCATCCGCTGCAGCGCGAGGATGTCGATCAGCTTGAGCACCGCCTCCACGCCGAAGAAATGGCGGCTCACGTCGAGCATCATCCCTCTCCACGCGAACCGTGGACGGTCGCTGATCTCGACTCCAGGGACGGGCCACGTGGCTCCTGGGACAGGAGTTCGCCGGAAGATCTGCGGCGGCAACAGCTGTGTCAGGGTCTGCGTGCCGTGAAACAGCCCGGCCTCGTCTCCCCCACGGATCCGAACGCCGTCACTGTTCACCAGCAGCTCGTACGCCGATTCTCCCAGACGCTCATCGATCTGGAGCACGATCGCATTCCCATTGCCGTCGGTTCCTTCGCCGGTCGAGAACGCGAAGCCGGTCGCGAGGGAGAGTCGCTCTCGGAGCAGGCGACCGATGCCCGCGGTCCGGTCGCCAAGACACAGGCGAGTCTCGGCATTCAGCAGGAAGTCCGGCCCGACTTCCCGGAGGTCCACCGGTTGCGGGACGATGGCGGTCTTCACTGAGTCTCCCTTCGTGACGTGACTGGCGCGGAAGCCAGGTGTCCACCCCGCTCGTCGGTCGCCCTCGTCCGTTGCCGGGCAAGCGCAACTCGTGATGGCGAATGGTCCCGACGGACAGTTCCCGAAGACGGATCGGCTTCGATCGTCCCGAGGAACCCCCTGGAGCCGATCGCGTTCACGGCAGGAGGCGGACCGTCCTCGCCCGGAGCCACGTGAGGCACGGCGCGAACCCTTCTGCGTACCTGACCCCGCTCTGGAAGCCCCGGAATGACGCCGCGACCCTCGTCTGCTCGACAACGTCCACACCGTCATGCGCGAGCAGCCACTCCAACTGACTCGAGTGGCATCGCAGGGCCTCCAGCTTCTGCTCAAGCACATCGGAGATGTCGACATACTCGGTTGGCTGGAACCCGACACCTGCCAAGGTGTCCATGTAGATGACCGGCGTCACCACGGTGTGAGCCGGGTGTGCAGTCTCGAGGAGCGGGAGCGTGGCGATGTGGCTGGCGTCCAGCATCAGCCGGCTGACTTCGTTGTGATCCGCCATGTAGTCGTTCGGAGCGTGGGTGACGATCACGTCAGGCAGCCACGTCCTGATGAGGTCGACCGCGAGGTTCCGCTGCGTCTGGTCGGCGGCATTGATGAGCCCGTCCGACAAGCCGAGAGTGGCCGCCTTGGCGCCGATGATCGCGGCGGCTCGCGTCGCCTCCAACCCCCGGATCTCGGCGATCTCCGCCGAGGTATGAACGAAGCTTCCCCGATCCCCGATCGAGGCATGACACATCGTGACTTCGTGGCCTTCGCGGACGAAACGAGCGAGCGTGCCTCCGCACAACTGCTCGAGATCATCCGGATGCGCCCCCACGGCCAACACCCGCATCGGCTTCGTCCTCCCTCCTCTGGTTGTTGACACGGTACCGTAAGGAAGGTTTACTTACAAGCCTCGGCTGGCCGCTGCGGACCGGCCCTCAAATCCACGCGAGCGAGAACCCGGCCGCCTGGACGCTCGCACACGGCCTCGAGTCCTTCAGGAGTGCTTGTCACGCGAACTGAACCTCACGATGACAGACACCATCCTGGCCATGGTGTCTGTCATTTGTCTGTTCTTCGTCGCACAGTAGGTCTATATCGGTGGCATCAGCCTGGCCGCGGTCAAGGGTTGACTTCAATGGTTCGGGAAGGGACGTGATAATGGACTTCTCGGTTCGGACCGGCGGGCCGGCGGATCGGAGCGCCGTCGTCTCGCTCTGTCGAGAGACACTCCTGGCCGAGGACACCGCCGATAGCGACGGCCTGAGCCGCCTGCTCTGGGAGGCGCACGATGGTCGCGACGAGTTGCGCCTGCTCGCGCACGTCGGCGGGCGGCTGGTCGGCGCCGGTTTCGCCACGCTTGCGCCTCGGCACGATCAGGTGGTCTTAGGCTCAGTCGCGATGATCGCGGTGCAGTCTGCCGCTCGCCGGAGCGGTGTCGCCCGAGTCCTGTTGGCACAGCTTGAGGCGCGGCTCGGTGAGGCCGGGGCAACCGAGATCTGGACTGGCGGCGGCCAGCCCCAGTACTGGTGGCCGGGTATCGACGTCCGGTACGACGCCGCGCTCCAGCTCTTCGAGCGTATGGGCTACCTCAGGGTCGAAGAGGTGGCGAACATGACCGTGTCGCTGTCCGCGCGCGTGATTTCGGGTCCGCTCCCTGATGGCGTTGAGATCCGGCGACTCACGGCGGCCGAGGCCCCTGATTTCCACCGCTGGATGCAGATGGCCTGGTACCCAGAGTGGGCTCGCGAGGTGCAGATGGCGCTCGTCCGCGATCCGATCAGCTGCTTCGTCGCACGTGAAGGCGGCGATTACCTCGCTTTCGCCGCCTACGACACGAACCGCCTCGGGTGGTTCGGTCCGATGGGCACCCTGGAAGCGGCCCGGGGACGTGGCCTCGGTGCGACCCTGTTGCGCTGCTGCCTTCGGGACTACCTCGATCGGGGCGAGACCGAATGTCAGGTAGCATGGGCTGGTCCGCAGGACTTCTACCGCAATGCCGTGGGTGCCGAGGCCAGCAACACGTTTGTCCTGATGCGCAAGGCGATCGGCTCCCAGGTGCGATCCGCGTCGGCACGCGAGTGACGGCCTTCAGGCGCGCAGCTAACGCCCCCGCCCACCACCAGGTGTCTCGACGTCGGTCGCCACACCTTGATCGCGCTTCCCCGTCCGCTGACTGACCGCGATGGCCATCCCGCCGCCCGCCAATGCCGGTGATCCCCTGGCTGAGGTCGACACTCCCGCGTTGATCCTCATGCACGATTGGCACGTTTGCGTGCGCTGTGGCGTCGTCGAAGCGCTATGGCCCATCAGCGCTCCTGGGCCGGGGTCGTGACCGCATCTCGCGCGACGTCTCGCGGATGCCACTGCGGGCGGCGCGTCGGCAACGACGGGCGCGACTCATCTGCGTGTCGATGCCACCATGCGGAGCTCGCGCCCAATCGCAGGGGGGACGGGGCGTGACGAAGACCGTCTCTCGTCCTGCCAGCCGGTCGCTCCTGCGGCGTCACCACGCTGCACTCGTGCTGTCGATCCTGCTGGACGAGTCACAGCTCACGCGCGCCGAGATCGCTCGACGCGCGGGTCTGTCGAAGCCCACGATCAACGAAGTCGTCGGGGACCTGATCGAAGCGGGGCTCGTCGAGGAGAGCGACGAGACGTCCGTCACCCACATGGGCGCGGGCCGGCGCGGACGCCCGCTGGTCATCCGCAGCGACGGTGGCGCCCTGGTCGGTGTCGACATCGGTGCCAACAAGGTCCAGACACTTGTCACGGACCTTGCCGGAACCGTGCTTGCGTCGGATCGCCGCTCGACGACCGCCGGCGGACAGCCGCAGGCAGAGTACGTTCTGGCGCAGGTTCGCGATTCCATCGCGGTCGCTCTTCGCACGGCATCCGTCGATCCGGCAGCGGTGCGGGCGATCGGAGTCGGGACGCCAGGCGATGTCAATCAGACCACCGGCGAGGTCACCCTGGTGCCTCAGATCGATGGCTTCGAGGGCCTGCGCCTGAAGGACCTGATCCAGGCATGGTTCCCGTGCCCGATCTACGTCGACAACGAGGTACATCTGGCCGTCGTCGGCGAGCGGTGGCGGGGGGCTGCTCGCGGGATCGACGATGCTGTCCTGATCAATGTCGGCATCGGGATAGCGGCCGGAATCCTCATCGGAGGTTCCCTCCATCGAGGAGCGACGGGCGCGGCAGGCGAGATCGGCTACCTGCCGCTCGTGGAGGATTGGTCGCTGAGCCGACCTCCCAGAGGCTGGGGGGTGCTCGAGTATGAGGCAGGGGGCGCGGCCTATGCTCGACTCGCCAGGGAGGCCGCGGAAGCGCATCCCAATCGCGTCCTGCATCAACTCGCAGGGGGAGACCTCGACAGGCTTGACGCCCGGGCCGTCTTCGAGGCGGCCCGCCTGGGTGATCCCGACTCGCGGCGCATCGTCGATCAGTTGCTCGGCCTGCTGGCCAGAGCTGTCGCCACGGTCGCCCTCGTCCTCGATGCAAGCACGATCATCATCGCCGGAGGCGTGGCGCACGCAGGAGCCGACTTCCTCGACCCGCTCTCGGATCTGGTTGGCGCGGCCGTACCCAGGCGGCCCCGGCTCGTGTTGACGGAGCTCGGGGATGACGCGGTGTCGCTGGGGGCCATCTATGTCGCCCACCAGGCCGTGTGGGCCAGCGTCCGCACCAGCCCGTTGGTGGATCTTGGCCCCTGATCTTCGATGACCTCCGCCTGACACCCGAACTGGGATCAGCAGGGTCAAGGACGGGTGGGGCCGCCGCCGTTCAGGCGGGCGTCCGTGAGCTCAGCCCTGAGCGTCGCCTCGACCTTCGGCGGCGTCTCGCCGCCGAGCAGGCGGTCCAGCCCGATCAGCGCGGCTCCCGTGACAGGCGGGGTCGCCAATCGGGAAACCCTCGCTCCGGGAGCCGCGGCCCGGACGCCCGCCTCGATCCGCGCGTAGAACGCCGGATCCTCCGCCCGGAAGACGCCACCGGCCAGGACCACATCCGGGTCGAGCCGGCCCAGCCTCACCCGCCGGATGGCCGCGCCGGCCCAGGCGACGACCTCGTCTGCCTGCCGGTCGATGATCTCGCGCGCCACGGGGTCGTGAGCCGCCGCCGCGAACACGAGCGGGGCGATCTCGCGATGGCGGCTCCAGGCGATGCGGCCCCGGTAGAAGGCAACGGTCAGCGACCCGGGCGTCGCGACGCCGAAGTGCGCCGGCACGGTCTGCCGCAGGAGCGTGGCCGGACCGCGGCCGTCCCAGGCCCGTACCGCGGCGGCCAGCCCGGCCTGGCCGATTGCGCCGCCGCCGCCCCAGTCACCGGACACATCGCCGAGCGCCATGAACCGCGCCTCGCGCCCGCGGGGATTCCGGCCGAGGCAGTTCATGCCGCTGCCGCAGATGACGACGACGCCCCAGGATCGGGTGGTGCCTGCCCGCAGGCCAGCGTCGCAGTCGTTGGTCACGATCTGGTTCGGGGCCACGCCAAGTGCCCGGATCCCGCGGGCGATCAGTCGCACGTCCGCCGGGAAGTCGGCCCCGGCCGCACTGCAGGCAACGAGCTCGGCAACCGGGCGCCGGTCCCGGGCCAGCCCAGACGACACGAGTGCCTCCTCCACGAGGCGCCCGAGCCCCTCCGCCGCGCCCTGGGCGCCGACTTGCTGGTGCGACACCGTCGGCCCCCGCCGGGCGGCCACGACCGTGCCGTCGCGCGCGACGATGGCCACGTGGGTCTTGGAGTTGCCGACGTCCACGGCGAGGACCGCCCCCACGGGATCTGCGGTCCCGGGGTCACGCATCAGCGCCATCGTCGGACTCCCGCTCGATCGGCTCGACGAGCCTGACCGGGTTGCCCGTCGGCTCCACGTAGTAGCGGGCCCGCTCCGGCGAGACCACGGTCCGGCTGTGCTCGATCGGGACGTCGTCCGTCGTGAAGGCGATGCCCTCGAACTGGACCGCCGGCCGACGCGATCGCAGCCCCAGCAGCTCCGCCTCCCTGGCGCTGGGCACGATCGCGGACAGGAGCTCCCGATAGCGTTCCACCGGGCGTCCGAACACGTCGCGCAGGACGTCCCACAGGGAAGCCTCGCGGCTGAAGTCGTGCTCGAGCAGGCCCGGCACCAGGGCAGCGGGCAGGCGAACCTGTTCCAGCAGCAGCGGCATACCGTCCGCGCCGCGGACACGCTCGAGATAGAACACGGGCGTTCGGGGCGGGATCGCGAGCGCGTTCGCGACCACCGGGGTCGCGTCCTCCGACCTGGCCGTCACGACCACGGAATAGGGCTGGTAGCCGAGCGAGCGGAGCTCGTCCGCGAAGCCCGCGGGACCGATGATGTTGCGCGCGATCGGCGGCTCGGTGACGAAAGTCCCGCGGCCACGGGTACGTTCCAGACGCCCCTCGCGCGCCAGCTCGTCAAGGGCGCGGCGGATCGTGATGAGGCTGCACCCGAAGCTCGTGGCCAGCTCGCGCTCGGTGGGGATCTGGTCCCCGCGCTTCCACTCCCCGTGGGCCAGCGCATCCACCAGGTGGAGGTAGGCCTGGTGGTAGAGGGGGACAGGGCCTCGCTCGAGGGCGTGGCCGGTGTACTTGTTCTTCATGGGCGTGAACGTTCCCGTCCGGGGCTTGCCAGAACTTGCTCATAATGTTACAAATACGATGACCGCTGGTCAAGGTCGCCGGAGCAGGCGACAGGCCGGATCCCGTCCGGTACTGGTCGGCGGACTAGCACGGGGAGCCCGGGACGATGGGACTCCGGATCGCGGTGGTCGGGGCGGGCAGCACCTACACGCCTGAACTCGTCGATGGCTTCGCTCGACGGTCGGAGCGCCTGCTCGTCGACGAGCTGGTCCTCCTGGACCCCGACCTGCACCGGCTCGAGCCGGTGGCCGGCCTGACGCGTCGGATGCTCGACAGGGTCAGTTCGCGGACGCGCCTCACCGTCACGAGTAATCGTTCGGCCGCGCTCGACGGCGCCGACTTCGTGATCGTGCAGCTCCGCATCGGCGGCCAGGCTGCTCGCCACGTGGACGAGACCCTGCCCCACAGGTTCGGCGTGCTGGGCCAGGAGACGACCGGGCCGGGTGGGTTCGCCAAGGCGCTGCGCACCGTTCCCTTGGTGCTGGACGTGGCCGAGGAGACGGCCCGCCGGGCGGCACCCCGAGCGTGGATCGTGGACTTCACCAACCCCGTCGGGATCGTGACGCAGGCCCTCCTCGACGCCGGCGCGAGGGCCATCGGCCTGTGCAACGTGGCCATCGGCCTCCAGCGCCGGCTCGCCGCGCACTTCGACATGGCGGCGGAGCGCGTCGAGCTCGAGCACGTGGGGCTCAACCACCTGAGCTGGGAGCGCGCGGTCCGCGTCGACGGCGTCGATCGGCTGCCCGGCCTGCTCGAGCGACATGGCGACTGGCTCGCGCAGGAGATGGGCATGCCGGCCGAGCTCATGCGCGACCTGGGCGCTATTCCGTCCTACTACCTGCGGTACTTCTACAACCGGGACGAAGTCCTCGCCGAGCAGCGGCGCAGCCGGTCTCGAGCCGAGGAGGTCGCCGACATCGAGCGGGATCTGCTCGAGCTGTACCGAGACCCGTCGCTCGACCGCAAGCCAGAGCTGCTCGAACGGCGGGGCGGGGCCTTCTACAGCGAGGCGGCCGCTCAGCTCATCGAGTCGCTGCACCTGGGTACGGGCGACGTCCAGGTGGTCAACGTCAAGAACAACGGCGCGCTGCCGGACCTCCCGGCGTCGGCGGTCGTAGAAGTCCCCGCGCGCATCGATACGACCGGGGCCACCCCGCTGCCGCTGGCGCCGCTCGCGCCCGAGCTGCGCGGCCTCGTCCAGGCCGTGAAGGCCTACGAGGACCTGGCCGTGGAGGCGGCCATCACCGGCGACCGCACCATCGCCGTGAAGGCGCTGCTCGCGCACCCGCTGGTCGGGCGCTTCGAGCTCGCGCGGGACCTCGTGGCTGCCCTGCTGGAGGCCAACCGCCCATACCTGCCCCGCTTCGGCGGCGCAGCGTGACCACACGAACTCGGCCAGCCGAGGCTTGTAAGTAAACCTTCCTTACGCTACCGTGTCAACAACCTGGGTCATGGGCCGGAAGCGCCCGACCCATCCGAGCATCTGGAGGAGCTGGCGATGAGCCAAGGACGAAGACTGCTGGCGCTCGGGGTCGTCGCCAGCCTGGCACTGGTGGCCTGCGGCAGCACCACGAGCACGTCGAGCCCGGCCGCCGCCACCGCGGCTCCGGCCACCCCTGCCGCCGCGGCCAGCGCCGCACCCAGCGCCGAGGGATCCGCAGCAGCCAGCGCCGTGCCGGCCGCGGCCAAGAAGATGATTCCCAAGCTCACGATCATCAACGAATCCGGCGCCGCCTGGAACTGCCAGTTCAACCCGCTGAACGCGTCCGACACCGGGTTCACGAACGGCTTCCTGTACGAGCCGCTGTACTACATGAACCCGCTGCAGTCCAACCCGGACGGCTCGCCCAAGACGACCCCGTGGCTCGCCACGGACTACAACTGGAACGCGGACCAGACCCAGGTCACGTTCACGATCCGGCAGGGCGTCAAGTGGAGCGACGGCCAGGACCTCACGGCCGACGACGTCGTGTACACGTACAACGCCCTGAAGAACGACGCCGGCGCCGACATCCAGGGCCTCTGGACGAGCGCGAGCGCGAAGCTGACGTCCGTGGCCAAGGACAGCACCGACCCCAACAAGGTGGTGTTCACCTTCGACAAGCCAGCGGGCACGCTGTTCTACTACCTGGCCGTCCAGCAGCCCATCGTCCCGCAGCACATCTTCGGCGCCGCGGGCGTGGACCAGACCAAGCTTGAGACGCTGCCGAACACGAACCCGGTTGGCACCGGCGCGGTCGTCATGAGCCAGTGCGAAGGGACCAACATGAAGTTCCTGCGCAACAAGACCTACTGGCAGAGCACGCCGGACAACATCGTCCCGAAGGTTGAGGAGATCGACTACCCGTCCTTCCTCAGCAACGACTCCGCCAACCAGGTGCTCCACGACGGCCAGGACCACTGGGGCGGCCAGTTCATCCAGAACATCCAGTCCTACTACCTCGACACCAGCCCCAACCACCACATCTGGCAGCCCCCCGTCGCCAACATGAACATGTACCTCAACATCGCCAAGGACCCGCTCCTGGCCCAGGTGCCGGTCCGCCAGGCCATCTCGTTCGCAATCAGCCGGGACGATGCGTCCCAGCTCGGCGAGGGCGGCCAGGAGCTGCCGTCGAGCCAGACCGGCATCGTCCTGCCGACGTTCAAGGGCTGGTACGACCCGTCCATCGACACCACCAACACGGCCGGCGATCCCGCGAAGGCCGCCCAGGTGCTCGAGGCCGCCGGCTTCACCAAGGGCTCGGACGGCATCTACGCCGACGCGAAGGGCAACAAGCTCTCGTTCACGATCAAGAGCGTCCAGGGCTTCAGCGACTGGGACGCCTCCATCCAGACGATCATCGCGTCGCTCAAGAAGGCCGGCATCGAGCTCAAGCAGCAGGACGAGGACTACGGCACGCTGGTGGCGGACGCCGCCGCCGGCAACTTCCAGATCGTCTACCTCAACTCCTCGGGCGGCCCCACGCCGTTCTACGAGCTCCGCAACGACATGGACAGCGGCAGCTTCTCCAACTACGGCAAGTACAAGAACCCGGCGGCCGACAGCCTGATCGCCCAGTACCTCAAGTCGACCTCCATCGACGAGCAGAAGTCGATCGTCACGCAGCTCGCCAAGATCATGAATGACGAGGTCCCCGTCATTCCGACCACCGAGGCGGCCAACTGGTTCCAGTACGACACCACCACCATCGACGGCTGGCCCACTGCGGACAACCCGTACGCCCAGCCGGCGCCGTGGGCCATCCCCGACATGATGGTGACGCTGACGTCCATCTTCGGTAAGTAGGGCACCACCGCCACCGTTCAGGGCGCACGGGAGGGCTCCACCAGGAATGCGCTTCATCGGCCGCAGGCTGGCGCTGTTCCTCCTGACGCTCTGGGCGGCGCTCACGATCAACTTCATCATCCCCCGGCTGATGCCGGGGGATGCCGCCCTCGCGATGTGGTCGCACATCCACAACGCCACGCCGGAGCAACTGGCGGCGCTGGAGGCGGAGTTCGGGACGCCCAACCAGAACCCCGTGCTCGCCTACATCGGCTACCTCGGCAACAGCCTCACGCTGAACTTTGGCGTGACGGTCGACCAGGTGCCGGTCATGACCAAGATCATGCAGGGGCTGCCCTGGACGATCGGCCTCGTGGGCGTGGCCACGGTCATCGCCTTCGCCCTGGGCACGTTGCTCGGCATCTACGGCGCATGGCGCCGGGGCAGCTGGACGGACAACCTCCTCTCGCCGCTCCTGTTCATGGTGACCACGCTCCCGATCTTCTTCCTGGGCCTCGTCCTCCTGCTGATCTTCGGCGTCACCCTGCACTGGTTCCCGCTGAACCACCCCTACTCGAGCCTGCCGACGCTGACCTTCCAGTCGGTCGCGGACATCGGGTACCACGCGTTCCTGCCCGGGCTCACGCTGGTCCTGGCCGCCGCCGGCGGCTGGATCTACACGATGCGCAACAACATGGTCGCCACGCTGTCCGAGGACTACGTGCGGATGGCACGGGCCAAGGGCCTGTCGTCGCGGCGGATCATGATCAGCTACTCGGCCCGCAACGCGATCCTGCCCAACCTCACCGGCTTCGCCATGACGATGGGGTTCATCCTGGGCGGCTCGATCCTCGTCGAGTACATCTACTCGTACCAGGGCCTCGGCTACCTGTTCTACCAGGGGACCTCGAGCCGGGACCTGCCGCTGCAGCAGGCGCTCTTCCTGTTCTACACCGTGGCGGTGCTCGTCTTCGTGCTCCTGGCGGACGTCCTGACGGCGTGGCTCGACCCGCGCACGCGGACCGCATAGGCGAGCGCGATGACAGCGATCGACGCGTCCCTCACGCGGCCGCCCACCACCCCCACCTCGTCGAGGGAGGCCATCTCCAGGGTCTCGAAGGCGATCCTCCGCAACCGCAAGGCCACCCTCGGACTGGTGATGTTCCTGATCCTGCTCTTCGTGGCGCTCTTCCCGGACGTGATCACCAGCCAGCCGTGGAACGAGAGCGTGGTCCCCCAGCCCTTGATCAGCCAATGCCGGCAGGACGCCATCGCCGCGGGAAAGATGCCCAACTGCTCGCAGTTGCCGCCATCGCGGGCCTGGCCGCTGGGCACAACCCAGCTCAACTACGACGTGCTCTCGCAGCTGGTCCACGCGACGGGGGTCACCCTGTTCGCCACGGTCCTCATCTCCCTCCTCGTGACCGCCATCTCCGTCGTCATCGGCGTCACGGCGGCCTACGCCGGCGGGAGAACCGACACGGGGCTGTCGTTCACGACGGACGTGTTCCTGGTCATCCCGGCGCTGCCGCTGCTCATCGTCCTGTCCACGTACCTGGCCAGCGGTGGACTTGCGGCCATCGTCTTCGTCATGACCATCACCAGCTGGGCCTTCGGCGCCCGGCAGCTTCGCGCCCAGGGCCTGTCCATCCGGTCCAAGGAGTTCCTCGAGGCGGCCCGCGTCAGGGGCGAGCGCAGCTGGTACGTGATCTTCGTCGAGATCCTGCCCAACATGCTCTCGCTCATCGTCGCGGCCTTCCTCGGGACGTCGGTGTACGTCGTGGCCACGATGGCCGGTCTGCAGTTCCTGGGCTTCGGCAACGTCGGTGACACGCTCACCTGGGGCACGATGATCTACCAGTCCCAGCAGGCGATGGCCCTCTCGTCCGGCAATGTCTGGTGGCTGCTGTCGCCCATCATCGCGGTGGCCTTCATGGGCACCTCGTTCGCGCTCCTCAACTACGCCTTCGACGAGATCGCGAACCCCGCGCTGCGCAAGGTGACCCGGAGGCGACTTGGCGACGCCGCTGCTTGAGATCCGCGGCCTCTGCGTGGACTACGTGACCGAGACGGTCGACGTCCGCGCGGTCGACCATGTCGACCTGACGCTCGAGGCCGGCGAGTTCCTGGCCATCGTCGGCGAATCCGGCTGCGGCAAGTCCACGCTCCTGTTCGCGATCGCGCGGCTGCTCTCGCCCCCCGCCGAGATCTCGGAGGGCAGCGTGATGTTCGGGGGCCAGAACCTCGTGACGCTGCAGGAGGAGGAGCTGCGGGCGCTCCGCTGGCGCGACTACTCGGTGGTCATGCAGAGCGCCATGAACGCGCTCAACCCAACGCTGAGCATCGCCGCGCAGTTCCAGGACGCCATGCGGGCGCACGGCACGATGTCCGACTCGGAAATCCGCGACCGGTCGATCGAGGCCCTGCGCCTGGTGGGCATCGACGAGGTCCACCTGGCCAGCTACCCGCACCAGCTCTCCGGCGGCATGCGGCAGCGCGCGATGATCGCGATGGCCCTGCTGTTCACGCCGGACCTCGTGATCATGGACGAGCCGACGTCAGCCCTCGACGTCGTGGGCCAGCGCTCCCTGATGACCCAGATCAAGGAGCTGCAGCAGCGCCTCGGGTTCGCCGTGATCTTCGTCACCCACGACATGTCCCTGGTGAGCCACTACTCGGACCGCCTGGCGGTGATGTACGCGGGCCAGCTGGTCGAGGTGTCCAGCACGGAGGCCCTCTTCGCCGACCCGCTCCACCCCTACAGCAAGGGCCTGCTGGACGCCTTTCCGTCGATCCGCGGCCCGAGACGGGCCCTGACCGGGATCCCGGGCAGCCCGCCCGACCTGGGCCACCCGCCGGCCGGCTGCCGGTTCCAGCCCAGGTGCCCGGCCGCCATGGAGCGGTGCGCGACGGAGCCCCCGGCTCTCGGCCGGGTCGGACAGTCGGAGGTCCGGTGCTTCCTGTACCGGGCCGACCGGACAGAGGCCGTCTGACCATGGCCGAGACCGCCGCCCCCGAGACGACGCCCACGCCCGCCGACGAGCCGGTGCTGCGGACCGTCGACCTGACCAAGCACTTCCACCTCGGTGGCATCTTCTCCAAGCAGGTGCTGCACGCGGTCGACGGCGCCAACATCGCCATCCGGGAACGGGAGATCCTCGCGCTCGTGGGCGAGAGCGGCAGCGGCAAGAGCACCGTCGCCAGGCTGCTCGCGATGGTCTACCGGCCCACGAGTGGGGAGATCTACTTCCGGGGCCGCAGGGTGCAGGACCTCCGGTCGCGCCGCGACCTGCTCTGGTACCGGCGGCAGGTGCCGATGGTGTTCCAGGATCCGTACAGCTCCATCAACCCCGTGTTCCGGGTCTCCCACGGCGTGACGCGGAACCTCGAGCTCCACCGGCCCGAGCTGAACCGGGCCCAGCGCAGCGAGGAGCTGGAGCGGCTGTTCGAGACAGTGGGCCTGACTCCCGCCAGGGAGATGCTCGACAAGTTCCCCTACGAGATGAGCGGCGGCCAGCGGCAGCGCGTCGGCTTCGCGGCCGCCCTGGCCGTCCAGCCCAGGCTGATCCTGGCCGACGAGCCCGTCTCCATGCTCGACGTGTCGATCCGGGCCGGCATCCTCAACCTGATGATGGACCTGCGCGAGCGGCTGGGCGTCTCGATGCTCTACATCACCCACGACATCGCCAGCGCCCGCTACGTGGCCGACCGGATCATGGTCATGTACGCCGGTCACGTGGTGGAGACGGGTCCGGCCGAGGGCGTCCTGGCCGACCCGAGGCATCCGTACACGCAGCTGCTGCTCGCCGCCGTGCCCGACCCGAGGGAGAGGACGAGCTTCACCACGTCGGCGACGATCGGCGAGCCGCCCAAGGTGGTGAACCCCACGCCCGGCTGCCGGTTCCGCATGCGCTGCCAGCAGGCGGTCGAGGAGTGCTCGCGCGTGACGCCCGTCCTCCGGCCGATGGCTCCGGGTCAGATGGCGGCCTGCCATGTCGCCACGCCTGACGCGGGTCTCGGGGCGCCCGTGGCGACGCCGGCGATCTAGTCCGGTGTGCGGCCGACTCGCCACCGGGGAGCCGTGTCGGCGTTTCCGCCCCGGCATCGGCGTTGGAAGGGCGGGTGGGACGTGACAGGCAGCCCTGACCCCGGGTTCGACGTGGTCGTCGGCGGCACCTGGTACGCGGACCTCATCTTCACGGGGCTCGCGGAGCCGCCGCGGTTGGGTGCCGAGATCTGGGCCAGCGACTTCGCGATGACCCCCGGCGGAACGTTCAACGTGGTGGCGGCGATGCACCGGCTGGGACTGCGCGTCGGGTGGTCGACGGTCTTCGGCAACGACGCGTTCTCCGCCTTCCTGCTCGGCGAGGCCAAGGCCGAGCGCCTGGACGACCGGCTGTTCCGCGTCGTCGATCGACCACGGCGCGTCGTGACGGCCTCCCTCTCCATGCCGCACGAGCGCGGGTTCGTCTCGTTCGAGGAGTGGGCTGACGATCTCGACGAGGTCGAGCTGATCCGACGCCATGACGCGCGGTGCTACTTCGCCAGCGGCGACTTCCCGCACCCCCGCCCGGTGGACGTCCGGCAGGCGCTCGCGTCCCGGCAGGCGCTCTACGTGCTCGACCCGCAGTTCACGAGGGCGACGCTGGACTCGCCGGGCGTCGTCCAGTTGCTCGAGCTGGCCGACGTCTTCGTGCCCAACGAGTCGGAGGCGCTCCAGGTGACCGGCGCCGCCAACGCGGAGGACGCCCTCGAGATCCTCGGTCGGCGCACGGACCTCGTGGTCATCAAACGGGGTCCGCTCGGGGCGATCGCCCTGCATCGGGGCGTCCGGTCGGAGGCCCCGGCGCTTGTGTGCGACGCGGTCGACACGACCGGTGCCGGCGACTGCTTCAACGCGGGGTTGATCGCGGGCCTGTTGGCCGGCGACTCGCTCGAGGACGCGCTGCGCCAGGCCAACGTGTGCGCCGGCCTGTCCACGACCGCTCACGGCGTCACCGGTGCGCCCGACCTGGAGCAGGTGCGTCGCATCCTCGCCCCAGCCGACGACGGCCATCAACCCACGGGCCTGGAGGAGAGCGTGCGGAGCCGGCCATGAAGCTGACGTTCGTCGGCGGCGCGGGCGTCCGGATCCCGTTGTTCGTCGAGGCCTGCATCCGGCGGCGTGCGCGGATCGGCCTCGACGAGATCTGCCTGATGGACACCGACGAGCGGAAGCTCGCGGTGATCGGGGCGATCTGCCAGCTCATGGTCCGCAACGCCGGCGACCCGTTCATGGTCACCATCACGGCCGACCCGAAGCGGGCGCTCGCGGACGCCAGCTACGTCGTGACCACCATCCGCGCCGGACTCGACGAGTGCCGGATCAGCGACGAGCGGATTGCCCTGTCCCATGGCGTCCTGGGCCAGGAGACGACCGGACCGGCGGGCTTCGGGATGGCCCTCCGCAACGTGCCGGCCATCCTCGCCTACGCGGAGCTGCTCGACGCCGTGAACCCGGGAGCGTGGCTGTTCAACTTCACGAATCCCGCCGGCCTCGTCGTCCAGGCGCTCACGGATGCCGGGATCAAGCGGGCGATCGGCATCTGCGACAGCGCCAACACGGTCCACCGCGGCGTGGCGGCGTGGCTCGGCGTCCCGGTGAACGCCGTGGCGCCCGAGGTCTTCGGCCTCAACCACCTGTCCTGGACGCGCTGCGTCCGGCAGGACGGGGCCGACCGGCTGGCGGGCCTGCTGCGGAACCCGGCGTTCCTCGCGACCACGTACCTGCGCATGTACGAGCCGGAGCTGCTCGCCCAGGTCGGGATGGCTCCCAACGAGTACCTCTACTACTACTACTACGCCGAGCGTGCCCTCGCCGACATCCAGGGCGAGGAGCGGACGCGGGGCGAGGAGGTGGCGGCCATCAACCGGTCGATGCTGGCGAAGCTGGCCGCCATCGACGCCTCGACCGACCCGGAGGGTGCGCTGCGCACCTGGCGTCTCGCCATGTCGCGCCGCGAGGCGACGTACATGCACTACGCGTTCCCGGATGCCCCGACGATGGCGGCCGCGGACGCCGTGCATGCGGCGCCCGAGCCGCCTGCGCCACCCGAGCACGACGAGGGCTACGCCGGCGTGGCGCTCGACCTGATCGAGGCCTTCGGCAGCGGCGTGCCGACCCATACCGCCGTCAACGTGCCCAACGGCTCCGCGATCACCGGCATGGCAGCCGACGACGTCGTGGAGGTGAGCTGCGTCGTGGACGGGTCGGGCGTGACGCCGCTCGCGATCGGCGCGATCCCCGAGCCGCAGCTCCTGCTGATGAAGTCCGTCAAGCTGTACGAGCGGCTGACGGCGGAGGCCATCGCCCAGCGATCGCGGAAGCTCGCGACGGCGGCCCTCATGGCGCACCCCCTCGTGCTGTCCTACTCGCGCGCCCGGGCCCTGGTCGATGAGTATCTGGCAGCGAACCGCGAGTTCGCGGGCGACTGGGACTAGCTCGGGCTGGCGGCGGGCATCGCGTCCTCAATCGGCGGTCGTCCCGAGGACGAGGGCGCTCGGCGCCTCCGGCGAGGTCACGGAGCCCGGCAACCTGCTCGAGCCGACCAACCCGGCGCAGCAGCTCGATGCGAGAGTACGTGCGCCCGAACAACCTGGGCATGTTCCACCTCGAATGCGCCAACTGGTGGCGGTGGCGCCATGACCTGGAAGACGGCGCGTTCGCTGGCGGAGCAGCTCAGTCCGGCGAGAACCTCGACTCCCGTATGGCGAAGGCGGCTCGCCCGGTCACACGCACGGCATGGGACATTGAGCGGATACGGCGTCGACGACGACCTCGACGTCGGGGTGGCCATGCACGAGCGTGACCGGGTAGTCGACCGTCGGCTCGCTGAAGAGGAGGATCCGCAGGATCGTCTGCTTCCACGAGCCCGTCTCTGTATAGAGCCGGATCCGCCTGGCCCCCAGCAGCTCGCGCATGCCCAGGGTGATCGCGAGCGACGGCACGGCGAAGGGGTTCCCCCCGGCGGATCGTTCGGCATGGGAGATGATCGTGTCGACGCTCGCCGGCAGGATTCGCGTCTGGGAGTCTCGGAACTGCTCGAGCGAGACGCTTGCCCAGCGCGACGTCGGCGGCTCGTTGAAGGCAAGATGTCCCTGGAACCCGAAACCACCGTAAGTCGTGGCGATGCCGCCGCGCCGGTCGATCTCGCGGGCCGAACGGTCGAGATCTGTGGGCGCCGGGAAGATCACGTCCTCTGCGCGGGGGCGCAGGGCCTGTTCCAGGCGTTCGATGAACAGGCTGTGGAACTTGCCCTCGAAGTTGTTGGGGTCGTGCAGCGGCAGCGCCCGGCCCTGCCAGTCGAGCCAGTTGTCCATGCCGAAGAAGGTCACGTGGTCAAGCCGCAGGCGTGCCTCGTTCACTCGCTCGGCCAGCACCGGATACCCCCCAGTCGGCCCGACTGGCACGATCAGGGATAGTTGCTGTCCCGCCTGACGCGCATTCCACATCTCTCCGAACATCGTGTCCGCGAAGTCGCGGTGCACGTCCTCCTTCGACGGCAGGATGCGGAGCGGAATGGGCGACCGCGCCTCCAGATCCTGAGGCGGGATGGCGAGCCACTCGTTGAGCAGTTCCTTGTCGAGCACACCCTCTCCTTGGCGCAGGTTCTCTCAGCCGCCCTGGCGCAGTCCTGTGGCGGGGTTGGCAGGCGAGCGCCCGACCATGTCGCGGCTCGCGAACGCGTCCAGCGTGCCGGGCCGTGTGACCGACAACGCGGCAGCGGAGACCGCGAAGGCCGCAGCCTCCGACACGGTCTGTCCGTCTCGAAGACCGACGGCAAGGGCACCGACGAACGCGTCGCCGGCTCCCGTGGTGTCGAGCGCCTGGACCTTCGGCGCGCCGATGTGATGGCTCGGCGTGCCCGCGGTGGCGAGGTACGCCCCGTCGTCTCCGGCCGTGACGATCACGTTCGCCCAGGGCGCCATGTCCGCGAGTCGATCGGCCAGCTCGGCGACCGGCGCGTTCCGACCGACGATCTCCGCCGCCTCGTGCTGGTTCGGGACCAGGAAATCGGCAAGCTCCAACAGCCCGAGCGGCAATGGCACCATCGGCGCTGGATTGAAGATCGTCGTCGCACCGTTGGCGCGGGCGATCTCGAATGCGGCCTGTGCGCACTCGGGCGGAGCCTCGAGCTGGCATACGACGATCGACGCGCCTCCCAGCGACCGCGCAGCCTGGTACACATACTGCCCATCAAGGTGTCGGCTGAGGTCCTGGCACGAGGCGATCGCCGGGATGCGGCGCGGCGACAGCATCACGAACCCCACGTCCGTGGGAGCGTCGGCCAGGTGCACCCAGCGGCGATCGATACGCAGTCCGTCGAGGTACTCCAGGATCCGTCGGCCACGCTCGTCGTTGCCCACGACCGACACGAACCGGACCGGGGCTCCCAGACGGGCGGCCGCGACTGCCTGGTTGGTCGCCTTGCCGCCGTCAGCGGTCTCCTCGTACCCGAACGCGCCGACGGTCTCTCCTTCGGCGGGGATCGCCGAGACGTGCATGAAGAGGCTCTGACTGTGGGCGCCGATCACGACGATCGGACGTTCCTCGTCGTCGACCGAGGCGAGCCCGGGTCGTGACCGCCCCACCAGCGCGGAGTTGGACTCGTTGGTCATCCCTTGACACTCCCAGCCGTCAGCCCGCTCACGATGTAGCGCTGGCAGACGAACGCGATGACCACGGGCGGGAACGCGGCGATGAGGCCACCAGCCGCGAGCATACCGAAGTCGGTGCTGTGTCGGCCGATGAAGTCATTGATGGCCACCGGGAGCGTCTGGGAGTTGGACGTCTGCGTGAGGATGAGCGGATAGAAGAACTCGTCCCAGCACAGCAGGAAGGCGAGCACGGCGGTCGAGAACAGCCCGGGCAGCGAGAGCGAGGGCAACGTGTACTCGGGTCTGCCGATGACGACGTCCTCGTTCACCACGGCGTGCTTCATTGATCGTCCCGCGAGCGAGCGCGGCGGAGAAGACACAGGCAACATGCTCAAGACCCTACCGCACGCTGCTCGGGAGACGAGACACCCAATCGGGTAGGCCGCCCGTCGAGCGGACGTGATCCTCACCCCAACGGTGGAGCGGATGCTGACCGACGCCGTCCGTCTCGAGGTCGTGCCTCGCAACATCCCTCTTCACCGACTTGGCAAGCCGGAGGAGATCGCGAACGTTGCGCTCCTCCTGGCGTCGGAGGATTCGACCTTCGTGACCGGGTCGACGATCGTGGCCGACGGGGGCGAGACGGCGGCATAGACGCCGAACCGGGGGCGGGACGGCGCCTTCTGTCAGGTCTTGGGGCCCGCCCGTTGGGTGCGACTCCGGCAAGCGCCCGGGCGCGGGCATCGCCCGGACAAGGTGATCGCCAGGCTGCGGGCGCTACCCCGAGACCTGGGCCAGGGCGACTCCGGAGGGCAGGGCGGAGCTGCTGCACTCGATCTATGAACGGATCATCGTCCGCGGCCGGGAGTTCGTCGGCGCTCGACTCACGCCGGAGGCGTACTCGCTGGGCCTCGCGCTCGCGCTGCCCGAGCGCGAACAGCCGGCGCAAGAGTGGGTACTGGCGCGCCCGACACTGCGCCCGACAGGATTCGAGCGTGCAGACGCCACCATCTTCGTCAGGGTCCCGATTGCTCGGCGACCGTGGTGATCGACAGGGTTGCGGTGTGTCGTTATCGCTCCAGCGAGGAGGCACCTGACCAGCTCTTCGCCAACCCGGCCAACTGGCGGATCCACCCGAAGGCGCAGCAGGACGCCCTCGCTGGCGCGCTCGACCAGGTCGGCTGGGTCCAGCAGGTCCCCGTCAACCGGCGCACCGGCTTCGTCGTCGATGGCCATGCCTGGGTCGCCCTCGCGCTGACTCGCGGCGAGGCGACCGTCCCGGTCCTCTCTATGTCGAGCTCGACCCTGACGAGGAGGCGCTGGTCCTCGCGACCCTCGACCCGATCGGCGCGATGGCCGGGCGCGACGGCGAGAGACTTCGGGCACTCCTGGCAGGCGGCCCGATCGACACGCAGCTACTCGCCAGCTGCCATGAGCTCCACAAGCTCGGGGACATGAAGCGGCAAGGCGCTCAATCGCTCGGACGGCGCATACCAGCGCCCTCGCGTCGTGCCGTGCGGCTCGAGCCAGCCAGCCCTCGAGACGCGGCCGAGTTCAGCCCGAGCGGCTGGCATCGAGCGGCCGGTGAGCTCGGCGAGCGCTGCGGTGCGCAGCCGACCGACACGGGCGGCGAGGAGCGTCGGGGCCCACTCGAGCGGTTCGCCTGCGTCGGCGAGCACCGAGATCAGGACCCCGATGTCGGTCGGGAGCCAATCCAGGAGCCGATTGCGAGCTTCGAGTCGATCCAGCGTGATCCTGGTGTAGTAGTCGAGCCATTCGGTGACCGGATGTTGATCAGGGTCGTATGTTGGTCCGAGCGTTGTGCGCAAGGCGGCGATGTACTCGTCCCGGTTTCGGCGAAGGTACGCCTCGATGCTGATCAGCTCGGGCGATTGAATGCCGTCTCGGATGAGCTCCATCGCGGCGAGGATCCGCGCCGTCCGGCCGTTGCCGTCGTTGAACGGATGGATGGCGATGATGTTGAGATGGAGCAGCGCCGAGCGAACAAGCGGCGGTGTTCGCTCGGCGAGCCTGAGCCAACCGATCAGCTCGTCCATCAGGCCCCGGACCACGATCGGGCTCGGTCCCGTGAAGATGCCTACGAAGACATCTTCGCCCGGACCCCGGTAGTCGCCGCGGGTGTCTCGCGGGAGCCCTTCCATGACGGTCGCATTGATCAGCTGGATCACCTCATGCGACCAGGCGAACCCGGGACGGGCTGCGGCGTCGCTCGCAAGGTTCAGCGCCCGGTTGTAGTTCTCGACCTCGCGGATGTGATCGGCATCGGCGTCGACTGCTGCGCCGGCCAGAATCTCCTCAACCTGAGTCGGCGAAAGAGGATTGCCCTCGATGCCTGTGCTTCCTGAGATCGCCGCATCTCGGGCCGCTGGCCACATGGCGAGCATTCGCCAATTCCCAGGGCCCAGCGCCACATCGCGACGGGTAGCGCCTTCCCACCGGTCGAGCCGTTCCCGAACGGTCATGGTGGACGTGTACGAGAGGTGGAGGGTCATTCGCTTGACGCACGAGCGGTTACCATCGAGAGGATGATAGAGGAAATGCGCTCGTCACGCAAGCGGTTTCTTGGCGCTCCCGACAGGATTCGAACCTGCGGATGCCACCAATTTCGTCAGGGTCCCGATCTTGCGGCGGCCGTGGTGATTGCCGTCCTGTGGTGATTGCCGTCCTATGGGGGGATGGAAAGGTGCATGTCGCCGGTGACCCGGACGCCTGCGCCGCGAGGCCGCGGCGCTGGCTCCGTCTCGAGGCCGGGATGCAGTAGGGAGTGGGGGCTGGATGGCCCCAACCGAGGCCGGGGAGCGCACGTGCAGCGCTCCCCGGCCTTGTCGTTCCGTTGATCGATCAGCACGAGGATCAATGCGCCGCAAGCATGGCGCGGAGCCAGCCAAGGCCCACGACGACGTCGGGTCAGGTGCCCGGGCCGGCGGCCATGAGGCGATCCCGCGTCGAGCCCCATTTGGCGAGCTCGCCGAGCGCGGCCTCCGAGGGCGACCCCGGCTCGGCGGAGTACGACACCAGCGCGAGCCCGGGGTCGGCCGGGAGCTCGAGCCGCTCGTACCAGAGCGTCAGGTCCCCGACGAGCGGGTGGTGCATCCGCTTGGTGCCGCTCCGGTGGAAGCGGACGTCGTGGCGCGCCCACGCGACGCGGAACGCCTCGCTCCGCGTGGAGAGCAGGCCCACGAGGTCGGACAGCGGGCGGTCGTACGGGTTCCGGCCCGCCTCGCCGCGGAGCGACGCGACGGCGTCCTGCATGACGGTCTCCCAGTCGGGGAAGAACGCCCGGGCACGAGGGTCGAGGAACATGAAGCGGGCCGAGTTCACGGGCCGCACCGGGTCGCGGAACTGCTCCGAGTACAGCGCCTCGAGGAGCGGGTTGGCGTAGAGGATGTCGAGCCGGCCATTCGAGATGAAGGCAGGGATCCCGGCCATGGCGTCGACGAGCCGGCGGATCGAGGGCCGGACCTGGGCCGGGGTTGCCGGCTTCCGCGGCGGGCGCTCGCTGTTGGCGGTCCGCACGAGGTCGAGCAGGTGCGCGTGCTCGGCCTCGTCGAGCTGGAGCGCGCGGCTCACCGACTCGAGCACGTCGTCGGACACGCCGCGGGCGTTGCCGCGCTCGAGGCGCGTGTAGTACTCGACGCTGATGCCCGCGAGCAGCGCGACCTCCTCCCGGCGCAGGCCGGGGACGCGCCGCGTGCGGCCGTACGCCGGCAGACCAGCCCCCTCCGGTGAGAGGCGGGCGCGGCGCGTGGCGAGGAACTCGCGGATGTCGTCGGCGTTGGCCATGGCCGCACCACCCTACGCCGGGCGCGCAAGACGAGGGAGGCACTGCCAGTACCCCTACCAGCCGTGACTTCCTCGCGCCGCCCGCGGATGGGAGCCTGACCGCCATGACGAACGAGCGTGTCCTGCCGGAGGCTGCCTGACCATGCGAGCCGCGATCTACAACGGGCCCCGCGACCTCACGGTCGGCGAGCGCCCAGACCCCCGCATCCAGGCCTCGACCGACGCCATCGTCCGCGTGACGCTCGCCTGCGTCTGCGGCTCGGACCTCTGGTACTACCGTGGCCAGTCGGCGCACGATCAGGGTGCGATCGGCCACGAGTTCATTGGCGTCGTCGACGAGGTGGGCGCCGACGTCCGCGACCTGCGCCCCGGCGACCTCGTCGTCGCGCCGTTCACGTGGTCGGACGGGACGTGCGAGCTGTGCCGCGCGGGCTGGTACGCGAACTGCCTCCACGGCGGCGGGTTCGGCAACCACGGCATCGACGGCGGGCAGGGCGAGGCGGTGCGGGTCCCCTTCGCGGACGCCACGCTGGTCAAGGTCCCGGGCTTCGGGCACTCGGACGAGACCCTTCGGTCGGTCCTCGCCCTCTCGGACGTCGCCTGCACGGGCAACCACGCCGCGGTCAGCGCGGGCGTCGGGCCCGGCATGACGGTGGCCGTCGTCGGCGACGGCGCGGTCGGGCTGTCGGCCGTGCTGGCCGCGAGGCGCCTCGGGGCCGAGCGGATCGTCGCGCTGTCCCGCAACCCCGCCCGGCAGGCGGTCGCCCGCGAGTTCGGCGCGACCGACGTCGTGGCCGATCGCGGCGACGCGGCCGTCGAGGCGGTCAAGGCGCTCACCGGCGGCCTCGGCGTCGAGGCCGCGCTCGAGTGCGTCGGGACCGGCGAGTCGATGGCGACCGCCTTCGCGATCGCGCGCTCAGGCGGGATGGTCGGCGCGGTGGGCGCGCCCCACGACGTGGTGGTGCCGATCGACACGGTCATCTTCCGCAACGTCGGCCTCCGCGGCGGCGTGGCCCCGGCCCGGAAGTACATCCCGGAGCTGCTGGCCGCCGTGCTCGCGGGCGAGATCAATCCCGGGCGCGTGTTCGACTTCGAGACGGACCTCGAGCACTTGGTGGACGGGTACGACGCGATGGACGAACGGCGGGCGATCAAGAGCCTCGTCCGGGTCGGGGCCGCCTGATGCCGCCCAACGCGACGGCCCAGCGCAATCACGAGCGCCTGTTCCCGGGGCACGTGTCGACCCTCGCGGTCTCGGACCCGGAGCTGATCGAGTCCTTCGACAACCTCGCCTTCGACGAGGTGCTGCGAGGGAGCCAGCTCGACGAGCGGACGCGCCTCCTGGCGCAGCTCGCGGCCATAGTTGCGCTGGGCGCGGTCGGCGAGTTCCGGGTCATGCTCGGCGCCGCGCTCACGGTCGGCGTGCCGCCGGTCGAGGCGAGGGAGGTCGTGTACCAGGCCGTCCCGTACGTCGGGATGGCCCGGGTGTTCGACTTCCTGCACGCCATGAACGAGGTGCTCGTGGCGCGTGGCATCCCACTGCCGCTCCCCGGGCAGGCGACAACGACGCCCGAGACCCGCCTTGAGGCCGGCCGGAGGGTCCAGGAGCAGGTGGTCGGCGAGGAGGCGGTGGCCGCGATGTACGCGAACGCGCCCTCGGACGAGCAGCACGTCCAGCGGCTCCTGTCCGGCAACTGCTTCGGCGACCACGTCGCGCGGGGCGGCCTCGACCTCGCGACCCGCGAGCTCCTCACGGTGAGCATGCTCGCCGCCCTCGGCGGGTGCGAGCCCCAGCTCCGCGGCCACGTCGCGGCGAACCTGCGCGTGGGCAACGACCGCGCGCGGCTGATCGACACCCTGACCCAGCTCCTGCCCTTCATCGGCTACCCGCGCCTGCTCAACGCGTTGCGGGTGGTCGACGAGATCACCGGAGAACCGCGATGACACAGCGCACCTGGCTCATCACCGGCGTCAGCTCGGGCTTCGGCCGCGAGCTCGCCACCCAGCTCCTCGATCGCGGGGACCGCGTGGTAGGGACCGTCCGGCGGCCCGACGCCGTCGCGGGCCTGGCTGCGGCGCACCCCGAGACATTCAAGGTCGAGACCCTCGACGTCACCGACACCGCCGCCGTCCGGAACGTCGTGGACCGCTCGTTCGCCGAGCTCGCGCGCATCGACGTGGTCATCAGCAACGCGGGGTACGGCCTGTTCGGCGCCGCCGAGGAGCTGACTGACGAGCAGGTCGAGCGGATCCTCGACACGAACCTGCTCGGCTCGATCGCGCTCATCCGCGCCTCGATCCCGCACCTCCGCGCGCAGGGCGGCGGGCGGATCGTCCAGGTCTCGACGTACGGCGGCCAGGTCGCCTTCGCCGGCAACTCGCTCTACCACGCGTCCAAGTGGGGCATCGAGGGCTTCTGCGAGTCGGTCGCGCAGGAGGTCGCGCCGTTCGGGATCGGCCTCACGATCGTCGAGCCGGGCGGCGCGCGGACCGAGTTCCGATACGGCTCGGCGCAGGTCGCGACGCCGCTGGACGCATACGAGGGCAACCCGGCGCACGCCTTCATGGCGATGCTCGACCCGCGCAACGGCCTCGCGCCCGGCGACCCGGCGCGGATGGCCGCGCGGATCATCGAGAGCGTGGACGTCGAGCCCGCCCCGCTGCGCCTGGTCCTCGGCTCGCAGGCGCTCACGAGCACGATCGATACCCTGAAGAAGCGGATCGACGGCTTCGAGGCCCAGCGGGACCTCGCGGCGTCGACCGACTTCCCGGCAGTGGAGTGACGAGATGAAGACGCGAACGCTCGGCCAAGGCCTCGAGGTCTCGGCGATCGGCCTGGGCTGCATGGGGATGACGAACCCGACCGGGGCGTCGACGGACCGCGGGGCGATGATCCGGCTGATCCGCGACGCCGCCGAGCGCGGCGTCACCCTGTTCGACACTGCCGAGGTCTACGGCCCGTTCGTGAACGAGGAGCTCGTCGGCGAGGCGCTCGAGCCGATCCGGGACCAGGTCGTGATCGCGACGAAGTTCGGCTTCGGCATCGACACGACCAGGGCCGACTGGCGCCTCGACAACAGCCTCGACAGCCGGCCGGAGCACATCCGCGAGGCAGTCGAGGGCTCGCTCGGCCGTCTTCGTACCGACCGCATCGACCTGCTCTACCAGCACCGCGTGGACCCGGCGGTGCCGATCGAGGAAGTGGCGGGCGCCGTGTGTGACCTCATCGCGGCGGGCAAGGTACGCCACTTCGGCCTGTCTGAGGCCGCGCCCGCGACCGTCCGCCGTGCGCATGCCGTCCAGCCGCTGACCGCCGCGCAGCACGAGTACTCGCTCTGGTGGCGGAAGCCCGAGGAGGAGCTGCTTGCGACCCTCGAGGAGCTCGGGATCGGGCTCGTGCCGTACAGCCCGCTCGGCAAGGGGTTCCTCACCGGCTCGATCCGGCGCGACACGGTCCTGTCGGCCGGCGACCTTCGCGCGTCGATCCCGCGATTCCAGGGGGAGGCGCTTGAGGCGAACCTGCCCCTCGTCGATCTTCTCCGCGCAATCGGCGCGCGCCACGGCGCGACGCCCGGGCAGGTGGCGCTCGCCTGGCTGCTCGCCCAGCGCCCGTGGATCGTCCCGATCCCCGGCACCCGGCAGGCGGACCGCCTCGCGGAGAACCTCGGCGCGGCGTCGGTCGAGCTCACGCCCGACGAGCTGGCCGAGCTCGACGCCGCAGGCACGCGGGTCCAGGGCGAGCGCTACCCGGAGCAGCTCGAGCGACTCACCTACCGTTGACCGAGAGGAGGCACCACATGCAGCACCTGCCCAAGCCGCCGACCGGCAAGGCCCCGGCTGAGACGTTCACCGGCGACGCCTACGTCGACCCCATCGTCCGCGGCGAGGCGCCCTCACGGATCCGGGCCGCGCTGGTCCACTTCGCGCCCGGCGCCCGGAACGCGTGGCACGCCCACGCCGCCGGCCAGACGGTCCACGTCACCGAGGGCGTCGGCCGCATCCAGGCGCGCGGCGGGGAGGTCCTCGAGATGCGCGCCGGGGACACCTACGTCACGCCCGCCGGCGAGTGGCACTGGCACGGCGCCGCCCCCGACCGGTTCATGACCCATCTCGCCATCTGGGAGGCGCCCGACGACGGCGCGCCCGAGACCGAGTGGGGCGAGCAGGTCGGCGACGCCGACTACGCCGTGCCCGTGCAGGCGTCCCCTCGATGAGCGGCTGGGCGGCGGGCGATCTCGCGACGATCGGCCGCGCGACCGAGCTCGAGCTCGCGTCCCTCCGGCCGGACGGCACGCTCCGCCCGTTCGTCACGATCTGGGCAGTGCGAGCGGGCGACGACCTGTACGTCCGCTCGGCATACGGCCGCGGGAACCCGTGGTTCCAGCGGGCCCTCCGCTCGGGCCAGGGCCGCGTCCGGGCGGGCGCCGTGGAGCGAGACGTGCGGTTCGAGGCGCTCGGGCCAGAGGTCGCCGACGCCGTCACCGCGGCGTATCACGCGAAGTACGACCGGTACGGGGCGCCCATCGTGGAGACGGTCGTGTCGCCCGAGGCGGTCCGCTCGACCCTCCGCCTCGTCCCCCGCTGAGCCTGCCGGCACCGGTCACGGAGAGCTCGCCCGGCGACGGGCTGCCGACTCGCGGCGCCTACCTCGGGACCGCGAAGTCGGCCCGGAAGCGCGCCCGGTCGGCGCGCAGGACGGCCCGGGCCCACTCGAACCGCCGGCCGTCGGCCAGGTTCAGCGTCCGCTCGTACACGAGGAGCGGGGTGCCGGCCGCGACCCCGAGGGCTGACGCCTCGTCGCCGGTCGCGGCGGTCGCGGTCAGCAGGAGCGTCCCGCGGTCGACGTCGATGCCGGCGGCGCGGTACCCGCGCTCCGGGTACAGGGCCTCGTAGTCGCGCTCGGTCAGCGCGGACGCGAGGTCTGCGGGGAGGCGGTGCTCCGCCGTCCCGGTCGCCTCGCCCCCCACCGCGAACTGCCGCCGGACTGCGAGGAGCGGCGCGCCCAGCGGCACGCCAAGGCGCGCGGCGTCCGCCGAGTCGGCGACGGCCGGCCCGAAGGCGAGGACGCGGACGGCGGGCACCAGGCCCTGGCCGGCGAACTCGTCGCCGGCCTCCTCGTGCCAGCCCATGAGGTGCGTGTACTGCGCGTGCCGCAGGAAGGTCCCGCGCCCTGCGTGCCGCTCGAGCAGCCCGCGGCGCTCGAGCGCCGCCAGCGCCGTGCGGACGGTGTTGCGGCTCACGCGGTAGGTCGCGCCGAGCTCCGACTCCGTCGGCAGGCGGTCGCCCGACCCCCACGCGCCGCGCTCGATCTGCTCGAGCAGGGCCCGCTCGAGCTGGGCGTGCAGCGAGCTGCGGGTGCCGGCGTCGTCCATCGACCGGATCGTACGGCAGGCGCGCGGTCCGGCCCACGGGCGGGAGGACATTGGAATGTTGGTACAAATAGCCCTCGCGACCCCGTGGGCGGGGGGTCAGGCTCCGCGGAGCGGTGGGCAGGCGTCCTGCCCGCGCCTCTCCTGGAGGGCGCGATCGTGGCGGGCAGACTCGAGGGCCGCGTGGCCGTCGTGACGGGTTCGGGGCAGGGGGTCGGCAGGGGCATCGCGCTGGTGCTGGCCGCCGAGGGCGCGAGGGTGGTGACCAACAACCGCGGCCCGCGGGCGGCCGTGCCGGCGCCCGCACCCGGATCGGCGGAGCGCGAGCAGCCGATCGCGCCGCGGGGGGACGCCGCGAGCACCGCCGCGGAGATCGTCGCGGCGGGGGGCGAGGCGGTCGCGTTCTTCGGCGACGTCGCCGACGGCGCGACGGCCGGCCGGCTCATCGAGGCGGCCCTCGACGCGTTCGGCCGGGTCGACATCCTGGTCAACAACGCCGCGGGCCTGGGGTCCGGCGGCCTCGCGGCCACGACCGAGGCGGACTGGGAGCACCAGACGGCGGCCAAGCTCACGGGCGCCTTCAACTGCATGCGCCACGCCGTGCCCAGGATGGTCGAGCAGGGGTCCGGGCGCGTGATCAACGTCGCGTCCGACGCCTGGATCGGCATGCCCGGCCTCGCCGCGTACAGCGCCGCGAACGCGGGCCTGGTCGGGCTGACCAAGTCGGTCGCGAAGGAGCTGCTCGCGGCCGGCGTGACCGTCAACGCCATCTGCCCCCAGGCCGCCTCGCCGGGGCACCAGGAGGAGTTCACGGCCATGAAGGCCAAGCTCGCCGCCGCCGGGATGTCGATCCCCGAGGCGACGATGCGGGAGGTCGACGCCGCGCACGGCCCCGCCGAGGACATGGCCCCGTTCGTGGCCTGGCTCGCGACCGACGAGGCGGCCTCCGTCAGCGGCGCCGTCTTCTCGGTGACCGCCAACGGCCGCGTGTCGCTGTACTCGGACCCGGCGCCGGTGGCGGAGATCGCGCACGGCGGGCTCCCGTGGACGCTGGACGACCTGTCCCGGGCCGTGCCCGAGGAGCTTCTCAAGGACTACGTCCCGCTCGCCAGGCGCGGGCGGTGGTGAGCGGGGCGCCGCGACCGGCGCCCGAAGCCGAATCAATCCCGATCACGCCTAGCAGGAGCGACGAGACCATGACCGAAGACGACGCCGACACCATCCAGATCCAGGACAGCGACAAGCAGGCCGTGAAGTCCTCCCTCATCAAGAAGGGGCGGAAGTCCATCGCCTACCTCCAGAAGAAGAAGGACGACGGGGAGCGGATCGTCCAGTACTGCCCGGCCAACCTCGACCCGTACTGGACCCTGGCGGCCGAGATGGCCGGGCGTGGACATCGTCCGGTACACGGCCCCCGGCGAGACCATCGAGCACCGGATCGCCAACCTGCCGTGGTGGACGCGCGAGCTCCGCCGCGTCGCCCAGTTCGTCCACCTCAACGCCTACCTGCAGACGCCCGAGTTCGCCGAGAAGCACAAGGCGCTCGAGCGCTCGTCGATCCTGATGGCCGAGGGCGCCGACAGCATCCTCCCGATGGGCGTCAACCTGGACACCCTCGAGTTCCTCGCGGCGAACCACATCGTCGTGTTCGGCCACGTGGGCGCGCTGTCCGGCTGGCAGACCGCGGCCCACGGCGGCTACAAGCGCTGCGGCACGACGGCCGAGACCGCCATGGAGATCTACGAGCAGGCGTACGCCTACCAGGAGGCCGGCATGATGGGCATGACCATCGAGCTGACCCCGCGCGAGGTCACCGACGCGATCGCGGCGAAGCTGCGAGTCCCGGTCGTCGCGGTCGCGGCCGGCGGCGCCGCGGACGGCTCCGAGCTCGTGCACTTCGACCTGTTCGGCATGATGCCGGCCGGCCGCACGGGCGCCCACGCGAAGGTCTACGCGAACTTCTTCGAGTTCGCCGCAGGCGCGATCGGCGCCTTCGGCCGGGATGTGCAGTCCGGCGCCTACCCGCAGCCGGAGCATGGCTACGGCATGAAGGAGGACGAGCTCGACAAGTTCCGAAACGCGCTCGCGAAGAAGTAGGCGGCAGCAACTCGATCCGCAGGCGCGGGCACGGCAGGTCACGCCGCCCGCGCCTGCCTCCCCACGCGTCGGCGCGGACGGCCGCGCCCGAGGAGTCGGACATGGACGAGCTCTACACCTTCGACCCGATGTACCAGCGCCTGCTCGGGGTCGACATTCGAGGCGCCGACATCGGTGGCGTGAAGATCGCCGGCGCGGAGCACGCCGTGCCGATGGCGGAGATGCTGGACTTGACCGGCAAGACCGCCATCGTCACCGGCGGCGCCCGCGGCCTCGGCTTCTGCGTCGTGAACCGGCTGACGGAGGCGGGCGCGAGGGTGATGATCGTCGACATCGCCGTCGAGTTCGCCCAGGCGGCGGTCGAGCACTTCACCGGCCTCGGCCGCGACGTGCGGTTCGAGCTCGCGGACATCCGCGACCTCGGCGCGGTCCAGCGCGCCGTCGACGCGACCTTCGAGGCGTTCGGCGGGATCGACATCCTCGTGAACAACGCAGCCTTCTGGCGCGTCACCAAGTTCCTCGACATGACCGAGGCGACGTGGGACGCCGTCGTGGACACCGGCCTCAAGGGCACCGTGTTCTTCACGCAGGCGGTCGCCCGCCGGATGGTCGAGCAGGGCCGGGGCGGCCGGATTGTCAACGTCGCGTCGATCGCGGGCGTCTCGATGGAGAGCAGCTACGGCATGCTCGTCCCGTATGTCGCCGCGAAGTCCGGCCTGGTCGGTGTCTCGCAGTCGCTGGCGCGGGAGCTCAAGCCACTCGGGATCACGATCAACTGCGTGCTGCCCGGCGGGATGATGTCCCCGGGCGCCGTGCACTCGTCGCTCGACATCACGCCCGAGCTCCGCGAGGCGATGGGCGAGCCCGGACAGGCGCCCGTGACGGACCCCGACGAGGTGGCGCGCGTCGTGTTCATGCTTGCGACGCCCGTGAGCGACTTCATGCACGGGGCGACGGTGGTCGTCGACGGCGGCGCGCGCCTGATGATCAAGAAGTAGAACCTGAGCGTGGCGCGGGAGCCGGTCGACTGCGACGGTCGACGCCGTCCACACGACTGCACACAACTCACTTGCTCCCGAGGAGTCTGCCGGGCACGCTGGGGGCATCGGGTCGGCCCGGTCTGGCCGCTCGAGCACCCCGGCCGCGAGTGTTGCGGCCGACGGGTTTCTTGGCGCGCCCGACAGGATTCGAACCTGCAGACACCACCATTATCGTCAGGGTCCCGATCCTGCGGCGACCGTGGTGAATGTTGGTTGGCGCGACCTCTCCAGTGTCCACCCAGCTGAGGTCACACGCGGGAGTCGCTGAACGCGCGAGGGTCTGCCCCGCTATCCTGCGCGGACGCATACCTGCATCGGCTCGCTGCCCGGGGAACCGTGATTGCCGCAGGCACTTGATCTTGCCTACCTGGTCGCCGTGTGGGTGACCCTCTGGGCGACGGCGGTCGGCAGCGGGCTCTCGCACCGGCCGTCTGAGGTCGTCCGGGCGGCATCGAACAGCCGACGCTTCGCGTCGATCGTGGTGCTCAACGCGGTCGCGATACCACTCGTCGTCGCGGCGCTGACCAGGGCCCTGGCGGTCCCCGATGGATACGCGGCCGGCCTGATCATCGTCGGCGCGGCGTCCGCCGGATCACTCGGGCTCACGAGTGTCCGCATCGCCCGGGCGGATCTGCCCCTCGCGATCGGCCTGATCGTGGTCCTGGAGGTCGGCAACATCCTGGCCATCCCGGTCTGGTCGACGATCCTGCTCTCCGGGGTGGCGCAGCCACGGCCCAGCGAGATCCTCACGACCCTGGTCCTTGGCGTGCTTTTGCCGCTCGGCGTCGGGCAGGGCATCCGCGTCCTCCTGCCCGCACGGGCGCAGGGCTGGGCCCACGTCCTCGCCCTCGTGTCGATCGTAGGCTTCATCGGCGTCATCGGGCTCATCCTGGTTCGCGACATGAAGGAAGTCATCGAGGCCTGGAAGGACCTGGTGCCGGTTGTCGCGGCCGCGACGGTCGCCGTGGCCCTGTTCGCCGGCTGGGCTGTCGGAGGCCCGACGCGCGAGTCCCGGCTGTCGGCGAGCCTCGTCACGTCGGTACGCTCGAACACGCCCGCACTCGCCGTGGCGAGCGCGACCTACGGTGCGACGTCGGACGCCGCCTCCGCCATCGTCGTGTTCGCCCTGACCTCGCTCACGATCTCGGGGTTCCTTGCCATCTGGCTCAGTCGCCCAACGTCACGCCAACCCGGCTGAGCCGATGATCATTCCCGCCGCCCTGGCACCGAGCCGCGGCCGCCACGATCGCGGGGAACGGGGCACAATCTGCCTGGGGTGTTCCCGCGTGGTCGGCCGATCCGGAGCGATGACGACATGACCGAGGAAGCCGACGCCGCAGCACCGCCGTCCGCAGGTCGGCCCGGCCTCCCCCAGGTCGCTGACCGTCCGCCCCGGCTGCGCAGGGGATCGGTTCTGCGGACCCGGCTCCTGTCCCTCTTGCGGAACGCGCGGGACTGCGCTGTCGTGTCGATCGTCGCGCCCCCGGGCTACGGCAAGACCACGGTTCTTGCCCAGTGGGCCTCGCGCGACCCGCGGCCGGTCGCATGGGTCACCGTCAATGACACGCACAACGATCCGGTCGTCCTGTTCACTGACCTCGCCACGGGCATCATCCGGCAGGGGCCGCTCGATCCCGGGATCGTCGACGTGCTGGGCACGCCCGGCCTGTCGAGCTACCTGCTTGCCGGTCGACTCCTTGCGGCCCTGGCCGGCCTGCCCTCGCCCGTCTTGGTGGTGATCGATGACGCCCACCGGCTCAACGACCCTGTCTGCCTCGACGCCCTGAGCGAGTTCGTCGGCCACCTGCCGCCGGGGTGGCAGGTGGCAATCGGGGGCCGGGATTCGATTCCCGTCTCGCTGGCGCGGCTTCGCGCCCACGGGCTGCTCCTCGAGATCGGCACCGCCGAGCTGGCCATGGACGAGCGAGAGGCCGCGAGGCTGCTTCGGCCGCTCGGCCTGACGCTGCCCCCTGCCAGCGTGCGGACGCTCGTTGGGGACGTTCATGGATGGCCCGCGCTGATCTACCTGGCCGGCCTGGCCGCGACTCGCTCCCATGAGCAAGTCGGCCGAGTTGTCTCGGGGAGTGATGGCTACGTCGCCGAGTACCTCCGCTCGGAGCTGCTCGATGGCCGTCCCGAGGATCAGGTCACGCTGCTCCTGGACAGCGCGATCCTCGAGCGGTTCAACGGGTCCGTGTGCGACGCGGTCGTTGGCCGCTCGGGTTCGGCGGGGTTTCTCGCCGAACTCGCGCGCACGAGCCTCCTCGTGGGCGAGGAAGGCGGCTGGTACCGCTACCACTCGCTCCTGAGGGACTTCCTCCTGTCCGAGCTCGAATCTCGAGATCCCGGGGCGATCCGGGAACTCCATCGACGTGCGGCACTGTGGTACGAGCGACATGGATTTCCCGACGAGGCCGTCGAGCACGCCTTCGCGGCGGGTGACGTCGATCGCGCGGCACATGCGGTCGGTGGGGTCGTGCTCCGCTATCACTGGTCCGGCCGCCGCGCGACCCTCCGGGGCTGGCTCGCGCGATTCCGCGACGAGGACCTCGAAGCGCGCCCGTGGCTGGCGGTGATCGGGGCGATCGAAGAGGCAGGGGTCGGCGACGTCGTCGCGGCGGATCGCCTGGCAGACATCGTCGAGCACGGTTCGTTCGAGGGGAGTCCACCAGACGGCACCGCGTCGTTCGAGTCCGGGCGTTCGATCCTGCGCGCGCTCCTGTGCCGGGCTGGTGCCCAGGATGCGCTCGCGCAAGCGAACCGCGCCGTGCAACTCGAACCCGCGGGCAGCCCATGGCGAGACGTCGCCCTATGGGCGCAGGCGAATGGCCGGCTGCTCGCCGGCGAGACCGTCGCCGGCGACACGCTCCTCGAGGATGCCGTGGATGCCGCCCGTCACAATAAGAACTGGGGAACGTTGCAGTGCGCTCTCGCCCAGCGAGCCCTGCTTGCGATCGAGCGGGGAGACTGGACCACGGCGGCGTCACATGCGGATGTGGCCGGGCAGATCGTGTCATCCGCGCACCTCGATGGCTACCAGGTGACGGCGATGACGCGCGCGGCCCTCGCCCAGATCGCAGCACGTCGCGGCGACCTGGGCGCTGCCCGGGACGAGCTCGCCCGGTCAGCCGGTCTGCGGCCGCAGCTGACGGCCAGCCTGCCATGGCTCAATGCAGCAGCGTTGGTCGGCCTTGCCCGGGCCTATCTCGCGGTCGGTGACGCCCATGGGGCCCGCGCGATTCTCTCGCAAGCAGACGACGTGGTCCGCCTGCGCCCCGACCTCGGGGTGATCCCCGGCCAGATCGCGATGCTCCGCTCGCAGATCGACTCGCTGCCAATCGGGTTCGGCGGTGCCTCCGCCCTGACCGCCGCCGAGCTGCGGGTGCTCGCATACCTGCCGCTCTATCTCTCCTTCAAGGAGATCGGTCAGCGCCTGGGCGTCAAGGCATCGACCGTCCAGACACACGCCGTGGCGATCTACGGGAAGCTCGGAGCCTCGTCACGAAGCGAGGCGGTCGACCTGGCGATCGCAGCAGGGTTGCTCGACGGCCGTCCGACGTGGTTGGTGACCTCCCATACCTGATGGGATGCGCCGCGCGACGTGGCGCCGTCAAATGAAGCGGTTCCAATGACGCGCGCAGGGTTGGACCGCAGATGCTATCGAGCGAGGAAGTCCTCCGGAAGCTGACGATCGGCGATCCGACCTACTGCCGGGCTCTCGTGAGCGGCGACATGGACGAGCTCGCGCACCGTCCCGATGGCCGAAGCGTGGCACTTCTCCGGCTCGGAGCCCTGATCACCTCTGGCGGGGCGCAGCCGACCTGGCAGCAATGCGTCTGGCAGGCCCGCAGCGCGGGACTCGACCCCGACGACATCGTTGCTGCTCTCGTCGCCTTGGCACCGACCCTTGGCCCCGACCGGGTCGTCGCGGCGGCACCGCACCTCGCGCAGGCGCTCGGTTTCGACGTGGATGCCGCGCTGTTCGCATGGCAGGACGAGGAGACATAGACACATGGCCGTGCCCCTGATCGACTTCGGCGCCTGGCAGCTGACCGGCGACTTCACGACCATCGACCTGATCGCGGCCTCGACGAACGCGCTCAATGGCGCGATCCTCGCCCGCCGGCCAGATCACTACCGCAACTTCACCGTCGTCGGGATCCTGATGATGGCGCTCCTCGGCGGCCTCGGCGGCGGGATCACCCGCGACGTGCTGCTTAACAAGGTGCCGTCGGCGCTGACGAACCCGGCCTACATCACCTTGTGCATCGGGTTCGGGGTCCTTGGCTATCTGCTCGCGTACGACAAGAGCCAGCTGTTCCGCGAGGGGCTGTTCCAGTTCATGACCAGCTTCTCGCTCCCGTGGTACGCGATCATCGGCGCGAAGGCGGGCATCGACGCGGGGCTGCCGATCCTCGGCTGCCTGCTGCTCGCTGTCGTCGGCCCGACCGCCGGCCGCTTCTACATCGACATCACGAGCGGTGTGCCCCCCAAGCAGTTCATCCGTGGCGAATGGTTCGTGGGCATAGCCGCGCTCACGGGGTTGATCTGGATCCTGCTCAACGCGGCAGGGATGCCGATCTGGCCGTCGGTGCTGCTGAGCTTTGCCATCGGCTTCGTCTTAAGGCTCCTCGCCCTCTACCGGGGCTGGGAGGAGCCCCTGGCCAAGGAGCCCAAGGGCGTCTACCAGCACTCGGATGGTCGGCCCCTGCTCGGCCGGAAGATCGCCGGCAAGTCACAGCGAGAGCTGCGTGACCTCGGGCTCCTGGTCGAGCCCGGGGAAGGCGCGCCGGCGAGCTGATCACACCACCAACAACACCCTGCGGTCTAGGGAGGCGCATGGACATGGCACAGACCCAACCCAACATCGTGGTCTTCTTCTGGGACAACTTCGCCTGGGGCGAGCTCGGCTGCTACGGCGGCGGGATCCTTCGCGGCGCAGCGACGCCGCGGATTGACGCCCTCGCCGCCGAGGGCCTCAAGCTCCTCAACATGAACGTCGAGGCTCAGTGCACGCCGAGCCGATCGGCGGTCCTCACCGGTCGCCATCCCATCCGTTCGGGCACCCAGACGGTGCCCATCACCGGCGGGCCGGACGGCCTCACCCGTTGGGAGGTGACCACCGCCCAGGCGCTCTCCGACGCCGGCTACGCCACCGGCATGTGGGGCAAGTGGCACCTGGGCAGCGATCCGAACCAGCGTGGCCCCATCGACTTCGGGTTCGACGAGGCGGTCTGGAGCCCGCGCACGGCGGACGAGGTCTTCTGGACGATGCAGTCCTACTTCCCGGACGGGCCGGTCGGTGCGGCTCCCTACGCGGGCAAGGCGCAGATCCCGCTGGAGTACCAGACGATCTACTCGCGCAAGAAGGGCGAGACGGCCGAGGCCGTCGGACCCTACGACGCGGAGTTCCGGATCGGCTTCGATCGCAAGATCACCGACTGGGCGATCGACTTCATGAAGCGGTCCAAGGAGGCCGGCAAGCCCTTCTACACGTACCTGCCGTACACCCAGGTCCACATCCCGCCGATCCCGGACCCCGAGTTCGCGCAGTCCACCAAGCGCGGCAACTTCGCCGACCTGCTGACCCAGATCGACGCCTTCACCGGGCGGATCCTGGACACGCTCGACGAGCTCGGCGTCGCCGATGACACGATCGTGGTGTGGGCCTCCGACAACGGTGCGGACACGACCTACCGGATGCCGGCCATGGATCCCGACCCGGCCGGCGGCCAGTGGAATGGCTTCTCCGGGCCGTGGCGCGGCGGTTACTTCACCTCGCTCGAAGGCTCCAACCGGGCACCCTGCATCATCCGCTGGCCAGGCCACGTGCCTGCCGGGAAGGTGAGCAACGAGCTCGTCCATCTCGTGGACCTGTTTCCCACGCTGGTGAATGCCGGCGGCGGGAATGTTCCGACCGATCGCCAGATCGACGGCATGGACATGCGCGACTTCCTGCTCGGCGATGCAGAAGAGTCGGGACGCGACGTCGTCCTGTGCATCCAGGGCAACCGCCTCCAGGCGATCAAGTGGCACCAGTGGAAGGCAACCCTGTTCGAGCAGGACGGGTTCTACTCCACCTGGACTGCCTACAACATGCCCCACGTCTACAACCTCGAGTGGGATCCACGCGAGGAGCACCAGGTCGACTTCCCGCACGGCTGGACCGTCCATCCAATGGCGGCGGCGGCGGGCGCCTTCCTGCGCACCCTGGCGATGGAACAGCCGATCAAGCCCGGCACACCCGATCCGTACCTGCCGCCCGAACCGGGCGAGATGCGGCCCGAGGAACACCTCCAGATCGGCGTCATCACCCAGTACGTGACATCGCTCGTGAAGTCCCATGACGTGCTGCCTGCGCCCAACCACGGCATCGGTCACGCGGCCGGCTAGCCCGAAGCGGAGCCGGCGACCTCGTTCGCCGGCTCCTTCCCCGTAGAGAAGGACCCCGAGATGAACCCACTCCTGGTAACGATCATCGGATTCGGGCTGATCTTCATCGTTACGGCAGCGCTCGGCAACGGCTTGAGCATCACGGCGCCCGCGATCATGGGACCACTGCGGGCGCACACCCAGCTCGACGTGATGCTCATCCTGAGCAACTTCATCGTCGTCCCGGTCCTCGTCATCGGGCTCACGGCCCTGCTGCCGTTCGACCCCCAGATCAAGATGGCGTTCGCGGCGCTGGCCCTCACCGCCGGGGCGCCGTTCATTCCGTGGCTCGTCAGCCTGGCCAAAGGCGATCTCGCCTACTCTGGCGCGACGGTCCTGCTGCTCACCATCGGAACCTGGATCGTCCTCCCGCTAGCCCTCCCGGTGGTCCTGACTGCCCTCGGGACGGGCGCCACGCCGTCCGTCTGGCTTCTGCTCTGGCCGATGCTGTTGTTCATGCTCCTGCCGCTTGTTGCAGGCGTGTTCATCCGCAACCGCTATCCGAGGCTCGCCATGGAGATCGGGCCATACCTGGGGCCGATCTCGATCACGGCACTCACCGTCCACATCACGCTGTTCCTCGGCTACACGTGGAACGACTTCCTCTCCCTGGGTGGCACCTGGGCGTTCGCCTTCGCCTTTGCCCTGCCTCTCATCGGCATGCTGGTCGGGTTCCTGCTCAGTCCCCCCTATGCCTTGAGCCCGGTCAAGCCGGCTGATCCCCAGCGTGGGACGAAGATCGTCTCCGCTGTTGCCGTCGCGCAGCAGAACACGGGCGCCGTGATCTGCGTGGCGATCTTTGGTCTCGGCGCCTACACCGTTGCCGGTGTCACGATGCTGGTCGGCGCCATCGTCACGATTATCGTGGTGATGTTTGTGATGGCCGAGATCGGGATGCGGTACGAGAAGACGCACCCGGTGACTGAAGCGGTCCCGCAGGCGGCCCCTGCGGTGGCACCGGTCGCGACGGGAGCGAAGGCCGGGTGAGGTCATGAGCGTCGACAAGCAGGCGGGTCCGTCCGACCCGGAGAGCCCGCCGCGACCCAACAACCTGACATTCATGGTCGGGTGGATGGTCTTCCTTGGCATCTACCAGATCTTTCTCGCGTGGCGGCTCGGGACGTTCTTCGAGGGGTCGAAGGGTCTGTTTCGCGAGGACTTCGGCGGGGCGGCGATGGAGCCGCTCTACGCGGCCATCGGCGTGATGGCCCTGGTCATCGCGTGGGGTGGCTGGAGGCTGCGGCCCTGGGCCTACCGCCTCGCCTGGGT
>Ga0302323_100000261_pt1 | contig 40442 bp, 30 predicted proteins | sample Fen_T0_3_FD_201950 | JGI IMG/M metagenome (GOLD analysis project Ga0302323, IMG submission 201950) | Peat permafrost microbial communities from Stordalen Mire near Abisko, Sweden - Fen_T0_3 | ecosystem: Environmental > Terrestrial > Soil > Wetlands > Permafrost | place: Sweden: Abisko...
AGCCGGCTTTTGCGCGTCAGCATCGAGAGCGCACGAACTCGAACAGCCGCCGGGCATTCTCCCGCGCATCGAACCGGGCCACGGCAACTAGGCGACTCTCGACGCCCATTTGGCGGCGATGAGCGGGGTCCGCCAGCAACCCTTGGAGCGCGCCGCCCAGTGCCTCGGCGTCGTCCACGCCAATCAAATGACCATTTCTTCCCTCTTGAACGATATCCGGGATCCCGCCTACCCGGGTCGTAACCACAGGCAACCCGGAAGCCAGGGCCTCCATGCAGACGAGCGAGTAGCAGTCTGCCCGAGTCGGCAGCACGAAGATGTCCGAGGTCCGGAACAAATCGAGGAGCTGCTCGGAGTTTGCCTGGACGTCCCGGAATACGCGAACGCCCGGTTCTTCCGCCATTTCGGCCTTGGTTACCAATCGCAGCTCGGCCCGTCCCAGGAAGCGCCGACGGAACACATCCAGTAACAAATCACCGCCTTTGCGGACGAAGTCGCCCCCGACGAACAAGATTCGCGGCAACTCGTTGTCACGCTCGCCGACGGTGAACTGGGCCAAGTCGACTCCAGGCGGGATCACCGCGACGTCCTCCTCTTTGCAGCCGTAATCTTCCACGAATGAGCGCTTTGCCCAATCGGACCAGGCCACGATGGCGGCGGCGCGCCCGAAGAGTCGACTGTAGGCGAGCTGTTTCGCTCGCTCGGCCAAGCGACCCTCCCGTCGTAGCCCGTAGGCCACACGCATGTCTCGCTTATTGAGCGGCGTGCCGTCGGTCGACAGCACCGCCGGCTTCTTACCGAAGTAATCGACGGACAGTGGAGCGATCGTGGTCGTATGCATGAAGATGCCGTCGACATCATTCAAAACCCCGGCAAGTGCGCGGCGCGCGAGCAAACTCCCGGTGACGGTCCATGGAAGCCGGCCGTGCTGAAACTCAATCGGCAGCCAGTGCGGGAGGGGTCCCTCCACGGCAGACTCGGCGCGGCGTAGGTTGAGGTAATGCGTGATGCTACCCAGCGTTTGCTCCATCACGTAGGCGATCGGTTTCGAGGACATCGAGCGGCGAGTTCCTAGTGGGTTCTAACGCCTATGAGAGGCGAGAGCTAGAGGACCAGCTTGCGCAGGTGAAATGCCTCGGCTCGTCCTTCGGGGGCGTGACACTCGACGCCCCGTACACTCATCAGGCCGTGAAACACGTCCGGCCGGAACCATGGCCGAAACGATTGTGAACCGAAGTGCTGCATCAGCAAATCGACCTTACGCGTAGCCTGTTCGTTCGTGAGTGCGACGAGTAGGTTGGGATTTCCCAAGTCACCTTCATACTTGGGGATCTCGTACTCCATGATCAGGTGGCGGCGAAACGTATTCCAGGTCAGCTCTGCCACGGTGCGGTGGTCTTGGTGCATATCGTGACGATGATGGGACAAGATCAGGTCGGGTTCTACCGAGCGCCTCAGTGCTTCGAAGCTGTCCTTGATTTCGGCGCCGACATGAGGAAAGTAACTCTCCCGAAACTGGTGAGTGATGACGGTGGACGCGGCCGCGGCGTTCAGGAAATCCGCTGCGCTCGCCCGAGCCTCGGTCTCGCGTCGCTCGTGCGCTGCGAACACGACCCAGGTCACCGTCGAGCCCGGATAGTCGGAAAGCAGTTTGAGCACTGTGCCCCCGCAGCCGATCTCTATGTCGTCGCTGTGGGCACCGAGGCACAAGATCGTGAGCGGCCGGGTTGGTGTGGCGGCACCGAGCGTGATCGGGAGCATCTAGCGCGCGCTCTCGGCGTAGCTGGCGCTGGAAGCTCCACGGAGCGCCCAGGCATTCTGGTCGTAGAGAGCAGCGACTCGCTGCGGTACTAGGCGAGATTCGCTCACCAAAAAAAGCATACTGGACCGACTAGACCAGGGGCAAGAGCGCTTGGCTAGCGCTGCTGCCGGCCTGGTGGCCGGCGGTCCGGAGGTACGGGTCGCGCGCGCCTCTGCGAGCTAGCCGGCGGCCACCCTTCGTGGTCTCGTGACCCGGTGGCTGACATAGTGGTCGACGCGTTGGTCATTGGGGGTGGAGTGATCGGACTCGCGATTGCTCGAGCGCTGGCGCGGTCGGGGCGCGAGGTCACTTTGCTCGAGGCGGAGACACACTTGGGTGCTCACTCGAGCTCGCGCAACTCCGAGGTCATCCACGCGGGCATCTATTATGCCCCCGGCTCGCTGAAGGCGCGGCTTTGCGTAGCCGGTCGCGACGCGCTGTATGAGTTCTGCGCGGCCGAAGGGGTTCCGCACGAGCGCATCGGCAAGATCATCGTCGCGACGAGTGACGACGAGTGCCACGTGCTCGAGCAGCTCAAGAGCCAGGCCGAGGCCAACGCCGTCCACGATCTCGTCTGGCTCGACCAAGCACAGCTGTTGTCGCTCGAGCCGATGATTTGCGCCGTTCGCGGCTTGCTCTCGCCCGCGACGGGCATCATCGATTCTCACGCGTACATGAGTGCCCTTCGGCGAGACGCCGAGCGCTGTGGTGCCGACGTCGTTGTCTCGACGCCAGTAGTCGGCGGACGAGTCGTGTCGGACGGAATCGAAATTCAGACCGGCGGTAGCGATGCGGCGACGGTTTGGTGCCGCACACTGGTCAATGCGGGTGGCTTGCGTGCTCAGGAGGTGGCTCGGTCCATCAGCGGCATTGCAGCCTCGACGATCCCCGAACAGCGCTTTGCCAAGGGTCACTATTTCGTGCTGGGTGGACGCTCACCCTTCAGTCGACTGATCTACCCGGTGCCGGTGCCAGGGGGGCTCGGCTTGCACCTCACGCTCGACCTCGCGCATCAGGCTCGTTTCGGGCCCGACGTCAGCTGGCTGGACGGCGTCGACTACAGTTTCGACGAGTCGCGTTGTGAGACATTCTATCGAGCCATTCGCCGCTATTACCCAGGGCTGACTGACGGCAGTCTCAGCCCTGGTTATACCGGCATCCGCCCCAAGTTAGCCGGCGCCAGTGAACCGGCTCCAGATTTCCTGATCCAGGGCCCTGCCGTTCACGGCGTTCCGGGATTGGTCAATCTGTACGGTATCGAGTCACCGGGCCTCACCGCGTCACTCGCGATCGCAGACTACGCGCTTGGCGTGTTATCCGGTCAATGGGATGAACAAGAGCACGCCGCGCAGGCGCCATGAGTGAGCCGGAGCCCGCCCCAGTCGAAGTCGCCGGCGCGTCTGCGCAACGGATCGTCCTGAAAAATACGCTGTTCCTCGGCTTTGCGCAAGTTGCGTCCTTGCCATTGTCGATCTTTCTGAGCGCGATTACCGCGCGTTTCTTGGGACCGGAAGCGCTCGGCTACACCTATCTCGGTAGCACCTTCAATTCATTCGGCGCGCTGGTGGTCGACTGGGGTCAGGGCGGCGCGTTGCCCGCGATGGTGGCGACCGATCGTGCGCGCGCGGGTCAATTGCTCGGTACGAGTCTCGCTTGGCGCTGTGCGTTGTCGCTGGTGGTGTTGGCAGCGCTCGCGCTCGCCTGTCAGCTGTTCGGCTACGCGCCGCAGGTCAAAATGGCGATTGCGCTGATGTTCGTCGGCTATACGTTGTCCGCGCTCACCAACGCTTACCAACTGACGATCACTGGCTTCGAACGAGCCGACGTCAGCGCCTACCGTCAAGTGTTGGAGCAGATCCTCTCGTTGCTGATCGTTGCACCGATCTTGTTGCTCGGTGGACAGCTGCCGGCGGTGCTTTGGGGACATGCGCTGGTCGTCGCGATGTTACTGGTTTACGTGTGGCGCGCCTCGAAGTCGACGCTCCTGCAGCCACTGTCCATCGACCGAACTGCGTTGAAGTCGCTGCTTCAGCAAGGTACGCCGTTCGTTTTTCTCAGCTTGGCGATGATTCTCCAGCCAAATATCGACGCGATCTTCCTGTCGAAGCTGGCGCCCGATGAGGTCATCGGTTGGCTCGCGGCCGCGCGCAAGCTGACTGGCGTCTTGATTTTTCCTGCTGCCGCACTGATCGGAGCTCTCTACCCGACGCTCTGCCGCTTGTACGTGACGGATATGCCCGCATTCCAGAGCACCACCGGCGGCGCGCTCCGGGTCACGACGCTGCTGGCGGTGCCCGTCGCCTTGTCTTGTGCGTTGTTCCCAGAAATCGGCGTCACCATCTACAGCCGGCGTTCGTTCATCCCTGCTGAAGACGATCTGCGCATCTTGGCGCTGTTCCTGTTCCTGGTCTATTTTTCGATGCCGCTCGGCACGGCGCTGACCGCCGCGGGTAAGCAACGCAAATGGGCAGCGGTGCAGGCGCTATGCGTGCTCGTCAGTGTCGTCCTCGACCCGATCCTCATCCCGTACTTTCAGCGCCGGACAGGCAACGGGGGAATGGGTGTGTGCGTGGCATCCGTCGGCAGTGAGGCGCTGGTCGTGTTCTGTGCAGTGCTGCTCGCCCCACGTGGCATCTTCGACCGCCGTTTTTGGCGTTCCCTGGTGCTTGCGGGGGCGGCCGGGTTGGCAATGGCCGCGGTTGCGCGAGCGTTGTCTTTCCTCAGTCCCTTCTTGGCCGCGCCCTGCGCGCTTTCGGCCTACGTGCTCGTGCTCTGGCTTACGGGCGGTCTGGAACCGAGCTACATCGCCGCCGCGCGGGCATTGCTGGCGCGGAAGCTGTCTCGTCTGCGGCGACTTCGAAATTCTTGAAGGAAGCGAAGGATCATCGATCCGATGCGCCAGGACGGTCTTCTCGACTATGGTTATCGAGTGCCACCCTCCTCAGCACGCCCTTTGAACGTCACGCTCTGCTCGGCCCTCGCACAGGGCGGCATTGCGCACTACAGCCATGGTCTAGCCGGCGCCTTGCAGTCAATGGGCATCGATACGACCGTGCTCATGTACGGCTTCCCTGAATTCGACTTGGAAGGGTTTCCTCGAACTCATCGCATCGTGAAGGAGCTGCAGCTGTCGATCTCGCGCCGCACCACCCTCACCAGCCCTTTTCGCAATCTGTACGAGATGCTGAAGACGACGCAGAAAAGCCAGATCGTTCACTTCCAATGGTCACTCGGTCAACGTACGGATCGACTGCACTGGCCGGTGTTGCGCCGCCTCGGCAAGCGCATCGTGTACACCGCCCACGACGTGCTGCCGCACGAGCCGGAGATCATGAGCCGCGAGCACTGTGGCTGGCTCTACCAACGCGCCGACGCGCTGTTCGTGCACGGCGAGCGGATGAAGGAGCTCTTGCTTGGGCACTTCGACGTCAATCCGGCGGTCGTGCACGTCATCCCGCATGGGAACTACAATTTCATTTCGGACTGCCCCAGCACCTGGGATCGAGCGAGCGCGCGAGCCTCTTTTGGCTGGGATGAAAATGACCGAGTGGTGCTCTTCTTCGGCCTAATCCGCCCCTACAAGGGGCTCGATACCCTGATCGAAGCCTGCCGAATCGTGCGTGATATGGGGCTCAGGCAGGGTCAACGGTTGCGCTTGGTGGTCGCCGGGCGGCCCTTCGGCAATCACTGGCAAGAGGGCGGGTACGAAGCGCTGATCCGCGACGCCAACCTGAGCTCGAACGTGCTGCTCGAGTTCGGGCACATCGACATGACCGATATCGCGCGGTTTTTTCTAGCGGCGGATGTCGTCGCGCTCCCTTACAAGCGGGGCAGTCAGAGCGGCGTGTTACGCCTCGCCTACTCATTTCGCAGGGCCAGCGTAGCGACGAGCGTTGGAAGCCTTGCGGAAGTTCCGCAACATGACTTGACGCGCTTCGTCCCGCCCGAGGAGCCCGCTCAGCTAGCCGTCGCACTGCGCGAGATACTGCTGGATCCCGAGCTCGCGCGCGGCCTCGGCGAACGAGGGCGACACTACGCAGATACTGCGCTCGGGTGGGACGAGATCGCCAAGACGACGCGCGCGGTCTACGATTCGCTCGTCTGAGTCGTCCCTGAGCCCTGCTGCGAGCGGAGCACTATTTGTGCGACTCTGCTGGCTTCATCTGCAGGTGCTGCCGGAATGTCCGAGACGAAACAACGAGTCGACACGTCGACGGGATGCTTAAAGCCGGCGACCACGCCGCGCAGCCAATTGCGTGGATAAGCCAGGCCGAACGGGCCCTTGAGGCTTGCCAGACAGCGAGCGGTGTTCAGCAAGCGCTCGCCCAACACACGCGCCGGGCCTGCGTAGTAGCTGTGCGTGCGCAAGTGCTTCGCGAATACCGCTCCCATGCCGAACCCGTAGCGACTCTGATCGTCGCCGATGCTCTTCCAGTAGCGCATCCCGTAGTGCAGCGTGCGTGCAGTCGAACTGAACGTCAGGCCGTAGCCGAGGGCGAGCAATCGCGCCACCACGTCGTGGTCGTCTCCCGACTTGAAGAAAGCGCCGGGACCGATACACGGGTCCCAACCGCCGACATGGGTCAGCGCACTCTTCCGGAGGGCCATGCTGGCGCCCATCCCGAAGTTCTTCCAACCGGGCATAGTCAGAAACTCGGACAAGCTGTAGATGCTGTGCGACTCGGTGATGCGACAGGTCGGGACATAGCCCTCGTTCGGGTCACAGGGCCCGGCATCGACGTCGCCGAATACGCAGGCCACCCGCGAATCAGCCTCGAAAGCGGTCAGCATTTCGCTGATCCAGCCGGGCTGCACCTCGCAGTCGTCGTCGGTCAGAAAGATGAATTCGCCTTTGGCGAGCTCGCGACCGAGGTTCAAGGCGCGCGGTTTGCTCGGCCGGTCGAGCCGCACGTACTTCACGCGCTCGTCGAGCCGGCATAGCTCCCTCACCGCCGGTTCGGTCTGATCGTCGCGGCTCTGGTCCAGCACCAGGATTTCGAACTGCGAATAGCCGCAGTTTTGGATGGACCGAATCGTCGGTACGACGTTGTCTTTTCGATTGCACGTACAGACCAAGATGGAGACGTGCGGGAGCGGTGATTGGTCGGTGGTCATTCTTCGCGGTGCGCGCGCTCGCGCGCGATCTCGATGGCCTGTACCGGATTCAGGGCGGCGCGCGCGACCTGCTTGAGGGTCGGAAGCAGTAGCTCGCGCTTGCCGAGCGGGCGGCCGATCGTCGCCAAGCCCGCGCGATGATACTTCCAAAACTTTTCGCCGCGCCCGCGCAACACGGAATTACCCAAAAAGCCCAAGTAAACACGCCACTCGACCGCCTTCCGCTGGGCGAACTCTTCCGGGGACAAGACCTCCCGACCGTAGCGCTCGAGCACGATCAAGTGATCCAGTGGTGCGGGATTGAAGCGCTCGGCAGCGGACATGATGCCCTCGTTGTCGGTGCGACAAAAACTCAAGACCTGATGTACGAACCCGAGGTCGTGCTCGAGCAAGATCTCACAGGCGGCTTCGCTGTCCTCATGGTAGCGGCCAAGCGCGTAGAATGGCTTGCGCGCGCGGACGACGCTGGCGCGATACAGCATGCTGGTCGGTGAGCCGAATGGGTAGGCTGTGCCGAGCATGATGCCGCGCACGATGGCTCGTCCGTTCACGTGCGTGGTGCCGTACGGCACGCCGCGCCCGCTCGGCGTACTGCCCTTGAGGAAATAGGAGCTGACGATGCCGACCCGCGGGTCACGCTGCGCGTTTTCGACCATTAGGCGTAGGCACTCGGGGAGCAGTGCGTCGTCAGCTTGCGTGAGCTTCACGAACTCGCACTTTGGACTGATTCGTTCCAACGCGCCGTTGTAGTTCTCGACTTGGCCGACGAACGCCTCGTTTTCGATCACCCGAATGCGCGAATCACGCCTGGCGAATTGCTCGGCGATGTCACGTGAGCCGTCCGTGCTCTTGTTGTCGACCAGCAGGTACTCGAAGTCGCCCAAGGTTTGGGCGAGGACGCTCTCGATGCACTCACGCAGATACGGCGCCGTGTTGTAGAACGGTGTCACTACGCTGACGAACGGCACGGCACGGGCTCCAATCAACGGCGGTCGAAGACCGGTCGCGACGGCAACCCCACGAGATACTTCTCGACGCCGTCGTCCATCGCCTGTTTGTATACTCCGAGCGCGCCGTCGATCGCGTCGATCGTTCGGTCGATGTCTTCGTCGCGATGGGAGTAACTGACGACGAGCGAAGGCATGATCACGCCCCGCTGAATCGTCTCTTGCAGGAAAAGGGTACGGAAGGCCTGCGAGGGTCGCCCGTCCGGTCCGCGCGTGCCGAAGAGCAGGTTGCACGCGCGCCCGCTGAGCTCGACGTATGGCTCGAGCCCATGCCGAACGACCGCGTCCTTGAAGCCGGCCGAGAGCCGTTCACCCTGACGATGGAGGTGCTCGATCACTGGCTCGCTGCGATAGATTTGCATCGTGCGGATCGCCGCAGCGAGCGACGGGGTTTCCGCGCCATGCGTCGTCGAGAGCAGGAAGACATCGTCTTGCTCGCGTTCGCGACTGCCGAGCTGCATCAGCTCGCGTTTGCCGCACAAGACCGAGAGACCGAAGCCATTGGCGACCGCTTTGCCGAACGTCGAAAGATCCGGCACTACGCCGTAGAGTCCTTGGGCTCCCCCCACGTGCCAACGAAAACCCGTGATCATCTCATCGAAGATCAGCACCGCACCGTGTTCGCGGCACAGGGCCTGAACGTCTTCCAGAAAACCCTGCGCGGGCTCCGAGGTGCGCGCGGGTTCGAGAAAGACGGCGGCGATGCGGCCCGGGTTCTCCAGGAACAGCTGCTTCAGGCTGTCCGCGTCGTTGTACCGAAAACGCAGCGTGAATGAGCGCTCCCGGGCAGGGATCCCACCGTCCATCGTGGTGGTGCAGATGAACCAGTCATCGTACGAAAAGAACGGGTGCTCGGCGCAGATGGCGACCAAATCCCGCCCTGTATACTTGCGGGCGAGTTTTAGCGCAGCAGTGTCGGCGGTCGAGCCGTCCTTCGTGAACTTGACCATCTCGGCCCCGCGGACGATGTCGAGGAATGCTTCGGCGCATTCCAGCTCGATCGCAGACGGCCTCGTGAAGTTGGTGCCCAGAGCGAGCGACTCGCGCACCGCCTCGACCACGGGGGGGAAGGCGTGTCCGAGCGTGACCGCCCTCAGGCCCATTCCGTATTCGATGAACTCGTTCCCGTCGACGTCCCACACGTGACAGCCCGTGCCTCGCGCGATGACGCCCGGCGAGAGCAGCGGGAACTGGTCACTCCCTTTGGCGTAGGTATGCGCTCCCCCCGGAATGGCGCGCCGTAACCGTGCCTCGAGCTCACGCGAACGAGAAAAGTCCATGCCGAGATTGGCCCAAGCCTACCACAAGCCGGGCGCCGCATGTTGTCGCCCACCGCGAATCCCCTCGCGTGGCGCCCGGATAACCGCTAGCCTTTTCGGTGGCTATTTCGAAAGGCGGGCGATGAAGGTAGTGCTTTTCTGCGGTGGTTTCGGCATGCGGCTCCGGGACTACTCGGACCAGATCCCAAAGCCGCTGGTTGAGGTTGGTTCGCGACCCATCCTTTGGCATCTGATGAAATACTACGCCCACTACGGGCACAAGGACTTCATTCTCTGCCTCGGGCACGGCGCGCAAGCGATCAAGAGTTACTTCTTGAAGTACGACGAGTGTACCTCGAACGATTTCGTATACTCCAAGGGAGGCAAGCAGCTCGACTTGCTGAGTCGCGACATCGACGATTGGCGCATCACCTTCGTCGACACGGGCCTCAAATCGACGATCGGTGAACGGCTCCGGCAAGTTCGCCCCCACCTCCAGGGGGAGGAGATGTTCCTCGCCAACTACGCGGACGGGCTCTCGGATCTCGATCTGGGAGCCTACGTGCAATTATTTCAGAAGCGCGGAAACATGGCCTGCTTCCTGAGCGTGCCAGCGCCGCATACGTTTCACATCGTGCACTCCGATGGCGATGGGCACGTGACCAAGCTGGAGCACGTGGCCCGTTCGCCGGTGCGCATCAATGGGGGTTTCTTCGCGCTTCGGTCGGAAATCTTCGACTACATGAACGCGGGCGAGGAGCTCGTGATCGAGCCGTTTGCACGGCTGATCGAACGCCGTGAATTGATCGCGGTTCCGTACGACGGCTTCTGGCAGAACATGGATACCTTCAAGGACAAGATCCAGCTAGATGACATGGTTACACAGGGGCACGCACCGTGGCTGGTCTGGAAGGCCGGATGATGCCCGCTTTCCGGGAAAAACGATGCTGAGGCGCTCATGATTACGAACGGACTCTCGGACGTGGCAATCAGGCCGCAAGTCGCGGTCGTGGTCCCAACCCGGAATCGTCCGCAGCATGCGCTCGACTGCGCGAAATCGATCCTCGCCACGAAAGGCTTCAGCGAGCTCATCGTCGTCGACCAGAGTAGCGGGACTGAAACTCGCGATGCGCTGGCGGCCATAGCAGACCCACGGTTACGTTACGTCCACAGTACGCTCAAAGGCGCGGCGAACGGACGCAACGTTGGGATCGAAAGCACTCGTGCAGAGCTGATCGCTTTTACCGACGACGATTGCCGAGTAGCCGCTGATTGGATCGCGAACATGTTGGAAATCTTCGAGGGAGATCCACAAGTCGCGATCGTGTGCGGTCGCGTCACCGTGCCTGAAGAAATAGCTCTGCAGGGCTTCGCTGGCAGCTTCGAGCCGCAGGTGCGGGAGTGGCAGTATCGCTATCCGCCTCCAGGTCCGGAGTGGGGAATCACCGCCAACTTTGCGGCGCGCCGCAGCGTGCTCGATCAGGTCGGCGCGTTCGATCCGATGCTGGGTGTCGGCGCGCCGCTCCTCGCTGGCGAGGAACCCGACCTGTTGTTTCGAGTGCTGAGCGCTGGCTACAAAGTGATCAACGCGATTGAAGTCCAAGTCGAACATCTTGGAGTGCGCGCTCACGGTGAGGAGACTCGATCACTCTGGGCTGCATACTCGGCGGGGACCGCCGCCGCGCTCATCAAGCACGTTCGATTGGGCGACGTTCAGGGGACGAAGCTGTACTCGCGCTGGCTGTCGAAGACCGCCTTGGAGGTCGTAAAGAGTATCGTGCTGGGCAGGCGGCCGACCGGCGCTGGGCTCTTGAAGAGCTTCGTCACCGGTTCGATCGCGTCTTGGAAATTCGGAATCGATCGCGAGCGGCGAGTGTATGAGAGGCGCTAGCCGCAGGCGCAACAGAGCGCGTGTGCTCGTGGAAGCCATCCCTGTCTCGAGCGGGCGAACATGACGACGGTATTGTTATGCTTGCTGCTACCACTGGCGTTGTTGATCGAGGCATGGGCGCGTCCCGCACAGGGTGGTCAGCCTTCTCGATTCGGCGATTGGCTCGTCAATTGGCCGCAACAGCGCATCACGTCGTGGATTTTGGTCGCTACGCTCACCGCCCTCGTAACCGCCACCACCATCGCAGCACTGGTTCACGAACGGCCGCTGCTTTTCGATGATTCGTTCATCTCCTACCGATACGCGAAGAACTTGGCTTTGGGGAATGGCTTGCTCTGGAATCCAGGCGAGGCCCCCTCCGAAGGCTATACGAACTTTCTACTCGTGGTCCTCGTCGCCCCGGTGATTCGCCTCGGTGGGGATCCGCTCTTTGCGACCCGAGCGCTGAGCATCGTCGCCGCGCTGGGCATGGTGCTGTTGGTCTACCGGATCGCTCGCCACGAGCTGCAGGCGTCGTGGCCCGTCGCGGCCATCCTCGGACTCGCGGTTCTAAGCAGTAGCTACACGGCGGAGCTGAGCATGGTCGGGCTCGAGACGGTGCTGTTCACCGCCGCGCTCTTCCTGTCCTTCTGCCTGTCGCAGCGCTTCTTCGAAGCCGATGACCGGCGGTTGTTGATCGCCTCCGGCCTGGTGGCGTTTGCTGCCTTCTTGCTTCGTCCAGAGGCCGTATTTCTGCCCATCGCGACCGTCCTCGTCACGCTAGTCTTGGACTTTCGAGATTACCGGCGTTGGCTCAGGGTCGGCAGCCTGTTGGGCCTCAGCTTCGTGCTGCCGGTCGTGCTGTATTTGGCTTGGAAGCGCCTCTATTTCGGCTCCATTTTGCCCAACCCAGCCTTCGTGAAGATGCCCGGCCAGGGCTTCACGAGACCGCGCGGCGTCGCGAGCGTAAACAATTTCCTCGCTACGCATTGGAAGCTGTTCGCAGTGGCCGGCATGGGCCTTCCGTTTGCGAAGGGCCCGATTCGCGGTCTGCTGACGAGCTCGGCGATCGTACTCGCCTATATCCTGTTCTATCTCCGGGTCGACACCCTGATGGACCTGGATGGGCGCTTCATGTATCCGGCTTTTCCTTTCGCGCTCTTCATGGCGCTGCCCCCATTGGCCCTGTTTGGCGAACGCTTGCTGGAGTGGCGCCAGCAGTGGGGTGTGCGGGTTGGATTGGCGGTGGTGTTGTTCCTCACGGTCCTCTACCGAAATTCCGGGGACGCGCTTCATCGGCTCGCTCATCGCGGGAGAATCGAGCCCACCGACGACACCGAGGTGCACCAGGCATCGATCATGCTCAAGCGAACGGGCCTCGAGCTTGCCACGTACGAGCGAGTTGGCGAAGTGACCATCGGCAGCACCGACGCCGGACTTTTGCCCTACTTCAGCGGTGTCCGGCACGTCGACATGGCCGGGCTCGTGACGCGCTTCATCGCCGTGCACAAGGACGCGCGGGTGCTTGCGGACTATTTCTTCGAACAGCACCCCGACTTGATCATCGTGCGCACGACGAACGACGGAAGGCTCATTACCTATGAGCACGGAGTGCTCGGAAACTACACTCTTTGGTCGAACAATCCGGGTTGGAATGCGTACAGCGAGGGTGGCGCCGTGCACGCCGGGCCGCGCTTCGACTTGCATTTTTTCTTTCGCCGCGGCTCGCCACACGAGCCAGCGTTGCGGCGAATTTTGGCCCGGGTAGTGGACTCTGACGTCATCCGCGTCGCGGCAAGCATGGGCACCCAGGGCGACCAAAGCGTGCACTGAGAATGCACACGGATGGTATATCCATCAATTGCACGTACACCGCGGCCAAGAGCGGGCTTTCGAGTATACTCGGCCTCGATGTCGACGTCGTTTTCTCGGGAGCGGAGCGAGCGCGCGCTCAGGGATATTTGCCGGGCCATGCGCAAAGGCGCAGCTGCCCGGCTCACCGCTGTCGTCGTGGTCGCCGCGACACCGCTAGCAGCTAGCTGCACGAAGGGCCAATCTACGACAGTCGCGCTGAGCTCGGGGGGCGCTCGTCCCGCAAACGCCGGCGCGAGCGGAACGGGCGTCGGCTCGAGTGGATTGCCGCCGCCGGGCAGCAGTTCTGGCGGCGCGCAAACCAGCAGCAGCGCCATCTTTCCGCTCAGCGTGGCGAGTAGCCGCCGCTATTTGCAGGACGCGAAAGGCGCGCCGTTTCCAGTGTTGGGTGACGCGGGCTGGGAAGCGTCCCACAACACGGACCTCGCAGGGCAGCGAGTGTACATCGCGGATCGCGTGAGCCGCGGCTTCAATTCGGTGCTCGCGATCACGATCGATCACAAGTCCACTCTCAACAAGCCGCCTAAGGATTTCGCGGGCAACTTACCGTTCAGCAAGCGCTTGGACGGCCAGGCATACACTGGGTCGCCGAACGGCACGAATTCTGCGAACGGCAGCAGCTCGCAATATGGCGCCGACCCCTACAAAGACGTTAAGGCGGAAGCCCCCGATTTCACTTATCCCGGCGCGGCCTACTGGACGCAGCTGGATGCGTTCATCTCGGAGTGTGCGGGCCAAGGCGTGGCCGTCTTTCTGTTTCCTTCCTATGTCGGTTTCGGTGGCGGCGACGAAGGTTGGATGCACGAGATGATCGCAAATGACGCGACCGCTGGCGCTGGCGGATTCGTCGGGCAGCGCTGGGCCAACGCGAGCAAGTCGAAGCTTTGGAATTACGGCGCATGGCTGGCTCAACACTACGCGACGGCTTCCAACATCGTATGGGTACTGGGTGGTGATTTCGGAACCGGCGGAAGCGGTACATTTTCCACGGTTCAGGCCGCGGCGGTCAACTCACTGGTTGCCGGGATGAAGTCGGTCGCGGGACAACAGAGCACGCTTTGGACTGCGCATTGGGCGCGTCCCTCCGTCGGCACCGACGTTGCTCAGTTCGCATCCCTGCTCGACCTGCAATCGGTGTACGTCAACACGCTGGCCAACACGCAAACGCGTGCTGGTTATGCGTCCACTCCGACGAAGCCCGCGTTCGAAATCGAGGACTACTACGAAGGCAACTCGGCCGGCGGCGGTGAGCCCAACCGGCGCTACCAGTGGTGGTCATTCCTCGGCGCGATCGCCGGAAAGTTCAGCGGTAACGAGGCGCTCTGGCCCTTCCCTTCGAACTGGAAGTCCCAGCTCGACTCGCCGGGCGCAAAGGACATGGCGAAGATGAACTCATTCATCCGCTCCATCCCTTGGCAGACCCTCGTCCCCAGCGGTTTGAACGGCGCAAAACAGATCGTGACCGCCAACGGCGGCGTCCCTGGGGATACGGATTACATCGCGTGTGCCGCCAGCTCATCGACCGTCGTCTGTTATGTGCCGCCGGGCTGGGCGCAGGGTAGCTTCACCATCGACTCGACGGTTCTTTCGGCGCCGTACCGCGCCCGCTGGTTCAATCCGAGCAGCGGTGCCTATACCGCCGAATCCAGCAATATCCCGAACGCCGGGACACACGCTTTCACCCCCGCGGGTAACAACGGCTCATCTTTCAGTGATTGGGTGCTCGTTCTCGATCTGCCCTGAGGCCAAGCGGAAGAGTGCTGAGCCGCCGAGGCCCCTGCATCGGGCCGCGCGGAGCCGCGCCCGTGCGTCCGCCCACGGGCCGGTGGCCGTCTACTGAGAGCGGCGCCAAAAGAAGCCCAGGGGAAGCCGCCGAAAGGAGGCCAGCGTGCGGTGCCGAGACATCGAGCGCCCTGCGTTGGATGCGGGACTGGACGGACGTGGAGCCGGATGCTTCGGGTTTTCTGTTTCGACGTAGCGCGGGGCAAGCTATGTTGTAGCGGTTTTATCGAGCGGCCCAGTGCTCTCGAGCGCCTAGCGGCATCAGCGTCGGTCAAAGCATGCACTACCTGCACTATTCTTCATGGGCGCTGCTCCGCTTCTTTTGGGCCATTTGGGCTGTCGGCCTGTTTGCGGTGACGCTCGGCCCACTGTTGATGTTCAGCAGGGGCTTCAGCGAGCAACGGGCTGGCTCGCCGTTCGCCACGGAGCTCGAAACGGGCCGGGCAGACAAGCCGAGCATGCTCGCCGCGATCGGCTTCGGGGTGTTTTTCGCCCTGTATCTCGGCTTCATGTTTTGGGGAGAGGACTTTGCTTATCAAGATGGGCATGCGTTTACCGATTACACGGCCATCGGGATCCCACGCCCGCCCGCGATATGGCCTGGCATTGGGCGCTTCTGGCCGCTCGGTTACTACGAATACAATTTCATTGCCCACTTGAGTCCGACGGCGACAGCCTACTTAGTGTTTGGAGCGATTCAACTGGTGGTCGGCTTTTGGTTGCTTTACCAAGCAATGCCGCACCAGAGCCCGAATCTACTCCTGTTCATGTTCACAGTGCTGATGTTGGCCCCAGCCTTTGGGGTCGACTACGCCGAGCTGACGTACGCCGATCGCAACGTCTGTTTTGCAGTTTGCTTGCTCGTCTACGCGGTTCGCCGCTACGACCAAAAGCCCGCAGCCTCGTGGCTCCTCGCGGCGATCGTCGTCAGCTATTTCGCTCTCTATTTCAAGGAGACGACGGCAGCGCTATTGGGAACCTTCGCCCTCGCACGGCTCGCGTTGAAGGCAAAGCGTGGCGGCCTGCGCGCCATGTGGCAGTCTCCATTGGAGATCGGGATTGCCTTATCGTGCACGTACTTCGCCCTGCAGTTGGGGGCAGCGCTCGCCACGGGCACTTTCGAATACGTGCAGCGCGGCTCCGTGGGTGCGCTGAGGGCTGCGATGCGGTACTTGACGGGCGCGCCATTGCTCTTGGCGTTCCACGTGGCGTTTGGTGTCCACGTCGTGCTGACGTTGCGCAAGGGGGCCAAGTTCGATCCCCTTTGGGATCCGCTGGCTCTCGGGGCGGTGCTTCACCTCGCGGCGGTGTGCGTCACGGGCATGGCGGAAGTCTATCTGCTGGGCCCAACGGAGCTGGTCGCTGCCTTGGTGTTGGTTCACCTCGCGTCGCGCTGGTGGGAGGAGCGTGCCAGCCTTCGGCCGATTTTGGTCTGGGTCGGGGGAGCGACGGCACTCGCGACCGTGATCTTCGGCACGTACCGCCTGATTGAGCGCAAGAACGCCGTGTGGCAGTGGCAAGACGTCGCAAGCGTCGTTGTCGACTATTACAAGGCGCCGGGAACCCAGAAAGCGCGCCTGTACATCCCCGCTGAGGATGGCGTGGTGATGAATTTCGTCTCGTTCCTGCGCTACAAGGGCCTGCACTTCAAACTGCGCGGCCAGCCAGCCCCTGCCGACGCGATTGACGTTGCCGGTTCGGAGGCGTTCCACGAAGATCTCTGCGTGGATTATGAAGAACTGGTTTGTCGTCACGACGTGGCTCGTGCCGGGGATCTCGTGGTCCGGCTGCCTCAGCAGTCGTGGTCAAATCGCGAACGAAGCAGTGACGACGTCCTCGGCTTGCACGATACGAAGCTGGAGCCCGTGTTTCAGAGGACGCCGCTGGAACTCAGCTCGCCATTCCGTCCGCTACTCGCTGCAATTTACCGCGTGAGCCCTACGATGAATGGGAACTTCGACGGCACGCCGCTGCCCGATGACTGGATGGGCATTTCAGTCAGCAAAGTCGTCCCGTCGGTCGCGCCGCCGAACTAAGCTTGCCCGAACGTAAGCGGAATGCTTGGGCAACTGGGAACCCCCGGGGACGCGAGCGTTGGTGGATCTCTATAGGGCAGGCGGATCCGTTGCCCGTGCCGCGGCGAAATTGCCGTTGATCTCGGTCCCCGTCTTGCCCTTCATAACGTTCCGGAATGCCCTGCTTTTCATCTCGAACCGAGGCGAACTCGATACACGAGTCCTTGTTCAGAGGACGCCGCTGGAATTCAGCTCGCCATGCCTTCCGCTGCTCGCCGCGATGTACCGCGTGAGCCTACGCCGAATGCGCACCCCGCTGCCGACGATAGATCGGCATTTCAGTGAGCAAAGTCGCCCCGTCGGTTGCGCCGCGCACCTGCCGAACTGAGCTCGCCCGACCGTGATTGGAGTGCTTGGGCAACTCGGTAACCCTCGCGGGGACGCGCGTTGGTGGATCTCTATAGGTGAGACAGAATCGGTGCTCGCGTCGGCGAGATTGCCATTGATCTCGGCCGTCCTGTTGCCCTTGATAACGCTACGGAAATGGCGCTGCTTTCATACTCGAATCGATCCGAACTCGATACAAGAGTACAATCGCATATGGTAGCTCGCGCGATCGCCCTCTCGGGGTCACTGCCGATTGCCGAAACGGATCCACCAGTCGGCGCCGAAGGGCCAGTTCGGACACGCGCTGTTGAGCAGTGCAGATCAACCAAGCGCATCCAGTCGCCTCGCTGAACCCTTTGGCCATCTGCTGCTTGCCGATCTGGATGGCGCTGAGCGGTTGCGCGTGCGGATGATCGTAAATCCCTTGAGGGCCGAGCCGTTCATTCGTTCATTCGTTCATTCGTTCATTCGTTCATTCGTTCATTCGTTCATTCGTTCATTCGTTCATTCGTTCATTCGTTCATTCGTTCATTCGTTCATTCAGTAGTGCTTCGATCCGAGCGTCGCCATCCACCGTTGACACCTGCCGGGGTGCCGGCCGCGCGGGGCCGCGCCTTCGGACCAATCGCTTCCGCGCCTGAAAAGTAGGGTGGATCCGCTCGCGCGATCCATTCTGGTTTCGCCGTGTTTTCGGGCCTGAAGTGCACGCGCTGGGCCGATCTCGGTTGGCTCTGCCTACCGATCCGAATTGGAGGCGCTTGGCCCATCGCACCCGGATCCGATCGGTCGACCGTGACACTTGTGATCATATCCGCGCGATCGCGACACCGGATCAGATCAGAGTGAACGCGTCGATCCCGAATCGATGCGCTTTCGATCGACTCGCTGTTTCGACAGCCAAACCGTTCCGTGTGTTGCGAGAACTTCCTGCTAGGGGAGCGGCTTCGTAGTGCTCGTTTTTCTATCGTTCAGCTTTGAGGCTTCGCATTGATACGCTGCTTCGTAACACTCATTTCGCGTGAGAGCACGACGCACGAACGCAACGAGCTGCGCCTTCCCTTAAGAGCTCTGCGTCCGCGGCCGTTTGTCTCACTGTGCCAGAAACGGGTGCTGCATTCGGAGGACACTCTCTCCGAAGAACAGTGCTTTCTACAGCTGCAACTGCGTGGGCGTGCCGATGGAACGATAGCTGCACACGGACTGCAATTGTCAATCATCAACATGTTTAGGAGTTGCAAAATATGAAGTTCAGCCTACAGCCGCCTACCAAGTCCTCATCAAACACACTACGTCTATTCGGACTTTGGGTTATGGCGGTATTGGTTTGGGGCTGCGGTGCCGCCCCGAGTTCTGCAGAGGAGGAGAGAGTGGGTGCCGCGTCCGCCGCGGTGACAACCATTTATCAGATCAACGCAGGTGGCCCGGCTACGGGCACCTTCTCTGCAGATAAATTTTCTACGGGCGGTACCACGTACTCGGTCAGCAATGCGATCACGACTGCCGGTGTCGCCAACGCTGCCCCTGCGACAGTCTACCAAAGTGAGCGTTACGGCAACCACTCCTACACGCTTACCGGATTGACTCCCAACGCGCCGTATACCGTGCGCTTGCACTTCGCGGAGATTTACTACACCCAAGTGGGCCAACGCTGGTTCAACGTGCGGCTCAATGGCACCCAGATAATATCGAATTTGGATCTGGTCGCCGTCGCAGGCGTCAACACCGCTTACGTTCTCGATTTCGCGGCCAACGCAAGTGCCAGCGGAGCGATCGTCGTCGAATACGTCAATGTCAAAGACACCGCCCAGTCGAACGGTCTGGAGATCTTAGCGGCGAGCGGGTCGTCTCCGCCTCCCGAAACTAAAGTCTATCAAATCAACGCGGGTGGTGGCGCGGTGGGCACGTACTCTGCGGACAAGCTGTTCACCTCTGGGACTACCTACTCCGCGAACAACGCCATCAACACGAGCGCCGCCAACGCAGCGCCCGCGGCGGCCTACCAGAGCGAGCGCTACGGCAACCACAGCTACAACTTGAATGGCCTGACCCCAAACGCGGCCTACACGGTGCGCCTGCACTTCGCAGAGATCTACTACACCCAAGTCGGGCAACGCTATTTCAACGTTCAGATCAACGGTACTCAAGTGCTATCGAATCTGGACCTGGTTGCGGTCGCAGGCGCCAACACCGCATACGTCCGGGACTTCCCGACCACGGCGAATGCCAGCGGCGCGATAGTCGTCAGCTACGTGAATGTGAAAGACACGGCCAAGTCCAGCGCGATAGAAGTGATTTCTAGCGGCACGGGTAGCACGCCCGTGAACCAAGCGCCGACGGTCAGCGGTGGCGCGGCAGCCAGCCCGAGCACGGTCACCGGAACCACGACGGGTCTGAGTGTACTCGGCGCCGACGACGGCGGCGAAGGCAATCTGACTTACACTTGGGCGACTACTGGCTCTCCGCCGGGGTCGGTCGTATTCAGCGCCAACGGCAGCAACGCGGCCAAGTCGACGACAGCAACGTTCAGCGCGAGCGGCAATTACACGTTCCAGGCAACGATCACGGACGCCCAGGGCCTGACGGCGATAAGCTCGGTCAACGTCTCCGTCACCATCCCGGCAGGGCTCCCCGGCGGTAGCGGCTGGAAGCTCGTCTGGAGCGACGAATTCAACGGTAGCTCGGTCGATACGACGCTCTGGAACTACTGGCTCGATGGCCAGCAGCGACGGTCGGCGGTCAATCACGCCGCCAATACCTTCGTCAGCAACGGCGTGCTCACGGTTCGCACCACGCAGACCAACGGACAACTCACGGCAGGCGGACTTCAGAGTAAGCGAGGATTTGGCTCGGGGTATTTCGAAATTCGTGGCAGAACTCAGGGCTGGTCCGCTTTCTGGTTGCAGAGCCCGGCCAACGGCAATGGCGGTACGCCTGCTGTCGACGGCACCGAGATGGACATCATGGAAACCTGCTGCGGTCCCGCAAACCATGCAGTTCACTGGGGCGGGTACGGTGCGTCTCATCAATCCGTCATGCAGTTCGTCACGTTGCCCCTTTCTGACTGGAATACGTACGGCTTGGAGTGGACACCCACGTCGTACAAGTTCTGGGTCAACGGGCAGCTTTCCTGGACGTTCACCACGGCAATCTCGCAGCGAACGGACGAGTGGATCCGTCTGACACAGGAAACGGACGGCGACTTCTGCGGCGGTCAGTGCGACTTCCTGGTCGATTACGTGCGCGTCTATACGCCGAACTGAGCGCGGTTGGAGAGTGCGGTTGGAGAGCGCGGCTCGTGGTCATCACGGGCTGCGCTTTCCGCTTTCGACCCTTGCTCAGCGTTCGTGCCGGCGGAAGAGATCGATAGAGACTCAAGAGTTAGGCCACCCCGCGCCGAATCGTTGACGGCGACGATGTACGTCGCGATTGTCATGTCATGTCAGGAACGCCCGATTGGCTTATGACAACTGAGTTCTGGGAGGCCTTCGAATTGTAATTGTCGTTCAGTGGTAGCACCGCAGATTTACTGCGGTTTATGCTCGAACGCTGCGAACGACACACACTCGCAACGAAATATTGAACCCGATTTGCCGAGGCTTAAGCCCTCGGCAACGCGGCCGCTTGTCTCCAAGGTGCCACAAAAGCGTCGCCCATTTTTGGAAGGCGGCACTTTCAGGGTGCCGCAACGACGCGGCCATGGAACGGTAGCCGTTCGTTGCAGCGTGCATCGTTTTCGTGTTCAGGAGTTGCGGAACGTCATGACTATCTCACAGTCACCTACCAAGTCCTCGGTAAGCATCTCACGCCTCATTGGACTCTTGGTACTTGTGCTGTTGGTTTGGGGTTGTGGTGCCGCCCCTGGTTCGGCGGGCGCGGAGGCCGCGCTAGGCGGCACGCTTCCCCCGGCCCCGCTCGAGCCAGCGCCTGGCGCGGGGACGGCTGGAAGTCCGGGCACGCCCGGCAGTTCGGCAGCAGCTGGCAGTTCGGCGGCGGCTGGCAGTTCGGCGGCGGCTGGCAGTTCGGGGAGCGCCGGGACGGCTACCTCGACGCCAGCCCAGCCGACTTCGGTGACGGTTTATCAAATCAACTCGGGTGGTCCGGCGACGGGCACGTTCTCAGCAGACAAACTGTTCACCGGCGGCGAGGTCTTTGTCGCGACCAATGCCATCAATACGAGCGTTGCCAACGCAGCGCCCGCGGCGGTCTATCAAAGCGAGCGGCACGGTAACCACACCTACAACCTGAATGGCCTGACTCCCAACGCGCCTTACACGGTGCGCCTGCACTTCGCGGAAATTTACTATACCGAAGCGGGTCAACGCTCATTCAACGTGCTGATCAACGGCAGCCAAGTGATATCGAACATCGATCTGTTCGCCGTCGCCGGCTACAACACCGCGTACGTTCGCGACTTCCCGACCACGGCCAATCCGAGCGGCGTGATCGTGGTCGACTACGTCACCGTTAAAGACAACGCAAAGTCGAGCGGGATAGAAGTGATTTCTGGCGGTACCCAGACCCCTGCGCCCGCGAACCAAGCGCCGATGGTCAGCAAGAACGCCGCGGCCAGCCCGAGCACGGTCAGCGGAACTACGACAAGTTTGAGCGTACTCGGTGTCGACGACGGTGGGGAAGGCAACCTGACCTACACTTGGACGACTACCGGCTCTCCGCCTGGCGCGGTCGCATTCAGCGTGAATGGCAACAACGCCTCCAAGTCGACGACGGCAACGTTCGGCGCGAGCGGTAACTACACGCTCAAGGTCACGCTCAAGGATGCCCAGGGGCTGACGACGCAAAGTTCAATCACGGTCGCTGTCACGCTCCCGGCAGGTACACCAACTCAACCAAGTACGCCCGGTGCTCCTGGCGGCAGCGGCTGGAAGCTCGTCTGGAGCGACGAGTTCAACGGCAGCGCAGTGGATACCACGCTCTGGAACTACTGGCTCGACGGACAGCAGCGGCGCTCGGCAGTCAATCGCGCTGCCAATACCTTCGTCAGCAACGGTGTGCTCACGGTTCGCACCACGCAGACCAACGGACAGCTCACGGCGGGCGGACTTCAGAGTAAGCGAGGCTTCGGCTCCGGATACTTCGAAGTTCGCGCCAAGACCCAGGGCTGGTCGGCTTTCTGGCTACAGAGTCCTGGGGTCGAAAACGGTGGCACACCGGCCGTCGACGGCACCGAGATGGACATCATGGAAACCTGCTGCGGTCCGGCAAACCACGCGGTTCATTGGGGCGGTTACGGCGCGACTCATCAATCCGTGGTGCAGACCATCGGTTTGCCCCTTTCTGAGTGGAACACGTACGGCCTAGAGTGGACGCCGACCTCACTCAAGTTCTGGGTCAACGGCCAGCTCTCCTGGACGTTCACCAGCGCGATCTCACAGCGAACGGACGAATGGATCCGCCTGACGCAAGAAACGGACGGCGACTTCTGCGGCGGCCAGTGCGACTTCCTCGTCGACTACGTGCGCGTCTATACGCCGCTCTGAGCGCGGTTCGAGGGCAGGGCTCGTGGGTCATCGCGAGCCGCGATTCTGCGGGGCCAGGGAGCTCGTGTTGCCGGGCTGCGCGCCGGTAGTCTATGGTGTGCTGCCATGTCCGTTCAGCGTTGCCGTTTCTGCCAAGCCGCTCTCACCGACACCGTCGTCGATCTAGGTATGTCGCCGCTCTGCGAGAGCTACCTGGCGGCGGAGCAACTCGATCGGATGGAGCCGTTCTACCCGCTGCATGTGCGGGTTTGCCGAGCCTGCCTCTTGGTGCAGGTCGGTGAATACGTGCGGGTGGAAGAGATCTTCACCGAGTATGCGTACTTCTCATCGTTCTCGAGCGCTTGGCTGAAGCACGCCGAGGAGTACGTCTCGAGCATCACGGAGCGCCTGAAATTGGACTCCAAGAGTCTGGTGGTGGAGCTCGCGAGCAACGATGGCTACCTGCTTCAGTATTTCGTGAAGCGCGGGATCCCGTGCCTCGGTATCGAGCCCGCGGCAAACGTCGCGAAGGCCGCGGTCGAAAAGGGAGTCGAAACGCAAGTCGCCTTCTTCGATCAGGCACTCGGGCGTCAGTTGCGCGCGGCAGGGCGGCACGCCGACCTCGTGCTCGGCAACAACGTGTTGGCGCAAGTCCCCGACGTGAACGCATTCGTCGCGGGCGTGCCCGAGCTGTTGAAAATCGATGGCACCGCGACCTTCGAGTTTCCGCATTTGATGCAGCTCTTCGACGGTAACCAGTTCGATACCATTTATCACGAGCATTTCTCGTATTTTTCACTGATCACCGTGGAGGCGATCTTCGAGCGGCACGGGTTGACCATTTTCGACGTAGAAGAGCTGTGGACCCACGGCGGCTCGCTGCGCATCTATGCGCGACACACCAGTGATAGCTCGCGACCGCTCAGCGCGCGCCTGCTCGCACTGCGCGAGCGTGAGGAGCGCGCAGGCTACCGGGAGATTGCGACCTACACCCGCTTCGAAGAGCAAGTGCGTGAGACGAAACGCAAGTTGGTCGAGCTCTTGATCACGGCCAAACGCGAAGGCAAGCGCATCGTGGGCTACGGCGCTCCCGGCAAGGGCAACACGCTGCTCAACTACTGCGGAATTCGCACGGATTTTCTGGACTTTACGGTCGACCGCAACCCGTACAAGCAGGGCAAGTTCCTGCCCGGTACGCACATCCCGATCCTGCATCCGTCGCGCATCGAAGAGGTTCGTCCGGACTACATTTTCATTCTACCTTGGAACTTCAAGGATGAGATCATGAGCCAGCTCGCCCACACGCGACAATGGGGCGCCCGGTTCATCGTGCCGATCCCCGAAGCGACCGTGGTCTGACGTTGTGCGCCTCGTGTCGAACTGATAATTTCAGCGCAGTCCCTGCGGAACAAATGAGACAAGCGAGGTACCTGCGGTGAGCCCGAGTGTCGCGAGCATTAGTACGACTACCCTGTCGGCCGGCGACTGGGTGGAGGTTCGGAGCAAGGACGAGATCCTGAAGACGCTCGAGAAGGGCCAATTGGACGGCCTGCCCTTCATGCCTCAGATGTTCGGCTTTTGCGGGCAGCGCTTTCAGGTTTTCCAGCGTGCACACAAGACCTGCGACACGGTGAACCGAACCGGAGGCAGGCACCTCGACGAGACCGTGCACTTGCAGGGCCTGCGCTGCGACGGCGCCGCGTATGGCGGCTGTGATGCCGCGTGCCTCATTTTTTGGAAGACTGCGTGGCTGCAGCCAGTGCCGGGTCCGAGCTTGGTCCAGATCTCGAACGCGCGTTCCGTCGCTCGCGCTGCGGAGGCCACGAGCTGCACCGAGCAGGACGTGATGCAAGCGACCCGCGCCCCCGGCTCGGATGACGCGGATCCGACCTATGTCTGCCAGGCCACTCGTTTACCCGAATTCACCAAGCTGTTGCCCTGGTGGGATCTTCGGCAATACGCAGAGGACTACACCTCCGGCAATGTCGACCTGCGGACGATCGCCGAAGGGGCCCTGTACGCCGGGTACTTTGGCCTGACGCAGCTTGGGCAACGCTTTCGCGGCAAACAAACGCTGATCAAGTTGTACGACAAGTTCCAAGCCGTGCGCGGCGGAGTGCCGTTTCCGCGCAGGCAAGGCAAGGTCCCGCCGGGGGTCAAGACGCCGACTCAGGTGCTCGGTCTTCAGCCTGGCGATCTGGTGCGAGTGAAGTCATTCGAGCAAATCCGGGATACCTTGGATGGCGCGAACAAAAACCGTGGGCTTTTCTTCGACGCGGAAGAGGTTCCTTACTGCGGACAAGTCCACCGCGTCCGCTCTCGCGTCAATCAGATCGTCGACGAGCGCACCGGTAAGCTGATCAAGGTCCTCGGCAACACCGTCATCTTGGAAGAGGTGTATTGCAAAGGTCACTACAGCGATCGGCGTATGTTCTGCCCGCGCGCCATCTATTCTTTTTGGCGAGAGACTTGGCTGGAGCGGGTGGTTCCTTCCACCGGTGACGCGCACGGTCTCGCGCACGGTGCGGTCGAGTGACGCTCCCGCCATTGGATGCGCAGCGTGAGTTCTGGGACAGTTGGAACCAGAGCTGGCGTTTCAGAGACGGCTTCGATGAATTCATGGATCGGCAGCGTGAAATCGCGCTGCAGTGCGCCGAGCGTGTTGGTTTGCGCAATGCCAAGATCCTGGAGATTGGCTGCGGCACTGGCTGGCTCGCCAACACGCTCGTGCCGTTTGGGCAGGTGACCGCGACCGACCTGTCGCCGAGCTCGATCGCCGAAGGTCGTCGGCGCCACCCCGAAGTGACGCTGATCTGCGGTGATTTTTCGACGGTCGAGCTCTCGGGGCCCTTCGATTTCATCGTCAGTGCCGACGCGCTGGCGCACATGTACGATCAGCGTCTGTTCATCGAGCGCATCGCGCAGCTGCTCCGCCCGGGTGGAACGTTCTTGCTCATGACGCAGAACCCCCCCATTTGGGCGCGTCGATCCAAGATGAAGCCGCTCGGCACGGGGCAGATCCAAATCTGGCCCGACCTCGCCCAAATCAAGGCCCTGCTCGCTCCCGACTTCTCGGTCGAACGAGTCACCAGCATCGTGCCTGGCGGTGACAAAGGCGTCCTGTGGTGGGTCGAAAATCGCTATGTGCGCGGCGGCATGCGGCGCTTGTTCGGCAAGCGGCGTTGGAATGCCTTGTTGGAAGGCCTACGCCTGGGGCGCGAGCTCGTGATTGTTTCACGCCGTCGCTAGCGCGGGCGCCTCCGCCAGCAAATCGTGCGCGAGCAGTAGCTCGGCGGCGCTGCGTACGACCGTGAAATCCATCTGAGCCCGCTCTGCGATGTCCAGCAGTGCGTGGTTTCCGTCGGACAAGTTGAGCACCCAGAACATGGCGAGCTGCAGGTCCGGAATGCTGGTGCCACCGAGCGCGCGGTACAAGCCACGGCTGCCGAGTTGCGGCTCGCCGAATGGAGCGAGATTCCGATACCTGACATTCGATTCGAGCACGTCTACGATCTTACCGAGCAAACTCAGCGACTCGGCCATTCGTTCACCGGACACGAAATCGAGATTATCGCCCGAGGTGTGGTACTCGGGGAATTGACCATGGCGGCCCCGCATCAACGAGCCGACGGGCAGCCGAAAACCAGGTGAATTGTACTGGCGTTCGTCGTAGCCGTAGGGGAAGAAATCGATCGTCTGGTGCGGCACGCCAGAGTGTCGAAGCACGTGTGACGCGGCGCGATCGATCGGCGCGTTACCGCCGACGGTGCGCTTATAGGTGAACTGATGGTGGTCTCCCAGGCAGGTCAGGGTCAGGCCGTGCCGGATACGCTTTGCCGTCTCCCGGTTTTGCGCGAGCCAAGTGATTGCCCCGATCGTTCCGGGGGCAAACAGGAAACGGAACGTATGACGTCGGTTCGGGCGCCTCGCTATTTGCTCGGCGAGGAAGCTCGCTACTGCAATGCCGGATAGATTGTCATCAGCCAGGGATGGATGGCAGACGTGCGCGGAAATGAGGATCTCGTCTTCGCTGGAACCCGGCAAGACGAGCTCGGCATAGCTGAGGCTTCCGGACTCGAGCGTGCTATCGATGCAGACTTCGTACTGACCGGGGGCGAGCGCGTCTAGTTGCTGTTGCGTGAGACAGAACCCCCAATTCTCATCGTAGTACGAAGTACGGTAGGGGATTAGATTCGGCCGGTCGCGAAGCGCGTGAAGATGCGGTCTCAGCTCATCGAGCGACATCCAAGCTCGGATCGGGATGCTGTAGTTGACCACGTGCAAGTTGTGATCCCGAAAGTCGACCACGCGCCGACCTTGCGAATCTGCCAACCAAGCGTCTCGAATGTTCCATTCGCGAGGTACCGTCCAATCCAGGACCGCCGTTCCGGATGGGACTTCGACCATTTGCAGCGGGAGCCGGCGCGCGAGCACGGCGAGGGTCTCGCGCACGCCATTGCCGGTAATGCTGCGACAAATGGGATAAAGCTCGCGCACGCACGCGCCGAGCGCGGCACTCAAATCCGTGCCCTGGTCAGTGCTCATGACGCTGGAAGGCCGTTGGGTCGAAGTTCGGATACTCTGCGTCGCGCTTGGCGATGGACGTTGGAGCGGCGGGCCAAGCGATCGAGAAGAACTCGTCGTTCCAACGAAAGCCGCGCCCGGCGTCCGGTCGGTAGGAGTCGCCCATGTGATAGACCACATCGCTGTCATCCGACAGCGTGAGGAAGCCGTGAGCAAAGCCGGCTGGAACGAAGAGCGCCCGGCCAGTCACCGCCGTCAGCTCGACAGAAGTCCAGCGGTGGCAGGTCGGCGAGGACGGGCGGAGGTCCACGATTACATCGAAAACGGCGCCGGCAGTACAGCGCACGAGTTTGCTTTCCGTGCTCGGAGGTGCCTCATAGTGCATCCCTCGCAGGGTGCCGCGCCGGCTATTGCGCGAGAGATTGCATTGCGGGAAATGCGTCGGCAGCGCGTGCTCCGCAAACTCGCGTTCGCAGAACGTGCGTGCAAAAAAACCGCGCTCGTCGACCCGCGGCTCGAGGTCGATGATGTATGCCCCCTCGAGCTCGGTCTTGCAAAACAACATCGTGAAAGTGGGCTCCACAGCAAAGAGACTAAGCGGTCGTGTGGCGGTACTGCAGCTCTCCTCGACTGCCAGTGCCATCGTCATGGAGGCGAATCACCTGTTCTGGGATGGCGCTGAGATCGGCGACGCGCAGATAATCCCGCATCGTGGTGCCGGTGCAATGCGAGTCGACGTTGGGCGCGCCGCGGCGCGCGCCCGCGTCGTCGACGTGGACCGTGCGAAAGTCGATACTGAAACGCGTGACGCCAGAGGTGTTCGGCACACTGGAGTGCATCTGTGCTCCCGAAAAGGCCATCACGCCTCCGACCGGTACCAAGACACGCAGCTGGGGTTCTAGCTCGACCAGCTCGGTGGCTTTCGGCAACGGTCGCGGGTCCGACTTGGTGTACTGCGCTATGTGCGCCCCGCGGTGTGTTTGGTTCCACTCGTAGTAGTTGTAGCCCGCCGAATCGTTCGCCACGCCGCGCTCGAAGTACTGAGGATGGAAGGCCATGGCGTTTTCGCTCGCCAGCTCGAAGACCGGCAACCACCAATTGATTTGGCAGGCGGGAGCGGAGTACCAAGTGTCGCGGTGCGGGTGCCAAGCGTAGGCGATACCCGTGGTGAGGTAGCCGTCACTGGTCGAGCTGCGCAAGCGTGGCACGTCGAAATACGTCTTGTCCGGATCACAGTTGAGCTCGGTGAGTAAGGCGCGAACGTGCCGCTTCGATTCTTGGTGATGAATGAACTCGGGCTTCAACCGATTGAGGATCTCTGCGAATCGATCTACCGACAACTCGAACTGTGCGGTACGCGGATCCAGCGGTGCGAACGCCTGTTCGATCAGACCACGAGCGAACTCAGCGAACGCGCGCACGGTTGGGCGCGAGGAATAGACGAAGACTTGGCCCGAATAGAGCTCTGCGCGTCGCCTGTCGTCGTCGAAAGCCGGGTCAAGATAGAGTGTAGTACTCATGCAGGTGAAACCCGTTTGACCTTACACGCGTCACGACTCTACCGCTAGCCTCCCCGGCTGGACGAAGCGCCATGAACCGGTTCAAATGCCGAACAGCAACAAAATACCTCGCTCATCGAGTGGCGAAGCCCAGCAGCGTCATTTGGCCTTCCGACGCCAGCCGGTAGCCGCGCGTTTGTAGCGGCGAGCGCGAGCTGATAGAAAGATTGCCGGAAGGTTGGCACGTTATGAAGGTTCTGGTTACCGGTCATCGGGGTTACATCGGTGTCGAAATGGTGCCCGTCTTGCGCGCAGCGGGGCACGAGGTCACGGGCCTAGACGTGGGCTACTACGACGAGTGCGATTATCGCTCTCCTCCTGACGACATTCCGTCCCTCGACGTAGACCTACGTGACGTCACGGCCGAGCACTTGGCCGGGTTCGACGCTGTGGCTCACCTGGCGGCGCTCTCGAACGATCCACTAGGCGACGTCAATCCCGACATTACCTACGACATCAATCTGCACGCGTCGCTAAGGCTTGCTCGAGCGGCCAAGCAAGCCGGCGTGAGTCGCTTCTTGTTCTCCTCGTCGTGCAGCTTGTACGGCGCGGGCGGCGATGGCCTACTGGACGAGACGGCCGCCTTTTATCCGGTGACGCCATACGGTGAGTCCAAAGTGCGGGTCGAACAGGAATGCGCTTCACTCGCTGACTCCAATTTCTCGCCAGCGTATTTCAGGAATGCGACGGCCTACGGCGTTTCACGTCGTTTGCGGGCGGACATAGTCGTGAACAATCTCGTGGGGCATGCCCTGACCACTGGTAAGGTCTTGCTGCAGAGCGATGGCTCCCCGTGGCGCCCCCTGGTGCACATTCGGGATATCATCCAGGCCTTCGAGGCGGCGCTCGTCGCTCCTCGTGAGATAATCCACAACCAAGCGTTCAATGTCGGGCGCACCAGCGAGAACTTTCAGATTCGGGACGTCGCCAATTTGGTTGCAGAGATCGTGCCCAACTGTGAGGTCGCGTTTGCTTCGGGCGCCTCTGCCGACGCGCGTGACTACCGCGTCGATTTCGGCAAGATTGAGCGTACGCTACCCGGCTTTCGTCCGACCTGGACGCTTCGCCGCGGGATCGAGGAGCTATACCAAGCGTATCGCGCGGGCGGCATGACTCGTGAGGAGTTCATGGGGCCCCGTTACTACCGGCTACGGACCATTCAGGGCCTGCAAACACGCGGTTTACTAGACGAAAAACTGCGGCGTATTCAGTCGCCCGGAATCGCGCCGGGCCTTCCTTCCGGGCAGCCCTGAGCGGCAGGCACGATTCGCGCGGGCCCACCACGCAAGTCCCGGTGGACGCCAGCGGACGCGGCATGACAGTCTCTTTTTTTCATGTCAGCCAAGTCTGCCGTCGAAGCAACTGCGAAACAGAGCGCGAGCGGCCACCAAGTTGTCCGTAACACGCTCTATTTGACGCTCTCGCAAGCCGTGACCGTGCCGCTGGCTGTGCTGGTCAATGCGTTTACCGCCCGGTACATCGGTGCAGAGTCCTTCGGCTACGTCTACTTGGCCGCAACCTTCGCAAGCTTCGGCTACCTCGCCGTGAGCTGGGGTCATGAAGGCGTGTTGCCTGCAATGGTTGCTCCGGACCATTCACTAGCGGGACCTTTGCTGGGCAGCAGCCTAGCTTGGCGCGCCGCAGTCGGGCTCGTCACTTATCCGTTGATGGCCGCCGTGTGTCACCTGCTCGGTCATGGATCCGAGCTGCAATGGGCACTCGGGCTCACCTTCCTGGGTTCAGTGCTGACCTCGTTCGTCGCCGCGTGCAAAGACGCTATTCGCGGCTTCGAGCGCGCTGATATTCCCGCGTATGTGCACGTGGGGCAGCAGGTCTTATGGGCGTGTCTGGTGATGCCCGCACTGCTGCTTGGGGGACGTATGCGCACGGTCCTCATCGCCGCCAACGTGACGACCGTGATCGTCCTCGTTTGGATCCTCAGCACATTGCGCTCGGTTGGGGTCGGCCGCCTGTCGATCGACCGGAGCGCACTCAAGTCGCTGTTCAACGGCGGTACGCCATTCGTCTTCATGGGTCTGGCGATGTCGCTTCAGCCGCTGATAGACGCGGCCTGTTTGGCCAGAATGAGTACGGTCGAAGCGGTTGGCTGGTACGCAGTCGCGCGCAAACTCATCGGACTCTTGCTGTTTCCCGCCTCTGCGCTGATCGGTGCGCTCTACCCGACGCTGTGTCGGCTGTGGGGCGACGATCGTGAAGGCTTCCTGCGTGTTACACGAGGCTCAATTCACAGCGTCGCGCTGATCGTCATGCCGATCGCGCTGGGTTGCTTCCTCTATCCTGACCTGGGCGTCGCCATCTTCAGTAAGAAGGTGTACGGGCCCGCCGCGGACGACTTGCGTATTCTGTCGGTGTTCCTATTATTGGTCTACTTCACCATGCCCATCGGCACCTGCGTGTTGGCGGCAGGCAGGCAACGTGCTTGGAGCGTCGTGCAATCGCTGTGCGTCGTGGTGAGCATCGTGCTCGATCCGTTGCTCACTCCTTGGTTCCAGCGCCGCTACGCCAACGGCGGACTCGGGCCGAGCGTTGCGTCGGTCGTGAGCGAGCTGATCGTCGTCGGCTGTGGTCTTTGGTTCATGCCGCCGGGGGTGTTCGATGTCCGGTTACGACGGACCTTGTTGCTCGCGGCAGTATCCGGCCTAGCCATGGCTTCGGTGGCCTGGCTCTTGCGTTCAATCACGCCCTTCGTCGCGGGACCCATTGCACTCGTCGCCTACGGCGCGGCTCTCTGGATGACCGGCGAGATTGACCGTTCGCATGTCGCGGCGGCGATCGGGGTCGTCACGCGCAAGCTTTCGCGCGCTCGCTGAGTCAAATCGCCAATGGTCTTCGCCTTTAGCCTTCTTCTGTTCGCGCTCAGTGTGCCAGTGGCAGTGGCGGCGGGCTATCAGTTCGTGGCAACTCTCTTATCGGGTCGCCTGCCGCTTCCCGCTCCATCGGCACCGTGGCGCCGCTTTCGGTTCATCGTGCCGGCACACAACGAGAGCGCGGGCATTGCCTCGACCGTTGTCAGCTTGCTCGGTGTCGACTACCCGTCGGAGTTGTTCGAAGTCGTGGTGGTCGCCGACAATTGCGAGGATGACACGGCTGAGCGAGCCCGTGCCGCGGGCGCCATCGTGCTGGAACGGCACGACAAGGAACGACGAGGCAAAGGCTACGCATTGTTGCTCGCGTTCTCGTCTCTCCCGGCCGAAATCGATTCGGTCGTGGTGGTAGATGCCGACACGCTCGTGTCGCGCAATATCTTGCGCGCATTCGCGGCTCGGCGTGATTTGGGTGCAGTCGCCATGCAGGCGGACTACGCGGTGCGCAACCCCAACTCCGGATGGCGTACGCGCCTGATTGCGATCGCATTCGGCGCGTTTCATATCGTTCGTTCGCGTGCGCGCGAGCGCTTGAGCCTGTCTTGCGGGCTTCGTGGTAACGGCATGTGCTTCAGCGCGGCCATCTTCGCGGAGGTGCCGCACGAGGCATTTTCGATCGTCGAAGACGTGGAGTATGGCTTGCGTTTGGGCGAGGCCGGGTATCGTGTTCACTATGCCGACGAAGCGCACGTTTACGGCGAAATGGTCTCGACCGCGGCTGCTGCCAGCTCGCAACGCCGCCGCTGGGAGGAGGGTCGGAAGGAGCTGGTGCGCCGCAATGGCCGCCGTTTGCTGCTGGCAGGCCTGGCCCAGCGAAATCGCATATTGTTCGATTTGGCGCTCGATTTACTGATACCGCCGTTGTCGCGCATCGCCGTCGCTTCGTTTCTAGGTGTGCTCGCCGCGGGTGTGTTCTCTTTCTTTACTGGTAGCGTGGCGCTCAGCTTGCCGATCTTCGCTGGCTGCTTGTTGGGCGTGGTTTGTTACGTGCTGCGTGGCTGGTCTGTTTCGGGGACGGGGCTGCGTGGCCTGCTCGACCTGGGACTTGCGCCGGTGTACGTGGTTTGGAAAGCCGGTTTGCGATTTCGAAAAGCGTCACGCCCCACTTCGAGTTGGGTGCGCACCAAGCGCGAGCGACAATCTGACTAGAATCACGGCGAGCGGCGAGCTCGAGACCGCGCGAAAACCAGCTTCCACCGCTACGCGCGCCGACGTACACTCGCGTCCCAATACCATGAGGGCAAAGTGACAAAAAAAATTCTCGTCACCGGCGGCGCTGGCTTTATCGGATCTCACCTCTGCGAGCGCCTGATCAAGGCCGGAGAGGACGTTCTGTGCGTCGATAACTACTTCACCGGCAGCAAGAAGAACGTCGAGCATCTGCTGTCGCATCCGCTATTCGAGATCATGCGTCACGATGTGACGTTCTCGCTCTACGTGGAGGTCGAGCGCATCTTCAATCTGGCTTGTCCGGCGTCGCCCGTGCACTACCAGTTCGATCCCGTACAGACGACCAAGACCAGCGTGCACGGCGCGATCAATATGCTGGGGCTTGCCAAACGCGTGAAGGCTCGCATCTTGCAAGCCTCGACGTCCGAAGTGTACGGCGATCCCGAAGTGCACCCGCAGCCCGAGTCCTATTGGGGCAAGGTGAACCCAATCGGCATTCGCAGCTGTTACGACGAAGGCAAGCGTTGCGCAGAGACTTTGTTTTTCGACTATCACCGTCAGCACGGCGTCGACATCAAGGTCATCCGTATCTTCAACACCTACGGGCCGCGCATGAATCCGAACGACGGCCGCGTGGTTTCGAACTTCATCGTGCAAGCGCTGCGCGGGCAAGACATCACGATTTATGGTGATGGTCAGCAGACGCGCTCCTTCTGCTACGTCGACGACTTGGTTGAAGGCATGCTCCGCATGATGGACAGCGACGGTAATTTCCATGGCCCGGTCAACATCGGCAACCCGGGAGAGTTCACCATGCTTCAGCTCGCCGAGAAGGTGCTGGCCTTGGTCGGTTCGAAGTCCAAGCTCGTGCACAAGCCGCTGCCGCAGGACGATCCGAAACAGCGCAAGCCGATCATCGCGCTCGCCAAGGAGAAGCTCGCCGGATGGGAGCCAAAGGTGAACTTGGACGACGGCCTGAAAGAAACCGTCGCCTACTTCCGCAAAGTCGTCGCGAGCTGAGGAACCGAGCTTCCGAGCACGGCGCGTTCTTCGGAACGCGCGTGCTCCGCCCAGCCGTTCAAAGGCTCGGGTTGAGCGGGTCGTACTCGTTGTTGCCTTTGGACTTGACGGCCTTGGCCTTGGGCGGCGTGCTCTGCATCATGGATTGACCGATCGCGGCGTTCAGCCGCTCACGCTCGTTCATTTCCGAGGCGGGCTTCTGCGCCACGGGCTTCGGTTTTTCGACGGCCGGCTTTGGCGGCGCGGACGACCTTGCCGGCGGCGTTTTGGCTGCTGCAGGCGCGGCCGCTGGCTTGGGCTGGACCAAGCTTGCCACCGCTCGCACGGGCACCGGCGCTACTGCGACCGGCGCCGCTGCGGGCTGCCCCTTCTTTTCCGGAGAGAGCGACTCGAGCGACACCACGGGCGGCGTTGTGCCAGTCGTGCTGAGCGGAGAGCTGGGGGCTGCCGGGGCCGGTGAAGATGCGGCGATCGCCATGCGGGCCGTCGGTTCGGTGCTGGCCTCAGACGTGGGCAGTGCGGCCGCGCCTTGTTCCACGGCCCGTACGGTGCCGAATGCAGGCCCGCCCAGCGCGTTTTCGAGTCGAGCGTAGAGCGCCTCCTGATGGGCGGCGTGTGCGCCTTCACGCAGGTAGTCATTGCGGTACGCGGTGACACCAACACCCGCAAGCAATGCGATGCCGACCAGAAAACGACCAAAGCCGCCGCCACCTTGCACGATCGGAGGCGCGTGGCTCACCACCAGCGGGCGCACGCTGGTCATCGCGTTTACGGGCGCAAACGCGATCGGCGCGGCGTACGCGCTTTGCGCCGGATACGCGGACGGTGCGGCGAGGATCGGCTCCGGGTAGAACGACGCGGGCGCGACGTGCGCTTGACGCGCAGCGGGTGGCGCGGGACGCACGGATGGCGACGCGGGTGGCGCGGGACGCACGGATGGCGACGCTGAACGCGGCGCTGGCGCTGCTGGACGGACCGACTGCATATCGGGCCGCGCTGGCGGTGGCGCGGGCCGGACGGTCGAAGACTGGGCGCGTGTCGGCGGCTTGGGCGGGCCACGCTTTGGTTGCGGAGCGGGCTCTTCCTCCAAGCCCGCGATCACGCGCAGCGGTTGCCACTCGGTCATGCCCGTTTGCCAGACCTGCGTCTCGGAATCGACGATGGACAACCGAAACAGGTCATCTAATTGTTCGAGCGAGACGATTTTGACTTCGTCCGATGAGAATTGGACGTGCCACTTGTCGTTCTCCACCATCGGAGGCGGGTTGCTCACCGACCAGTCGTCCCAGTTAACGGCTTCGGCTCTCATGTGGCCAATCTAGCAGTCCCCGCCCACTTCCGCGAGTGATTGCCGGCACGGCTTACCAGACTTTAAGGGCGTGCTGAATTTTTGCACGGTTTCCGCTCGGAAGGTGTTCAGTGGTTCGCACCTTGGCGCTGGTCAAGGCGCGCTAGAGAAAGTAGCTGTGGGTGCATGGCTCGCAAAGCAGCTTGGGAAGACATGGCCGAGGCCGACCTCGGCCCGTACGCAAAATCGCGAGGCACCCGCTGGGGCCGCGTGTTCGCGGGGCTGCTTTTCGTGGCGGTCGCTACGTTTGTCACGGCCTACTATCTGCCGCTCTATCGCGCCCACGAAAAGCTCGCTGAGCAATACCGTGAGCTCGGGCAACGCTCGCAGGGCGTGTCCGAGACCGTGACCCGATTGCAAAGCGAGCTCAATGCCGCGACCGAAGCGCGCGACCAATTGCAAGCCGAGCAGTCAGCGCGCGACGGCGCCAAGAAGAGCACGAGTGAACAGCAAGAGCGCGCACGCGTTGCGTTGTCGCCGAAGCTCGACAAGTACCTGAAGAAGGGCAACGCCGCGTTGCTCGTCAGCGCGGGTTCATTGTTCGTCGCGTTCGACAGCGCGTTACTTTTCTTGCCTCAGAAGCTGGAGCTGACGCCGCTGGGGCGCGCGCTTGTGTGCGACGTCGCCAAGACGAGCGAGGCCAAGTCGCTCAGCGTGCGAGCCTCATTCGCAGAAGGCTCCGTGTCCGTGGTTCCGCCCGGGCCGGCCGGTGGCTCCCCGAGTCCTTGGGCGGTGAGCGCCGGACGCGCGGCCGCCGTTGCGCAGGCATTGCAGTCCTGCGGATTGTCGGCCGCGCAGCTCAGTGCCACGGGCAACCAACAACCACTCGCTGGCTTGAAGATCAGCGGCGATCCAATCGAGCTCGAACTCGGTCTGGGCGCGCACTAAGGGGCACATCGGCCACGGCTCGGGCCTGTACTGGCGCGGGCGTGCGCCAGAAACGACAGCGGCCGCTCTTGGTCAAGAGCGGCCGCTGAACGTTCCTCGAGATTTCGTGGAGCCTATCGGGATCGAACCGATGACCTCCTGACTGCCAGTCAGGCGCTCTCCCAGCTGAGCTAAGGCCCCAGGAGGTGCGGGTACTTACACATAAACTTCGCGGATGGCGAGTGCTTTCGCCCAAAAAATGGGCGACCGTTCAGGGGGCTTGCTGAGGAGCGACGGGAACGTGGCCGGGCGGTAGAACGCCGCCCGCGCGCAAGGCGGGGATCGGCCGTTGAGCCGGTGAGCCTGGAGGCGGCGGTATCGCGGCTGGGGTTGCTTCCTTGCCTGAGTCGGACGCCTTGTCGTCGGCGCCGAGCACCACGAACGCGAAAATACAGCCCAATAGCAGTCCGCCGCCCAAGAGCGGCAGCCAGCCTGGCGAACGAGGTTCGTCCGCCGGAAAGTCATCCGAAGATGTCTCGGGGTGATCGTCGTGACCGGCGTGGGGGTCCGCGCCGGCGTCGTGATGGCCATGGCCGCTCATGAGCCCGCTTATGTCGCGCTTTCTCGATGGAAGCAAGCCCGGCTCGAGAAGCACTTGGTCGACACGGCGTCAGCTCGATTCGTGGCTGTCACCCGCGCTCATCGGCTTGCTGCGTTGGTGGTCATTTGATAGACGTGAAAATTAGTGATGGCGCATGATTGAGAGCGAGTCGCGGTGGCCCGGCGCTCGCTCGAACGGTGCAGCGCGTACGCTGTATCTCGCGGCGATCTTGCTGGTAATAGGCGCAGGAGCTCTGGCCTTCGTGCTGCTCGGTTCACAGCCGCTCGGCATCGACGATGCCTACATCACGTTCGTCTACGGTCGCCACGTGGCCCAAGGTTTGGGTTTCGTCTTCATCCCGGGTGGCGAACATGTCGAGGGCATGACTTCAATGGCCTGGGCGTTGATCTCTGCCGCGGTTCTCGCGCTGACCGAGCGACCAGAGCTGCCGCTGATGATCTTGTCAGCAGGCCTTTTGGTGCTGACGATATCGAACGCGCACCGCGTCCTTCGCGCGCTGACTTTGGATCTGCCGGGTCGACAGCACCGGGCGTTGCTCTTCATTTTGGTGTTCGGATGGGCAGCGTGTCAGCCGGGGATCTTCGCCTGGAACGTCCTGACGCTCATGGAGAGCTCGCTCTGGACGTTTCTCGTGACGTACGCGGCCGCCGCGTTGGCCGAGGGTGCCGCTTCGGATCGAGTTCGCTTCAGTGTCGCCCAACACTGCGCGCTGGCCAGTTGCGCCGCGGCGATGGCGCTCACACGTCCGGAATCGTTGGCCGTCGTGCCGGTGATGTGGTCAGTCGCGGCGTTGGTCGTCGCTCGGTCGTTGGGCGTGTCCGTTGCTGCTCGCCGTTATCTGCCATCGTTGGCCGTCTTCGTGATCGCCACGGCCTCGCTGGTCGGCTTTCGTCTGCACTACTTCGGCTATCCTTACCCGAACACCTACTACGCGAAGAGCACGCCGCATCGGCTCTACTCACTATGGAGAGGGATCGGTTATGCGTTGAAGTTCTTTGGCCGCAGGCCCTGGAATGCGGCTGCGGTGGCTGCGTTGGTCGTGGCCGTGTGGCCCAGCCTGCGGGGATTCGCGCAGCAGAAGCCAGCCGGAGCCGAACGTGCCTTGCTGGTGGTTTCAGCCACCGTCCTTTTCTTCCTGGGGATCCCGATGTTCACCGGTGGTGATCCCTTCGGTGAGTTTCGTTTCTATCAGCCGATCGTGCTGCTGCTGATCGCTCCTACTGCGTACTTGCTGAGCAAGCATTTGCCGGCGGATGATCCGCTCGAGCCGTTTCATCGCGGGACGCGCCGGATCTGGTTGCCCCTGCTTGCTGCGTGTTCCGTGTCCGGCGTCTGGTACGCTTTTTATGTCAGCAATGAGCTGACCGGCGAGTTTACGGCTGCAACCGTGGGCCGTCGCGTCGGTGCCTCCCTCACGCAGACATTGCGAAAGACCGAGAGCACGCTGCCGACCATGGGCGTGATCGGCGCCGGTGGGCTCGCGTGGGGCTATGACGGCCCGGTCTTGGATTTGCTAGGTCTGAACTGGACTCGGATGGGACACTCGAACGCGGATCGCCGCGGGATTCGCGCGGGACATGGCGCATTCAGCGCTGACGTTTATTGGACTCAGCCGCCCGAAGTTCTAGTGCTGGACCTTCAAGGAGGTGGCACGTGCGACCGAGCAACCCCGGTTTCCGCCGTGCAGACTTGGATCGTCAAGACCTGGTTGCGCGGCCTCACGGAGTCGCCGCGCTTTGCCGACCAGTTCGAGGCGGGCTGTCTGGGCGAGGGCTCCGCGAGCGTGGCTGGGTTTTTCTCGAAAACTTGGCTGCGCGCGCGCCCCGGGCTCGAGTACCACCCGCTCGTGCCCTGATCGCACCCCGTTTTCTGCGCCACTTTGCACAAAAAAGCCCGAAGTTTTGGGTCCCGGCACCAACCTAGTATCGTGGATCTCGAACCCGCATGGCTCAGCAACAGCAGCGCTACAAAGTACTCGAGAAAATCGCGTCGGGCGGCATGGCCGAGGTGTTCCGCGCCGAGAGCGCTGGGCTCGAGGGGTTCAAGAAGACGGTCGCGATCAAGCGCGTCTTGCCGCACCTGTCCGAGAAGAAACAGTTCATCGGCATGTTCTTGGACGAGGCGCGCGTCAGCGCGCAGCTCTCGCACTCGAACTGCGTGCAGGTCTTCGATATCGGCGTGGGTGACAACACCTACTTCATCGTCATGGAGTACGTGGATGGTGCCGATCTCAAGGGAGTGATCGAGCATCGCAAGAAGACGTCCACGCCGTTCCCGGTGGAGGAGGCGTGTTTGATCTGCGTGCGCATTTGCGAGGGTCTTTCCTACGCGCACGAGCTCACCGACAACAACGGTGAGAGCTTGCACATCGTGCACCGGGACATGTCGCCACCGAACGTCTTGATCACCCGCTTCGGGGAAGTAAAGATCGTGGACTTTGGGCTGGCCAAGGCCAACAGCCAACTCGAGAAGAGCGAGCCCGGGATCATCAAGGGCAAATTCAGTTACCTGTCACCAGAGGCCGCGCAGGGGCTGCCCGTGGACGCCAAGACCGATATTTTTGCGGTCGGCATCATCTTGTGGGAATTGCTCGCGGGTCGTCGCCTGTTCATGGGCGAGACGGACCTCGAGACCGTGCGCATGGTGCAGCAGGCGCGCGTGCCCTCCATCCGCCAGTTTAACCCCAAGGTCTCGATCGAGCTCGAGCGCGTGATGATGCGCGCCCTCGCCGGTGATCCGTCCGCGCGCTACCAAACCGCGCGCGATTTTGGCCGCGATCTGAACAACATGTTGTTTCACATGGGCCGCGCGGTGTCGTCCTTCGACATCGCGCAGCTCGTCGAGCCCATCCGGCTCGAACGCGAGCACAAGAAGAAGCTCGCTAATAAGTACGATCGCCGTTCGATCATCGGTTCGCTGATCGACGAAGCCTTGTTCGAGTTCACTTCGCTCGAAGAGCAGGAGGCGGCGGCTGCGGCCAAGGCATCGGGTCTGCTCTCCGCGCCGGGGCACGGCGCTGCGCCGCTTCAGCTCGGCTCGTTCGCCGGTGTACCGAGCTGGGGCGAAGATTTGGGCAGCCTCGGCCTCGAATCGCCACGTGCCGCGCCGTCCGGGGATTCGTTCGATTTCGGCAACCTCGCGGCTCTCGAGGACGACCCGCTGACCGGGCGAGTGCGCTCGGAGTTTCCGGTCGCTGGCTCGAGTCGTCCCCCGATGCCGAGGTCTGTACCGCCGGTGGTCGTCGCTCCTGCGCCACGTCCGGTTCCCGTGGCGCAGACGCAACGATCGCAGCCTCAGCCTCAGCGGCCTCAGCCTCAGCCTCAGCAGCCTCAGCAGCCTCAGCAGCCACTGCAGGTGCCCGCGCGCGGCGCGGCGTCCAGCGCGGACATCGAATATCCTAGGGCTAAGAGCAAGGGCGGCTTGGTCGCCGTGATCGTGGTGCTGGTTGCGATCGTCGGCGTCGCGAGCGCCTATTTTGGCGGCGTGATCCCACACTGAGTGGCTCAGCGGGCGCGCGTTCAAGCAATTCGAGGGCGAGCCGCGCGGCGCGCGTGACCTGCGCGTCGTCCACGCGAATCGACGGTCGGTCGGTCGGTGATAGTCGGCGTGGGTCACGCCCAGCCGAGAGTGCTTCAGAGCCGTGGCTCACATGCGGTTCACTCCGCATCTGCTTCGGCGGGTGTCTTGCCGACCACTGCCTCGAAGGATTTTTCGCCGCTCTCTGACCGGCCACTGAAAACCAACTGACCGACCCGTACAAAACGCGAAGAGCGCGCTCCCCGACAGGAAAACGCGCTCTTCGGCAACCGAGTGGCGAGTTACGGTTTCTTGGCTGGCGCGGTCGCGGGCTTGGCAGCGGCTG
>Ga0302323_100000263_pt1 | contig 40394 bp, 32 predicted proteins | sample Fen_T0_3_FD_201950 | JGI IMG/M metagenome (GOLD analysis project Ga0302323, IMG submission 201950) | Peat permafrost microbial communities from Stordalen Mire near Abisko, Sweden - Fen_T0_3 | ecosystem: Environmental > Terrestrial > Soil > Wetlands > Permafrost | place: Sweden: Abisko...
CAGTTGCGCTGATAAGCAGTACCAGCGTGGCGGAGCGTTGAACGCTGCTCAGTGGTTCCCGGTCTTATTCCAAAAACGACGCTTGCTTAGGCGATTTTATCGCTCGCTTGATGGCTTCTTCTTCGGGCGTCGAATTTAGGTGTCGCGGCGGTTTGGATACGCGCGATGCAACCGCAGCTTCGCGGTCGGACACAATGCGGTCACACATGCTTTGGATGTGGAGCTTGAGCCAGTGGGCCGTGCTGCTTGTCTCAGTGTAGTCGGCGGGGCCGTAGTGGTCGATGCGTCCGACCTGACGCAAGCGGTCGTTTTGGGCGAATTCGTCGGTTCGGGCTGGATTGTGTACGGCGTAGGCTTTGCCGCCGCCTTTTTTTACTACGGAAAAACTCGGGATGTCGCTTGGGCCATCCGCGATGTAGATCATATTCTGAAATGGGATGCGCCGATCCTCGGGCGTGATGTTGGCGTTGACGTCGATCGCCGGATTTTTGTTGGTGCCTTTGTTGATTTCGAAAAGCGCGCGAGTCTTGGTGGTATTGTCGATGACCAGGCTGATCTGCGCGATTTCGGCCTCGGCGGAAAGCTCCATTTCTTTTTGCTTTAGGAAGCCGGGCTGGAGTGGGTTTTCGATGAATTCGCAACCCCAGATGCCGTCGACGTGGCTGGCGATAGCGCTGCCCTGAATCATTTCGGCGAGACCGGTGCTCACGATGTAGTGCTCGAGTTGGATCTCGTGTTTGCGGTACGTTTCTTTTTCGGAGACGAAGCCTTTTGACCAGTCGAAAAATTGAGGCAGACCGGGATAGAACTTAATCGCAGCCCCGCACTCGCGCAGAATTTTATTGTTCAACTTCTGCATTTCACCGGCCTGCACGTATGTCAGGAGGTGATTGAGGTAAGCAATTTCGCCTGAGAGATGATAGCCCCGCTGGCGGTAGTGCTCGACGAGGCTATTGGTTTCGGCCCAGAAGTTAGCTTCATTGATGCCGTAGCGCCGGAAGAGAGGCGTCTGCATGTATTCTGGGATTAGGGTCTTGTCGAAGTCCCAAATACACGCGATGATGTTCTGAGTGAAAAGTGTGGTAGCCATATCTGATCAGCACCTCTAGGTGGAAGCGCCTGTCGTTTCGCCCAACCAAGCCGTATTGTGCCGCTGGCGCAATTCGCAAATTACCACTCACTTCCCGACTGCACCCGAATTCCATGGATCAACTGCCCGACATCACTCCGTTTCAACGCCGCCTCGACGAACTCGATGCGCAGATGGCGGACCCGTCGTTTTACTCCAGTCCGCGTAAAGCGGCCGAAGTCAGCCGTGAGCAACAAAAGCTTCTGCAGTTGGTGACAGATTTTCGCATTCACGAAAAAATCACTCGCGATATCGACGATGCGTTGGCGCTGACAAAAGAACCAGCGGGCGATCCAGATCTGAAAGAATTGGCAACAGCCGAACTGCCCGAATTGCAGGTCCGTCAAACGCAGCTTCATGAGAAGGTGCTGCAGGCGATGATCCCGCCTGAGCCGAGTGACTCGCGCAACACAGTCATGGAAATCCGCGCCGGCACAGGAGGCGATGAAGCGAGTTTATTCGCTGCAGAGCTTTTCCGACTTTATTCGAAGTTTGCCGACAATCATGGCTGGAAAATTCAACCAATGAGTTCTAGTCCGTCGGAGCGTGGCGGCGTGAAGGAAGTTATTTTCCTCATCACTGGCGACGACGTGTACAAGCAACTCAAGTTCGAGAGCGGCGTGCATCGCGTCCAACGCGTGCCGGTTACCGAGGCCAACGGACGTATTCACACCTCTACGGTTACGGTCGCAGTGCTTCCCGAAGCCGAGGAGGTCGATGTGCAAATCGACCCGCAGGATCTCGAAATCAGCGTTTGCCGGGCGAGCGGTCCAGGCGGGCAGGGCGTTAACACCACCGATTCGGCGGTGCAGATTCACCACAAGCCTTCAGGTCTGACCGTGCAATGCGCCGATGAACGTTCCCAGTTAAAGAATAAGGCCAAGGCTATGACCGTGCTGCGCTCGCGTCTTCTCAAGTTGAAGGAAGACGAAGAGCACGCGAAGTACGCTGAGAACCGGCGTAGCCAGATCGGTTCGGGTGGCCGTAGCGAACGAATCCGTACCTACAATTTTCCGCAAAACCGATTAACTGATCACCGCATCGGCCTCACACTTTATAATCTTCCTCAAGTCATGGAAGGTCAGATCGACGAAATCGTGACGGCGTTGCAACGAGTGGATTTCGAACAGAAATTCGCTGCTCTCACCGGACAAGAATACACTGGGCTCGCGCAGAGCCGCGGAGGCGCAGAGGAGGATTAATGAAGTTAAACGATATTAGTGGAGCGATCGTTGACGCGGCTTATCATCTGCCCTCACAGATCGGTCCCGGGTTGCTCGAATCAGTCTACGAGGAACTACTTGCTTGTGAACTTACAAAGCGGGGATTGCGCTATGAACGGCAAAAACCGGTTCCCATCCAATACGAAGGCAAGGTGCTAGAAGTCGGATTCCGAGCCGATTTGATCGTAGAAGATGCGGTGATCGTTGAGCTGAAATCTATCGAAATTCTGGCTCCAGTTCATAAAAAACAGTTACTCACCTATCTCAAACTATCAGGCAAACGGCTCGGGCTGTTAATCAACTTTGGTGCGCCTTTGATTAAAAACGGCGTTGTGCGAATTGCCAACGGAGTCGTTGATGAGCCCTCGACGCTCTGCGACTCTGCGAGAGAATGATCCGATGCTTGCGATTCTCGACATCATCAAAAAGACGACGGAGTATTTTGCCGCGAAAGGCGTGGAGCATCCGCGCCTCGATGCTGAGTTGTTGGTGGGACACGCACTGGGGCTTAAACGGATGCAGCTTTATCTGCAATTCGAGCGGCTCTTAACCGAAGCAGAACTTGAAATGATCCGTCCTCTGCTCCGCCGACGAGCGCAGCGCGAGCCGATACAATATATCGTTGGCGAAACGGAATGGTTTGGCTTAAAACTCAAAGTTGATCGACGTGTACTCATTCCGAGACCTGAGACTGAGTTGCTGGCTGAACGAATAACGCAGGCTGTTTTGACGCCGCCTACGCGCATTCTTGACCTCGGCACGGGCAGCGGCGCGCTCGCCCTCGCCCTCGCTAAACATTGGCCAGAAACCAAAGTGGTAGCGGTTGACCGAAGTGCGGAAGCGCTAGATCTTGCACGCGAGAACGCAGTTAAACTCGCCTTGGATGCCCGAGTGAATTTTGTCGAATCCGACTGGTTTAGCTCGCTGCCAAGCGGAGAGTCGTTTGATTTGATTGTGGCGAACCCACCTTACCTAACAAAAGCGGAAGCGGATGCGGCCGCGCCCGAAGTGCGCGAACACGAGCCTCGTAACGCATTAGTCGCTGAGGATGATGGACTAGCAGATTTGCGTAAGATCATTGAAGTTGCGCCAGGGTATTTGGCTGTAGGCGGGCTTTTGGCGATGGAAACGGGTATAGCCCAGCATGCTACGTTGATGCAGCTTTGCGCGGGAGCTGGTTTCGGCCGTCGCGAGTCTAAGCAAGACCTGACTGGTCGCGACCGTTTCGTTTTTGCGTGGCGCTGAGTTGTCTACAACCTGTCCCTTGAGATAAGTTAGGAGCCAGCAATGGCGTCGGCTTTAGCCTTTCGTAGCGACTTGCGCAGCGGTCAGTGGAGCGTGATCGCCAACCCAGCTGTTGGGCTTACTGCCGAGATCGATGGCGTCCGTCAGAATGCGCAAGGTTTCGCGGAGGTGGAAATCGAACTTGCTGTAGCCTTCGTCATTGATGGCGGTAAGATCAGTATCGTCCTCATCAGCGTCGGGTTTTTTCTCAACGGGTTTCTTCACAGGTGCGATACCAAGCGTGAATTCGCGGAACGGATAGCTATTTTTTGCTAGGCGTTCTTTTTCCTTTTCCATGGTTTTGCGGAATGAGGAGTCAGTGCTTTTTTGTGCGAGGCGTTCCTCTAAGTTTAGGGAAACGCTTTTCGTCTCTTGGCGGTTTTTAAACCATTCGATATTCTTCTTTAGCAGGACAAATTCATCAAGTTTGGTTTGGCGTGCGACACTGGCGTCGCGCAGAGGTGTGACGACCTGAGGGGCGAGGCGGTGGCCGTCAAATTTGCTGGAGGAAATTTCGTCCCACGCGAGCGCGTGAGGAAGATCTTTTTCGCCGATGGGCAAATATTCGTCACCGGACGGCAACACGATGTCGGGGATGACACCGCGGAGCTGCGTGGACTGGCCGTCGGGCAGATAGAACTTTTGTACAGTGAGTTTAGTGGCGCCTGTTTTCTCGGATGAAAATGCGAGATCAGAGAGCACGTTTTTCATTTCGATAACGGTCTGAACTGAGCCTTTACCGTGGGTGGAACTGTCGCCTACGACGACTGCGCGTCCGTAGTCTTGTAGAGCGCCGGCAACAATCTCGGAAGCCGAGGCGCTGAAACGGGACACAAGCACTGCCATCGGGCCCGCGTACGCGATCTTCGGGTTTTCGTCACTGTCGACTTTAACGTCGCCGTAGTAAGAGCGAACCTGCACGACTGGTCCTTGGCTAATGAAAAGGCCGGTCAGGTCGATCGCCTCAGAGAGAAGGCCGCCGCCGTTTTGACGTAGATCGAGAACGAGGCCGTGGATGCCAGTTTTTTGGAGCTGTTTAATAAGCTCGGCGACGTCGTGTGTGGCGCTGGTTTTTTCTTCTGACTGGCCGCTGCTGTCTGGGCCGTAGAACGCTGGTAGGGTGATTACGCCGATGGAGACCTTTTTGCCGGTCGTGGTGTCGGGCACCTCAAAGATAGCACCCCGCGCACGGGCTGAGTCGAGGTTGATAACGTCGCGAGTGAGGAGGATCTCTTTGCGGGCCGAAGGATCGGTCGCGCTTGCGGGTTGGACGATAAGCTTAACTTTCGTGCCCTTGTCTCCGCGGATCATGTTGACGATCTTGCGCAACTTCATGCCGATGACTTCGACTGGTTCAGCGTCATTTTGGCCTACGAAAATGATTTTGTCATTTGGCTGTAGTTGTTTGTTTTGGTCAGCGGGGCCGCCTGCGACGATTTCCTTTACGACGCAGTAGTCGTCCTCAAGGCCGAGGAGGGCGCCGATGCCGACGAGTTGAAGGCGCATCTGGATACCGAAGTCGTCAAACGTGCTCGGAGAGAAATAAGTCGAGTGCGGATCATAGAGTCGAGTAACGGTGGAAAGAAACCACTCTGAGAGTTCTTCCGACTCGATGTCGTCGAGGTTTTTCAGCATCCGCTCGTAGCGTTTGCGAACGTTTTGCTTAGCCTCGTCGACGGTCTTTTTGTTCAGAACATCTTGTAGGATTTCGAACTTGAGGCGTTTGCGCCAGAGCTCGTCAGCCTCTTCCTGCGTGGCGCACCACGGCCCTTTGGAGCGGTCGATTAGATAGGTTTCCTTAGCGTTGAGATCGATGTCCTTCTTCAGTTCTTCGAAAATCCAATGGATGCGGGCGTCGGCGCGAGTCGCGTAGAGGTTGTAGATGTCGTAGGCAGGATCGATCTTCCCGAGGGAGGCGATATTGTTATAAACCCAACTCGGCGGGAAGCGTTTGACGAAAGCGTCTTTGTCCGAGGAAAGAAAGAAAAGCCGCTGGCCATCGAGTTCCCCCATGAAGTCGGGGATCACCTGGCTGTAATCACTGGGATGCACGTTCTCGTGGTTGTAGTGCACCTGTTCAAGCAAGCCGATGAGTGAGCGAATCTCGCGCGTGAGAGTCGGGGCGGTCGTGAATTTACGGTCAGTCCATGCGTAAACGGAGCTCCCTGTGATAACGAAGGCAAGGAGCGTCCAAAGCAGGCCGCGTTTGAGAAGGACAGTAAATTTCATCGATGATGGGACGAGTCTAAGAGTAAAATGTTTCAAAAACAAGGGACGGTCGCCAAGTGTGCCGCTTAATCATGCCTACGACGCGCCACAGGAAGGATTAAATTAAACTTTCTCAAAACCGAAACACGCAAGGACGTTCTGAAAGTTGAAGGGCGCAGGTGAAACAGGAGGTTACTAATTGTGGCTCAACTGGTCGCGCGCGTCGTCGAGCAGTCGCTTTTCTTCGGGCGTCAGTGAGGCGAAGCCTTGGCTGTTAATTTTATCGAGAATGCGGTCGACCTCGGCTTTCAGGTCTTGAGGCGTGGTCAGATTTACCTGATATTTCGCAGGAGCGGTAGGGGCCTTACGAGATTTGCGCATCCAACGCGGGAGTTCGATGTCGGTGCGGCCATCGGGATTACGCCATTCTCGCTTATGCACGAAATAGAAATAAATATATCCCGCGAGAATACCGCCGAGGTGGGCAGAAGGGGCGATCTGCAACGGCATTGTTTCCCCGCGTAGCTCCCAAAAAGCCACGCCGCAGACATCCACTGCGATGAAAAACCAAACCAGATATTTCGGTCGGATTGTGACCGGCAGCGCGAACATGATGAGCACTCGCTTTTCCTCATCGGGATTCAAACAAGCGTACATGGTGAGACAGCCGAGAATGCCTGGCCACGCGCCCGTGAGTACGCCTCCGAAGCGGAAATTCACTGCCAGCCAACAGGCGGCGCCCAGTACTACGGCACCGAAATACAGCACCAGAAAACGCCGTGCGCCGAGCAGCGATTCCATTTCTCGCCCTAAAAAATAGAGGCAAAACAGATTCGCGCCCACGAGCAGGACTGACAGGACACGTTCTTCAAGGGGATGAATGAAACTGTACGAAACAAGCTGCCAGATCAGCCCGTGGCTCAGGCCATTGAAGGTAAGTTGAAACCACTCCGTGAACGCTACGGAAGCGAACATTCGCTCGAAGACCGCTTCTAAAATGAAGCCGGCTCCGATGCCTGAAAGCAACCACGTCAAAGCCGTCCGCCCGCGTCGCGGGTAGTCATCACGCATGTAAGGCCGATCTGAAAGCATCGAAGCGCAACCTAGGTATCCACTCCGGCAAATACAAGCCGTCACCAGGCTAATTGCGGACTCATTTATTAGTTAATGGGGTTTTGTGCCCATGAGTCGTCCTCCTACTTGACACTATCAGAACGTTTACTCTTCTTAAATCCACCATGGCCAACAAAGCAGACAAGTGGGCACCTAACGTTCCCGGAAAATTCTATACCGACCAACAGTGCATCGATTGTGATCTTTGCCGCGAAACGGCTCCGGCATTTTTTACTCGCAGCGATGAAGGAGGTTACTCCTTTGTGCAGAAACAACCGACTACGGACGAAGAGATTGCTCTCTGTACTGAAGCTATGGAAGGTTGTCCGGTCGAAGCTATCGGCAACGACGGCGAATAACCAATCGCTTCTCCAATTTTTTATAAGCCCTTCGGCACGCCGCCGAGGGGCTTTTTGTTTTCTGCAACCATTGCTCACCGCCCCGGAATTGAAAGTGCACCATGAACTTACCTCTCGTGTTCATGCCCGGTAAGCAGCCGTGGCCGAACTGTATCTTTAGAGGTATTGTCGTTTCTCGCTCAATAAAGAACACGACAACCAGGTCAGCGTTTGTTAAGTCAAAATAAGTTTAAGCTAACAAAAGCCTTGTTTTGTCGCTGCGAGTTCATCACGTTCCCGGCCCGTTATGAAACTGCCTGTGATCTTTTTAGTTCTCAGCCTAACAATTCTCGCTGCGCTGTGCGCAGAAGATGCGCCGGTATTATTGCCGAGCGTCACGACCTATTCGTCGCGTGTGGCTAATCAGGATCCGGTGGGCGGTTTCACGATGCCAGTGTCGGCGCTGCGTTTCGAACCACTGGTTGATTTGCAGGCTCGCAATCTTGGTGAAGCCCAGGCCGATGTAACAATTCGCGGTGGCATTTTTGAGAACACGGGTTTTCGAGTGGGTGGCGTCTCGCTGTATGACCCGCAGACTGGACATTACTTCGCCGAGATTCCGGTGGCGTCGGGCATGCTGATGGAGCCGCAGATTCTGACGGGCGTGGACAACGCATTCGAAGGCTTTAACGCCAATGTCGGCACCGTCGCTTACGCGTGGCGCCCGATTACGACTCGCGGAGAGGTCTCGCTGAATCGCGGCGATCACGATCTCGAAGGGGAAAGCATTTACCAGGGTTACGCCAGTGGCGTGAAAATTGCCGGCCGTACTGTCGCGGCGGATACAGAATTTTCACACTCGACGGGCGATGGTACGATCGCGTTTGGCGATCATCGTTTCTCGCGCGTGAACGCGCGCTTGCAGCTAGCCAATGAATCCTCGCAGACAGATTTGTTCTACGGTTATCAGGCAAAATTCTTTGGCTGGCCCAATCTCTACACGCCGTTCGGTGTACATGAAACCGAAAACCTGCAGACAAATTTAGTCACGCTAAACCATCGCCAGAACCTAGGTGGAGACGACTTTGTGCAACTCGGTGCATTTTACCGCCGCAATAAAGATGATTACGAATACAGCCGCGAGTCGCCGGGCCTTTTTAATCCGTATCAGCATACCACGTGGGCGCGTGCCGCGTCGCTCAGTGGTCGCAACGATCTTGGTTTTCTCGTGCTGAATTACTCCGCCGAGGTCCTGTCGGACAATCTTGTTTCGACCTCTCTGACTTTCAGCAGCCCCACCAAAGGCGATTACAAATCACGCACTTATTATAAAGCAGGTTTGTTGCCGGAAAAAAGCTGGACGATTGATGCCACGCACCGACTGGTAGCGAAGGCCGGTTTGACCTTTGACGACACGAATCGCGACGCGTCGGCAGTATCCCCGGCGATGGAGATTGCATTGCTTGAAAATAACGGCGCTGCGGGTACGGAACGTTACTATTTCAGTTTCACGAAGACAACGCAGGTGCCCACTTACACTGCGCTAAAGTCGAGTCCCAATGCGGGGCTTTTTCGCGGTAATCCAGACCTAGGACGTGAGCGTGCGTACAACGTCGAAATTGGTTGGGTGCGAACTGCAGGTGCCTGGTCTTACCGGGCTGCGGTTTTCTCCCGACGCGACCTCGATCTGGTCGACTGGACGTTTTTGTATGCTACTGACGCAGCACGAAAGGCAAACGCAGTCGATATTGATACGTTCGGCTTTGAAGGCGTGGCCACTTATACTGCCAAACGCCTGAAGATCGTGCTAGGCTATACTTGGTTGGACAAAAATGCAGATTATCACGGTGCTGCTGTTGACGCTAGTTTCTATGCTCTCAATTTTGCGAAGCATCGCCTGACTGCGGCCATCGTAGCGCAACTTGGCGGTGGCTTCGAGTTGCGCATGGATAACGTCGCGCGTGTGCAAGAAGATAATCGTTTGCGCGCCATCGGTGGCGACGAAGCGCTCATCTCATCGCTTGGCCTATATTATTTACCGAAGGCTGTGCCCAGCCTGGAGATTTCGCTAGGTGCCAGCAATCCCTGGGGCAGCAACTTCCAAGAAGTGCCTAAAGTCCCGGCGCCGGGTCGGCAATTGTCCGCTGGCATGACGTATCGCTGGTGAGAGATATCTTACCTGTGGCGAGTCCACCCGAAAAAAACCAATGGCACGCATTTAATCGAGTGGCGTAAAATACGCGCCGGCAAACTTGCGCTCCGGAGGAGCCAGAGCGCGGCCGCGTGATTCGCCGATTTCATGCGCAGCACTGAGCGTGTGCACCAGGTGGCAAATGAGCGGAGAAACTTCGGGCCTTCGTAGATTTTGCGGAGATACCACTCGACGCTTCTTATCTGGCCGCGAGGGCCTTCAGCCCATACGACATTACTGAACGAGTCCCAGCAAACGACGATATTGTTGTTTAGGCATACGTCAATGGTTCGGCCTCGGGAATCAGGAATGGTTTGTATGCTCTGCACGCGATATCCGCCAGCAATGATGTCAGCGATTAAGACCTCTAGACTAGAGCTAAAGCGAACAGCCATGGGTAAGTTGATGATTTGATACCAAGATAAACGCGGTTGTGGCTGAAGGTATCAGGAAGCGACCGCGTAGATTGGTAGGTAATATCGTCTGAGAGCGCATTCGCCGACATGGGGTCTAAACCTACTTTCCTCGACATAACGAGATCGTGTCACCGACGCCCTCCGGCATGGGATCTACGTGATGTACTGTTGCGCAGGCGCGCGGGAGTTCGTTTTTGCGATTTGACAAAATACGCGGTCTGGCGGGCATTGGCGCCCGCATGTCGTTGAATCCTTTTCTCGATCCTTCCTTCGAAATCCGTTGGTCGCAGCTCAAGCCTGAGCTGATCGTGCCTGCCATCGACGAGGCGCTGGCGGGTGCGCAGGCCGCGATTGATGCCGTGGCGACGCAAGATCTGGCCGCGGTCAGCTACGAGAATACTTTCCTCGCGCTCGAACGTGCAACTGAGCAGCTGAACCTCGCGTGGGGCAAGGTGACGCATCTGCAATCCGTCGCGGACTCGCCCACATTGCGCGAAGCACACAATGCACTTTTGCCGAAAGTCTCGGCTTTCTATTCTGCGATCCCGCTCAATGGCGGGCTTTGGACGCGATTGAAGAGTTTCGCCGCCAAGCCAGACGCCCAAAAACTTACTGGTGTTCACCGTCGCTTTTTCGAGGAAACGATGACCGATTTCCGCCAATCGGGCGCTGATCTGCCAGAGGAAAAGCAAGCGCGTCTACAATCGTTGCAAAGCGAACTTGCTCAGGTTACCGAAAAATATTCCGAGCACGTGCTTGATGCGACGAATGCCTGGCAGCTGGTTGTGGACGACGAAACACGTCTCGCTGGTTTGCCTGCTCATGCGAAGGCGGCGGCTCGACGTAGTGCAGAGTCGAAGGGGATTGGTTCGGCTGAAAAACCTACTTGGCGTTTCACACTACACATGCCGTCGCAGGAGCCGTTCATGACTTATCTTGAGGATGAGGCACTGCGTCGCGAAATGTGGGCTGCAGCGATTACTGTCGGGGCGAAAGAACCACACGACAACACACCGCTGGTGCCGCGTATTCTCGCGTTGCGCGCGGAGAAAGCTGCGCTGCTTGGCCGTCCACATTTTGCCGATCTCACATTGGAGCGGCGTATGGCCAAGTCTGGCGCACGTGCTCAAGAGTTTCTCGAAGATTTAAAGAAGCGCGCGACGTCAGCTTTTGCTAAGGAATGCCGTGAATTGGAGGAGTTCAAAGCTCAGCAGACAGGCCAGCCGGTGACGGCGCTCGCGCCATGGGAACTTGGTTATTTTTCAGAGAAACTCCGGCAGGCGCGTTATGATTTCGATGAGGAACAGCTGCGGCCATACTTCCCAATGACGCGTGTTATTAGCGGTTTATTCGAGTTAGCGAAACGCGTTTTCGGGCTTGAGATTGTGGCGCGGTCGCCAGGTGCGGTTGAAGTCTGGTATCCTGAGGTGAAGTTCTACGATCTCTACGATCAGAACCGTAAACATCTCGGTTCATTCTATTCCGACTGGCATCCGCGCGAGTCGAAACGCGGTGGCGCGTGGATGAACTATCTTATCACGGGCGGACCGCAACGTGATGGTTCGCGCAAGCCGCACCTTGGACTCATCTGCGGCAACATGACGCCGCCCGCCGGAGACAAACCCGCGCTACTCACGCACCGTGAGGTCGAGACGATTTTCCACGAATTCGGTCATTTGCTGCATCACCTACTCGGTGAAGTGGAAATCAAGTCGCTCAACGGCGTGAATGTTGCGTGGGATTTCGTCGAACTGCCTTCGCAAATTATGGAAAATTGGTGCTGGGAACGCGAGAGCCTCGACCTCTTCGCACGTCACCACGAAAATGATACACTGATTCCGGACGCGATTTTCAAAAAGATGATCGCGGCGAAAAATTTCCGCTCGGCCTGCGCCACGATGCGGCAGCTCGCGTTTGCGAAAATGGACTTAGTCCTTCACACGCGCACGGCGGAGTTTGCGGGCGTGGTCGATATCGAGCCAAAGGTGCGAGCGATCATTGCCGATTGTCTTGTGCCGACCCAACCGCCGTCGCCAACGATCGTGAAGCGCTTCAATCACGTCTTTGCCGATCCGGTCGGTTATGCGGCTGGCTATTATTCGTACAAATGGGCGGAAGTGCTCGATGCTGACGCGTTCACGCGTTTCAAACGCGAAGGCATTTTCAACGCGAAGACGGGCGCCGACTTCGTTACCAAGATTCTGAGCCGGGGAAACTCAGCCGATCCAGCTGAGCTTTATCGTGATTTTATGGGGCGAGATCCGGATCTTTCCGCACTGCTGCATAGGAGCGGCTTGGCACCGACAGATTGAGAGAATTCGGTGCTACCGCAGCGAAGATCCAAGGTCCATCTAGCTGTTCATGCGCCGCTTTCTTAAAATCCTCGCTTGGTTGGTCGTCGGGCTTTTGCTCGCGGCGGTGACTTTGCCTTGGTGGATGGGGGGATTGGTGAGCGTGCTTAAACGACAGTTCGGCGTTGAATACGCTCAGTACGAACGAGTCGGTTATACGCGATTCGCGCTAAATGAGGTTCTCTTTCAGCGAGAGAGTGTGAAGGTCTCTGTAAAACGCGCGGAAATTGACACGCCCTTACTCTGGGGTTGGCGCCATTTGCGGGGGAAAGCGTCGTCAGTTTTTGTGAAGGGCTGGCGAGTGGAGATCAAGAGTGCCGAAAAGAGTGCGCCTGATCCTGGCGCAGGGTGGATGTCGTTACGAAAAGAGCTGCTGAGCATCGCCGACACACTTGAGCGGTGGTTGCCAGAGGCTCGCGTGGAAGACGGCGAAGTAGCTTTTTCAGGCGGTCCAATCGGTCTCAGCACTGCGACTTGGCGCGATCGGGCTTTGCAGTTCGATGGACTTTCATGGCGTGGCCGCTCCGTGCAAGGATTGGCAGCGTTTATTTCGAAGGACGATTTGATCGGTCTACAGCTCGCGACCCGGGAGAATTCATCTCAATTGGAACTTGAGAGTCGTGGCGGAAAAATTTCGGGAAACGTTCACTGGAGGAAGCAGCCTGTTACGTTGACAGCGACGTTTCCTAACCGAGGCTGGCTACCGGTCGACGCTCAAGCTGTAGCTGAAAACTGGACGCTTAATGGGCGGGAATTGCGGCTTGCCGGAGTGTATGAGCTTGTGCGCGGTAGCGGACGCGTTGATTGGCGGAAGGACAGCTTTGTTATCGACCTATCGGTTAAGGGCGAGCCAGTGCCGAACCAAGATATACCTCCTCTTGAGGTTTCAGCTCACGGCCGAGGCGATCTTGAAACATTTACGATCGAGACCTTGCATGCGGCGATTCCGGGTCTCGACGCTCACTTGACTGAACCGGTTCGGTGGAACCGCGAAGGGCAGTTGCTCTCTGGCCCTTCACGTTTGACGCTGGAAGCCGATCTCGCGCGGCAGCCATGGTTTTCTGCAGAAGGCCATGTGACCGGTGAAGCGCGAATCGATACCGGTCGTGATTCCAAACCGCGCGTTGATGTTCAGCTCGCCGCTCAAGCGCTCAAGGTTAGCCGGTGGTCTTTGCCGCAACTGCAGGTGGTCGGCGTGTTGGACTGGCCCTCACTGCAAATCAACAATGCGAATTTTAAGCTGGGGGCTAACGAATCCATTCAGCTGAGCGGAGAGATGAATCTTGAGAGCAAAGAAGTACATGAGGGCAAGATTGAGGCTCGGCTTAATGGCGCGACCGTAGCGGGCTGGTTCCCGGGTGCACCTCGGTTTTCGAGTGGATGGATAACCGCGCAGTTCGAAGGACCTCGAACGGCGTTACGTCACAATGGGAATGCACAAATCGCCAATCTTGAGGTGGCATCGCTGCACCCGCTTACGACGGAACTCCATTGGGAGGCGACGGGTGATGTGGTGGCGAAACTCACGGCCGAGGTGTCGAGCGGTGAGGCACGATTGTCGTTGAATGGCGCGGGAGATCGAAACGGCGTGAGACTTGATGGCCTGCGTATTCAGAAAAAGGAGACAACCTGGTTGCAGTTGGAAAAGCCCGCCAAGATCGATTGGCAGCCGGCGATACACATCGAACCGCTGGTGTTTTCAGGCGAAGCGGGTAGGATTGAAGTAGCCGGAACTGCGGGAGTACAAGGCGACGTGCGGTTTCAGGTGAATGAATTTACGACTGATTGGCTGAAAGACTGGTTTATCTGGCGTGGTCCTGATTGGCGGATCGCGAGCATCGATTTTTCAGGGCGCTGGGAGAAAGGCCCTATGGATTTCACACTCGCTGCTATCTTAGGGACAAGTCTCTCAGAACAACGGCCTATCGAGTTGGTGTTAAGAGCAACCGGCGATCGTGATGGCGTGAAATTAGAAACCTTTAAGGTCCTTGAGGGGCAACAGGACGCGATCACGGGAAACGGAGCTTTACCGGTGACGATCTCACCAGCATCGCACCCGTTTTTGGCGGTAAACTCGGATGCGGCGATGAGTTTCTCTGCAGCGACGCGCCCGGATGCGAGGTTTTGGAGGTATTTCGCGGATGCGACAGGTCTGATGTTCGAGCACCCTCAGCTTAACCTAGAGCTATCGGGAACCTGGCGGGCACCTCGTGGAAAGATCACTTTGCAGATGCCTCGGGTGGCACCACTTCCCGATCGATTCAAACGGAAAATACCAGAGGCTGAAGGTGTAGATGTTCTCGTCGAATTAGACCGGGATCAAATTGTTTTAAACAAACTCTCTGCTTCCGTTGACGGGCAGCAGGTTCAATTGGACGGGCGTCTGCCGATTCCGAAAGGAGGCGTGCAGGCGTTAAAGAACTCGTCTTGGAAACAACTCGTACGTCAAGCGACGGGCCATATGCAGCTCCCTTCAGCCGAACTTTCTGCTATCGCTGCGTACGCGCCAACGCTGATAGCTCCTAAGGGCCGGTTAAGCATCGATGTATCGCTGGATCACGGGCAGGCGCGAGGTTTTCTGCGTATCGAAAATGCGGCGACGCGCCCTCTTGGACCTTTGGGTGTGCTGCAGGATCTCAAGGCAGATTTTAACTTGGTGGGCCACGGCGTGGAGGTTCGTACGCTTGAGGCAAAGATGGGCAGTCAGACGGTGACAGTGAAAGGCACTGCTGCGTTGAAGAGTGACGGAACGCCCCGTTTTGATTTTTCATTGCAGGGCGAAAACCTGCCATTTGTGCGCCAGGTGGGATTGTTGATGCGTGGCGATCTGGATTTGAAACTCGTTTCGGTCGAAGGTGGGGTTGGAAGAATCACCGGCAAAGTAAAGCTCCGTGAGAGTCTATTCTCGACTGACGTGCGAGATCTCATTCCTAAAGGCGGAGGAAGCGCCGGCCCAGCGGCGCGGCCACCGTTCTTTTCGGTGGATCCGCCACCGTTTAATACCTGGCAATTGGATGTTGACCTGAGTGGTGAACGTTTCCTGCGACTGCATACACCTGTTTTCAATGGGCTCGCGTCAATGAATTTTCATCTAGCGAACACTCTTGGTGAACCACGCGCCACCGGGCAAGCCATCCTTGATGAAGGAGAAGTGTTGCTGCCTTTCGCGACATTTTCGCTGCAGCAGAGTTCGATCCGTTTGACCGAAGCAAATCCGTATGAGCCGGCTCTGTTTGTGACCGGTACGTCCAGAAGATATGGATACGACCTGCGCATGGAAGTGACCGGCACTGCGTCGGCACCGGTGTTGAAGTTTTCATCAAGTCCACCGCTTGATTCCGAGAAGGTGTTGCTGATGGTTATGGCAGGTGAAACACCGAACGACGAAGTAAGCTACTCTGGAAACCAGCGGGCGGCGCGTTTCGGTGCATATATTGGGAAGAGTCTTTTCAGCAGTGTGAGTGGCGACTCAGGCGCTGCGGATCGGCTCACTATCAGTACAGGCGAAAAAGTTTCGCGGCAGGGTCGGGAGACCTATGACGTAGAGTATCGACTCGGGCAGCGTTGGTCCTTGGTGGGAGAGTACGACGAGTTCGATGACTACAACGCCGGGATAAAATGGCAGGCGTTGCGCGACAAACGCCCGGAGAAAAAACGTGATGCGAAGTAAAATCCAGAGTCACGCGTGGCTGGTTATGTTGATAATTCTAGCGGCATTCGCGTGGGTACCGACTGCGGATGCCGAACAGCTCAAGCCTGCCGCAATCCGTGTTTCCGGACTTGGTCTCTGGCGCGATCGGGAAATGCGAATCGCGTTAGAAAGGCTGCTCGGTAATAACCGTGGCTTGACCCTCGGGGCCAACTCAATCGAAGACACCGTCTTTTTGCTCTACTCCGTTCTCAATGACGAAGGATATCAAAAGCCGGTGATCACGATTCGCGCGGAAGTGGGGGACGGCAAAACTGAAACCTACAAACTCGATGATAATCTCGATGTGAATCTTCCCCGCGATTTGGCAGCGCGCGCGGTGCATTTTGACGTAAAGAAAGGGCCGCGATCCTACGTGGACGATGTAGAAATTGAAGGCTTACAGGCGTTGGATCAGAGGACCGGCAAATCCTTTTTCGAGCCTCTGCAAACACTGATCACCACGAAAGCAGATCGGCCTTATTCGCCTTCTCGGGCAAGACGCTCCGCCGAAAAATTACGTGAAGAACTCCGGTTACGTGGTTATGCCCAAGCCAAGGTCGAGGCGCAGCGAATCGATGCTGACAAAACGACGGATGGAGCGGTGAAACTACATGTACGCGTGATTGAGGGACCATTGTGGGTGATCTCGAATTTGCGTTTTGAAAAAGCTGATCCCCAGGACGTCGGACTGAAATTGGCGAGCCATGTAAACCATCCCTGGACACCGACGGAGCAGCAGAATATGGCCGAGGAGATTCGGCAGGCGTATTATCGAAAAGGATACGCAGATATATCCGTTAACCTCCGGCCAGAGGCCGCGCCGGAATCCGGAAATCGGAGGCAGGTCATTGCTGTCATTCAAGTTGAGCCAGGTCCGCTCGTGAAAGTAGGCAATGTCCGTTTCGAAGGAAACGAGCACACAAAAATGTCTATCTTGCAACGCCGTGTACCGGCGAAAACCGGCGATCCGCTCGACCCGGTTCAGTTTGAGCGGTCACGTTACCGGCTCTCGAGGTTAGGCGTTTTCGACGCGGTGGACCTGCACTATGATCCGGCGGACGGACAAGTGCGCGACCCTGTATATGTTTTGCGTGAAGGCGCACGTTACGAGGCGAATCTGCTGGCTGGCTATGGCAGTTATGAGCAGTTGCGCGGCGGCGTGGAGATTAGGCAGATGGATTTGTTCGGGCGCGCTCACCAGAGCCGGCTTGAGCTTGTGCAGTCGATGAAAAGTACACGTGGCGAGTACACGTATTCGGTGCCAGAGTTATTTGGCGAGACGATCGACGGAACGGCACGCGTTTTCGGCCTGCAACGGCAAGAACTTGCGTTCCAGCGACAGGAGTTCGGTGTTAATGCGGCGCTGAAGCGGCAGATTCCGTGGCTTCGGGCGGAAGGAACACTCGGCTATACTCTTCAAACTCTTAAAAATCGCGACAACGAGCTCACCACCCGCACGGCCGATGACAAGAACGTGAACGTAGGCAGTATCGATTTTGGCATTACACGCGATCGGCGCGATAGTCCTTTGCGGCCGCGTCGCGGATATCGTTGGTTCGGGCAGGTGGAAGCCGCTAACCAGGCGTTTGGTGGCGAAGTGAACTATGAACGTTTTGAATTAGGCGGCGCTTATCACTTTGCAGTCGGTACGTGGCAGTTTATGCACGTGGGTCTTACGCACGGCGTCATCACGACATTTGGGACCACCGACGCCACGATTCCGGTCAACAAACGTTTCTTTCCCGGAGGCGACAGCAGCATTCGTGGTTATCAGGACGGCGAAGCGGCGCCGCGAGGACCGGATGGACGATTTGTGGGTGCGAAGACTTATACATTATTGAACGTCGAGTACGAACAAGTGCTCACCGAGTCTTGGTCGGCGGTTGTCTTTGCCGACGCGTTGGGTGCCGCAGCGAGGTTGGCAGATTATCCATTCGATCAACGATTGTACTCGGTCGGACTTGGCCTGCGTTATCAAACCCTCGTCGGTCCGATCAGGTTGGAATACGGCCGTAATATAAACCCTCGTGTTGGCGATCCCCGCGGAACGTTTCACTTTTCGGTTGGTTTTCCGTTTTAAGATTTGCGCATTTGACGGAAGGGAACTGTCCCGGGGTTTATCAATGAGCGCACGCGAGCGTGTCGCTTTGTCGCGTATTTGGGAAACGGTGACGCGATTCCAATTTTCTACGTTGTTTCCACGACGGATTATAAACCTCGCAACCTGCGATTTTTCATTATGTTGAGGTAAGTGATCGAATTTGTATGTTCAGTTGCCGAAACGGGCTGCGACTTGCTAATGTTGTGAGTGTCCAAATCTAAATTTCCTTTTTCACTATGATATACTGGATCGTCCTCATTGGTATTCCTCTTCTGCTCGGACTTTACGCCCAGATGAAGGTGTCGAGTGCTTACCACAAAAATTCGCAGATCGCCTCGCGCGGTCGCATCACGGGCGCGGAAGCTGCCCAAGCGGTCATGAACAGCGCGGGCATTGGCGACGTGGAAATCGTGGAGGTGCAAGGTTTCCTCAGCGACCACTACGACCCTATTAACAAGAAGCTCGCATTATCGCCTAATAATTACCGCGGCAATAGCTTGGCGGCGCTGGGCGTGTCAGCACATGAGGCTGGCCACGCCATTCAGCAAAAGCAGGGCTACGCGATGATGAAAGTGCGGCAGTTGGTCGCGCCGGCGGTGCAGTTTGCCGCGCCGGTCAGTTATTTCATTTTTGGTTGGGGCTTTTTCCTGGGTGGCGCGTTCATCAAGTCTTTGCTGCCGATCGCGGTCGCCGCTTTGGTCGTGATGGTGCTCTTTCAACTCGTCACGCTGCCGGTCGAATTCGACGCGAGCCGTCGTGCGAAACTGCAATTGGTGAACCTCGGCATTCTTGACCGTGACGAAATGGTCGGTGTTAACGAAACGCTCAACGCGGCGGCGCTCACCTATGTCGCTGCCTTTGTAGATTCGCTCGGTAAACTCCTCTACTTGCTTCTTATGTTCTCAGGTGGTGGTCGTCGAAACGACTAAGTCTCGGGAAACGTATTTCTAGCTAAACCGCGTCTCTTTCCGAGAAGCGGTTTTTGTTTTCAAACAACATTCAGCACATTGTACGTGCGTTTGCCCTTGCGGAGTAGGAGGTACTTGCCGAACAAAAGGTCAGAGCTAGTGACTGCGCGGGCGATCTCGGCCGCGCGGACGTTGTTCAAATAAATGCCGCCACCTTCGATATCTTTGCGCGCTTGGCCTTTTGATGGAGCCAGACCGGAGTGGACAAGAAGTTCGATGAGCGTTGAACCGGCGCCTTCGAGCTTAGAGCGCTCGAGGTCTTTGGTTGGTACTTCGCCTACGACGTCTTTGAACACAGCTTCAGCTACGCCTTCAAGGCCGCCGCCGAACATGATCTCGCTGGCCCGGATAGCGTCATCGCAAGCGGACTGGCCGTGCACGAGTGTGGTGACCGCACGGGCGAGAGCTTTTTGCGCGGCGCGGGCGCCTGGGTTCGCGTTCATTTCGGCTTCGAGAGCCGTGATTTCTTCGTGCGAGAGAAACGTGAGCACCTTGAGGAGTTTCACGACGTCGGTATCTTCGGCCTGCATGAAGAACTGATAAAAGCGGTAAGAGCTGGTTCGTTTTTGGTCGAGCCAGACTGCGCCGCTGGCAGATTTACCGTATTTGGTGCCGTCGGATTTGGTGAGCAGCGGGAAAGTCAGGCCCCAGACAGTGGCTTCGAGTTTTTTGCGGCAGAGTTCAGTGCCGGCGGTGATGTTGCCCCATTGATCGGTGGCGCCGACCTGGAGTTCGCAGCCCAGAGTTTTGCATAGATGGTAGAAGTCGTAGCCTTGGAGCAGCATGTAGCTGAACTCGGTATAACTGATGCCGGCGTCACGGTCTTCCATGCGGGCGCGGACAGATTCTTTGGCGACCATCCAGTTGACGGTGAAATATTTTCCTACCTCGCGCAGGAAATCGAGGAAGGTGATCGGTGCGAACCAGTCAGCGTTGTTGACCAATCGTGCAGGGTTGGCCTTGACGTCGAAGTCGAGAAATTTCGCGAGTTGTCCTTTGATCGAAGCGATGTTGTGCGAAACTTGGTCTGGCGTCTGAAGATTGCGTTCGGAGGATTTACCCGATGGATCACCGACCATGCCTGTAGCGCCACCGGCAAGAGCGATAGGGTGGTGCCCGGCGAGTTGGAAGCGCCGTAGTGCGAAAAGCGGCACGAGGTTGCCTACGTGCAGCGAGTCGGCGGTTGGGTCGAAGCCGCAATACAGCGTGACAGGTCCGCTAGCGATGCGCTGAGAGAGCGCGTCGTGATCGGTGCAGTCGGCCAGCAGGCCACGCCATTTGAGGTCTTCGAGGATGTTCATGGGAGGCCCGAGGAAAACGTGTCCGATGGGGTAGGGTCAAGGGGAAGGTTCGCGGGTGTTCTTTTGGCAGACGGCGGAATCCATCGCAGAAACGCTAATGGCAAGCCCCTTGCCTCTAGAACGCCCGCTTCTTTCGGGAAAAACGGTTTGTCTTAACTCAGCCTGGGCCGCTAGCTTTTAGTTTCTTTTCCCGGTGCATGTCGCGCCGGTTAACATTCAACCATCAACGTTGATCACCATGCCTATCGCAGTTGGTTCCAAAGCCCCTGATTTCACCCTCAAATCGAAGGCCGCAGACGGTCTTAAAGACGTCAAGCTGAGCGACAATTTCGGCAAGAAGCAGACCGTACTGCTTTTCTTCCCACTCGCGTTCACTGGCGTATGCACGCAGGAGATGTGCGACATGAGCGGTGGTCTTGCGGACTACGAAAAGTTGGGAGCCAACGTGATCGCGATCAGCGTGGACAGCCCGTTCGCGCAGGAAGCTTGGGCTCAGAAAAATGGAATTAAGCTCACCATCGTGTCTGACCTGAACAAAGAGACCACGAAAGCTTACGGCGTGCTTTTCCCGATGCTCGCCGGTGTGGGTGATACGTCAGCGCGTGCGGCATTCGTGATTGATAAAGACGGCATCGTTAAGTACGCCGAACAGACTGCCACGCCTAAAGATCTCCCGAACTTCAATGCTGTCAAAGCGGCGTTAGCGTAATCGAACTCGTGTGCGCCGGCTGCCCTCGCCGGAAGCTCATGTTTTTTGCGGGGCGAGGGCCCCCGCTGACACTTCTTCACGATGAGCCTCCCCAATCCCTTCAACACTCTCCAGGCCTTCACTGCTGCTGGAGCCACGCAAAAATTCTACTCGCTGCCGGCGCTCGAAAAAGCCGGTGTGGGTAAAATCTCGCGCCTGCCCGTCTCGATCCGTCTCGTGCTTGAGTCGTTGCTGCGCAATTGCGACGGCAAGCGTGTATCGGAACAGGCTATACGCGAGCTGGCCACATGGGTAGCGAAAGCGCCGCGCACCGAGGAAATCCCGTTCGTCGTCGCGCGTATCGTGTTGCAGGACTTTACGGGGGTACCGCTTTTGGTCGATCTCGCCGCTATGCGCTCGGCGGTGACCAAGCTTGGGAAGAATCCAAAGATCATCGAACCGCTCGTCCCGGTTGACCTCGTGGTTGATCATTCGGTCCAAGTCGATTTTGCAGGAAGTGCCGAGGCGCTGCAGAAGAATCTCGAACTTGAATTTTCGCGCAACCGCGAACGGTACCAATTCCTCAAGTGGGGTATGCAGGCCTTCGATACGTTTAAGGTCGTGCCGCCCGGCATCGGCATCGTGCATCAGGTGAATCTAGAGTACCTCGCAAAGGGCGTGCTGAGTGACAGCAACAGTATTTATTATCCTGATACTCTTGTAGGCACGGACTCGCACACGACGATGATCAACGGGATTGGCATCGTCGGCTGGGGTGTCGGCGGTATTGAGGCTGAGGCAGGCATGCTCGGTCAGCCGGTGTATTTCCTAACGCCTGACGTGGTTGGGGTTCACTTGACTGGTTCGTTGCGCGAAGGAGTCACCGCGACTGACCTTGCGCTCACCGTTACACAGCTCATGCGTAAGACGAAAGTGGTTGGAAAGTTCGTCGAGTTCTTTGGTCCGGGCGCCGCTGCGCTTCCAGTTGTCGACCGTGCAACGATCGCCAACATGGCGCCCGAGTATGGCGCGACGATGGGCTTTTTCCCGATCGATGCCGAGTGCTCCAACTATCTCCGTGCTACAGGCCGCGACGAGAAACTCGTTGAGACCTACGAAGCGTATTACAAAGCGCAAGGACTCTGGGGTATCCCGCAGCAGGGCCAGATCGACTACTCACAAATCGTAGAGCTTGATATTAGTTCGGTTGTTCCGAGTGTGGCTGGTCCGAAGCGCCCGCAAGACCGGATCGTTCTCAGTAATCTGAAAAACGAGTTTACATCTTCTTTTTCGAAGCCGGTTACGGAGAACGGATTCGGCAAAAAGAGCGAGGATTTCGGTCGTCGCGTTCAGATCAATAACGAAGCGGCGGCCACGACCTCTGGCGGTGGCAGCCAGGAACCTGTCTCTCTCGCCAAATCTAAGGAGCAGAATACCAATCCGCAGACAGAGCTTGAAATGGCGAACAATCGGCCGACGCCGGACACGGTTGTTCAGACAAAGCTGGCTGCTCCCGCGAGCATTGGCCATGGCTCTGTGCTCATTGCCGCGATCACGAGCTGTACGAATACGTCCAACCCGTCCGTGATGCTTGCCGCCGGCCTCCTGGCGAAGAAAGCCGTCGAGAAAGGGCTTAAACTTAATCCGGTCGTAAAATCATCGCTGGCGCCAGGCTCGCGCGTGGTGACCGACTATCTGAACAAGACCGGCCTCACGCCCTACCTCGACCAACTCGGGTTCCAAACGGTTGGTTATGGCTGCACGACCTGCATCGGCAACTCCGGCCCGCTTGAAGCAAGGACTGAAGAAGCCGTTGTGAAAAACGATCTGGTGGCCGCGTCTGTTCTTTCCGGCAATCGAAACTTTGAGGCCCGCGTCCATCAGAATATTAAAGCCAATTTTCTCATGTCGCCGCCGCTCGTCGTCGCATTTGCGCTCGCCGGCCGCGTGGACATCGATCTTTCGACCGAACCGATCGGAACCGGTAAGGCTGGGCCGGTCTTTTTGAAAGACATCTGGCCGTCGATCCAAGAAGTGCGCGACCAGATGCAGGCAGCGCTTAAGCCGGAGGTTTTCCGCAAGCTCTATGCCGATTTTGCCGCGCAAAACCCGAAGTGGAACGAAATCCCGTCGAGCGTCGGCAACGTCTATGCCTTTGACGCCAAGTCGACCTACATTCAGGAGCCGCCGTTCTTCACGAACTTCAGTTTGCAGCCTGGTTCGATCGCCGAAATCAAAGGAGCCCGGGCGCTCGGTATTTTTGGCGACTCAGTCACGACCGACCACATTTCGCCGGCCGGCGCGATTAAGAAGACCTCTCCGGCGGGCAAATATCTGGTCGAAAACGGAGTCACCTTTGAGGACTTCAACTCCTATGGTTCACGACGTGGCAATGACCGCATCATGACCCGCGGCACCTTCGCCAATGTACGTATTAAAAATCTCATGCTCGGCGGCGAAGAAGGTGGCAATACGATCGGGCCTGACGGCGCGAAGACCTCGATTTACGATGCGTCCATCGCTTATCAGAAAATCGGCACACCGCTCATCGTGATCGCTGGCCAAGAATATGGCACCGGCTCGTCGCGCGATTGGGCCGCAAAAGGCACGAATCTTCTGGGCGTGAAAGTCGTCGTGGCGCAAAGCTTCGAGCGTATCCACCGTTCGAATCTCGTCGGCATGGGCGTGTTGCCACTTCAGTTTAAGGACGGCACAAACGCGCAGACGTTAAAACTCGACGGCACAGAAATTTTTGACGTCGTTGGTCTCGATTCAGCGATCAAGCCGCAGCAGGATTTGACGCTGCAAATCACTCGTAAAAATGGTGAAACGTTTCCGGTTGTTGTGCGCTGCCGAATCGATACGCCGATCGAGATCGACTACTATCAGCACGGAGGAATTTTGCCCTACGTTTTGCGTCAGATCGTGTCGAAGAACTAAGACAAACGTAGTCGAAGAGGAAAAACCTGCACAAAAAGGATGTCTCGCCACATCCATTTGGGTAGTCTTTCATCTTGTCCTTCTTTGTCTGACATGCCCGATATCGCCAAACCTGCTTTCCTAGTCGACGCATATACTGATCCTATACTCGTACGGATCGAGGGCCGTGCATCTTTTCAAAACAGCGGGTGCTTAAACGATTTCTTCACTGAGATGATGCGCCAGGGGAAGAACCGGTTCGTGCTCGATTTCCAAAATTGTACGAGCATGGACAGCACTTTCCTCGGCGTTATGGCAGGTGCCGCACTAGAGTTGCGTAAGAAAAACCCGCCGGGCAGCCTGGTGGTTGTTCGCGCGAGCCTGCGCAATTTGGAACTGATTCGCAATCTCGGTTTGCATCGTTTCGTTTCAGTTGATGCAGGTGACTTCCCGATGAATTTTGGTTCGGGAGCGACGACGCTTCAATGCGGTGATCGCAACGAGCTTGAGCAAGCCCGTCTTGTCCTGCAGGCCCACGAAAATCTCGTCGCGACCGACGAGAGTAATCGCAGCAAGTTTCAGGACGTACTGACGTTTCTTAAAAATCGCGTCGAGCAAAAGTGACGCGCAGGTCGGTCTCAAACGGTCGCCTCTTTTTCAAGGTTTGGCCGAGGTGCTTACGTCTTGGAAGAGCAGTGGTAAAACGTGAGCGAGATATCGGCGCCAAACCAGAAAGTTGTGTCGGCCCGGTGTCTCTTCCCAGGCGTGAAGCACATCCCGTGATTTCAGCCAGGCGGTGAATTTACGGTTGGCGGTGATTAAGCCGTCTTCAGCGCCACAACCGATCCAGAGTAGGCGGAGTTCTTGATTCAGCTTGTCACTTACGCCGGGCAGGCGCTGGTCGTAGTCTTCTGGCATACCACCCGCGCTGAAGGCAGCGATCCAAGCAAAGTAGTTGGGCGAACTGAGTCCGACGAGAAGCGATTGTGTGCCGCCTATTGAGGCGCCGGCAATCGCGCGTGCGTCTCGATCAGTATTCACGTGATAGCATTTTTCGACGAGGGGAATGATCTCGGTGAGCAGCGACTCACCAAATTTCGTATTGCTGCTGTTCCACGCCTGTTGCCAGCCGGGGGCCCGAAGCGATGCCCAGCCGCCGGTGATCACATCTCGATTTCCATAACCACGAGGCATCACTATTATCATGGGCTTTGCGATTCCCTGTGCGATCAGGTTATCGAGAATGATATTGGCGCGACCGACCGTGACCCAGGTATCTTCGGCATCGCTAAAACCGTGCAGCAGGTAAAGCACGGGGTATTTCTGCGCGGAGGTTTCATCGTAACCTGGCGGAGTGTAAACCCAGAGATCGCGTTCTTCGCGGATCACGGCGGAACGGTAGTGGTGGCGGTGAAGAACACCGTGCGGGGTGTCGGTAATCTCCCACGAAAGGTTTTTGGGCCCAGGAACGTGAAGCTGGTTCTCGGTGGTGAAGAGATTGTATTTAATTACTGGATTCGCGGGATCAAGCACGTGCTGTCCATCGACCACGAACGAATAAACATAGATGTCGGGAGAGATTTGAGGAGTTGTGAATGTCCATACGCCCTGTTTGTCTCTCTGCATGGGTTGTGGACGCGGAAACGCCTCACAGTACACTACGACCGCTTTGGCGGTCGGCGCATCGAACCTGAAAGTAACCGTATTGTCGAAATGGACGTCTGGAGAAACGATTGTCTGGGCCGAGGCGGATGAGAGGAATAGAAAACTTGAAATAACAAAGAACGCGCGAAAATGGGTAAGCTTCATAAGTAGGGAAGGAACGTGCACGATCCTAGGGAAAGGGTTTTAATCAACGGTAGATTAGACAGCTTGAGTTACAGCTTGTCGCTATCAATCACCGCCGTCGACGCGAGTGAGCAAAGGTCACGGGTCGACGAGTACCGGAAGTCCGACGTAGGCGATTTCGAGGAGCGTGTAGGCATCCCAGTTGGCGAGTCGAAAACAGCCGTGCGACTCGGTGCGACCAACTTGCTCGGGCGTAGGCGTGCCGTGAATACCATAGCCAGGTCGATCCAAGCCGATCCAAGCGACACCGACAGGGTTGTTGGGACCGGGCGGAAGGACGAGTTTGTGGCCGATTTCGCGCGCCTCAGCGGACTCGGGGAAAACATCGGGATCGAACGTGTAATCAGGATTGGGAATAACGACGGTCACGTGCAGCTCGCCTTCGGGGCGTTTCTCGGCGAGTCGAGCTATGCTGACCGGGAAATGGGCTATGAGGTTGCCAGCCTCGTCGCGGGCTTCGAGCGTTTTTTCGCTCAGGGAAATATGGATTTGGCTCGGCTGAGCAAGTGATGCAGTGCGTTCAATTGCGGGAACAGTAATCTTTGTCGCCGTGGTGATCTTCGTCCAATCGACCTCTGGATTTAGGCGCTTTAGAAGGTTCGGATGAGCGTGCGTGCGCTCGGCCGCGAGTTCGAGTGCGGTTTCGTACGCGAGAGCGGTTTGCTGGGATTTGCCTAGCCAGGTTTTGCTGAGTGGCTGCAGGCTGGCGAGATCGTCGGCGCTTAGGTTGATCTGCTTGACCGGATGGCTGGTGAGTACGAGGCGAGCGCGGGTGGGGTTGTCGAGACGACCAGTCGTTTCAAGGCCCGCTCTTTCCTGAAACGCACGAATACCAGCGGCGGTTTGGTGGCCGCCAACTCCGTCGATCGAGCCGCAGGATATTGCCTGACGGGCGAGGGCGACTTGTGCATCCAGCCAGTCTTCCACTGGTCGCGGATAAGTGTAGATTCGAGGCAGGGTGACGGAATCGGCGGGTGGCTGAGACTTTTTGTTTTCGGCGCCGAAACACACCAATCCACAGCAGATGAGGAGGAAAACGGCTGCGCGACGCATCGATGGAAGAGGAGCGAGAAAACCGGCGTGCTTGAGCGATTAAGAACGTCCGCGTTGGACGCGGGGTGTTTTAGTCGAAAGCGGCGTCGATTAGGTCGCAGAAATGGTGAATCAAAAAGAGGTGCGCTTCCTGCGCGGTGCGGCCAGAATCGCCGGGGACGATCAGGTCAATCGAGGCGAGGCCCTTGGCTTTGCCGCCGTCGCGGCCGAGGAACGCGATGCTCTTAAGCCCGTGAGCCGAAGCGGTACGCAAGGCGCTGAGGATATTCGCTGAGTTGCCACTGGAAGTGATCCCGATCACGAGGTCGCCGGGCTGGGCGAGGCCTTCGATTTGACGGGAAAAGGCGGAGTCAAAACCGTAATCGTTTCCGATGCAGGTCACGAGCGAACCATCGGCGTTTAACGCAACCGCCGGCAGTGAGCGCCGGTTTTTGAAATAACGGCCAACGAGTTCGGTCGCGAAGTGTTGGGCTTCGGCGGCGCTGCCGCCGTTGCCGCAGATGAGCAATTTCTTTCCTGCGTGCAGGGTTTCAAGGATGAGAGCGGCTGCCCGGTCGATTTCGGCGCGGATTCCCTTCAAGGAATCGAGCGTACGGATCGTAGCGGCGAGAGAGGCGTCGAGACTCATTGGCACTGTTTTTGAACAGAAGCGGCCAAAGGTCACGACGGAAAATCGCGGCTTGGCGTCTTTTGCATTTCAAACCTCAATAGACACCGCATGCCGTACTTTGACCATAACGCCACGACACCGCTTGTGCCGGTTGCGCGTGAGGCGTGGTTGAGCGCGTCGGCTGAAGCGTGGCAAAACCCGGCGAGTCCTTATCGCGATGCGGCTCGCGTAAAAATCCGCCTCGATGGCGTTCGTGCGCGTTTGGCGAAGTTTATAGGTTGTGCGCCGGAGCAGCTCGTTTTTACTTCGGGTGCAACCGAGGGGGCCAACGCGATCATCGCGCATTGGGTACGCACACTGCCGACTGACGTACGCGTGGCAGCTAATCCGACCGAACACCCCTGCGTGCTCGAACCGCTGAAGTACTTTTTCGGTGACCGCATTGTTTGGCTTGAGGTGACGCGTGACGGGCTGGTGAAGCTTGAAGCGATGAAGGCGTTATTGGACAAAAAACAAATCGCGGGAGTTGTTGTCATGGCGGCGAACAATGAGACTGGTGTGCTGCAGCCTTGGGCGGAGATTGCCGCGCTGTGCCGGATAGCGGGCGTTCAGTATTTCTGTGACGCAGCTCAATGGCTCGGCAAACTGCCGGCTTCGGGCTTGGGCGTTCCGGATTGGCTGATAGGTTCTGCGCATAAGTTCGGTGGACCGAAAAGCGTTGGTTTTCTAAAGTTCCCGACCGGAGCCGAAGGGCTCCGAAGTCAGCTTGGCGGCGAACAGCAGCGTGGTCATCGCGGCGGCACGGAGGATTTGCCGAATGCGGCAGCAATGGTCGCGGCATTGACTGAGGCCGAACAAAAGAAAGTTTTCTTGGAGACCGAACGCCTGAGTTGGCGCCAACGGTTTGAGCAAGCGGTGTGCACGGCCTTGCCAGGTGTAGTTGTGGTTGGTGGTCGTGCAGAGCGGTTGTGGAACACCGTTTCGTTGCTCATGCCGCACACCGAAAATCACCGGTGGGTTACGCGGCTTGATAAGCTAGGGCTACAGGTATCGACCGGTTCGGCTTGCGCGACTGGCAAGGAAGGTCCGTCGCACGTGTTGACGGCGATGGGCTACACATCGACTGAAGCTCGGCGGGTTATCCGCGCCAGCGCAGGTTGGGAAACAGCTGAAACGGAGTGGAATACGCTGGCCGCCGCTTTGTCCGCTCTCGATAATGAATTTCGTGCCGATATTGGTAGTTTGATTAAACTCTGATGCGCCTCAGCCGGATCACACTGGAAAACTTCCGCAACATCCCGCTTGCCGAACTTACGTTCGATGGACGGCAGCATTTTTTTTACGGACCCAACGGACAAGGGAAAACGAACTTTCTCGAAGCTGTGGGCTATTTGACGGCACTGCGTTCATTTCGTACGAGCGATCAACGCTTGCTCATTGCCCACGGGCAAGAGGGCGCGGGCGTTGCGTGTGAGTTAGAACACGAGTTGCTCGATGAAACGGGAGTGATGATCAAGCTTCGGCCTGACGGTAAAGAGGTGACGTGCGATGGCGAGTGGGTCACGAAATTTGGCGACTACATTGGGCGTTTCCCGGCCGTGGTTTTTTCGGCTCAAGACCTGCAACTGGTTCGCGGTGGCCCGGCCTTTCGTCGTCGTTGGCTGGATCTCACGATCGCGGCCATGGATACGGGGTACTTGCACATTTTGCAGCAGTATCATCGTGCAGTGGTCGATCGCAATCGGATGCTCAAGCAGGGTGCCTCGGCTTTGGAGTTTGCAGCGTTTGAACTTCCGCTCGCCACCTCAGCCGCACAAATCGTGCAGAAGCGTGCAGCGAACTTGAAGGTATTGAGTGGATTTGTGGCTGAAGCCTATACCGCGATTGCTGGTGACAAAGAACGCGCCTCCATGCGCTATGCTCCGGATTTCGACCAAGCTGATATCACAGCGTGGACGGTTGTGCTCAACAGAAACCGGGTGCGTGATCAGCAATTTAAGAGTACCGGCGTCGGGCCTCATCGCGACGATTTCGAGCTGAAACTGGGAAGTCACCTGGCGCGAGATTACGGCTCCGAAGGGCAGCAGCGCAGCCTCGCACTGGCGCTACGTCAGGCGCAGGTAAATTATTTCCATGAACGTTCAGGTGTACAACCGCTGGTGTTGGCCGACGACGTGCTAGGCGAACTTGATCCCGAGCGTCGGCGTCGGTTTTGGAACGCTATCGGACCCGACTGTCAGGTGTTCGCGACGGGCACGAGTTTGCCGGACGCGGAGCTGGGGCATTGGCAGATTTTCAAAGTCGAAGGCGGAAAGTTTATTGAGGAATAGCCAGAAACCGCGCGATGAATTTTGAGACCTGGCAATGGGTTGTGGCTGCATTAGCGGCGATGTTGGTTGGCGTGTCGAAAGGCGGTATCGCTGGCCTCGGTTTTTTGCCTGTCGTGATCTTTGCCTATATTTTGCCGAGCACAAAACAGTCGAGTGGTTTCGTGCTGCCCTTGTTGATCTTTGGCGACGTGGTGGCTGTATTGAATTATCGGAGACACACGCAGTGGAGTTACCTCTGGAAACTCTTCCCGTGGACGGCGGCTGGTGTGCTGGTCGGATACTTCGCAATGGGACGAATCAATGATCGGCAGACGGCAAAGCTGATCGGCCTGATCGTTCTCGGACTTGTGATTTTGCATCTGTGGCGGAGGCGTCAGGCTAAACTGGCGGGACCAGATGCCGAGGTAGAGCATGGCATTTGGTTCGCGCCGATGATCGGTGTGTTGGCAGGCTTTACCACTTTGGTGGCCAACGCTGCGGGCCCGCTGATGGCGCTCTATTTACTGGCCATGCAATTGCCGAAAATGGAATACGTCGGGACGGGAGCCGTGTTTTTCATGCTGCTTAATTGGTTCAAGGTCCCGTTTATGGTGAACCTTGGTCTGATCACGACAAACAGCTTTAAGTTCAATCTGTTGCTCGCACCTGCGGTATTGATCGGAACGTTTGCAGGCCGCTGGCTGCTCACACGGATCAATCAAAAATGGTTTGAGAACATCGCGCTCGTCCTGAGCGCCGTTGGCGCCGCGAAGCTGTTTTGGTAAACGAGAAAATGGCGCGGTGGAGGTGACTCGAACACCCGACCGGCGGTTTAGAAATGGTCCGCCATCGCTACCACCGCATCGACTCAGCGAACCCGAGGCGGTCTCACTCGCAAGAGTTATACTTAATTCGTTTGGCGGTGCAAAACCGCCAAATCGCCTCGCCCCGGTTCGGCAGTTTTTGGATTTGTCTGCTGGACCGGGGCTTTTTGCATATTTGAACCGAGGTTAATGACTTGCATTTCACCCCGATTTCATCTTTGGTCGGTTCTCCACCTTTCAACTTTACGGGAGAACGTTTGATGCGGCCGTCGATACGTCATCCCCAACGTTGCGATGAGCGCCCAACCAACACTGGAAGAAATTCACGCAGCAATTCCGGGTCTCGGGAATCTTGAGTACAAAGACCGTGGCACATTCAAGCTAGTATACCGTTTCGCTGGCAGCAACGGCCCTCAAGCGTTAAAGTTGATAGAGGTACCGACCTCGGTTGGTCCGGGGCAGGATCTAGAGTCTTACGTCGCCGAACTTACCGGGAGAGTACGCAGAGAGCTGGATGCACTGAAAAAGTGCGTCGGGGCAGCTCTAGTTCGGCTCGGAGATATTCAGCTAGCTGAATACTCAATCGCAGGTCGTCGGTACATAGCCTATTCAGAGGAATTCCTAGACGGCCAGAGCCTCATACGAGTCATCCAAGATGCAAATTTTGGGGGTGCAACTGCATCGCAGCTCGCGCAACTAATAATAGCAGGGATGGGAACAATTGAGGCACTGTGGCACCACGGATACATCCACCGCGACATAAAACCTGAGAACGTTATCGCCACTAACGATGCATTGCGACCGTACGTTTTCCTGGATCTAGGAGTAGCCTATTCAGTAATCGAACCTTCTCTCACAACCAACAAAGCGGAAAAATGGGGAACCTTTCCGTACATGGCTCCCGAGGTTTTTCACCCTACCTTCAGACAGTTCATCGACTACAAGAGCGATATCTATAGCTTGGGAGTAACAGCGTTCATATTTGCGTCCCGCCGACATCCAATCCTGGAACACGCAAATTACGAACAAGGGGTGGCCCTATCGATGATTCTCATGAAAAAGGCATTACCGCTAGTTAGTCTTCGGAGTAATCTTCCATTGCCGTTGTGCCGAATAATCGACGGTATGCTCTTTAAGAAACAGGCTCTGCGGAGAGGTGATATTGCTAATATGACGGCGGAACTGAAAGGATACCTATGAAAATGTTGGCCCAGCATGGCGCGCTTTGTGGTGATAAAATTACAGATGCCCTCGAACTTGGCTATGTAGACGGCGCAATTTTCAGTCCTCGTGATATCTCCGTGCGCAAGCTGGAGGAGCAGCTTAATAAGTTGGCTGAGGTCAAACCGGAGTCTGAGCGGTTGGTTGACCCCCAATTTTACGCGAGCGGCCTCGTAGATGATGATAGCTCCAGATTAGGTTTCTTAGCCGGGGACGACTACCCCTACTTCGAAATGCGCCGTTTGGCTCAACTCGAAACTGAAGCACAGATACAGGAGGATCTAACCAACACCTTACAGTTTCAACAACGGCTTAACATATCTACGGCTATAGCCCCGAACATTGTTATTCGCAGATCATTGAGTTCTGCGGAAAGCGTTATTGCCAAAAACTTCATCCGAAACACTGCCGCAAGCTGGGCCAATTTTAATGATGTGCGTCCAATTTTCGCTACTCTTTCTATATCAGTCGAGGCGCTGATGGATTTGGACGAGTTTCTATCATTCGTTAATGACCTAACGGTTATCACACCTCGCCCACACGGCTTTTATCTTTTAGTTTCATTATCTAAAGTGGAAGATGCTCGATACGCATTGATGGACCCACGCGTTATCAGCCGAGTGATGTTTTTGGTGCATGCGCTTTCGATTAACGGCTACGAAGTAGTGGTAGGATATTCGGACCTCCTCAGTCCTCTCTATGGGGCAGTGGGTGCACGAGCAGGAGCCAGCGGCTGGTGGTCAAATACACGGGTATTCTCTCTGGAGCGATTTGAGCCTGAAAAACACAGCAGTAGCCGGCCAATACCGCGCTATCTGAGCTTACCCCTTTGGAATCGCATCAAGTTTGGCGAATTAGCACAGTTAGTCACTCTCGGACATCCGGTGCTTAACCAAATCGAATCAGATCGCTATTTCGATTCATCCCAAGGTTTCGCTCCCATTACAAATGGCGAAACTTTCCAAGGCTGGTCTGCCCTGAAAGAGCTGACAAAATATCTGGTCGCAGACAACGACCTTCAAGGAAACCTGACGAGAATATCAGCTCAGATCAAAACGGCACAAAATTTCTATCGAACCATAAACGTGCGGCTAGATCCTAAATCCAGCAGTGAACATCTAGAGCCGATGCTTCAAAGTCTGCCGCAATTTGCGACTTTGGCTGAGGAGGATTTTCCGGGTTAGTAAAGCGATCGCTCTTTCACGTGCTCGTTTATTCAGCGCGGGAACAGACTTAGGCGTGAACAATTTACGGAGCTTCTGCGTTGTCTTGTCGAACGACCAAAGGCCAACGTACAATTTCTTAAATACGTCGATTTGTTTGGCAGCATGCTGGGCTGCGCTCGGTGGCACTACGACTATAGAGCGGTTGGCGAAATAGCGATAACGATGAGCTTGGGACAAAGCCTTTTTCCAATCCTTAAGCTTAAGCTCAAAAGCAGTAAGCCTTTCCCGTTCGAGCCTCTTTGCGAGCCGACTCACAACATATCTTTGCTGTAGCGCTAAACCTGTTGCTTCGTGATCTAGCACCGATTGATGCCACGCAAGCCAAACAAAATCAGCGATCCCAAAACCGTTGAGACTAAATTCTGATCCGCCAAATCCACAATATGTTTTGTCGGAAAGCAGGTGTCTCTCGAAAGCACGAACAAACGATGATTCCCCTCTTTTTCGTGACACGGCCGCCGGCAAATTCCTCCGAGGCATATTTCGTGACAGCACGCCGAGGTGAGTGACATCATTTGTCTGTCGCTCGGCAGAAGCCTGCATGCTACAAGAATGATCCGGGGTGACATTACCCATTTGTAATAACATACACGTCTTTCGGATTCTTGAAAACCGCAATATCGGAGTTCGATAACGCCTCGCTTTGAGTTTTGGGGCGTGTTCACACGCCCCATAGAGGATTGCTGGTTACTTTGGGTTCCAAGCCCTCGTTCCGTTTTCGTCGCGCAACTCTCCTTTCAGAGAGGGTGCTATCTCGTAAACACCTCATTTCAAAATGGCGCGGTGGAGGTGACTCGAACACCCGACCGGCGGTTTAGAAAACCGCTGCTCTATCCAGCTGAGCTACCACCGCGTGTGGTATGTCGAACTCCGACGGGTGAGTCGGCTTCGATCAAGGACTGAATACTAAGTGCCGGCTAAAAGCCCAGACAAACCAAAATTCGTCAGGATCGGCTAATGTTTTGGGTCGGCTCGGGTTTGCTGCAAGGCGACCGAGTCAAGCCCGACGAAAATCGAGATCGCGGGAGCCGCAAAGGGTAGATCACCGAACCAACCTACGAGGGAGCGCAGGTTCCACCTTCATACGTGATTCGACCGAATGGACAGAATCAGGATCTCAGCCATCCATTCGGTCCCTTTTGTTCATTCTGTCCAAAAGTGCATAATAGATGCCGGAATTGAGGTCCGGGACGGAAAACTCGGGGTCGGCGATAGTAAATCGGATGCTTGCGATGGCAATTGGGTGTGCGCTGATAGGAAAGCCGACAGTCCGAATGCCGAGGCCGACGGTCAAAGTCTCGATGCCGACACTTTAAGTGAGCAAGCCGACACTTGGAGTGCGGGCGCCGACAGTTTGAGTGCTCAAGCCGAGACTTTTTTCGGCGACGTCGACACTGCGAGTGCCGTCGTCGTCACTCAAAGTGAGCTCGTCGATGGTTCGAGTGACAAAGCCGACGGTCAAAGTCGCGAAGCCGACACTTTGAGTGCGATCGTTTCTATTCTTAACGCCAACGCCGATACTCTGAGTGCCGGCGTTCGCACTCGGAGTCTCGGCGTTTGCACACGAAGTGTCGGCTCTGACTGAAAAAGTGTCGGCGTCGATTAATCGAGTCTCGGCGTCGACCGAAAAAGTGTCGGCGTCGATTTATTGAGTCTCGGCGCTGACCAAAATAGTCTCGGCGTCGGAGCTCGAAGTGTCGGCGTCCTCACTCGCCCCCGCAGCGTCCATTCGCGGTTCAGAAACTCCGCTTCACGAGAGATGTAGCTTAGAGCAGCTTCAAAAAATCTGTAGCCACCCATGAACTTGGTTTGATGTAGCCGGCGCCGGGGATTGAGAGGGCGGGTTCAGCGCCCCCGGCTACACCGGAGTTTGAAATGCTCAAGTCGCTAAGATCCTTTGCGTTCCTTCGCTGCCTTCGTGTTCAAACACAAACCGCCAATCCTTTTGAACAACAAGATCGCAAAGGCCCGCAAAGGGGATGACTAAACCAACCCGCCGGATAGTTTAAGTTAGCGATGTTTAATCGCCCAGTTTTTAACCTGGCACCATGTAGCCCTGCACGTAATCGCGGACGGCTTCGGGCAAAGCCGGGGATTGAGAGGGCCGGGTTCAGCGCCCCCGGCTACACCGGAATTTGAAATGCTCTAATCGCTAAGATCCTTTGCGTTCCTTCGCTGCCTTCGTGTTCAAACACAAACCGCCAATCCTTTTGAACACCAAGATCGCAAAGGCCCGCAAAGAGGGATGACTAAACCAACCCGCCGGATGGTTTAAGTTAGCGATGTTTAATCGCCCAGTTTTTTACCTGGCACCATGTAGCCCTGCACGTAATCGCGGACGGCTTCGGGCAAAGGCGTGAGTGGTTTCGCGTAGCCGGTGTCGCGGAGCTTAGCGATGTCGGCTTTGGTGTAATATTGGTATTTGCCGCGCAGGATCTCAGGCATCTCGATGAACTCGATTTTCGGCTCACGGCCGAGTGCCGTGAAGATGGCGCGGGAGAGGGTGAGCCAGGTGTTAGCTTCGCCGGAACCGAGATTGTAGAGTCCGCCGGCGTGAGTTGCTGTCTCTGCGAAATGGATCGTCATCTCGATTGCGTCCTTCACGTAAAGGAAGTCGCGCATCTGCTCGCCGTCTTTATACTCAGGTTTGTAACTCTTGAAGAGGCGGACTTTGCCGGTTTCAAGGATCTGTTGGTAGGCCTTGTTGACGAGGCTGCGCATATCGCCTTTGTGATCCTCATTGGGACCGTAGACGTTGAAATACTTTACGCCGACGATCGAGTTGAGAATGCCTTCGCGTTGGGCGTAGAGGTCGAAGAGATGCTTCGAGTAGCCGTACATGTTGAGCGGGCGGAGCGCGGAGAGATCAGTGCTGCGATCGTCCATGCCTTGCGCGCCATCGCCGTAGGTGGCGGCGGACGAGGCGTAGATGAAACGGGCGTGCTGGGCGAGCGCCCACGTGGCGAGCTCTTTGGTGTAGGCGAAATTGTTGTCGATTAGGTAAGACGCATTTTTCTCGGTGGTAGCCGAACAAGCGCCAAGATGAAAGACGGCGGAAAATTTGCCGAAGGCACCAGGCTGCGTGGCTAGGCGTTCGCGGAAAGGGCCAGCCTCAATGTAGTCGGCGTATTTGAGCGAGACGAGGTTCTTCCATTTCTCGTCCTGGCCGAGGATGTCGCTGATGACGATGTTGGTCAGCCCGCGGCGGTTGAGAGCCCAAACGAGGGCGCTGCCGATAAAGCCGGCACCACCAGTGACAAGAATGCGTCCGTTGAGATTGCTCATGTGCAGTTCTACGGGTGGCGAAGATCTGGGTTTGGGGCAAGCCGCGAGCGCAAGGCTTTGTGCTTAGGCGGCAGTTTGCTGATCGATGCGCGCTTGGAGGTCTTTGACGAACTCGGTGCGATTTTTTGGCGAGATCAGGTGAAAGCCTTCGTCGCGGACGATTTTGACACGGTTGAGGGAAAGGGCGGGCGCGCTCCAGAGGCTGCAGGAAAGTTCTAGCCTGCGGATGTCACGGTAGGGGACGACTGATTTGAGGATGCCACATTGGATGTGGAGTTCGGTTTCGCTGAGTATGTAACGGCACGGCACCGTCAATATGGCGATCGACGTCCCCAGCGCTGCGCCGATTCCTACAAAGAGGAACCCGGCAACTCGGCCGATGTTTTCATGCCAGTGCAGAAGGTGTAAACTGAAGGCTATGCTCACGCCGGTGAAAAGGATCGCGAACGGCACGCCGATCAAAATCGCGGCGAGCCAAAGATCGACGGCTGATTTGTAGGTTTTGACCATGCGTGTTTTTTTCAGAACCAGCGCCTGACGCGATTGCGGTAATCGACGTAGGCCGGTCCAAACTTCGCGGCGAGATATTTTTCTTCGCGCAGGATCACGCCTTGCTGGAGGATTGTGGCGAGGACCGCAGTCATGAGCAGCGGAATCAGCCCGCAGACCAGGAGCGCGATGCCGGTATTGAGCAGGCAAAGCGACAGGTACATGGGGTTGCGGGTAAAGCGAAACGGCCCTGCGGTGACGACAGTGGTGGCGGGTTTATCGGGGCGGATATGGGTCCCGGCTTTGCGCATGACAGCGGACGCAGAAATCGCGATCGCGGCCGATGTGACCAAGAATGAAATTCCGACGGCTCGCAGAGGGCCGGCCGGTGTTAGCGCGATCGGAAACAACCCATGCAAGCCAAGGCCGACACCGAGACAGGCCGCGAAAAGCAACGGCGGCATCGCGACGACTTGGGGATGATCTTGATCTGGTGAATTCATTTGCAGGCGAGGCTCTCCAGAAGGCCTCTTTGTGCTCAGCTGTCTTTCGAGAGTTCTTCGGAACGTTTGGTGGCGGCGAGAACGGTTTCGGCGATAATGGCACGGAAGTTATGCGCTTCCATCCGCTTCAGACCGGCAAAGGTCGTGCCATTTGGCGATGTAACTTGGTTTCGCAATTCCTCGGCTTCGACGGTGCTTTGCTCGAGGAGTTTGGCGGAGCCTAAGATTGTTTCGTAGGCGAGAAGTTTGGCGGTGTCACGATCAAGCCCGACGGCGATCCCTGCTTCGCGGAGTGCGGCGGCGAATTCGAAAACGTAGGCCGGCCCACTACCGCTCAGGCCGGTGACGGCGTCGAGCTGCTCTTCGCGCAGGTTAACCATTTTGCCGAGCGAACCGAGGATAAGGTCGACGATTTTTTGATCGGCGGCGGCAAGGGGCGTGAGTGTGCTCCAGCCAACAACGCCAGCGCCGATCTGCCCGGGGGTGTTGGGCATGGCGCGAACGATGTTGCGGACCTTGGGGAAAGTTTTGGCGAGCGTGACGAGGCGTTTGCCGGCTAAGATTGAGAGCACGAGTTTGCCGGCGGTGAGTTCGGCCAGGCGTGTGTCGAGCGACGAGAGCTGCTGGGGTTTGCAGGCGAGAACGACGGCGTCTGCTCCAGCGAGAAGTTTGGCGAGATCATCTTCATGCGTGATGCCGGTCTTCGCGGAAAGTTGGCGTGCGGTTTCATCCGGGCCACTGGTGCAGGCGAGATCGGCTGGGCGGATGCCTTTGCCGAGAATACCACCCACCATGGCCGAAGCCATGCGTCCTGCGCCGAGAAATGCGATTTTACTCATATCGAAATACAGATGTTAAGAGAGGACTATTCATCCCAAAATCGAATCGATGGAAGGGAAATCTGCGGGCGCAAGTAGGCCATACGAGTCAGCGGTCCTTTTACGCAGCCCACACAGTGAGCGAAGAGCAAAGCAAGGCCCTGGGCGTCGTGGCCGATCAATCAATCTGCACGTTATTTTTTTTCGAGATCGGGTGGACAAGGATGGCGACACTGCCGCCGCCTTCACGATCAGCCATGCTAACATCGCCGCCCATATTGCGCAGCGCGTGACGGGCAACCGTTAGGCCCATGCCGACACCGACGGTTTGTTTAGTACTGATGAATGGTTCGAACATGTGGTCGCGGATTTCCGCGTCGATGCCATTGCCTTTGTCCTCGACACGAATTTCGACGGCTTCGTTGCCGCCGGGGAGCTCGACTAATTTTGTGCGCAGCGTGATCGGACGTTGATCGGCGGGTTTTTTGCCGTAGCTTTCCCAGGCGTTGATGAGAACTTTTGAGAGCACGTCTTCGAAAACTTCGACGTGGGTCTCAATCATGAGGTCACCGAGCGGGTTTTCCACCTGGACCGTCTGGATGATTTTGAAATCGGACTGGTAACGGGCAACACCGTCCAGAAGGAGTTTCCCGAGGGCGTACTTGGTCGTGGGCAGGCGTGATTTCACCACGAGTGAACCGAGCTGCTTGATAATGCTCGCGATGCGCTGGACGGCATTTTCCACGTGATCGGCGTTCTTCTTTACCGATTCCGGCTTGTTGTAGTTCGACTTAATGAGGTCGAGATAGCCGAGGACGACGCCGAGAAGATTATTGAGATTATGCGCGATGCCTTGAGTGACAGCACCGATGGTGGCGGCGCGGCGAGCTTCTTGCAGACGGCGCTGAAGATCGAACATTTCGCGATTGATCGCGACGAAACGGAGCTGCGTTTGCACGCGGGCCAGAGTTTCGTCGAGGTCAATGGGCTTGGTGATGTAATCAACCGCACCGACGGCGAGACCTTCGAGTTTGCTCTCTTTCGAACTCCGGGCGGTGATGAAGATGACCGGGATCGAGCGGGTTTCTTCGGTTTCCTGAAGACGTTGGCAGACCTCCATGCCGTCCATGTCGGGCATCATGACGTCGAGGAGGATGAGGTCGGGCTTTTCGCGGGCTACGACTTCGAGCGCTTCGTTGCCGGTGTAGGCGGCAGAAACTTGTATGCCCTCGCGTTCGAGCTTCCGCTTAAGGAGCTGGACATTCACCGGTTGGTCATCGACGACCAAGATTTTCGGGAGGGACATGGGGTAGAAGATGGGGAAGAGGCGGGCCCGCCGCAAGCAACCGCGCTGGAACCTTAGTAAATCTTAACCGCTGCTGGCGAGTCGAAAGGCCTTCACGGTATTCTTCATGAGCATGGCAACGGTCATGGGGCCGACACCGCCGGGGACGGGTGTGATTTTGGAGCAAAGCGGCGAGACAGAGGGGAAATGCACGTCGCCGACGAGGCGGTATCCTGATTTCTTGGCTGCATCAGGCACGCGGTTAATGCCCACATCAATGACGACAGCACCGGGTTTAACCATGTCGGCTGTAACAAATTCGGGTCGGCCGATGGCGGCGATGAGCACGTCAGCTAACCGAGTGATGGAGGGCAAGTCACGGGTTTGCGAATGGCAAATGGTGACGGTGCCGTTGGCGCCAGCTTTCTTCTGGAGAGCGAGAAGGGCGACCGGCTTGCCAACAAGCAGACTGCGACCAAGAACGACCACGTGTTTGCCCTTCAAATCAACCCCGCTGCGCGCGAGTAATTCCATGATGCCGGCGGGCGTGCACGAGACGAAACCTGTTTCGTCATCTTGGGCGACTTTGCCAAGATTCGTCGTGCCGAGTCCATCGACATCTTTGGCCGGGGCGATGCGGCGGAAGATTTCAACTTCGTCGATTTGCTTGGGCATGGGTGACTGTACCAAAATGCCATCGACAGTGGGATCGATATTGAGCCGGTCAATCAGCGCACAGAGCTCGACCTGGCTAATCGTGATCGGTGGCAAGATCAGCTGGCTGGTGAGGCCGATCTCTGCGGACGTCTTCTCTTTTTTAGTGACGTAGGAGACCGAGCCAGGGTCGTCGCCGACACGCACCAAGGCGAGGCAGGGCTTGCGGCCGGTCATCGCCGAAACTTCGGTTTTTAGCTCGGAGATGATGATGGCGGCGATCTTGTTGCCGTCGATGAGTTCCATAGAGACGAATATTGACGCCCGCGGTTCAGCCAGAGTGGTGCG
>Ga0302323_100000266_pt1 | contig 40279 bp, 31 predicted proteins | sample Fen_T0_3_FD_201950 | JGI IMG/M metagenome (GOLD analysis project Ga0302323, IMG submission 201950) | Peat permafrost microbial communities from Stordalen Mire near Abisko, Sweden - Fen_T0_3 | ecosystem: Environmental > Terrestrial > Soil > Wetlands > Permafrost | place: Sweden: Abisko...
CCGGCACTCGTAGCCGTCTTCCACCTTCTGGCAGTCGGAGGAGCAGCCGTCGTTGCTGTCTTTGTTTCCGTCGTCGCAGGTCTCGGTCGAGGTCAGCTTCCCGTCACCGCATTTGGCCGTGAGAATGCACGATTTGCCCCATTCCGGGCACTCGTAGCCGTCTTCGATCTGGCAGGTCTTGCTACAACCATCCATACCGTTCTTGTTTCCGTCGTCGCATTGCTCGTTGTCGTTCTTTTCGCCGTTACCGCAGGTCTCGGACTTTGCGGCCGTCACGGGAGTCAGGGTGATTCCGCCACCACCACTGCTGCCCGAGCCGCTGGCGCCGCCCTTGTTTCCCCCCTTGCCGCTGCTGCTGCCGGTGGCCGACGGAGTACCGATGTCGCCACCCGATTGGCAGCCAAACCCACCGACGACAAATACGCCCGAAAGAAAAATCGCAATAGAGGAAACCGCAAGCACAGAGCGGCTATCCCAAAGACGGGTAACGTTGGTACGCATTTGACTTACCTCTCGTGAGGGTGAACAGAACTCTCGCCCAACCGCCGCAGGCGAGTATAGCGGAGGGGTTTTGGACTTTGCTAAGAAAATAGTCCCGAGTTTACGGGGCTATGAGGTCCATCTCATTCACACAGTGGGACCGTGTTTTGGGAATACAGTGGCCACAAAGAGTTGTAACTCGACGGGTTATCAGGGTCAGGCCGCGGCTGGAGAGTGCACCCGTACCGGGCCCGCGGCACCGGATTCGGGCAAAAGCTCGTAGCGCATGTTGCGGCGTCTTGGAACGAACCCGGCGTGGGTCACGCAGCGCTCGATATCCGCGGCAGACAGACTGAAGACCGCCCCAGCTTGGGAAACCACGTTTTCCTCGATCATCGCGGAGCCGAAGTCGTTGCCGCCAAACCGCAGGGCAACCTGACCGATGGAGGGCCCCATGGTCGGCCATGACACCTGCAAATTGGGAATGTTGTCCAGGTACAGCCTCGACAGGGCGAAGGTTCTCAGGTAGCGGTGGGCGCTCGTGTCATCGCTGAGCTTGAGGCGCGTCCCTTCCGCTTGAAATGGCCAGCAGATGAAGGCCGTGAAGCCCGAGGTCTGGTCCTGCAATGCGCGCAGACGCTCGAAATGCCGAACGATGTGCCCTGGGTTTTCGCCAAACCCGAAGACCATGGTTGAGGTGGTCCGCAGTCCCAGCGCGTGTGCCTCCCGCATCACGGCCAGCCACGTGTCGGTGGAGCACTTGAGCGGTGAAATGCGCCGGCGAATCTCGTCATCCAGGATCTCGGCCCCACCGCCGGGTAGACTGTCGAGGCCGGCGGCGACAAGCCGTTCTAGTACCTTGCCAATCGAGAGTCCTTCCAGCTTCGCTATGAAGCTGACTTCTTCGGGGGACAGGGCGTGCAGGGCGAGGGGAAAATTGGCTTTGATCCAGCGGAACAGGTCCTCGTAGTACGACAGACGGAGATTGGGGTTCACCCCACCCTGCAGAAGGATTTGAATGCCGCCCAGACTGACCGTCTCATAGAACTTTTGTGCTAGCCGCGCCCTCGACAGGGTGTAGCCGTCGCTATCTCTCGAGAGATAGACGTCACTGCCGCCCTCGGGCTTCGGTGACTTGCTCACTGGGCGATAGAAATTGCAGAACTTGCAGGCGGTCACGCATAGGTTCGTGTAATTGACGTTGCGGTCAATGATGTAGGTGACGAGGTTGCTTGGGTGAAGGCTCTGTCGTCTCTGATCGGCTGCGTACCCAAGATCGAGAAGCGGCGCCTCCTCGTGAAGCCGCAGCGCCTGATCGGGCGAGAGTCGCTCACCGGCTGCGGCGTCGGCCAGGACGGAGTCCAGGGACGGCTGAGCGGCACCCGCCGCCCTGGGCCAAACCACGGCCTGCGGCTTTTCGGGCAGAAAGGCGTAATCGAACAGCCGAATCGAAGCGCGCCTGGGCACGCCGTGCATCGCATGGGCCTGTTCGACGAACGCCGCGAGCCCGGCCAACTCCCTCGCGCCCAGCCGGTACGAAAGGCCAGCAAGGAACGCCTCGCCGTCGAGAAGGCTGCCACCGTGCTTGGCCATATGGTCCCGGGCGAGGTCCCGTAGACGTGAAAGGCCCAGCCCGAGACTACGCGCCAACCCTGCCGCACGGTTTAAGTCGACGGCATCAGCGTGTCCAACCCAGACGAGGGACACGAACGGTAAGCCAGTTCGACGAAGCCACCCCTGTGCGTCGTCAGGCAAGGGCGCAAGGGTGAGCTCTTCCGTGAACGTAGAAGAGATCGGCGCGTCCACCGTCGCGGCGATGGCCGGCACAACACGCGCGTCGAACGCTAGCCCGAGGTAGTGTGTGGTCGGCAAGAGCGCGAGCGCCACAGTCCCCTCCTCGAGCTGCCGAGCACACGTTTCCGCGTCGGCCCACGAAAGCTCGAAACCGGGCACGGCGCCGCTCTCGATGCCAAAGGTAAGCGGTCGCGCGCTGAGCAAAGGCGGCGCGGCCACGCGTACCGACGCGGTCATGTTTCCGCCTCGCGCACGACCGGGAGTGGCCGCCGAAAGGGGCGCTTGGGCAAGAGCGCCTCGCCCTCGGCCACCACGTTGTAAAGGGTGTCCCGCTCGACCGGTAGCCGTCCTGCCTGTTCGATCAAGTGCACCAGCTCGGATAGCGCCAGCCCCTGGGGCGTGTCGGCTCCGGCCATGTGATAGATGCGCTCTTCTTGCACGGTGCCGTCGAGGTCGTCGGCGCCGAACCACTGGGCCGTCTGCGCCGTCTTCAGCCCCAACATCACCCAGTACGCCTTGACGTGGGGGATGTTGTGGAGCACCAGGCGCGCCACGGCGAAGGTACGTAGGTCCTCGATTCCCGTCGGTGCAGGCAACTTTTGCAGCGCGTTCCCGTCGGGGTGGAAGGCCAACGGAATGAAGGTCTGAAAGCCGCCGGTCTCCGATTGCAGGTCGCGCAACTGCAGCAGGTGAAGAACCCTTTCCTCGACGGTCTCGATATGCCCGTAAAGCATGGTGCAGTTCGAACGCAATCCCATCCGGTGCGCGGTCCGGTGGACATCCATCCATTCGGCGGCGTCGCACTTGTCGGGACAGACCTTCCGTCGGACACGCTCGGCGAAGATTTCGGCCCCGCCGCCGGGCAATGAATCGAGGCCCGCGGCACACAGCTGCCCCAGCACGTCGGCGACGGACATGCCGTAGTGCTGGTGGAAGAAGAAGATCTCGACCGCAGTGAAGGCCTTGAGATGGACCTGGGGGTGGATGCGTTTGAGTCCGGCCAAAAGGTCCGTGTAGTAGGAAAACGGAAGACCGTCGTGAAGCCCGTTGACGATGTGGATCTCGGTGACTGGCTTGCCAACGGTCATGCGGTCGCGCAGTCGCTGCCACGCTTGCTCCAGGGACATGGTGTAGGCCCCCGGATCGCCGGGTTTGAGTCGCGCGAAGGAACAGAATCGGCAGCTCGCGACGCACACGTTGGTGGCGTTGATGTGCAGGTTGCGATTGAAGTAGGTGCGCTGGCCGTGCAGCTTCTCGCGCACCTGATTGGCAAGCCGCCCGACCTCCAGAATGTCGGGGTAGTGGAACAAGGCGACGCCGTCGTGAAAATCCAGCGGAACACCCGCGCGCAGCTTCTCTTCGATGTCCGATAGGCGCATAGCGAGAAAGCTAGCAGGCAAAAACCAGCACACCAGGTTCCACCCGCCCAATGGCGACCGATTCTCTCCGCTTTTGAAAGCAGCTGGCTTGCGCGTGACCCATAGGCGGGACATGGTGTTGCATGGTGATGGGATTGCCGTCGGCTCCTGCCCTCCCGGATGACCTCCAGGCGCGGCTAGCCGCAGCCCGACTGGCTCCGTCTGGGATTGCGACTCACGCTCGCCACCGAGACGCAGACGGCGGACCTCGTTACGTCAACCGCTTGGCCCTGGAGGCCAGCCCCTACCTCCTGGCGCATGCCCACAACCCCGTAAACTGGTACCCGTGGGGCGACGAGGCCTTCGAAGACGCGCGAAGGTTGGGCCGCTCGGTGTTCCTGTCGATCGGCTATTCCACCTGTCACTGGTGCCACGTGATGGAGGAGGAATCCTTCGAGGACGAGGATATAGCTGCGCAGCTCAACGCGAGCTACATCGCGATCAAAGTCGATCGCGAAGAGCGGCCCGACGTCGACGCCCTCTACATGCACGCGGCGGAGCGTCTGACCGGCTCAGGCGGCTGGCCACTGTCGGTTTGGCTGACCCCGGATCGCCAGCCATTCTTCGCAGGAACCTATTTCCCGCCTCGTGCCGGCGTCCGAGGCGCCCAGGTGGGCTTCTCCGACATCCTGACTTCTTTGCTCCGCTTTCAGCGCGAGCAGCCCGACCGGTTAAACCAGAGCGCGCAGGCTTTGACCGAGGCCGTTCGCACCCAGGTGGACGCGGCGTCTTCAGCCCCAGGAGACAAGCGCGGCAGCAGAGGTCCAAAGCTCGCCTGGATCCAGGCCGCGGTGGAGCAATGTGCCCGCGCGTTCGACCATCGATTCGGGGGGCTTCGGGTGACGCAGAAGTTTCCGTCGCAGGTGCCGATCCGCTTGCTGCTGCGGCAGGCCCAGCGGACGGGGGACAAAGATACCCTGCACATGGCCGTTCGAACTTTGCAAGCGATGGCGACGGGCGGCATCTACGATCACGTGGCCGGCGGCTTTCACCGCTATGCCACCGACGAGGAATGGTTGGTGCCGCATTTCGAGAAGATGCTGTACGACAACGCCCTGCTGATCCCGGCCTATGCCGAGGCCTGGCAAGTCACGAAGCAGGACCACTTCATGCGTATCGTGCGCGAAACCTGTGACGAGCTTCTCACGACCTTTGCGGCTCCCGGCGGCGGATTCTTCTCTGCCACCGACGCCGATTCGGAGGGCGAGGAAGGCAAGTTCTACGTCTGGAGCGAGACGGAAATCCGCACGGCGCTCGGGCCAGGTGAGACGGCCGAGTTGTTCTTGCGCCACTACGGCGTGACCGCCGATGGCAACTTCGAAGGGCGCAACATCCTGTTCGAACCAGCCATCGATGAGGATGGGGTGCGCAAGCTGACAGAGGCGCGCGCACGACTTGCCGACGTGCGCGGTGAGCGGATCCGGCCGTTTCGCGACGACAAGATCTTGGCCGCGTGGAACGGTCTGGCCATCAGCGCCTTTGCGACCGCGGGCTGGGTCTCGAACCAGCCCCGGTACTTGGATGCGGCGAGGGCGGCGGCGACCTTTGTCGTCGAGCGCATGCGCGATCCTCACACTGGCCATCTGGTTCGTAGCTTCCGCGACGGACGGCTGGGCACTCTCGGCTTTCTGGTCGACCATGCGACGGTCGCAGCCGGGTTGCTGGATCTGTTCGAGTACTCCGGCGAGCCACGCTGGTTTGATGAAGCCGTCCGTCTGTGCGAGGAGACCGAGCGTCTGTTCGCCGATACGGAGCACGGTGCATGGTTCGCGTCCAGCAAGCAGCACGAACGGCTGCTGGCGAGGGAGAAGCCGAGCTACGACGGGGCCGAGCCCTCGGGGGCATCGGTCGCCATGCTCAATGCCGCGCGGCTGGCGATACTGACCGACGAGCAGCGTTGGCGTGATATCGCGGAACGTGCGCTGGCCTTTTACGCGCCGCTGCTCGAGCAGCGGCCGATAACCATGACGGCGGCCTTGCTTGCCGTGGACTTCATGGCCGGCCCCACCCGCGAGATCGCCATCGCGTTGCCTTCGCCGGACACGGGTGCGCCCCTTCTACAAGGTCTACGCGACACCTTCTGTCCGCGCAGGGTGCTGGTGGTTGGCGATCCAACGTCGTCGGCATGGCGCGACTTGCAGACGAAGATCCCCTACCTGGCCGACAAGGCAGCCGTGCAAGGACGAGCCACTGCCTACGTCTGCGAGCACGGCCGCTGTCAACTGCCCACGGACGACGGGGCACTTCTGCGAGCGCAGCTAGCGTAAGACCATTTCGGCCCCGACGCCGCGTCCGATGTTTTGCGATATGCTTGCGGCGTGCCCTCCGCGTCCATCATCCATCTCGACATGGACGCATTCTATGCATCCGTCGAGCAGCGCGACCGTGCCGACTTGCGCGGCAAGCCCGTCATCGTCGGAGGTCACCCGACCCGCGGCGTTGTGCTGGCAGCGTCGTATGAGGTACGGCCCATGGGGGTACGATCGGCGATGCCCATGGCCATCGCGCTTCGCAAGGCACCGCAGGCCATCGTCGTTCCGCCGCGGATGGAGGCGTACCAGGCCGCCAGCGATGAGGTATTTCGCATTTTGGCTAGCGTCACACCGCTGGTCGAGCCGCTCTCGCTCGACGAGGCATTCCTGGACGTCAGCGCCTCCGCCAGGCTGTTCGGATCGCCGTCAGCCATCGCGACCAAGCTGCGAGCCCGAATCACGGCCGAGGTCGGCTTGCCGAGCTCTGCCGGCATCGCGGACGTAAAGTTCGCGGCCAAGATTGCCTCCGACCTTGCAAAGCCCAACGGCCAAAAGGAAGTTCCGCCAGGCGGAACCCGGAACTTCATCGCGCCCTTGCCGGTTTCCCGACTGTGGGGCGTGGGCAAAAAGACCGAGGCGGCCCTGCTTGCGCTGGGACTCGCTCGAATCGGAGACATCGCGGCGGCCGCCCCCGACTGGCTTGAGCGGCAAGTCTCAGGCGGACGCGGATTATGGGAGCTTGCGTGTGGCATCGATCCGCGACCGGTGGTGCCGGATCGCGAGGCGAAGAGCATCGGCGCCGAGGACACCTTCGGGGAAGATTTGGCGGACAAGGGCGACCTATTGCCTCACCTGCATACGCAGGCGTTGCGCGTGGGTCGCCGACTGCGCGGGGCGGTCCGCAAGGCCAAGGTGGTGCAGCTCAAGCTCAAAATGGCCGACTTCACGCTGCTCACCCGGCAGACCACCTTGTCTGCGCCGACCGACGACGGTCAGCTCATCTATCAAACCGCCGCCGGGCTGCTCGCCCAGGAACGGCTCGGCGGAAAGGTGCGGCTGATCGGGGTATCTACGCATGCCTTGGCTGGCGAGGGAGGGCAACTGTCTCTCTTCGGCAACGATCGCCGGGCAAGCCAGCTGAATCGCGCCCTCGATCGCATCGCGGAAAAGTTCGGCGAGGGAACGGTCATCACCGCCGATCTGACCCTAACGAACCGTCGGCGTTGAGCTTGCGCTCGGGGCGCGGCAGGGACAACCTACGCGCATGCCACGGCCCGACTGCTGCGACCTCGTCTTCCGAAGACTCATGGCACCCGTCGCCCTGTTGCTCGCAGCGTGCGCGAGCGGCGGCTCCGTCATTCCCGACAACACGGCCGAGACCACGCGCATTGCAGGCAATGACGATCCCAATCCCGACCATGTGTTTCTGCGCGATCCATGGGAGCAGTGGCGCACGCCGAACGGCAACGCCCGCTACCATCGCGGAACGTACATGCTGCTGCCGAACGAGGCGGAGTCGTTCAAGGTGGGCGACATCTCGGTCTACGCCAAGGATGGCAGCGACGTGCGTCTCGACTACCATTCGGTGGATTTCGGCTCGGGATCGCAGTCGATAGGCACCATCAGCGTCTTCTTATCGCGTGCAGCCGGCGAGCCCCAACAAGAGTGGTCGAAGGTCGTCGAGGGCTTTCGTCAGCGACACCCGGAGGCCCAGGCCACCGAACCCTTTCCCGTTCCTGTCCGCTACCCGGCCGACACGCGACAAGCGGCGTTCCTGCTCGGGCAGCAGGGCCGCTTCGCGCAAGTCTCGCTATTTCGGCACGCCGGCTGGACGGTTCGTTACGAGATTGCCTGCCCGGCCGAAGACATCGCCCTCGCCCGCAAGACCAGCCTGGCGTTCCTGACCGCAATCCGCTACCGCGAGTAATCCGCGGATCAAACGTCTGCGCGCCCGAGCAGTCGCCGCGCGTTTTTGCACAAGAGCAACGACTCACGCTCCGGTCCCAGTTCCAGCGCCTGCACCAAGCGCAAGGTCTCGATCTGACTGGCCCACGGCGAGTCGGTACCAAACAGGATGCGGTCGGGAGGATGGCCCAAGATCATGTCGCGCGCTCGCGAACGGCCGAGCAGCTCCAGACTGAGCGACAAGTCCATGGTGACCGGCTTCCCGAGCATGTGCTTTTCCACCTCGTCCCAGTCATCCCAAGCGCCCATATGCGTGGCCACGAAGCGCAACCCCGGCACGCGGTCGAGCACACGCATGATGCGAACGGGATCGGCCTTTCGGTCGCGCGAGAATGCGAAGTCGAAGCCGGTATGGCACACGACGATGAGGCCCAGCTCTTCGAGGACACGGTAAAGCGGAATCAGGCTTTCGTCGTCAAGATCGAAGTCCTGGTAGTACGGATGCAGCTTGACACCGCAAAGCCCTGCCTCGGCCACCTTCCGCGCCTTGCCGACAGGATCCGGATCTTTGGGGTGGATCGAAGCCACAGGCACGATGCGGTCGGACGCGACTTGCATCGACCATTTGAGGATCGGATCGAACTGTTCCGGCTTGGTGGCGATGGAACAAATCACCGACGTTTCGATGCCAGCAGCACCCATGGACGCCAGCAGCGAGGCAATCTTTCCATCGAGAAAGGCCTTCACGCCGCCGCCATGCTCGAGGTGGCTGATGGCCCGCTGGGCCAGTGCATCCGGAAACGCATGTGCGTGAAAATCGATGATGGGCTGAGTTGCGGCTGCCTTCACTGGTCTCTCCGAGCAGTTGTATGACTAGTGCCGTCCACTAGTGCGTGCAGTAGAGGATGACACCATCGTTGTTTTCTCCTACCGCCAAAGCCAAGCCATCCCGAGAAATGTCGACGGCGGTTCCGTCGAAGTCCAGCAGCTTGCTCCAGTTCTGTCGTGGCGGCTTCACCCATGACACATTGACCGAGCAGTTGGCATCACCTGCAAACGCAGTCACCACGTACTCTCCATCCGCCGAATATGTCATCACGTTGGCCCAATAGCTTGTCGAGCCCCCCGCAACCAGCGGGGATTCGATTGCAACGATCGCGTTCTTGTTCCGGATGTCCCACAGACCCACTTCCCCATCACCGAACCCGATGGCCAGCGTGCTGCCGTCGGGTGAAAAGGCCATCGAATAGGCGTCGGCATCGGCAATCGTGAACTGGATCGGGGCCCCTGGCGTGCCCGCCTCGCCCGATCGGGCCAGGTCCACCAGCGTAACCACTGTGTCATGCCCGGCGTCCAACCAAACCGTCTCTTCGGTTGCGACCCACATCGATGTCGCATAGTCGGCCAGAAGAAACGCCATGGGATAGTCCGCGTCGTTGTGCGTTCCCAATTGTCGCACAATCGAACGAGCCGGAAGGTCCCACACGACCACCTGGTTGGGCTCGTCTGGGTTGTCCGAACTGTAACTGACCATCAGGTGATTTCCGTCTTGGGTGAATCCCCGCGGCCTGGCATTGACGACCGGCTGGGCGAGATTGGGCCACGAAAGAGCGACGAAACTCACGGGCCTTCCAGCTTCCATGGAAGCTGGAAGATCGTACACATTGACCGTGCCGTCCGAATCGCCGACGGCCACGTATCGACCATCCGGTCGAATGGCCCCGAACAGCCAGCTGTTTCCTGAAAATTCCAGCTTGCTCACCGACGTGACCAAGCCTGTTGAAGTGACGTCCCAAACCTTGGCGCGGCCGTCGGTTCCGAAACTGATCAAGTTCTTCCGATCGGGCGTGAACAGGACTCGAAGGATGGACCCATCGACGGCTGCCTCGCCCGTGCTGTTCGCGTGGTGATAGGTAGAACAATTGGAAAAGATGGACGCCGTCGAAAGCGGCACGTCCTGCGCACTGTCCATGCCTGCCTCGTCGTTGATTGTCCGATCCGCCCGACTGATCGAATCGGGTCCGTCGAGCGATGAGGGGATACGAGCGTCGTCGGCCACTTCGCCTACAAGGCTCGCATCGGGCTGCCCTGGTCCGTCCGACTCGCGCACTTCCGGCGGGGCCGATGGCGCATCCATCCGGAAAGGTTCCCAGCCGGGCGCATCGAACCAAACTCCACCATCGCGCAAAACGTCACCGCCCTGGACACCGGGCTTGTCGTCGGACTGGCAGGCGGCCAGCAAGGCCACGATGCAAATCATAGGTCTTCTACCAACCAGCATCCTATTCAAGTGTTCCCGTCCGTGTAGGTCGGCCATCCTGCGGGATGGGAAGTAGACCAGCAGTTCGCGCGTCCGTCCAGCACAATGGATGGCTTTGGCCGTGCCTAAGGCGGCTGCGGCGTTCGGCGATACGTGACGATCTCCGACTGGGGACAGCGGCAGATGGTGAGGTTCGGAGTGCTCGTGCCATAGACGGGCGTCCACGCTGCAGCGTTGCGAAGTCGAGAAGGAAACGTCGAAAGCCAAGTCACCTGCGCAAGTTGGGCCAGCGCGCCTGGATCGTGGTGAAGAAGTCCGTGATGGTTGAGTCCGACGAAGTCGACAATGGTGTGCTCGCCAAAGTAGCGAGATGCGCCGGCGTCGTTCACGGCAATTGCCTCGCCAGCCGGCACATTGTCTCGGAGCCACACCGCCATCGCCACGTTCAGCTCCTCGATGTTCTGACAGTTCCACGCGAACAGCTTCGCCCGCTCGGCGAGCGCACCCGGAAGCCGGGACAGCGAGCCGAGAGCCAAGATGAGCACGCCGACCGCATACGCCGGAGACCAGGCCGCCTGCCGATGCTGCCACACCCAGGTTGCTGCAGACCCCGCGCCCACCGCAAGGGTGAGCACGACGAAGGCATGGCCCGGCAATATGTAGCGCAGGAAATAGAACGGCTCGGCCGCCTGCAGGAGCTGGGTCGCGGACACGCCGATGAAGAACACGAACGGGAAGGTCACGAACACTCGTCCGACAAGGCCCCGTCGCCAGAGCATGACGGCCCCGAAGGCCCACGCGACAACGCCGGTGCCAAGCGCAAACCACGGCGACGCAGGGAGAATCTGCGCGAAGATGAGGAGCAGGTTGTGCGCCAGAAAGTCTTCTCGACTCGCGAACTTCGCGTAGAACGTGTTCGGCAACGGGTAGCCAGAAACCGCGAGACAGTAAATCATCCAGCCGCCCACCGCCAGCAGCGTCGGAAATAGTACCCAGAGACGCGTACGGGTCGGAGCCTGCCGCTGGTGTAGGCGCCACTCGGCCACTGCCAGAACGATCGCAGTCAGGATTGCCATCTCGGGTCGGGCCAAGGGCGCAAGTCCCACCGCAACACCGGCGGCCACGTAGCGCTCGGAGGCCAACTCGGCCAAAGCCCACAACGCCAGCGCCACCGCAAGCATAACCTCCATGCCCGAAACGGCAGAGAACGCGAGGGATGGATCTGCAGCCAAGGCGAGCCCAGCCACAATCTCGACCGCGAGCCCGACCCCAAGCGCGCGCAAGAGCCGAGCCGCCCCCACACTGGCGGCCACGGCGGCCAGAAGCCCCGTGAGCTTCGCGGGCACCACGACGCTGACGTGGAACAGTCGGGCTGCCCAGCTAGCCGGCACGAGTAGGATGGCCCACAAGGGACTCGTGGCCCCCGTTTCTAGCTGTCCGGGGTTGTACGTGAAGCCGTGCAACGCCGCGAGGCTGCGGGCATAGACCATATGGATCCAGGCGTCGTCGAGTGGAAATCCGTTCAGCGCGGCAGCCGTGCCCGGTGCTCGATCGAGAACGAAGTACAGCGCGCTCGCCAAATGCGCGGCGAAGAAGAGGATGACGACGACGAGAGAGAGTCTGAGCAGCGACATGAGGTCAAGTCCCGCACGCGGAAAGACCTGCTTCTACCACGGCTCAGAGTTGCAGCCTCAGACGGCTCATCTCTGGCCTCTGCAATCCCGCTGCTTAGAAACCGCCCTCTGGCACGGCACAAGTGGCCGCCCAGTTGGTCGACCACCAGTAGACCACCGCGGACTTGAACGTCGAATTCGTTCCGGCGGTAACCTGGAAAACATAGTAGCCGTTCTTCTTCGTGATGGGGTCACCGCAGTTCACGGCGGTTCCGTTGACCGTGACCTTGCGTCCGGGATCGAAATTGGAACATCCCCATCCAGCGATATCGTCGCAAGTTGCAACGCAGAACTCGGCCGATGAGCCCGGTCCCGGTGGATGTCCCGAAGATCCTGTGCTGGGCGAAGCACCATAGAACAGCGTGCAATGAGAGGCCGCATCGGAGGTCTCGAGCCCAGGGACGTCCTGCTTGATGACCAGGTCTTCCCTCAACAGGTCCTGCCTCGGCAAGTCTTCCCTGACCATGACGTCTGCCCTGAGCACGTCTTCGTTGACGAGGTCGTCACCGGCGGGAACGTCCAGTGGATCGATCAGCACATCCGCGGGTTCCGGGCGAACGTCGGCAAGAACCAGGGTCTCTTTTCCCCCTGTCTCAGGTGGGAAAGCGACCTCGAGTGCGCTGTCTTGGGTTCCCCCAACGTCCTTACCGCCCGATACATCTGTCTTGCCTGAAACAGTATCCGCAAACGGTAGACTGTCGGGACCGAGGTCCTCTTTGGGGCCCGTCGGTTCGTCCACAACGCGAACGTCCGCAAGTGGGGCCACCGCCGCATCTTTGTCGTCGCCAGGAACGACGTTGTCGGTGCATCGGTTCTTGGCTGCGCACTCGGCGACCTTGGGCGGTTTGTCGAGGCTCACACAAGCAACGGGCAACAACAGTACGCTTGCGAGAAAGAACGTGGTGGAGCGTACCTTCAAACTGAGGAGGACACCTTCTGGCACCTTCATCGATAGATGATTGTCGAGTAGTCGGGTCACTTTGTGAAGCCCTCACCAAAGTTTCGCAGAGAAATTATCTCATCGTCCCTTTTCTCCCGTGCTTGACGTCACATCCTCGCGGAGCCGACGCCACGTCGGAGGCTCAGCCTGGAACGACGCGTTGCACGCGCGACTCTCGCCCTTATTTCCGGATCGTTGACGTGCAGTTCCAATAAATGTCTGATAACCTCAACGATATTATTGATAGGCCTGTGGTGAGCGCACCGTGATCGGCAAGCACTTAAACAACTACGAAGTCGTATCCCTGCTTGGAGAAGGCGGCATGGGGACCGTTTACCTTGCGCTGCACCCGATCATGGGACGCAAGGCCGCGGTCAAGGTGCTGAAGCCCGAGCTGGCTCGCGACGAATCGCTGGTCACGCGCTTTTTCAACGAAGCCCGCGCCGCAAACGCCATCCGCCACCCGAATATCATCGACATCATCGACGTCGGTATGTTGCCCGAAGACAACGTGCCGTACATGTTGATGGAGTTCCTCGAAGGCGAAAGCCTGGCTGCCCGCCTCGAACGATCAAGACAGCTTCCGGTGGAAACCGCCGTCGAGATTGCGATTCAAACCGCATCCGCGCTGGCTGCAGCCCACAGCAAGGGAATCGTTCACCGCGACCTCAAGCCGGACAATTTGTTCCTCGTGCCGGACGAGATGCTCGCCTCTGGCGAGCGCGTGAAGGTGCTCGACTTCGGAATTGCGAAGCTGCGCGACGACATGCGCGGCAGCTCGATGAAGACACGCACCGGCGCCATCATGGGCACCGCCGCGTACATGTCGCCCGAACAGTGCCAGGGGCTCATCGAACGCATCGATCACCGCACGGACATCTACGCGCTGGGGGTCATCCTTTACGAAATGCTGTGTGGGGCGCCCCCCTTCGTCAGCGAGGGATTCGGCGACATCATCATCATGCACGTGATGCGGCCGCCAGAGCCGCCGCAAAGCAAGAACCCGGCGATTCCCGATTCCGTCGCTGCAGCGATGCTCTGCGCGCTGGCCAAAGATCCCGCCGACCGGTTCCAGTCCATGGTGGAATTCCAGGCTGCGCTCCGGGCTCCGACGGGGATGCACGCGACGCCGATGTTCGGCAACAAGCCGCCATCCGCCATGCGAACCGCCTTGCTCGACGAACAACAAGGCCTCGCCGCCCAGCGGGCCATGCCGTTCGATCGCACCATGGCCACGCCACCTCCGCTGGCGCTCGGCCGGTCGCCTTCGAGGCCACCCTTGTCTCAGGGGCGGGCGCCATCCTGGCCGCCGTCCCAAATATCGACCATGGTCGACCCATCGGGCACAGTTCCGCCTTCGGCGCCCGTCAAGCAGACCACCACGTTTCGTCACGCCACGGGCGAGCTCGGGATCACCGACACGAACCTTCGCGGCAAGAGAACCACCGTGGTCGCTATCGCGGCCGTGGTGGCGTTGGCCGCCGCTGGCCTCATCATCACGTTGCTCGTCACGCGGCCGTCGGGCAAACCGACGGTGACCGAAACCGCGAGCACCGCCACCCCGCCCGACCCGGTGCCGCCGCCGTCTCCGCTGCCGCCTCCTCAAGCAGAACGCATCGAGCCTCCCGCGCCTCCACCTGTGGTGCGAACGCCTGAACCAGAACCGCAAGACAGCAGGTCGAGCAAGAAGATTGGCGGCGGCAGGACGAAAAAGAATTCCGAACACGCGACGGAGCGACCAACGCCCGCGCCCGATCCCGCCGGCAAGAGGGACACCGAGCGCTGGTAGCGGAACGCTGGCAGTTCATCTCAGCGTCGCCGCCATTCCTCTGAGTTGCCATCACCCCCGAGGATGCCCGTGAAGCCCGACACCGCTGATTCCGCCGAGCACCGCCGCGGCACTTTTTCGCGAAGCGCGCTCACCTCGCTGTTCACCACCGCGCTGGATTTCGGCACGCTGACCGGCCTGGTCGAGCTCGCCGGCGTGAACTACGTGCTCGCCACGTGGCTCGGCACGGTGGTCGGCTCGCTGTCGAACTTCACCATCAATCGGCTATGGGCCTTCGATGCCCGCGACCGGCCGCCCGCTGGACAGTTCGGCCGCTTTCTGCTGGTCCAAGCCGCCGCCAGCCTGCTGCACACCGGGGGCGTCTGGTTCTTCACGGACCTTGTCGGACTGCCGTATCAGGCGTCCAAGCTCATCATTTCGGTGCTTGTCTACCTGGGCTGGAACTACCCAATGAACCGCTGGTTCGTGTTCCGGCGCTGGTCAAAAGCAGGCGTCCCGGTCGCCCAAGACGCTCCAGCACCTCGGTCTTGATCACCCAAGCTCGCCGAGAAAACGGCAGCGACGTGCGGACCATGCAGTCGACGCCGCAGCCGTCTTCGCAGCCCTTGGCGCCATGGTTGGCCTGGATCTGCGCGCGCGTGACGTCGGCGAAGGGACCGACGGGAGCGGTGTGATAGCAGTAGTGGAAGTTGCCTTCCGGCGATACGTAGAACGCCTTCTGTCCGCCCTGGCATTTCCACGAAAACGGCCGTGCTGACAGGACACGCTCGTAGTAGTCGATGAGGTAATAGGGGTTCGAGACGGGCCGCCCGGCGCGCTTCTGTTCGCGCAGCCAGCGCACCTTTTCCAGGTAGCGCGCCGACGAAGGACCCGGCACGATGCGCCCGCGCTCGTGGACCACGGCGAAGAACACCGGCACGCCGAGGTCGAAACAGAACTGGGCGAGCTCCTGCACCTGATCGATGGTTTCCTCGCAAATCACGCTGGCCACGTAGAACCAAAGCCCGCGCTTGGCCACCATTTCGATCTTGGGCCGTAGGGTCTTGAGCGACTTGGGCGATCCAGCGGTCGGATGCAGACTGTCGACGGAGATCTGAATGCGGCCCATGCCTGCGTCAAGCAGTGCTTCGAGCTTGTCCTGGGTGAGCAAAAATCCGTTGGTAGTCATCCCTGTGGTCATGCCGCGCGCGCAGACATGGCGCATCAGCGGAAGAATCTCAGGGTGAAGCAGCGGCTCGCCGCCGATGAGATCGGTGTGCATCACGCCCAGTTCTTTGCACTTGTCGATGCGAGCGACCACGTCGTCGTAAGGCACGTGCCCTTTGGCGTTGTCGTATTCCGTGCAATACGAGCACGACAGATTGCACTTCCATGTCACGTTGATCTGCGCCCAGATCGGCAAGCCATCGAATCCGCGCGGTGCCGCGCGCAGAAAGCCGGCGATCGAGATGGGCGTCTTTGCGTTTGAAGTCATGGCCTGAGAAACATCCCATCGTAGCACCTCGCACGCGCGGTGCCTGCGTAAGTCACCCGGTTCACGCGATGCCCTTGCTGCGCCAAACGCCAGTGTGCCATCGCCAGCCGTTGGCCAGTGCGCGTACCCACTCGTCGATCGCCATGCCAATCCAGATGCCGACCACGCCAAGACGCGCGCCGAAGGCCAGTCCCAGGGCCGAGCCAAGTCCGACGGTCCACATCAAGGTCGAGCCCACCACGGCGGGAAAGCGCGAATCCCCCGAGGCCCGCAGCGAATAGGTGATGGCAATGTTCGCCGCCTTGGCCGGCTGAACCGCCACGTCGATCCACAGCAACGTGCTGCCCAAAGAAATGATGGCGGCATCGTGGGTGAACAGGCCCATGAGCCAGGCACCCGAGAATGCAAGCAGCAGCGAGGCCACGCAAGAAAGGCTCGCTCCCCAGGCCACCGCGGTCTTAAGACGCCTGTCTGCCGTAGCAAAGTCACGCGCCCCGACCAGGTGCGCGACCAGAATCTGCGCCCCGACCCCAAGCCCGAGGCTGAAGAGCACCGGCAGGTTTGCGAGGTTGGCCGCGTATACCCGCGACGTGAGCGCGAGGGTTCCAAGGCGCACCACTTGCGAAGCCAGCGCGACCTGGAAAAGCTGGTAAGCGATGGGCTCGATGGCCGAGGGAATGCCGATGCGTCCGAGGTGCCGCAAGATGCGCTTCCACCCCAGGGCCAAGGTCAGCCACGAGGGATGAAAGTCCAGCCGCTTGACCACGAAGCAGAGCGTGCCGAGGGCGACGATGCCCCAGGAAAGCACGGTGGAAATCGCCACGCCTTCGACGCCGAAGCACGGCAGTCCGAAGAGCTGCCCAACCAGCAGCAGATTGAACACGAGGTTGAGAGCGACGGTTCCCAGGGAAACCCCGAGGTTCCACAGGGTCAGCCCGCGAGCCGCGAGCAGGTTGGTCAAGCCCGCGATCATGGCACGGCCGACGAAACCGGCCCCGATGATGCGCAGGAACGCCACCGAGTGCGCAGCCATTTCGCCGTGCAGTCCGAGCGACCAGACGACCCAGGGACTGGTCAGGCTGAGAATGCCGCCCAGCACGAGGCCACCCAGCGACAAAAGCCACAGCACCAAGGCGAAAGTGGCCTGCGCCAGCCGCGGTCGGCGCGCGCCGAGGAACTGCCCCGCGATGCCCGCACCGGCCTGCCCCACGGCGTTGAGCATGGTTTGCAACACGACGAACACCGGCAAGGTCGCTCCTACACCCGCCGCCGCGGTATCCGAGATCCGGGAGAGAAACCACGAATCGAGCAGTGGACCCGAGATGCCCACCAGCAACGTAATCATCACCGGCCACGAGATTGCCAGCAGAGATTGCTTGTGCACGGCGATGGGGCGCGGCCTCGGCGTGCGTCCCGACAGTGCTTCGGGCGTCGGATCGGACTTGGGTGCTACAGCTTGTTGCAAAATGCCTTACGGGTAAGACGGCTCTGGCGCACGCGGTGAGAAAGCGAATCGTATTCCGCGAGTGAAGCTTTCTGCCTTGGTTCCCGAATGACCTTCGCCCTCGACCACACGGAACTGGTAGGCAAGCCCTGGGTAGGCGCTGGAGCCCATGCGGGCGTCGAAGCGTTTGGCGCCATCGAGGATCATCGCAGGATCCTTCTCGGCAGCGGTGACGAACAACCTTACCCCCAAGGGTTGCGCGGACTTGTGGAATTCGCCCTCGAAGCCGAGCAACCAGTCGTCGGCCCACTGGGCGGCAGGACTGGCCGCGACGTATGCCGCGAAAAGACCAGGCCGCGCAAACATCGCGTACAGCGTGAAGAGCCCCCCGAGCGAGCTGCCCACGAGCACCCGGAAGCCGGGATCCCCGCGATAGTCACGCTCGACCAGCGGGACGATGTCCTTTTCGATGGTCGCCAGGAATTCCTGCGCGTGGCCGCTCGGACCATCGTAGCTTGCCCCTTCATAGGTCGCGGCCACCGGCGTCAGATCCCAGCGCCGGAGGCGGCCGTAATTGGGATTGTCGACCGCGTAGCCGAGCCCGACGATAATCATCTCGGGCACCGCATGGTCGAAACGGAGGTTGCCGGCGATGTTGCGAACCAGAGGAAAATCCCAGTAGCCGTCGCAAAGGTAGAGTACGGGATAGCGCCGGCCGGGCTCGTCGTCGAACGAGTCGGGCAAGCTGACATAGAGCTGATACGCACGACCGTCCTTCGAGCGTGGCAGGGGACGCACCTCGGTGTTGGCCAGGCTGTGGCGAGGAAAGGGCCCTTTCGCCGGAGCTCCCGCATCGTCACTGCCACACGAGCGCGTGCATCCGGCGCCCAGCATCATCAGGATGCTGGCAAACATCCAGCATCCGGTCCGAGCACCTCCGCGAAACAGCGCCATACGCATCACTGTAAGGCCTTCTCTATCAGAGCCCGCATCCGTCCGTCACCTGGGCTTGCATCTTTCGACGCGGCGCTGGCGCAAACGTCGGGTGGCGCGCCGAAAACCTATATTTTGCAATCGGACGCGGTATTCTGCCGGCATGAGCGACGGAGAAAAGAGCCGCCGAGCGCTCGACGAAACCATCCTGGTCAAAAGCTCGAACGGAGGCCCGTCCACTTCGGTGGCCGATGGACTGGGGGGCACACGTCTGCAACATTTCGAGCTCGTGCGGCTGCTCGGCCGCGGCGGCATGGGTGCCGTGTACTACGGCACCGATCTATCTTTGCAGCGCCCCGTCGCCATCAAGGTTCTGGCCATCGACATCGCGCACGATCCCGAGGTCGTCGACCGATTCGAACGCGAGGCCCGTTCGCAAGCGCGCCTGCGGCATCCCAACGTGGCGCAGATCTACTTCATCGGCGAAGACCGCGGCTTCCACTTCTTCGTGATGGAGTACCTGGAAGGCCCCCGGGCTCGATGCGCTCTTGGCCAACAGCGCACCGCTGCCGTGGACGCGGGCACTCGACTACACCCTGGCGGCGGCGCGGGGGCTGCGGGCCGCCATGGCCCACGGGTTCGTTCACCGCGACGTGAAACCGTCGAACCTGATGCTCGACAACGAGGCCGGCATCAAGATTCTCGATTTCGGTCTGGTCAAGAGTATGCACGGCGATGCGCAGCTCACCCGTGATGGCGCCATCATCGGCTCGCCCCTCTACATGTCGCCCGAACAGGGGCGCGGGCAGGCGTCAGACCACCGCTCCGACATCTATTCGCTCGGCTGCACGCTCTATCACATGCTGACCGGTCGTCCGCCGTTTTCAGGTGATTCGCCCGTCGGCATCATCACCATGCACGTGACCGATCGGCCCTCGGCCCTGCGCGACCTCAACAACGCGATCCCGCAGCCCGTCGCCCGCATCGTCGAGAAGATGATGGCAAAGAAGCCCGACGATCGGCACGACGACTACGACGGGCTGATCGCGGCCCTGGAATCCGCGCGCACGCCCCGCCGCGAGCTCGGGGGCATGGGTGTGCGGGGCATCGCCCTCGCCGTCGACAGCCTGCTCCTCTTGGTCGCCGCGTACTTCTTGCACTTGCTGGTGATTCCCGTCGCTTTTCTCTATTTCGTGCTCTGCCACAAGCTGCTTGGCCAGACACCTGGCAAGTGGTTGCTCGGCATTCGGGTCGAGGACACGTCGGGTGGTCGCATCACCTGGAAGGCTGCAGCCGTCCGCTGTGCCGTCTTCGCATGGGGGCCCTTGGCCTGGAGCCTGCTGGCCGCCGTGGTCTATGCTCTGCACAGCGACGACCACATCACGTTCCAGCTGTCGAAGCTGCGCCTGGCCGAGATGGCCTTGCCCATCGTGTACATCGCGCTGGCCACCGCAATTCTCGTCGGCTACCTGGCTGGCTTTCTGCTGGTCGCCTTCCACCCGAAGCGACAAGCCGTACACGATCTGGTCGCCAAGACTCTCGTCTATTTCAAGTCGCGCGCTCCTGCTGGCGGGATGGTCGACGTGGTCCGCTCGACCGCTAGCATCAGTCTGTCGCGCCACCGGTGATAGCAATAGGCGCGCCACCGCGACGCGCGGCGCGCCACCGCGACGCCGACCAACTGAGCCTAATTGGCCTGGCATCACCACTGCTGGCTACGACGGGACCGCGGTCGATGCGATGGCCGACGCGACGGCCATCGTCGTGGGCAACCAAACGAGAAAAAGCGAGGGACTTATAACCATGTCTAAAGTTGCATACGTGGGGACTGCCGTTCTTCTTGCGCAGGTGCTCCTGAACCAAGGCTGTGGAAGCAACACCTCGTCCAGCACCGAGTCCGGCACTGGCGGCACGGCCGTCGTTCCTTCAACCGGCGGCACCACGCAGCCAGTGACCACCGGTGCGGGGGGAAGCACGACGCCCACGACCGGAGTGGGCGGCTCCGGTGGAGGCAGCACGGACTTCACGCCGTTGTGCGCGAATCTCACAACGGCCGAAGCGGTCGCGCCCACCAAGAACGGCATTTGCAAGGACACCGATCCCCAGCTCTGCTGGAAGACCTGCGGTCCCGCCAGCACGGGCTTCAAGTCCGAAGCCTGCACCGCCGGCGTCTACGTCGAGCAGTCCGGATGCTCCTTCCCGACGGACACGGATTACTCCTGCTACAAGATCCCCGCGACTTTCGCTCCCTCGTGCCCGACCACCACGCCGCAGGCCAGCCAGGTCTGCAACCTCGCCCAGTGTGTGCTTTGCAACGTGGGTGGCAACTACCTGGATTCGTCGGGGGCGTCCAAGGTGGGCTATTGTGTTTGCCCCGCGCCATCGGAGGTCACCGGCGTCTCGAAGTGGACCTGCGCCAGCAGCACGGCCTGGCCCTGCCCAGCCGGCCAAGGTTGCTGAAATGACTGTCTAGCGCTCGCCCTCGCAACCCTCCCCACACACTACCCGGTTGGATCTGATGTCGAAGCAACGGTGCCCCGTGATCCCCTTGAAAAGCCAATCGCCATTCTTGCGAGCGGGGCTGTCCGTTGCCCTCGGGACAGCCGCGCTGTTCGGCGTTGCCGCGTGCGAGAACAATGACGAGGAGATTTCGCCAATCCAGTACATGTGTGAAACGGATCCAGCGCCGGCGGCTGCAGTCAGCGGCGTCTGCGGCGCGGGCGATCCCAAGCTGCCTGCCGAGCCGAAGTTCCCAAGCGAGGTCTGCGAAACCCTCAAGGCCGCTAAGGATGGGCCGACCGAAGGGAACCTCGACACCGACCGGGTCCAGGCTGCCCTCACCAGGTGCAAAGGCGGGGCCGTCAAGCTGGTCGCCGACGGCAGCAACAACGCCTTCGTGGTCGGCCACCTGTTGGTCGCCAGTGTCACCCTGTGGATCGACGCGGGTGTCACCGTGTATGCCTCGCGCGACCCCGAGGAGTTCCAGAAGACAGGCAACTGCGGACGAATCGGAATCAGCGACTCGGGCGCCTGCACCGACTTCATCACGGCGGACGGAACCAGCCCCGCCATTGTGGGCGACGGAGTCATCGACGGCCAAGGCGGCGAGCCGCTGGTCGGGCACGACTATTCCTGGTGGCAGGCGTCCTACGCGCTCCGTTCTATCGACGGCAGCATCGGCAACCCCACCCTCATCAATACCACCACCAAGACCACGGGCTTTCTGCTGTACCGGATCACGCTGCACAACTCGCCCAAGTTCCATGTGAAGATCGGATCCAATCCGGCGTACGGTGCCACCGAATGCAGGACCCCTGGCGACGGCTACACCGTCTGGGGCATCACGATCCTTACGCCGTCGAAATGGAAGAACAGCAAAGGCGAGGTGTTGACCCCTAGCTTCGCGCGCAACAGCGACGGTATCGATCCGGGCTCGGGCACCCTGGCCACCTGCGGCGTCATCGCGTGCAGCACGATCAGCACGGGTGACGACCACATCGCGGTCAAGGGTGGCCACTGGGTTTGGAACCTGGTCATCGCCCACAACCACTTCGGTACGGGCCACGGCATGTCCATCGGCAGCGAGACCTACGGCGGGCAGACCACGACCGATGGCGTCGCCCACCGCGGAATCGAAAACCTCGACGTCTACGACCTGACCATCGACTCCAACTCGCGCCCGGTCGGCTACGAGGCCATGTCTTCCGATTTCAACGGCATCCGCATCAAGACGGACGAAAGTCGCGGCGGCCTCGTGACGAACATCTCGTACAGCGATATCTGCATGCGCGACATGACCAACGCCATCCTGATCAGCACGGCTTACAACCCGCTGTTTTCGGGGACCTCTTTCCCCGAGTTCGGGGCTGTCTCGTTCCAGAACATTCACCACGTGAGCTGCATGGGGCTCAATCGTCCGGTGGTCACCCTGGAGGGCTTCAATGCGACCTTGCCACTCGGCCCAGTCTCGCTGGACAACGTGGTGATCGACAACATGGGCAAGCTGGACGTCTCGGCCGAATACGCCGACGTCCACCTGGGTCCTGGCGACGTCAGCTTCACGCCAAGCGGCTTCGACGTCACGGTCACCGACAACCGCGTGCCAGGCAGCAGCACACCACGCCAGTGCGTCTTTCCCACGTTGCCCGCGCCCGAAGCACCTCCCGGCTGGCTTCGTTAGACGGCTCTTACCCAACGTTTCGGCAAAGCGATGCAAAACATGCGCATTCGACCCTTCCCGCTACTGCTTGTTCCCATTTTGTGCGCCATCGGCTCGACCGGATGCACGTCCCGTACGACTGCCCCGAACGGCGAGTGTCTTGCCGACCCGGCAGTGCAGTGTGGCCTGCCTGATGCGTCGGCCGAGGCGATCCACCTGACCGGCTATTCCTGCACCGGCACCGCACGGCCCGATGAGAACGCGACGTACATCGACGGGGTACCCCAGGGCACGGTGTGCTCCGACGAGGCCTCGGTGGACGAAAAGAACGCCTACTGCTGCACGACCTTCACCACCCAGTGTTCTTACAACCCCTCGGCCATCTGCCCCGAGAGAAACTACGGTTATCAGTGCCTCGGCGCCAATCGGCCCGAGGCCGTCAACCCCGCCATCAGTTGCCACCAGGGCGTTCGGGAGGACAACCTGATCGACTACTGCTGCTCGGGGACTGCCCGGACACCCAGCTGCGTGCAGTCGGACGCGATCGGCTGCTACGCGGGCATGTTGGGATGGACCTGTCCCGTGGGAACCCAGCCGACCGCCGAAGATCTGGGTGCTAACAAGAGCAGGGCAGACCTGTACTATCTGCTGTGCCCGGTGCCCAAGCTCGCGGCCAATCCGAAGTACGAAACGTTCTGCTGTTTCACGTCGGGCCTCGTCCCTGCTGGTGGCAGTTGCCAGCAGGACATCGAGGTGCCCAATTGCGCGCCAGGCAAGTTCGGCATCTCTTGCTACGGCATCGACAGGCCCGAGCAGAACTTTCCACGCTTGACCTCTTGTGGAGACGGCGTACCGGGCCGAAGCGAACAGGGCTACCCGGCGACGGTCTATTGCTGCGACTTCGACCGTGGCTAGTGCCGAGCGAGGTCGGGTCGGCGGGACGTCTTGGCGGTCACTCGCTGGCGGCGCGGCCCTGGCCCTGACCGGGTTCGGCGCGCCCCCCGCCGCGAGAGCCGACGAGACACCTGCGGTCTTGGTCAAGGTAAGCAATCCGCTGCCTTCAGCTCGCCAATCCGAAACCATCACCTTGCCCCTGGCTGACCTCCGCAAGGCGACACCGTCCCTCGACGCCAGGCAGCTGATCGTCCTCGATGGTTCCCGCGATGAGGTTCTATCGCAGCTCGTGGACATGGATGGCGACGAGGTCCCCGACAACCTGGTCTTCCAGGCAGAGTTCGCCTCGGGCGAGACCAAGATCTTCACCGTGCAGGCTGGCGTGCGCCGAGCACCATCGCGCGAGCAGTATCGGGTCTACGGCCGCTTCGTTCGGGAAAGGCACGATGACTTCGCGTGGGAGAACGACCGTATCGCCCATCGCATGTACGGTCCGGATCTCGAAAGCTGGAAGGCCGAGCCACTCACCAGCAGCGGCGTGGACGTGTGGACCAAACGGGTGCGCAACCTGGTGGTCAATGACTGGTACCTGACCGACGATTACCACCACGACCACGGCGAAGGCGCCGATCTGTATTCAGTCGGCAAGGCCCGCGGATGTGGTGGGCTGGGCATCTACCGGGACGGCAAATTGGCGGTCTCGCGCAACTTCATCCACTCGCGGGTGTTTGCCAACGGGCCTATCCGTCTGATCTTCGAGCTCTCGTACGCGCCCTGGGATGCCGGCGGAGCCAAGGTCTCCGAAACCAAGCGCGTGACCTTGGACGCGGGCCAGAACTTCGACCGCTTCGAAAGCAGGTTTCTCGTCGAGGACAATCGCGCGCCCGTGGCAGTGGGCATCGGCATCGCCAAGCACACTGGCGGCACGGCCCAGATGGACAAGCGCGCGGGTTGGTTGCGTTCGTGGGAGCCGCTCAGGGATGCGAACGGAAACCTCGGATGTGCGATTGTCGTCCTGGGCGGCGACGCCGGCTACCAAGAGACCGACAAGGACTTCATTCTCACCAAGCAGCTGCCCGGCGACCACACCATGCGCTACTTCGCCGGCTTCGGCTGGGATCGCAGTGGGGATTTCCCTGACGCCGCGGCCTGGGCTCGCGCGGTCGAGCGCAAGCAGCGCGAGCTTGCCACCCCTCTGCGTACCGAGCTGTCGGCTGCGATGGCGAAGCCCTTGCATGCGCCCCTCGGAATCACGGGCAGGAGCGAGGCCGTGCGCATGGTCGAATCGCTGGTGGCTCGCGCACCGTCGGTGCTGACCCCGAAATGGGAGTACGACACGGGCATGGTGCTGATGGCGATGGCGCGGCTAGGCCGCAAGACGAACGACTCGACCATGTTGGCTTACGTCAAGCGGACCCTCGACGGCATGGTGGATGCCGCCGGCAACATCAAGGGCTACCAGGGCGACGCCTACAACATCGACGACATCAACGCGGGCAAGGTGCTCTTCGGCCTGTTCGCCGACGCTCGCGGAACTGACAAAGAGCGCTATCGCAAAGCCATCGAGCTTCTGCGCCTACAGATGAAGACCCACCCGCGCATCGCCGACGGGGCCTTCTGGCACAAGAAGATCTACCCACACCAGATGTGGCTGGACGGCGTGTACATGGCTTCCCCCTTCCTGGCCGAATACGCCGCGACCTTCGGGGAGCCGGCGCTGTTCGACGATGTCGCCAGGCAGATCCTGCTCGCCGAGCAGCACATGCGCGACCGCAAGACCGGACTTCTGTTCCACGGATGGGATGCCAACAAAGCGCAGCGCTGGGCCGATCCACGGACCGGCACTTCGTCGCAGTTCTGGGGCCGGGCCATGGGCTGGTACGCCATGGCCATCGTCGACGTGCTCGAGTGGCTTCCCGAGGGTCATCCGCAGCGAGGGGCCGTGGTGGGCGTGCTAGAGAGGCTGGCGGCCGCCATTGCAGGCGTGCAGGATCGCTCGACCGGCGTGTGGTGGCAGATCCTCGACCAGCCGAAACGTGAAGGCAACTACCTGGAGGCCTCGGCGTCGAGCATGTTCGTGTATGCCCTCTCGCGCGCGGTCAACAAGGGCTGGCTCGACAAGTCCGTCTTCGGCCCGGTTGCCGCGCTCGGGTACCGCGGATTGGTCAAGCAGTTCATCGAGGTCCGCAGCGACGGACAGCTCGACCTCACCCGTATATGCAAGGTGGCCGGGCTCGGCGGGAATCCCTACCGCGACGGAAGCTACGCCTACTACACCGGCACCCAAGTGGTGAAGAACGATCCCAAGGGCGAGGGCGCGTTTCTGCTGGCCGCGATCGAGAACGAGTGAGCGGTCGAACCTCGCCGTGCCTCTGCTCTAGAACTGATACACCGACTGTCCCATCATTCGGATGTTGTGGGGCTTGTTTCCGTCCAGGTACTCGACCTCGGTGTACTGGCCTGACAGGCCGAGGCGGAGCGCCGGCGTCGCGTCCCACAGCAAGTTCGCATCCACGTAGCGAGAGGTGTCGACGGTGGTGCTCAGAAGCTCGATGCGCGAGCCGCCCGCCAGGTACAGCTTGGACATGTTGTCCGAGTGGGCCTGGGTGAAGTTCGCCGCAAAGATGAGACGGCCTGTGGGCGGCAGGTAATACTGAAGCCCGGCCCGGAACGCGGTCCAATTGATGATGTGGACGATGCCATTCGCGTCGAAAGTGACGAGGCCGGGGTCGAGGTTCGCCTCGTACGCTGGCGCGGGCGTGGCTTGTGCGGGGTTCGGCAGGGTTGGGAACTTGGCGTTTCCGCCAGACGTGATCAAGTCGGCAATACCGGCGCCCTTCACGAACGACGCCGTGAAGGTCAATCGATTGCTGCGATCTCCGTCGTGCGCGGCCGGAATCACGGGAAGGAATGCGTCCACCGACATGCCCCAACCGGTCGCGCTGTTGGAATTGCGCACGGGCGGTGGCGCGAAAGCGTTCACCCTGAATTCTCGCACGATGCCCGAGACTCCGATCGATGCCGGCTGCGCCACCGTCCCCACGTTGCCCGGTGTCGTGATGCCTTTCCAGTTGTTAAGCACCAGGCGAAGGCCGGCGCTGCCGTCGGGAACTTGCGAATCGCGCTGGACCGGACGCCCTGCGGACGCGGCAACGTCGACGCCCAGGACACCGCCAGCGTTGAACAAGTGAGACAGTCGCAGCTGCGGGTTGCGCGAAAAGAGCTGGTTCGGGAGCCCGAGAAATTCCAGCGTGCACGGGTAGCTGTAGTTCTGCCAGCCGAACAAGTCGTAGCTTTGCCCCATGAGAAAGTCGATGTAGGGCGTCTGCAACCGGACGTAAGCGTGGCGGACCCGATAGGTCGGGCTGTTGAAGAACGTGCCCTCTGAGGTGGCACGCTGATAGCCGAAAAAATCGCCCTCGAGCACGGCCGTCGGTCGCACGGACCCCATCACTGGAGATTCGAAGGCGAAGCCAAGTCTGCTGTTGCGCATGGAGAATTGGCTCCGGCTGCTGTTACCAGCATGGGTATCCGTCCGCGCGACGATGGAGGGGCCCATCGAGTCGCCGTAGCTCTGGGTCGTGTCGAAGATGTAGTCGACCTCGGCAAAACCGTAGAGCGTCAGCTTGAACTTCTTGTTGCCCTCTCCTACCGCCAGGGTGAGCGCGGGCCGCGCGAACCACGATGGAGCCGCGGAGGCGACGATCGGCGCGACAGACTCCATCGGCGCCTGCGTGGCCGGCACCAAAGGAGGAGGTGGCGAAGGCGGTGCGGTGACGGGAGCTACCTCGGTCGGAGCGCCGCTATCCGCCGAAACGGCAGCGGCGGGCTCATCGGCCCGTGCGAAGCGGCCCCCACCCACGAGAAGCACGAAGCCTGCTGCAATGAGCGCCAGCGCAACGGTGGCGTCGAACTTTGATCGATCCTTCATTGTGGACATGGTGTGCATCATCAGAAGAGGTAAAGGGTGGACGCCGAGACGCGCACATTGTGCGGCCCGTCTCCGTCGAGATAGAGGATCTTGGTGTATTGGCCCGCCACGCCGACGCGAACGACCGGGGTGACATCGAACGTAAGCTTCGCATCGGCGTAGCGGGCGGTATCTGCAATGTGGGTGCGCAAATCGACCTCTGCGCCTTCGCGCGGGTAGAGCATGGCGATGTTTCCAGAGTGGGCCTGGGTGTAATTGGCGGAGACGATCCAGCGCCCGGTGTACGGCAGGTAGTACTGGAAGCCGATCCGGAAGGCGGTCCAATCGATGGTGTGCAAAAGCCCCTTCGTGTCGAAGGTCACGAGACCATTGTCCACGTTGGCTTCGTACAGCGGCGGCGGATAGGCCAGCGCAGGATTTGACAAGGTGGGAAACTGCGCGCCGCCCGTCATGCTGATGAGGTCACCAATGCCGCTGCCCTTCACGTAGGAAACCATCAGTGCCAGGCGGTTGCCTCGGTCCGTGAAATTGCTGGCGGGGATGATCGGAAGAAAGCCATCGAGCGACACGCCCCACCCCATCACGGAGTTCGAATTCTGAATGGGCGGCGGGGTGTAGGCATTGGCCCTGAACTGCCTGACGATCCCGGAGACCCCGAGGGTAAGAGGCATGGCTACGATCCGCTCGTTGCCCGGGGTGCGAATGCCTTGCCAATCATTGAAGCTGACCCGCAAGCCGGCGCTGCCGTCGGGGACACCCGAATCGCGCTGGACCGGGCGCACCGCAGAGGCGGCCAGCTCGACCGTGACCCTGCCGGTGGCATTGAACTCGTGCGACAGCCTCAACTGGGTGTTGCGCGAGAAGAGCTGGTTGCGAAGGCCAGACGGGTCGAAGTAGCTTTGCCAGCCAAACACGTCAAAGGTTTGGCCCATAAGCACGTCGACGTACGGATTCGCCAGCTTGATGTACGCGTGCCGGACGCGGAAGACCGGGCTGGCGAAGTAGACCTTCTCGGTAGAATCGGGCGGATCCCCGGCGAAATCTCCTTCGATTACGGCCGACGGGGCGACGCTACCCGCGACAGGAGCGTCAAAGCCCAAACCCAGTCGGGTACTTCGCAGCGAGAACTGGGTACGGCCCACCTGATTGGGGTAGGTGTCGGTCCGGGCGACCAGCGCGGTCCCCATCGAATCGTCGTAGCTTCGCGTGCTATCGAAATAGTAGTCGGCCTCGAGAAAGCCGAAAAAGCGCAGCTTGTAGGCTGCAGGCCCTTCGCCCACCGTGAGGGCCAGTCGGGGGCGCGCGAACCAGGCAGCGCCGGTCTCCTCAGCTGGGGCCGGAACCGCGGGGGAAGATACCGGCAAGGACACGGTCGGCGCCGTCGGCTCGTCCCCCTGGGCAAAACGGCCCCCTCCGACGAGCACAAGGGCTGCAGCGATGAGGGCCGGCGCCTTGCGGGCACCCGACATCGATCGATCGTTCATTGACAAAAAACCTTCCAGCTCATGATGCGCAGTGGCGACGCTCGTTGGTCACAGGCGCAGTGGGCAAGCTCCCCCAAATTGGCTCAGACTTTCGAGGAACGAGGCCTCAGACGGGGCCCCGTCAATCGGGCCGCCAGCGCCACCGGGACCGAGCGACGTTGACAGGGCCTTGAAGCTGGCTAGCCTTCCCGTCGGGAAGCACAATGAGCAACGAATACCGCTGCGACCAGTGCGGCGTCGTCGATGACGGCAAGCCCACCGTCATCCGCTTCTCGTACGAGCTGGTCGATGGAAGCCCTGGCGTTGAGTTGTTCTATCTCTGTTCTGGATGCAACGTCATGTTGCCGAGGACCAATCCGGTCAGACGCAAGCAGCTGTTCCAGCTCTTCATCAGCCTTTACCCCCACAAGCCCATCAAGCTGGAAAGCTGAGCCGACCACGAAAGCAGCGGCGCGACGCTGACGAGCCCCGACGCTACGGCGACGCCGCGGCAGCCGCCGTGAATGTGGCGTTCGCGGGCTGCTCGCCGCTGCCGAGGTCCACGGTCACCGTCCAAACGCCGTTTTGCCACGACGTCGCATCTTGCGGGCGAGACACCGCAACGCCGGCCGCTTGGGCGCTGCCGGCCCAGAAGTGGATGGCCTTGAAATCAAGGCCCAGGATCTGGTCCTCGATCTGGCTTGCAGCCTCGGCCAACCCGCCCTCGCAGACCCCAAGCAAATCGTCCTTGTGCCCGACGCACACGATGCTGACACACTGGGAGGACACGCTGCTGGCCATGCCCGCGCAGCCGACCACGTTCGATAGGTAGGCGGCGATGTTGGGCACGCCGTAGTCGGCAAGCAGAATCGTGTTCAGTGCTTGCAGGGCGTAGCGACCGAAGGGGAAGCCGATGAAGTGATCGCCGACCGACACCACGGCGGCGCCACCCGGGCCATCGGGCCAGGTGACAGTTGCAACCACATTCGTGCCCGAGGTGACCGACGCAGTAGCGTCGAGCGGCACGGAAACGGAGGCCCTAAACACCAGCGACACCGGCGCGTGGGTCCCCGACTGATTGAGCGGCAGAGCCAGCCGCGACTCGAGTCCCCAGCCGAGAATCAGCGACTGGACCAGATCGTCGAGAGTCACCAACTGATCGTAGGGCGAAATCCCGGCGACCGCAGTCCTGATGTACGAATTGATCCAGCCGGCAAGCCTGCTTTCCAGGGCATCCGGAAGCACAGACCGAAGCGCCGCCATGGCGGGTACGCCAGCCTGGTCCGCAAAACCGAGGATGGCGTCGCCCGGATCGGTGACGAAGCCGTGGACCAGACCCAGCGTGTCGCGGACCGTCCCCGGCGCTGCCGCAACGGCCTGCAGGTCGAATTGGGATGACACGGCGAAAGCGCCCGTGACCCTTGCAGCGGGACCATCGTAGCCGAGGGAACCGTCAACGTCGGATGGTGGCCCATCCTGTCCACGCACATCGCCCGAATCGGCTCGGCCGTCAGCCGCGTCCTTCGCCGAGTCCCGGGCGGCATCGGTGGCGGGTGCCTCGTATCCATCCGCTGCCCCGTCCCTGCCCAGCACGTCCGCATTGCTTGCATCTCGATGGAGGTCGACGGCTGCTTCTGCAGAACCGTCGCGGACGTCCACCGTGCCGACATCTCGCGGGCCGTCGTTCGCACCCGCACCCGCCCCCGCGTCGACCGAGGCGCCGGCATAGGGCAGGTGCACGTCCCTGACGATCACCTGGCCTCGGGTGGCGACGATGGTGCCGGACCACGTTCCTCGCAGACTCCCCGACGCGAACCCTTGGACCGTGACCGACTTCGCGCCCGGGCTGGTAGAAATCCCCAGGCTGCCGGGCAGAGGCTGCGCGAGCGCCCAGGTTTGCCAGCGGCCCTCGACATTCACGGCGACCTGGTCGATCAAGGCCCGGTCCGAAGCAACCTCGGCGTCGACGTTGAGCACGATACCCGCATCCTCCGACGAGCGCGAGCAAGCCACCACCGCCAGTATGCCGAGACCGAGTCTGCGAAGATCCATGGTCATCACCTAGAATTGCTTTGTTCCGAAGGTGGTGTTGGGCATGGCCAAATCGGTGTCCTGACTGAAGTACAGGTAGGCGAGGGCCGTGCCAGTGATCACCACGGCACCGAACATCGTCCAAAACGGCCACCCGAGGTGGTCGTGCTCGGCAGGCTTCGCTGCGACGGGTGGGCAAGCCACAAGGCTGGGCGGCGGATGGGGTTGCCAGACATACGGTGAAGGCGCGGGCACCGGTCCCCCCAACGGTCCAGGTGGCGGGGATGGGGCCACTGGGCCTTGCGAAGGCGCAGGTGCCCAGAGCGTGGGTGCTGGTTGGCCCGCGCTCGAGGGCTCGCGAATTCTCGCAGCATCGTCGTCGCCCGCCAGCGCAGGGTCCACCCAGCCGATCAGCAAGACCAACGCCAACAGAGAAGCCGTGGTCCTTACCCTGGACGCGGGCCCGTATCCGACGGACGTGGAATCACCCAGAAGAGCAGACGAGCCAAGACTGATCCTCACCAGAACCTTGTTACGAGCGGTCCGAAAGATTGTCAAGAATGTCCGAGGCGGGCCTAGACCGACCGCTCGCGCACCACTTCAGCTCTACAATTCTGGCAGCCGCAGCCGTCGCGGCAGCCGTGCTACCATGCTTGCCCTGGGGACCATGGCAACGCAAATCGCGAGAGACGGGGCAGAGGCCCAAACCACCCAAACAAAACTTGGCGCACGGTCGCTGTCGTGGGCGGGGAATCTCTTGGCAGTGGGAATCTTTCTACCGGCGGCGCTGCGTCCAGCGCTCAGCGTTCGTCCGTCGGCCGGCGCCACCGCCGCGCTGGTCTTCAGCGCGGTCGCGCTGGTCGCGTTCCTGCTCGCCACCACGCTGCTCAACCAGGCGCTCCTGCGAGGACGCCTGCGCGCCGAGATCCGGCGCAACAACCTTGCGGCGGGGCTCATCGCAGCGGCCCATGCGGTGGCGACCGGGAACGTTGCTGCCCACTGCTTCGCGGCCGACTCTTTGGCCAACCTACCCGTGGGGGCGGTCTTCTTCGGCGTGAGCGAGGTCGCGCTGGTGGTACTGTCGCTGCTCTTTCGCGCGCTCACCGCCTACGCCGACGACCAAGAAATTCTCGGCGAGAACATGGCCGCCGCCATCAGCTACTCGGGCCTGTTGGTCGCGCTGTCACTGGTGGTCGGTCACGCCGCGGACGGCGCTTTCGTCGGATGGATTCCCGCCCTGCGCTCGTTCGCCCTGTTCCTGCTATGCGCCCTGCTGCTCTACCCGGTCCGTCAGGTCGTGGTGGCCCGCTTGCTCCTGGGATTGCCCGTCACTTGGCGTGGTGGCGCGCTCGACCGGGCGATTGCACAGGATCGCAGCTGGCTGGTTTCGTGCGTGGAGGCCGCCGGCTACTTGGCCAGCGCGTTCTTGTTGACGGGTCTTGTATGATCGGCGCCGAGGCCAACGATTACGCCAGATTTGCCGAGCGGGTGCGCAAAGACGGCTTGCTGTCCGACCCGTGGATTGCCGGCAAGCCCCGCTTTTCCACCGCGGCCATGCAATTGCCCGAGTCGCGCTGGCAGGCTGTCGCGGACGCCGCCGAATCCATGGCAGAAGCCCACAACGAGCTCGTGGCCCTAGTTCTGCGCGATGAGAAGCTCTTCGAGGCGTACTTCACGCTGGGGGCGGCCGGGCGGGCGCTGTGGGAATGTGCAGCCCCGCACTGGCACGGCATCGCCCGCGCCGACGTCTTTTTGACCGCCCAGGGGCCGGTGCTGTGCGAGATCAATTCCGATACGCCGAGCGGCCAGGCCGAGGCTGTCACGCTGTCGCGACTGTTCGACGGCGAGCCGGGCCGCGATCCAAACGCGGAGCTGGAAGCGCGCTTCTGCGCGTACCTGTCTTTCGAAGCGCGACGCCTGGGTAAGGAGCTGGCGGATACCACCGTGGGCATTCTGTACCCCACCGAGTTCACAGAAGACCTCGGCTTGGTACTGCTGTACGAGCGCTGGCTCTGCGCCTGTGGCGCGCGCGTGGTGCTGGGCTCACCCTTCAATCTGCAGCCTGCCGCCGATGGGCGCGTGGCCTTGCTGGGCCAGCCGTGCGACGTCTTCGTCCGGCACTACAAGACCGACTGGTGGGTCGAGCGTGAGCCGGTTTGGACGACCGAGGCGCCCTTCCCCGACGCCGAGCCGCTGACCCAGGCGCTCGTGCTGCTAGTCTGTGCCGAGCAAGCAGGCAAAGCCCGGGTGCTCAATCCCTTCGGCGCCATCGTGCCGCAGAACAAGCGCAGCCTCGCCCTTCTGTGGGAAGAGCGCTCGCGTTTCACCGATGGCGGCCGACGCGCCATCGAGCGATATCTCCCGCCGAGCTTCCGGCTGGAAAGCCAAACCACGGAATGCTTGCGCCGCGAGCGCGAGGCTTGGGTCCTCAAGTCCGACTACGGTTGCGAGGGCGAAGAGACCCTGGTCGGTCGCGCCACCACGCAAGCAATCTGGGAAGCCACCCTGGCCGAGGCTGCGCCCGGGCGATGGATCGCCCAGCAGGCCTTCGATCCCCTGCGCGACGACGGCCTCGAGTGCAACCTGGGCGTTTATCTCGTGGCCGGCATGGCGTGCGGGCTTTACGCGCGCCGGTCGGTGGGCCCCACCGACGCCACCGCCCTTTCCACCGCGGTGAGAATTGCCGAGGAGCCGTCGTCGTGAGCCGACAAGATCTCGAAGAGCTGGCTCAGCAAAAATCCTTTCATCGCAAGGTATTCATCCAGCGCCACGAGCTTCTCGGTGCGCGCTGGTGGTTCGACGGCATGGAGAGCACGTCGGCCCTGGCGCCCAACCGTCGCAGCGCCCTCAAGTTCCTCATCGGCATGGGCGGCATCGTGGGCGCCGGGCTCGTGCTGCGCGCCGGCTGCCATGCCCTTACTGACGAGCCCGCCGTAACCATGGAGGCGCTCGATCTGCAACGCAAAGAAGGATGGTCGGTCGGAGCGCAAGGCACGCCCCTACCCTTCCCCGACAGCACACGCACCGACAGCGCGGGTAACAGCGACTTCGCCCCGTCGCTGGCCACCCTCGGACAGGACCTGTCACCCCACGATGTAGGGCTCGATCCCTACTGCGTTTCGACCCTATTCGACGTGCTCAACAACCCGCGCGGCGCCGACCTGGTCTCGATGATCCAGCCCATGCACAGTGTAACGATGGACGTGACCAACCACGCGGCCCAAGCGCTAGCGTCCCTGTTCGCGAACGAAGACGATCGCAAGCAGACGGCACTCGTCCTCGACCTGCCCGGCCCGGACAGCGTAGCAGCCGCTGCGGGCGTGGCCCCGGTCTTCGCACCCGTGTTCCTCTATGACAACTGGCCGCACCCGCTCGGCGTGGTGCCCAGCCACCAGGTATTGGCGGCGGCGCTTTACTACCGCCCGGACTTCCTCACCGCGCAGACCCAGCGGGCGGCCCCCGTGCCTCCGGCTTTCGTGCTCGACAGCCGCCGCCTCTCGCCCTACCACGACGAGAGCGACCGCTTCGACAACCGCTACCTCGCCCGCTTGCCCACCGCCGACGGTTTCGACACTCTCGGCATCAAGCGCGTCCTCTACGTGACCGCGAATGCGGAAGAGCACGAGCTCGACGACTTGAACGACGACTTCGTGGCCCTGCGGGACAAATCCATCGACGTGAAAATGGTCGCGCTGTCGGATTTCGCGCCCGCGTCCGAACAGGTGCTGCGCGAAAACAGCGTGCCCATCACCGACCGTACCTACTATTACGGCGGCCATCCCCACGGCTCGTTCTTCTTTTGGTCGAGTTACCACTGGTATTCCCCGAGCACGAGGGGACGGGCCTTCACCGGCAGCCTGCCAAAATCCGTCTCGACGGGACGAACCTTCACGCCCGCTTCGCGACCGACCCTCTTCTCGTCGCGCAGCATCGGCGGGCTGTCGGGCGTCGGCAAGCAGAAGCCCAGCGGTTTCGGCCGGGTTTCCTACCGCTCGGGCAGCGGCAGCCTGGGCCGCAGCGGCAGCTTCGGACGCGCGGGTTCCAGGAGCTTCGGATAGGAGAGAGAGACGTGAACTACACCTTCTTCGGTCTGCAAATCGCAGTGAAGGCCTTCTTCAAGGACGACTATCGCCAGCGGCTGGGCCAAATCATCGCGGAATCCGCCGCCGAGCAAACCCTGTTCGAAAAGCGCGCGTTCTGGAAACGCCTGGCGGCCGTGGTCAACGAAGGCCTGCCGGTATTCGAGCTCGGATACTGGGACCTCATCCGCGGCAGCAACGCGCAAGAAGAGTTCGAGACCTGGTGCTCCGAAATCGAGGGCGCGCTGGCCAGCGAGAAGGAAGAGATGGGCCACGAGGCCGACGAGGTGAATCGGTTGTCGGCCAACAAGGACTACGTCCTCATCACCGCGGCCGTCCTGGTGGAACGCTTCTCCAACAGCGACGACACCCTCGGTGAGCGGTGTGCGATGCCCGAATCGGAGTACTTCACCCGCGCCACCATGGGGCGCCTGGTGGCGAGCTTCCCCTTGCTCAACTTCGCCAACGTGCAAGCCGACGCCGTCTACCTCATGCCCGGCAGCGAGCAGGACGGACTTTCGCAAGAGGATCTGTTCGGCGGCGGCTACCAGTATTTGAAGCCGCTCAGCTAGACTAGCTTATCTAGCCGCCTTCCTTCCACTTGCGCAGGCGCGCGGCCTCCTCGTGCAGTTGGCCCCACACGCGTTCGGACTGACGGCGCAAGTGCTCGTCGTGGCGACGCTCGAATGCCTGTGCTTCGCCCTGGAGTTGGTCGTAGTGCTCCAGTCGATCGCTGGCTAGCTCGCCGGTGAGGACGGCTTCCTTCACGGCGCAACCGGGCTCGTGCTGATGGCGACAATCGCGAAAGCGGCAACGCGCCGCCAGCGCCTCGATGTCGTCGAACACCCGGTCAAGGCCGTCTTCGTCGAGGAGCTGCAACTCGCGCATGCCGGGCGTGTCGAGGAGCAGCCCGCCCTGGGGCAGGAACACCAGCTGACGGTGGGTGGTGGTGTGGCAGCCACGTCCGTCGCTGGCGCGGGTTAGAGCGGTGTCCATCGCCCGGGCGCCCACCAGCGCATTGATCAAGGTGGACTTGCCGGCACCGGACGATCCCACGAAGGCCGTGGTCGAGCCCGCCTGGATGGTCAACGCCACCGACGGCAAACCACCGGCGACGGTGGCGCGGGTCACGAAGATGGGTGCCCCCACCGCGTGACGCTCGACCTGGCGAACGGAGCCCGCAACGTCGGCACACAGATCGGCCTTGTTCAAGATCACCGCCGGCAGGGCGCCGCTGGCCCAAACCCGCGCCAGGTAGCGCTCGATGCGGTGAACGTTGAAGTCCTGGTCCAGCCCGCACACGATGAACACTTGGTCCACGTTGGCGGCAACGATCTGTTCGCGCATCTGCCGACCGGCCGCACCGCGGGTGAAGGCGGTTCGGCGCTCGAAGATGTGCTCGATCACCACCGCGCGGTCAGGGCCAGGCTGCTCACGAAGCACGACCCAGTCGCCCACGGCGGCGGTTTCCTGTTGGTGGCGCAACTTGCCCGACAAACGGGCAAGCCCGGCGGAAGTTTCGGTCCAGACCTCGAAGCCGCCCCGGTGCTCGGCTGCGATTCGCGCAGGGAAAAAATCCCCGAAGCGCTGGGATTGTTCTTGGAAAAAGGGGCCAAAGCCCAAAGCAAACAGTGAATGCACGTCGTCCTCCGAAAACGCGGCTGCGCGATGCGCACGCCGCACGAGACACAGCCCACGAGGCGCGGGCTGCCGAATAGGGTGGATGATGGGCAGCAGCCAAACGTCAGCGTCCACGCTGGACGCGCGCGCTTGGCTGTCTACGCAATATCCCGATGGAGGACGGTTGGCTTCATCAAACCTCGAACGGCCAAAGGGTGAACCGATTTCGGGTCTCAGTCAACCGCCATTCGAAGTTGGGGGCGGCTATCGGTAGAACGTGACGTCGTCGATATCCAGATCTGCCACGCACGCGGTGGTGCCGTCGTCGATGTTGCTGGCCATGCCGACCGAAAGCTGCCAGAGCACGCCGGTAATTTGGGACTTGTCGAGTGGTAGCGCCGGGTTTCCCCGAATGGGCTGCCCGCCAAATGGAATGGTGAGCGTTTGGGCTACCTGGGTGACCTGAGAATGCTCCAATCGGGTCTGGGGCGGATACGCACCTCGCTTGCCGGTGGCGAACTTCGCTCCGTGCGCGCGATCCTCGTGTTGTACATCCCTCGTCGCGTACTCCATCGAGCAGCCGGCGTAGTTGCCACGAATCTTGAAGCGCACACCCGCAAACGCACTTGCATCCGTACACTTCGGGAAAGCCAACACGACCCCCGCATACTGGGCCTCGGCTTTGACAGGAAGGTTGGCCGACACGTGCAAGGTCCCGTTCTTCATGCTCACGGTCGGTGCCGGTCGGCCGTCCATGGGATAGGACACAATCTCGCCTGCGGAGGGCGCAATACGACCGTCCGCCAAGGCCGGTTCGGTGGTCCCCGGGGTACAGTCTCGCGCAGGGATCCTATCTCCGTTGTCGTTGTGGTCCGGCCATTCAGCGCCTTCGTCCAAGCGGCTTTGAGATGGTGTCACAGTCGATCCTTCGCCATGGGCACAACTTGCGACGGGAAGAAATGCAAGCGCCACGGTCACTGCAACTGATGCCTTCATTGAGAGCCTCCTGGCTTTGGTGGAATCGCGCAATCGAAGTGAACGGTCGGGAAAGCTGGCAAGCGGTGTGCCAACAGTCTACCGCGTGACCGCCCGAGGGAGCTTCGTCGCCATGCTGTGCCGTGGGTTTCTTGGACGTCCCACTCGGACGTCTGTGGACGTCCGCCAGCCATCGCCGCCGCTGCTGCAGGGTGCCTGGACCACTTCAGCTTGCCTCGCCACGCGGGGCGCGGCAGAACCAGCGACACCGATCATGAGCAGCGACCCTCGCGCCGCCAATTTGCGCACAGCCGTGTTCACTGCGAAGGACGGCCTTGCGCTGCCCTACCGACTGTTCGTGCCGCCGTCGTGTAGCCCGGACAAGCCGTGCGGTCTTTTGCTGTTTCTTCACGGGGCTGGCGAGCGTGGCGCCGACAACCACGTCCAGCTAAAAAACGATGCGCTGGCCTTCGTCGAGCCCGGCCCGCAAGCCGAAAGCCCCACCATCGTGGTCTATCCCCAGTGTCCCGAGGCCATGCAGTGGGTAAAGGCCGACTGGAAGAAGGGAAGCTATTCGCTCACAAATACGCCGGTCAGCCAGCCCATGGCCGCGGTGCTGGAGCTACTCGCGTGGTTGGGGGCCAGCTATGCCGTGGACCCGGCCCGAATTCTTGTCACCGGCCTGTCCATGGGTGGCTATGGGACCTGGGACATCGTGGTTCGCCAGCCGACCACCTTTGCCGGCGCGCTGGCTTTGTGTGGTGGCGGGGATCCGTCGCAAGCGGCAACGATTCGGGATCTGCCGGTGTGGGCGTTCCATGGCGATCGCGACGAAGCGGTGCCCGTGCGCGGGTCACGCCAGATGATCGCGGCCTTGCGCGAGGCCGGGGGCAGCCCGCGCTACACCGAAGCCGCAGGTCACGGCCACGACATCTGGACCGCGGCCTACCGAGATCCCGCGGTGGTACGCTGGCTGCTTTCGCAGCGACGATGATCTACGCCGGGGCTTAGCAGCACCGAACGGGTTGAAACCCGAGCAATTCCAGATTCTAACCAAGGGCGCAGAGGGCACGGAGAGGGATGAGATTGGAAGGGTTCGGGTCGAGATTTGGGCGCGCACCCCCGTCGAATCCTTACCACCTTACCCTGGGTGCCGTGTGACGAGGTTGGGTGACACACGGCACCCAGGAAGGTGAACCAGCGAGAATCGCCTCTTTATTTCGCTGGACGAACGAGCTCTGCGCTCGAATTCAGATAGGTAGACACTGGCGATCGCAAAGCGATTGCGAAAACACCGTTCGAATGACCGACTCCGCCGTCGCGCGTTGGGACGACGAATTTTCCTTCATCTGCAATCGAAATCACCTCCTCGGTGTCCCTAATCCACGATGGATACCAGTCGCAGCGAAGCATCACCAACGCAAAGCTCCACCGAAGGCACGCCCGCGCCCATCCGCTTAGCCTTCGATGCCGACGCCAAGAAGCACTTCGACAACTTCGAGAGCCATTTCTTCCAGCAAGGGGAGGATGACAATCTTCCTGGCGCGTACGATGCGTACGAGGATCCCGAGTCGCGCATCAAGCGCTGGCTTCCCTACCGGGTATTGCTGGGAATCAGCATCGCGAGCACGACGGTCGCGATGATCGCGTGCGTCGCCCTCTTGCGCCACACACCCGCGGCTCCAGTAGATGTGCATGCTACGCCCTCTTTTCCAGCTGCGCCCGCGGTCCCCGCACCCGTGGCGGTCGCCGTTGCGACGGCGCCTGCCCCTGCGGTAGCTGCCGAGCCTGCGCCTGGTGTGGCGGCCGCGCCCGTGCCGGCGGTTGCGCCCGTGCCCACGCCTGCGCTAGCGGCCGTGCCCTCCCCCACGGCGGCGGAGCCTTCACCGACTGCGGCCCCGGCCGCGTCCGCGCCAATTCCTGCCGTCGCAGTAGCAACCGCCGGCGAGACCGTGCCCGCGAAGGCCGCCGAACCGGTCGCACCCGCGGTCGCTCTGGCCGAAGAGGCGAAGGCCGACACCGAGAAAGCGAAGGCCGAAGCGCCCGCGCCTGCTGCCGCTCCACCAGCCGAGAACGAAGCGCGGACACGCTGTCGCCAGTCGATACACGATCGGAGAGCCAAGGACATCGTTGCGGTCTGCACTGCCGCGTTCGAGCAGGACACCACGGATACCGCAGCGGCCGTTGCCGTTGCCAAGGTCGAGTTCGATCGCGGGCGGTTCACGCAGGCCTACAACTGGAGCAAGAAGGCCATTGCCGTCGATCCCTCCACCGCCGACGCGTACGTGTATGCCGGCGGCGCAGAGCAGAACCAGGGTCACGGGAAGGCCGCAAAGGAAGCCTATCTGCAGTATCTGCGCTTGGCCCCCTCGGGCCGCTATGCCGCCGAGCTCCGCACCATCGTCAACTCGCTGTAGTCCTATCCCCGCGCGTCGTCCCTTCGTTTTGGCGGGCAATCGAATCGCGTTCGCCGGTGTCCGTAGTGCTGTAGGCAGTCTGCGCGAAACAACGACGAATCGGGAGAATACGGATGAAGACGAAGCTCATAGCGATTACGGTCTCGGGACTATTGTGTGTGTGCCTGGAATTGGGTTGCTCATCTGACAGCGGATCTGCTGCCGGATCAGGCGGAAACAAGGGCACCGGTGGCAGTCAGGGTTCGGGTGGTGCCACTACCAGTCAGGGTTCGGGTGGCGCACAAAGCTCCGGCGGCGCGCAAGGCTCGGGTGGCGTGTCGGGTACGGGTGGTTCGCAGAGCAATGGTG
>Ga0302323_100000267_pt1 | contig 40262 bp, 34 predicted proteins | sample Fen_T0_3_FD_201950 | JGI IMG/M metagenome (GOLD analysis project Ga0302323, IMG submission 201950) | Peat permafrost microbial communities from Stordalen Mire near Abisko, Sweden - Fen_T0_3 | ecosystem: Environmental > Terrestrial > Soil > Wetlands > Permafrost | place: Sweden: Abisko...
ATGAATAGCCCGTTCCGCTGATACGGCGTGGCGCATATTTCGGTGAACCCGAGGTCCATGAGTGCCTCCAGCATCTGCATGCTGGTCTCGATGTCGGGGGACCCGTCGTCGAGGCCCGGCAGCAGATGGCAGTGAAGGTCAATGTATTGCGCCACTTTTGTCGGCGGTGACCATAGCGGATCTTCCGAGGCTTGGCCGCAATTTCCCTTCGCGGAAATAATACGCTGTACGACGATTGGGGCTTGCACAAAAGGGAACACCGATTGCAAATTGGGCTTCCGGAGGAAACGCATTCAATGGGCGACAAAGTTGCTCTTCCCAGTCTCAGTTTGCCAAAGCAGAAAACCCACTGGACCGTGGGCGTCGTCATTGCGGCCGGCGTGTTGCTCGTGATTCTGGGCGCTGCTTTCTACGCGGTCTTGCAGAACCGTCAGGTAGAATCCAACGCGATTGCGAGGCGTGAAGCGGATCGATTGGCGTCGCTGAGAGCCGAGACCCAGAAAGCCCAGGCCGAAAAGGAGAACGCCGAGGCACAGAAAGCGGCGTCCGAGGCCAGGAAGAAGGCAGACGAGGCCTCCGTGATAGCCGACCAGAGAAAAGCTGCCGCGGGCAGCGCCATCGCCGAGGACGACAAGAAGGGCGACAAGGGCAAGAAAAAGACTGGTGGCGGTCACAAGGCCGGCGCAACCAAGGTCGGGAGCGGCAAGCCTGGATCACCCGCCGCTGCGTCTCCTGCTGCTGCGCCTGCGGCACCGGCCGCCCCTGCCAACAAGCCCTCCAGCAAGGCCAGCAAGGACATCGACGACCTGCTCAGGAGCTTCAAGTAGTCGGGGCCCTGGAGACCGGCGCCTCCAGCCGAGGGGGAGGGGCTCCACCTGTCCGGCTACGCTTCCGTGACCGGTTTCCGCTCTGACTACGGTCTCGGTTCCGTTTTTTCCGTCGCTGCTCGCCGTTCGATCTTCTCGATGCGCGTACTCAGATCGCCGTCTTGCAGGATCACTGTGAGTTGCTGTCCCGGTACAAGCCCGTCGCAGCTACGAACGACGTTTCCGTCGGCGTCACGGGCAAGGCTATAACCTCGGTCGAGCACTTTGAGCGGCGATAGCGCATCCAGCTTGCTGGTCAGAGCCTCGAGTGAATGTCGGCGCGTGGTCAGGATGCGACTTCCTGCATGCGCCAGACGTTGCTCGAGTCCACCCAGCAAGAGTCGCTGATCGGCGATCCGTCGTTGAGGATGCGCGCGCAAGAGTCGGGCCATGCCCGCATGCAGATCCTTGCGGCGAGCTGCAATCAATCCGGCCAGCGCACGGGCCGATCGCTCGGAGGCATCGTCCAGGCGTTGTCGGCGTTCGTCGATGATTCTTCGCGGATCGCCCAGGCGGGAACGGGCGCGCTCGAGGACAAGTCTTCCAGTTCGAATTTCGCCAACCAGACCGCGTGCGAGGCGGCCCGCCAGGACACGTACCTCGGCCAGCAACTCCGTCGCCACCGGAACCGCCATTTCTGCCGCGGCCGATGGTGTCGGCGCACGCACGTCAGCCACGAAATCCGCAATGGTGAAGTCGGTCTCGTGGCCCACCGCCGAGATGGTCGGGAGGGGACAGGCGGCGATGGTGCGCGCCAGGTTCTCGTCGTTGAACGCCCAGAGATCCTCCATCGAACCGCCACCGCGGGCGATGATGATGAGGTCCATGTCAGGGACCCGGCACAGTTGTAGCAGCGCATCGGCGATCGACAGCGCCGCGCCTTCACCTTGCACAGGCGTCGGCGCCAGCAGGATGGGAACAGGGTAACGACGGTGGGCCACGCGCACGATGTCGCGAATCACGGCGCCATGTCGTGACGACACCACGCCGATGCGGCGAGGAAGGTACGGCAAAGCGCGCTTGCGCGAGCTATCGAAAAGCCCTTCCGCAAGGAGCTTCTGTTTCAGTGCCTCGAAGGCGATGGCGAGGGCGCCTGCGCCGGCAGGCTCCATCGACGCCACCTGAAGCTGGAATCGCCCGCGCCCTTCGTAGATGGTCAGCTTGCCTCGGCAACGAACCAGAAGTCCGTCGGCCAGTCTGAATTTCACGCGACCGGCGTCGCGCGAGTACATCACGCAGTCGATCTGCGCTTCGGCGTCCTTCAGCGTGAAGTAGAAGTGGCCGTTCGCCGAGCGCTTGCACCCCGATACCTCGCCCTCCACACGAATGTCGGCAAAGCGGGCTTCCAGCGTCTGCCGGGCGGCACGCACCAACTCGGCCACCGCGAGAATGCGTGGTTCGGCGGGGACCTTGGCCGGAGCAGCCTCCGCCGGAGCGGGGAGGGGGGGCAAGGTGAATCGTTGCTCGAAGGAAAGTTGCGGATCGGGTTTTGTGCTGTCGTCCTTGCGTGAGGGATCAGACGCGGAATCGGGACTCTTGCTTCGCCCGACGCTCACCGCGCCCCTCGCGTGGCCGCGCGTTCGTAGTCGGCGGCATCCGACCGCATGCGCTCGAGGTCCGCACTTGCGGTTCGCTTCACTTGCTCGGCCCGCGCTGCGAGTCCCGAGTATCCCCATCCCCAGTGGCGGTCATGCGCCTTCCGATAGACGAGCTGCCCGGCCGACGTGGCGATTTCTGCGGTTTCACTCGCTGGCGTGAGCTCCGGCTGGCGGGGGCCTGCGGTGGCAAGCAACGCTGCGATGTGCTTCCACTCGTCCGGCTCGATCATGCGTCTGAACAGTGCCTGCGCGCTTTCGCTGGTCGCGCCAGGCTCGAATCGGGCCAGCAGACGCGCCCGCTCGGCTCCTTCCGGCACCGCGCTTTGCGTAATGTCGTAGGCTTCGCGCCACGCGCGCTCGACGGTCATCCATGACCAGCGCGTGTCCTGGTCCAAGGCATTCCACAGCAGGTCGCCATCGTGTGCTGCCCCGGCCGCGGAGAGGCGAGCGTGCGCCTCGACCGGAGTCTTGGCGCCCTTCGGCCCGCAGCCGACGAAGATCGAAAGGATGAGGAAAAACAGCGAGAATCGCATGGAATGGGCGGTCGCTCTGTGCCCGCTACGGTAGCAGCCCGTGGCGAAACTCTCCACAGGGTCTTGGGGGCTCGGCGATGATTGTTGCTGGCCTTTGCGGGTTTGCTTCCGACAACTTGTGCTAGATTCGTTGCCTTCCGACGGTGACCGATACTGGAAACAAGCCTCCACTGGATTTTCCCGAGCTCGAGTCGGGCGGCCCCGGCGTGCCCGCAGACGAGTTCGCCAACATTCCGTCGTCGCGTAGGCGCCATCCGGTCTTGGCTGCCGCTGCTGCTGCGTTGGCGGTGTTTCTCATCTATCAGATTCACGAAGATCTGTTCTTCGCTCTTTCGTCCGCCAGCCCGACCGAGCTGGGGGATGCGCGGGCCGTGGCAAACCTGCCGCCGTCGCAGCTTCCGCTGAATCGGATGGTGCGCCTGTCGGGGACCGCGGATCGGGAAAGCGGCGTCACCATCGACACCGCTGGCTCGTGGAAGTTCACCCAGTTCTTCCGATTGCTGGGTACGCGCAGTCGGGTGTTCGTCAGTCGCGTACCCGATCCGATTCCGGTCGAGCTGGCCGAAAAGGACGTCTTCGTCGGCCGCCTGTTGCGCTTCCGCGACCTGTCGTTCGCCGACGCCATCCGCAAGCATTTTGCCAGTCGTGTGACTGCCACGCATTTCTTCGGCGCGGCCGCCCTGAAGGACAAGGTGGCCGGTGCCGCGGGCGGCCCTTTGCTCGTGACCGACCTGCTGGGCGAGAAGGTCTCGTTGGCTGCGACGGACGAGCTCTTCGTCGACGTATCGCGCCCCGCGGACGTGCAGGTCGACCTGCCGAGGAGCAAGTACCGCGACGTGGCCACCGCCCGCGCCGCAGTGGAAAGTCACGGCGCGAGCGTCCTCGAGGACACCACCAAGCCCGGCGACGACAAGAGCTTTTCGCTGGTCATATCGTTTCTTGCCGACAAGCGCGATCAAGGCATGAGCGCGATTTCCGACCTCGACCCGCACATTCGCTATCAGCCGGTGCGGACGACCTATCCGGTGAAGGTCGGCGATTTTTCTGCGGGCCAAGACGGTCTGTCGGTGAAGGTCGGCGGCGAAAGCAAGCAGCTTCGGCTCGACCAAATCCTCGCGATCCGCACGGCAGCGACGGTGCAGATTCCCGAAGATGCCTTGATCTTGCGCGAAGGCGATCGCCCGGCCGAGCACTACAAGACCATCGTCATCGCCATCTTTCTGCTCGGCTTCGCGGTGCTGAACCTGCTGTCCCTGAAGACCCGCGGCTGAGGCGTTCGAATGCAACGAATCTACGACACACGTGAAAAGAAGAAGGTCGAGCTTACCCCGCGTGAGCCGGGCAAAGTCGGCATCTACGTCTGCGGCGTCACGGTCTATGACCTCTGCCACGTCGGACACGCGCGAACCTTGGTCGCCTTCGACGTGATCGTTCGCCACTTGCGTCGGCGCGGCCTCGAGGTGTGCTTGGTTCGCAACATCACCGACGTGGACGACAAGATCATCCGCAAGGCGAACGCCGAGGGTAAGAGCGCCGCCGAGGTGGCCAACTTCTACGCCGATGCCATGTCGACCGACATGGCTGCGCTGGGAATCAGCCCGCCCGACGTCGAGCCGAAGGCGACCGAGCACATCGCCGAGGATCTCGACGTCATCAAGCGACTCGAAGCGAAGGGGCTCGCCTACGCGGCGGAAGGCGACGTGTACTATTCGGTCGCGGGTTTCTCGCGCTACGGCGGTCTGTCCGGTCAAAGCGTCGATGACCTGCAGGCCGGTGCGCGCATCGAGGTTGGCGAGCACAAGCGCAGCCCGCTCGACTTCACCTTGTGGAAGGGCGCTAAGCCAGGCGAGCCGTTCTGGGACAGTCCCTGGGGGCCCGGTCGTCCCGGCTGGCACATCGAATGCTCGGCCATGGCCCACCGCTACCTCGGTGATTCCTTCGACATTCATGGAGGTGGTTCGGACCTCATCTTCCCGCACCACGAAAACGAGATCGCTCAGTCGGAAGGAGCCTTCGGTTCGTTTGCGCGGCACTGGATGCACTCGGGAATGGTGAACTTCGGCGGCGAGAAGATGTCGAAGTCGCTCGGCAACGTGGTGACCATAAGGCGGGTGGCCGAGACCCATGATCTGGAGGCGCTGCGCCTTCTGCTCATCAGCGTGCACTACCGCAGCCCTGCGAACTTCACCATCGCTCGCGACGGCGAAGGGCAAAGCGTGTACCCCGACCTCGACGAGGCGGAGGCGAGACTCGACTACTTCTATCGGACCCTGGAGCGGCTGGACGCGTTCCTGGCCCCGGTAAAGTTGGCCGACCCGATTTCTCCGTCGAAGCTTGCCGAAGAGGCCGGCGCGGCGATGGACGACGATTTCAATACCGCGGCTGCGATTGGTCACCTTTACGACGCGTTCGTTCTGGCCAACAAGCTGCTCGACGATCCGAAGGCCATGCCCAAGCCCCAGCGACAGCAAACCCTGGCCGCTATCGCCCGCGATGCACGCGAGATCGGCGTTACCCTGGGAATCATGCGCCGCAAGCCTGACGAGTTCCTGCTGGGCCGCCGAGACCGCCTTTGTGTGCGCCGGAAGATCGACCGCGCCATCGTCGAGGCCCGCCTTGCCGATCGCACGGCCGCGCGCGCCGGCAAGGACTTCAAGCTGGCCGACGAGATCCGGGCCGAGCTTCGCGACAAGGGTGTCGAGCTGATGGATACGACCGCCGGGACCAACTGGCGCGTGGCTGGATAGTCGGCCGCTCCGGCTTGTGGTAGAGGTCGGCGCGTGATCGGTGTCTTCGATTCGGGCTTCGGCGGCCTGACCGTCTTGCGATCGCTCATCCGGCGGTTGCCGGACTACGACTATTTCTACCTGGGTGACAGCGCCCGCGCGCCGTACGGTGGTCGCAGCCTGCAGATGGTCCACAGCTTCACCCGCGAGGCGGTCGAGCACCTCTTCGACGTCGGATGCCCACTGGTCATTCTTGCGTGCAACACCGCCTCGGCGCAGGCGCTGCGCACCTTGCAACAGCGGCACTTGCCGGCGCACAGACCCGACCGTCGAGTCCTGGGCGTGGTCAGGCCGTCGGCCGAGGCTTTGGCCGGTCTGCCGCCCGGTGCGATACCCGGGTTAACCGAGCCGTCGCTCGCGACCGGAACGGTGGCGGTGCTGGGCACCATGGGTACCGTGACCTCGGGTTCTTACGCCCTCGAGCTCGCCAAGTTGGCCCCTCGGCTGAACCTGATTCAGCAGGCGTGTCCCCTGTGGGTCCCGTTGGTCGAAGCGGGCGAGACGAGCGGGCCAGGGGTGGACTACTTCCTGCACAAATATCTCGATCCGTTGTTCGCCAGAGCTGCTCCGCCGTCGCGCCTGCTCCTTGGCTGCACGCACTATCCGCTGCTGGAAGAGGGCATTCGAGCGATTGTCCCGACTGCGACGGAGATCGTCGAGCAAGGAGACCTGTTGGCCGACCGTCTAGAGGATTGGTTGCGCCGGCATCCGGACATGGAACAACGGCTGTCACGAAACGGGACTCGCCGCTACGCCACCACCGACGATCCGGCGTGGTTCGCAGCCCAAGGCGAGCCCATCGTGGGAAGCGCGATCGCAGTGGAGAAAGTCGCGCTTCGACCGTTCGGGCGCTGAAGGAGACGAGACGGGAGCGCGACACCGGCGTCGTGGTGGCGAGGACTTCGTCGGCCATGGGGGGATTTGTTCGGTCGACCACGACCACGACCACGGCCACGGCCACGGCCACGACCACGACCACGGCCACGGCCACGGCCACGACCACGGCCACGGCCACGGCCACGACCACGACTACGACCACGACCACGACCACGGCCACGGCCACGGCCACGACTACGATCACGACCACGACCACGACCGTTGGGATGGGTGGTCCGGATCTTGCTTTTTCTGTGCGCGTGACCAACTTCAGGAGTTCTACGATGAAGGTACTATTTCTCTCTCTTTTTGCCGGCCTGGCTTTGGGTGGGTGCGACGGTGGGGACAGCCAGCTGGTGGGCGGGGATGGCAACTTCGACACGCTGACCCTCTCGAGCAGTGGGGGCATGCCCGGACCCAGGCGCGAGGGCGACGAATGCGACAGCATGTACCCGAACCTCAGAACCGTGACGTCGTCTCCGGCGACGATTGCGTGGGATCTGTGCGCGTGGCCCACGGCGAACGTGCAGCACATGGCCGTTGCACAAGGCAGCCGCGCGCTCACCTCAGCCGAGTTGGCCACGGTCAAAGATGCCCTCCTACAGGTTCACGTCGGCAAGAGTGGCTTGTGCGGCGCCGACAAGGCGGTCGTGACCCTCGACATCCAGGCCCACGGTGGGGTCGGTCATTATGTCGACGACTTCTACGGTTGCCAGCCGGCCCCGGCCGGCCGGACGTTCGTCACGGGGATCGATTGGCTCGAAAGCGCGGTGGGCAAACTGGTCCAGTAGGCCCGCGGCGCCGTCGGGCTACTGGATCGCCTACAGCGGAACCATGATGATCTTCTTGCAGGCGGCGGTGCAGAACCCGTCCTTGTCGTTCTCGGCGCCGCTGTCGCACTCTTCGGTACTGTCGTTGACCTCACCATCGCCGCAGTGGGGCCCCAGCTTGCACTGCTTGGTGCAGCCGCCGTACGAACCGTCGTTGGTGCCGTCGTCGCACTGCTCGGGACCGTTCTTGATGCCGTCCCCACAGTGGGGTGCGTAGATGCAGCTCGGGGCGCAACCACCGTAGTCGCCATTGTTGAACAGCGAGCCATCGTCGCATTGCTCGGGCGACTGCACTTTGCCGTCGCCACAACCACCCGGCTTTCGGCAAAGATCGGTGCACTTGGCATCGTTCGACATGGTCGGCTCGCACTCCTCGCCATACTCGGACTGCACGGCCCCGTCGCCGCACTTGGGGGCAGGCGCGCACTCGGGCGTGCAGGTGCCGTAGGTGCCGTCGTTGGCGCCGTCGTCGCAGGTTTCTGGACCGTTGACCTTTCCGTCGCCGCAGTACCCGCCCAGCTTGCAGTTGGACATGCACTTGCCGCCGTAGGCTGCGCTGGAATCGGTGTTCTTCAGGTTGTTGTCGCCGTCGTCGCACTCCTCGTCGTATTCGACCTGGACCTTGCTGTCGCCGCAACGGGCGGGCAGCTTGCAGCCCGGCGTACAGCCCGTGATGGCGCCGTATTCGGTGTCGTTCGTACCGTTGTCGCATTCCTCGTGGTCGGTATCGACCTTCTTGTCGCCACAATAGGGGCCAAGCAGACACTCGGGACTGCACTGATTGTAGCCGCCCTGGTTCTTCTCTTTACCGTTGTCACACTGTTCGCCCGGCGAAACGATGCTGTCGCCGCAAATTGGCTTGCACACACTGGCTGAATCGTTGAAACCGCTGATGGTCAGCTTGTACGTCGATGCGGACGTCTGTCGCTCGGCTTGGAAGACGGCGATCTCGTACACGCCGCCGCTCTGCATGCCCAGCGACACCGACTTCTTGGTGCTTGGGCAGGTGATGACGTTGTTGGTGGTGGTGCAACCGTCGGTCTGGGTAATTGTGACGTTCCCGCCGCCCTTGTCGTCGAGGACGATGGTGCCGTTGACCGGCGTATGGATACCGCCCAGGTCGACTGCCAGCTTGCGGTTGATGAACACCCAAACGTCGTCGTCGCCAGTGAAGTCGAGGGTGTACTTCTTGCTTGAGACGTAGCCAAACCAGTAGCGGACCTCGCTGGTGAAGCTGAAGTTGTGCAGTGGCTTGTCGGGTTCGGCGGCCCAGTTACCGCCGTACGATGGGGGAATCGTCGCCGATTTGAATTCCGACGTGGGCGTGATCATGTCGGTCACGTTGTCGAGCGGGAAGAAGACCGGGTTGCCTTCGTAGTCCATCACATCGACCATGCAGGTGTTGTTGTTGCCGGTGCCCCAGGCAGTGCACGGGTGAAGGCACGAACAGGTAACTCCTTCACGACACTCGGTGACGGCCCCGGCGACGACGGTTTCGGGGTAAGGATTGCACTTCGAGCAGGTCGTGTCGTCGTCAGGGCACCAGCGCGGATTGGCGTAGCCCTGCCATCGCTTGCCATTGAGCAGCCAGTTCACGTATCCGCCCCGTCCATTGTTGTGCAAGGTCAGCGTGGACTTGTAGGTCGTGTTGATGCCAGAAACGTCCCGGTACCAGTTGGCGAAGCTCGCTGCGCTGGTGATGTAGCTGTCGCCACCGACCACGCCCGAAGACACCGGCCTGCCGTCGCTATCCAGGGTGTCCTTGACCAGGCCTGTGACCGCAGCGTTCTTGCCATTGGCGCTGGGCTCGAAGTCACCGCCGAAGCGGAAATCGCGGTACGTGACCGGCACGGGCATGGCGTCCGCCGTGTTGGCGGGCTGTTCGCACTGGAAGCCAGCTTCGACCTTGCAGTCGGCCGAGCATCCGTCGCCGGCCGCGGTGTTGCCGTCGTCGCAGGCACCGGCCGGCATGACCGGTCCGTCGGGCTGCGCCGGCATGACGATGCCGTCGCCGCACTTGGACGTGCAGGTTCCCGTGGCCGAGCTGCAAGCGGGTTCGATGCGGCAGCCAGGCGAGCATCCATCGCCGGGCACGGTGTTGCCATCGTCGCATCCCTCACTGCCTTCCACCTTTCCGTCACCGCACTTGGTCTGCCGGCAGCTGGGCGGGTTGCCGGTGCATACCCAGCCAGGATTCCATTTGCAGGTACTCGAACACGCTTGGTCCACGTTGGTGCCTGTCATACCAGGGTCGCATTGCTCCATTGGGGAGAGTACGTAGCCATCGCCGCAGTCGGGGACGCAGGGCGCGTTGCTGAAGGGACATGCGTAGTGGTCTTCGACAGTGCAGTTCGATGCGCAACCATCCCCGCCTTTCGTGTTGCCGTCATCGCACTGTTCGTTGCCTTCGACCGTGCCGTTGCCGCAGACGATGACGGGACACTTGCACAGCGAGCCGGGAACGCAGCTGCAACCAGTGCCTTTGACCTTGCAGTTCCCGGAACAGCCGTCGCCGTCATTCGCGTTGCCGTCGTCGCAAGACTCACCCAGGGCCAAGCTGACCACCCCGTCGCCGCAGCGGGGCGCCTGGTTGCACGGGCTGCCGGGCTTGGTGCAAACCCAGCCCGGTTCGAGCTGGCAGCTGGCGCTGCATCCATCCTTGTCGGCGGTGTTGCCGTCGTCACAGTTCTCTCCGGATTCGATGCGCTTGTTTCCACACTGGGAAATGCGCACGCACGGCTGGCCTGGCGTGCACTGGAAAGCGCCGTCTTGAACCGTGCAAGTGGAATTGCATCCATCTTTGTCGACGGTGTTTCCATCGTCGCAAACTTCGCCTGGGCCGATGCTGCCATCGCCGCAGATGATCTTGCGCTTGCAGGGACCGGCCGATGGACAGTCCCAGTTTGGCTCGGGCTTGCAGGCACCATTGCATCCGTCGCCCGGCAGGGGGTTGCCGTCGTCGCACTGTTCGCTGGCTTGGTTGTTGATACCGTCGCCGCAGCCAGGCGGTGCTTCGACTTTACAGCCGGATCTGTCGCTGGTGTTGCAGGGCTTGGTTCCCCCAGTTCCGCCGGTTCCGCCTTTGCCGCCGATTGGGGTGAGCGTGATACCAGGCCCACCGGTACCGCCTGTTTGTCGACTGCTCTGGCCAGCATTTCCGCCTGCAGCGGAATTCGGATCGACGATCGACGGATTGCTGCAGCCGAGGCCAACGAACGTCGTGGCAGTCAGGCAGGCCAGCGATCGCAAGAATAGCTGAGCGGCCAAGGGACGAACGGACGCATATGTTTTCATAGTGGCGGCCTCACGAAGCGTGCAGGCCTTCGAACGTGCGGGGTGTGTTGCCTGCACTGAAATTGTAGCAACTTCGCGAGCGAATAGTGGGACGAGCACGAGGTTCCTTAGGGTGACAACGTGGGCCGAAGACCCACAGTCGGTCGCTGCCTTTGCTGGCCAAACCCTTGCGAACCCGTCTATGCTGGCCACCCATTTTCTCGACGGTACCAACCCTATCCGCTGACACGAACCGTGAACTCTGCCCATCCCCACCGACGGTACGCCATCCTTCTGTCCATCGTCGCGCTCACTTCTGCGCTGGCACTGTTCTGGCGCGCGCTCTTTCTCGGAGAGACTTTCGGAGAGCGGGATCTGTACGCCTACCACTACGCAGCCAAGTGGCTGATCGCGCCGCTGGCACGCCTCTCTCTCGACATTCCCCTCTGGAATCCCTTGTACGCGTCGGGGCAGCCTTTCGCCGCCAATCCCGCTCACGAGTTGTTCCATCCGCTGACGTCGCTCTTCTTTCTGTTGCCTTTCGACTGGGCCTTTCGCCTTCAGGTCATTGTGCCGCCGCTCTTGGCGGTTCCGTGCATGTACTGGCTCTTGCGCGTTTTGCGGAGGAGTCGTCCCGCTGCCCTGTTTGGCGGTCTGGCCTGGGGCTTGGGCGGACTTCTCTTGTCGGCGACCAACGTGCTGCCATACCTGTTTGCCTCGGCGCCGCTGCCTCTGACCTTGGGCTTTGCAGTCCGGATTCTGCGAGCACCGTCCCGAGTCAATGTCGTCGGATTCTGTCTTTCCTTCGCACTCCAGTGTTTGACCGGCGAGCCGATCAGCCTGATCGCTACGCTGCTCTTGCTGGCGACCGCCGGGCTGGCGCAAGCAAGGCCGGGAGAGCCAAAGTCCTGGTCGCTCTTGGCGGTGGGCGGTGGTCTTGGGCTCCTGGTCGCGGCCGTCGTTCTGGTGCCGGGCGTTCACCACGCAGGCAAGACCATTCGCGCGGCCGGGCTCACGGACGCCATGGCCAACGAATGGTCGATGCCACCGGTGCGCGCGCTCGAGCTTCTCTCTCCGCACGTCCTTGGCCACGTGGACCGCGGCAACCTGGCGCGCTTCTGGGGCACGGGTTTCTACGGCCCGAAGATCTTCCCGTACTACTACTCGCTGTACCCAGGATTGCTGGTCGGAACGCTCGCCCTGTTGGCCTGGACGGGCACGATTCGGCGACGATGGTGGCTTTGGGGAATTGTGGCGCTGGTGGGTTACGCGATAGCGCTGGGCGACCATTTCGTCCTGTGGTCCCTGTTGCGGCACCTCCCGGGCCTGTCCGGCTTGCGGTATCCCGAGAAGGCCGCCGTCATCGTGTTGTTGTCCGTCGTGGTGGCGGGCAGCCACGGCTTCGATTGGTTCGTGCTCGGGAGCGTCCGAGGGCGACGGGTCTTGGTCAAGGTCCTGGCCATCGGCGGGCTGGCGGGGCTCGCCGTTGCCGGCGGCCTCTCCTTGCGCCCGCAAGCACTCGCAGGGGCGACACCCGAAGGGATTCGAGCCGCTTGTCGGGTGACCGCGGTCGCGCTCGTACTGCTCTTTGCGCTGTGGCTCTCGCGTCAATGGCGTCGCGAGGCACGGGGCCTGTTGCTTTGCGGAGTTCTGCTTCTGGATCTGCTCACCGTCGGCAAGGAGTTGGTACCGACGATTCCCGCGGTGAGCCTGGCATTGCCGCCGGAGTTTCTGGCCCCGCTCTTATCCTCGGAGCGTGACGATCTGATCTTTCACATGGCGGAGTGGCATCCGTCTTTCTCCGAGTCGGGCGGCCTGGCCAAGCCTCCCATTCCTGCCCGCTGGGGCTTGGCCATGACGCTTGAGCGCGACTACGATTTTACGCAGCTCCGTTGGACCCACGAGGCCACTCGCGCCTGGATGGAAGTGGCCCACGCGAATCCGCAGCTCATCGAGCCACTGCTCGCTCGTCGGGGCGTGACCGCCATCGTGAACTTTGTCCCCGGGACGCACTGGGAAGACAACCGCCTGGTAGGGCCCGGTGATGGTCCCGCGGTGCAAACCCTGGTTGCACGGCAAGCCAATCCCTTCGCATTCGCGGCGGCCCGTGTCGAACGTGTACGCGGGGTGGACGGGTGGAAGGCCCAGGTCGGGCAGCTCGGACAGCTCGGACAGCTCGGACCGGATGTTGCCAGCACGGTTTTCGTCGAGGACGATCAAATGCAGGCGCTCGAAGGTGCACCGAGTGCCGCGACGATCAAACTGGCTCGAAAGAGCCCCATGGCCTTCAGCCTCGAGGTGGTAGCCCAAGGTCCGGGGCCCGCATTCGTAGCCATCAACCAGACCTGGGATCGCGAATGGCGGGCGCGATTGGATGGTCATCCGACGCGAGTGATTCGCACCGACCTCGCGCTGTCGGGTGTCTTGGTTCCGCCTGGCAAGCACAGCGTCGAGTTGCAGTATGACGACCCTTGGTTGCGCACGGGCCTCTGGCTTTCGGTGTTGGGCTGCTTCGGCTGTCTCGGCGTAGTTCTGTGGCCGCGATTTGCGGGCCTTGGTCGTCGGCTATCGCGACTCGGGGCCTGACGGCTAGTGCCGTCCGCCTGTTCGCGTGATAGAAGCCGGCGTGATGCAGGCTGTGCTTTCCTTATTTCACCGATGGCGGTACCTATCCAGATGAGCTCGGATGGCAAAGTGCTGGTCCGGGCAACGCAGGCGGAGGCCGCGGGCGCCGGGCTGCGCGTGGCTGGCCTTTCGGTCTGCGAACGTAACTTGAAGCAGCTGCGCTCGCTCAAGACGGAGGTCGTACTGGCCAGCGATGGCACGTGCCCCGTGCCGGTGTCCCTTCCTGCTGGCGTGGAAATCCGCACGGTTGCGTCCGCGCAGGATCTCGACCGGCTGCGCGCCGAGGTGCAGCCCTCCCACGAGGTCGGCGCCGACGAGGTGCGACCGGTGGCGAGGGATTTTGCCCAATCGGTGCGTGTCACCAGCCAGGCGTCTCGCAAATGCGCCGAGGATGCGGTGTTCGCACAGCTTCTGCGAGGCGACCTCGGCATGGTGGCCCGCTATCTGAACAAGCCGGTCTCATTCCGCATTACACGCTATCTGCTCTGCCCGCTTCCCTTCACGCCGAACCAGGTGTCGGTCATCGCTGCCTTGGTGGGGCTTTGCGGTGCTGCCCTGGTGACGACCGGCGACCGCTGGCTGATGATCGCAGGCTTCCTTCTGGCGCACGCGCAATCGGTGCTCGACGGATGTGACGGCGAGCTGGCCAGGGTTCGCTTCCAGCAAAGCAAGATCGGTGAATGGCTCGACACCTTCATCGACGAAGGCCTCAACATCGCGCTGTTTGCCAGCACGGGTATCGGGATCTGGCGGTCCCGAGGAAGTACTTTCGCGCTGACCGTTGGGCTGTCTGCGGCCTTCATCCACCTCTTTTACGACGTGGTCGCCCTGACCGAGCTTGCCCGCCAGGGGAAGGGCGGTGAGATGATGAAGATCAGTTGGTGGCTGGCGGGTGGGGTCAACATGAAGAACCGGACCGGGCAGAAGCGGAACGATTGGCTGGTCATCGTCCATGGGCTAGGCCGCCGCGATTTCTTCGTGTTCGCTTTTGTAATCTACGCCCTGGCGGGGGTGCCTTTCCTCGCACTCGTGCACGCATCGATCATCGCGGTCGGCCAGGTCGCGCTCAGCTTCAGTCAAGTGATCTGGCGACTGGCCAATCGCAGGGTCAGCTGACCTGTCTTGGTTTCCTAATGCGGAGCAGTGGATCACCAGGATGCAGGATGAGCATGAAGAACAAGACCGCAGGCAAGGCACACGCTCCCTCCCGACGGGACTTTCTTATGACCTCTCTCGTGGGCTGCACGAGCGCGTTTCTCTTCACCCGTCTGGTAGGGTGCAGTGGCACCAGCGCACGAACGGCCTGCAACCGTAGAATTGGCGATGCCCACGCGGCAGGCGTGCGCTGCCTCGCCGTCGCCCCCTCGGGCGCGCTGCTGGTGTCGGGGGGTGACGATTCCATGGTCAAGCTTTGGCAAATTGCCGACGGGGCCTTGCTTGGCAGCCTTCCAGGGCACGGCGCCTCCGTCACTTCGGTTGCGTTCTCGCCCGATGGAACGTTGCTCGCTTCGGGCAGCACCGACGCGACCATCAAGCTTTGGAATCTCGCTGACCGATCTTTGCTCAGAACCCTCGACGCCCACGTGGGCGGGGCGACTTGCCTCGCCTTCTCGCCGGACGGGCAACTGGTATCCGGGGGTGCTGATGCCCTGGTCAAGCTATGGAATCCCTCCGACGGCAGTCTGGTCGCTTCACTACCGGGACACTCGCAGGCAGTGCGTGCCGTGGCTGCCAGTCCGGACGCGACCTACTTCGCGTCGGTGGCGGAGGATTCGTCGCTTCGCTTGTGGAGCCTGACCAGTCCCGGGCCCATGGCGGAATTGGCGTTGGATGCCCCGGCGCGGTCGCTTGCCATCAGCGCCGACGGCACGCGCATGGTCTCCTGTGGCGCGGGAAACGGCGCCACGGTGTGGGCGATGCCAGCGGGCACGGTGGAGACAGTGTTGAAGCCGACCGGTGGGGAGAGCAGAGCCCTTGCCATGTCTCCTGACCAATCCCTCGTGGTGACGGGCGGCCTGGACGAGGTCATTCAACTGTGGCGCATGTCCGACGGCGCCCGCACAGCCACGGTCCGCGACGATTCGGGCACCATCGAAGCGCTGGTCATTACACCCGACGGAAAGCGCCTGGTGTCGGCCAGCAGCGATCACACGGTTCGACTCTGGCAGTTACCCGATGCCAAGTACGAAGGCAGCGCGAGTGACCCAGCGCTGCCTCTGCAATCGGTCGTTTCGTTCTCTTGCTGAGCGCGTTTCAGTTGAAGCTCAGAGAGAACAGGATCGAAAACGCGGTCGCGGTCAACCGCGTGTCGTAGTACGAATCCCGCATGCTGGCCAGGTGAAGCTGCCCGGCGACGCCCATGCCAAGGTGGCGGCCCATCCACCACTCTTTGCCGACCATGAACGAGGCGCCGACGCCGAGGTTGGTGTCCTCGGCATAGCCGTAGGATGGGTCGTAGTAGTTCGAGTTGCTGAAGGTCAGCTTCGAAAATGCCAGCGTGGCCGAAAGGTACATGTTGGCGGGCTGGAGATAGTACGCAATGCCGGGGCCGAAGCCGAGCAAGGTTACGTCGACACCTGGGTGGTAGGACGGGCCGCCGCTCCCAACCTCGGCATCCCACGCGGACGTGCCGAGGATTTCTCCGAAGAGGATCAGGTTGGGCGCGATGACGCCGCCCAAGGCAGCACCAGCAGATCCCCCGAGGCCCGAGTAATTGACGCTCTGGCCTCCGGCGCTCTCAGTTGCGTACAGGTAGCCCAGGCCGGCGGTGAGCCGGATGAAGAGTCCACCGTTGTGCCCGGCGGGCTCGTAGTAGTAGGGGGCGCTGTAACGCGGAGCCGGGCGGTAGCTGGGCGGTGGCGGACCTGGCGGACCATAGGCGGGTCCGTAGTAGCCCTGCGCCAAGACGGTGGATTCTCCCAAGAGCAGCGCGCCACTTGCCAGCACAAACAAGAACAGCGATCGAAGGGATGGGCGCATTCGGATCCTCCTGAATGGGTGATTCTCTGATTTTCGAGCGGTCGATGGGACTTCTGTTAGACGGCGGAGCCGCTCTCGCCATTCAAAGATGCAGCCGGAGTGCCAGCACTTGCTGCAAGTTCGAAACGATACTTCGTAGATTGTTGACCTTCGAGGTCCCGCTTGCACGCGGCCGAAGGGTGATAGGAAGGTTCTTGATGCGTGCGCCCTTTCGTTCGACGCGCAGGATGAGCTCCATCAGCACGGTCCATCCGCGCCCATGTGAAGCCAGCACCACACCGTCCAGCAGCGCACGCCGGAACATCACGATTCCCTGAAAACGGGGAAAGTGCCCGAACAGCGCGCGCAGCAGCAGGCGCTCGGCGAATGATAGGGTTCGTGCGAGGAGCGCATCCCGGCGCTCTGGCAGGGTGCCGAGGATCATGTCCGCATCGCCCATGGCTGCGAGGTACTGCCCAATGATGGTCGCGGGAAATTGGCCGTCCGCAGGAAAGAAGGTCAGAAGCTCGCCGCATGCCTCGACGAAACCCGTCCGATACACCGCGCCCAGGCCACGGTTGCCCTCGTGATGCACGACGCGCGTTCCGGCAAGGCTTTGGCCCAGCTGGTCCGCGATGGCGCCGCTCCCGTCCGAGCTGCCATCGTCCACCACGAGCAGCTCGTAGCTAGCACCGATCGTCTCGAGCTGGTCGTGGATCTCCCGCGCGACCGTGCCTAGGCTGGCCGCTTCGTTGTAGGCCATGAGCACGACGGAGATGCTTGGGGAGATTCGGGGTTGGAAGGCCGGTGTGTTCATCGGGGGTGGCTGTCCCTCCTCGACGGAGGAACTGCGGCAGGACGCCGGGGCCGAAGCATCACGCACCCAAGGCCTGCCGTCAATCGCGCAGGAACTCGATATTCCTGGCATACTGCCCCTGCTACTCGAACCCGCGGAGGGAAGGCATGTCCACCTGGCGTTACTTGCTCCTGATTCCCCTTGTCTGTGGCTTTCTGGGATGTGAACGAGAGACCTCGCCGTTTTGTCCCCAGGGGCTCTATCCCGTAAAAGAGCGCAGCGCGACGGGCAAGACGTTGTGGTGCGAGAGCAAGGACAAGACTCGGTCACAGTGGATCGAATGGCACAAGGGCGGGGCCAACTTCAGGCAGAGTTGCAGCTACCGCGACGGCAAGTCGGAGGGCTCGTTCACCGCGTGGCATCCCGAGGGCAAGGTCTGGGTGCAAGGCCAGTTTTCGGGTGGACAGAAGGCCGGCAAGTGGAAGCAGTGGGATACCAGCGGCAGCGAGGTCGCCGAGGGCGACTATTCCGGGGACCGGTTGGTCGCCGGTGCGCCCGTCGGTGCGATGGCCGACTGTGAAAAGGTAGCCGGGCGCAAATAGGGCCCGCCGCAAGACCTACTTTGTCGATGGCTCCGCTTCCGACTTGACCAACTCCAGTCGCTGGGCGAGGGCACGCAGGGCTTTGGGAAGAGGCTTGCCTTGCTTGTGCAACCGGGCCATGTGCTCCCAGACGATTTCTTGCACGTGGTGCCAGTCGTCGGTGACCTGCATGGTACCAGCCCGAGTTCCGAGCTCGAGCGCGACCTGCCAATCGGCCTGGGGTACGGCCTTGCCGCTGACGAACTTGGCTTCGAGGAATGTGGCCAGGGCGCGAGCGAGCAAGCCGGACAGGGCCGCCCGTTCGCCGGTGGTGCAGGTTGCGAGCTGGTCGGCGACGTTGAGAAGTGCCTTGCAGCCGGAGGCCTCGTCGCAATCAGCGGCCATTCGCACCATGGCCCCGAGCCGCAAGGCCTGGGCCGCATCGTCGTCGAGGTCGTCGAGGCCGAGGCGGTTATTGCCGATCCGACACTCGAAGCCCACCTTTCCGTCATGCGAGGCTGAGAATTGCAAGCTGCTCTTTAGGCCATTTCGGCGATCCGTGACGGTCGCTTTGCCTCGGACGGATCGCGGCGCGACTTGGGTGGAAAGCGCGCTGCTCTTCACGATGAAACCGGGCACCAGGTTTTCCTGCGGTGCCATGGATGCCAGACCCGAGAACGCGGAACGAGCGACCGCACGCTCGGGGGTAATCCGGTCCTTGCACGCACGCGCGTACGCATCGGCACCTGTGCCCAGCTTACGGTCGTTGCTGCGGGCGCCCGATAGGATATCGAGGAACGCCTTGGTCGGTGGTCGTCCGCCGAGATCGGACCAGAGATCCATCGCGTGGGCGGCACGGCGAAGAGCGATGGCGGCCTCAGGGCCGGCGATATCGTCGAAGAACCAGGCGCAGCTCGCGTACATGAGCAGAAGCGAGCGTTGAATTTCCATGAGCAGAAGCGCGCGCACCGATTGCTTGCCCCGATCGCTGCGCAGGCTTGCGCGGCCGATGGAGCGAAGCTTCTGCTGCCGAGCTTCGGGACCTTCGTCGGCGACCATGCCGTACACGTTGCGCGCTTGCCAAGGGTCGGCGAATAGCTCGGTCGCCATTTCCTCGAAGAAGGGCGCGCTGCGATCGCGGACCAGATCGAGGGCCTTGCGCAGCGGGCCTCGCCAGGCTTGGCTGCTGCCTTTCACGTCGAGCATGCGGCAGCCGCAATCGCGCATCCATCGACCGATGCCGTGCGAACAGCTCCACGCTGTGCCCATACCATCGGGGCCGGGGCGCAGGCGCAAGTCCCAGGTGGCAGGATGCTCGGCCAGGTAGGCACCGAGGTTCGTGACCTCGATGGCTTCGGACGGGGCCGACACGCTGACCGCATAGGCCAGGGCCAAATCGGCGAACTTCTTGTGGTGGCCGTACAGCTCACCGTCCGACGCGGCCAATACCAGCGGCTTGTGCTGGACCTTCGAGCGCTCGGCCGAACGTTGCATGGCTTCGAGAAAGCTGGTGGCGTCGCGGGTCGCGCTTCCGAAGGCCAGGTCGCGGGATAGCGGTCCATCGAAGATACCGATGGCGATGGACCGTCCCGAACCGTCGGGATGAGGGAAACGGTAGGCTCGTCCGGTGTCGACGGTCTCGGTTGTTACATCTTCCCATTCGCCGTCGGGCGGACGTACGGCTGCGATCTGCTCCGGCGCCAAGATCGTGTATTCGATGCCTGCGTCGATCAGTGCGGCCAGCGACGAGGGATTGGCTGCGGTTTCCGGCAGCCACATGCCGGTGGCTTTGTGCCCGAAGCGACGCTGAAAATCGTAGAGACCCCAGAGGATCTGCGTTTGCAGGTCATGCTCGGAGAGCAGCGGCGTGATGGGATGCCCCCACACCTGGGCCATCGCGCCACCGGCGGATAAGCGCTCGTGCTGGGCGGCATCCCCCTCGCGCATGCGGCGCATGACGTGGCTGTCGTGGCGTTCGATCCAGCGGGCAAGGGTGGGGCCTAGGTCGAAGGAAATGTTGGCGTAGTTGTTGACGATCGATCCGATGACGTCTTTGGACTCGTAGATTCGCGCGTAGGCGTTGGCGCGGTAGCACTCGGCGTGGATGCGCGCGTTCCAATTGGGGAAGGGGGCGGCGCTCGGCTCGCGCGGGACCTCGTCGGTCCACGGATTTTCCCTGGGTGGCTGATAGAAATGCCCGTGAACGACCAGGGCAATCGGCTGACGCTTGTTCATGGAGATCCCGACTGTACCGTGCGACGCCCCTTTTTGCACGGCCGCGCGAACCGGCCACCGGGCTGGTGCCGATGTCCGAACATTCAGACACGCTCTAAAAGTTTCTCGCGCGGGTAAGCCAGGTGTCGCGGGCCTTGCCGACCACGGTGATGCCGCCTTGGCTGACGTGGTGGCGGACCGCATCGCGGGCCAGGTCGTGGCCGATGTGGTCGCCGGGCGCCACGCGCACGTTCTTGTCCACGATGGCGCGTTGGATGCGCGCGCCTTTGCCAACATGGACGTTGTCGAAGAGGATCGAGTCGCGAACCTCCGCGCCTTCGTCCACCCAGACGTTGCGGCCGAGCACGCTGTCCTTCACGAAGCCGCCCGCAATCACGCACCCGCTGGACATGATCGACTGCACCAGCATGCCGCGCCGACGATCGTCATCGAAGACTAGCTTTGACGGCGGATCGGGATGGTTGACGCTGACGATGGGCCATTCCCAGTTGTATAGGTTGAAGTGGGGCTGCACGTTCTTGAGATCCATGTTGGCCTCGTAGTAGGCCTCGATGGTGCCGACGTCGCGCCAGTACGCGAGCTCGCCCTTTTCGGTGACGCCCGGGATACGGTTCCTCGAGAAATCGTAGCAGTACACGCGCCCGGTCTTGAGCAGCGACGGCAGAATGTTCTTGCCGAAGTCGTGGTGCGTGTCCTGTAGCGAATCCGACTCGAGCGCGTCGTGCAGTGGCAACGGCGCAAAGGTGTAGTTGCCCATCGACGCCAGCGCGTGACTCGGGTCCCCCGGAATTGTGACCACGTTGCTGGTCGGCTTTTCCTGAAAGCCAATCACCCGTCCGTCCACGTCCGTCTCGACGATGCCGAATTGTGACGCTTCTGCAACAGGCACAGGGAGACACGCGATGGTGGCCAGCGCGTTTTTCTCGAGGTGGAACTCCACCATCTGACGCGTGCTCATCTTGTAGACGTGGTCGGCGCCGAAGACCACCACCACGTCGGGGCGGAAGTCTTCGACCAGATGGAAATTCTGGTGGATCGAATCGGCCGTACCGCGATACCAGCTTTCACCCATGCGCATCTGCGCGGGCACGATGGTCACGAAGTCAGCGTGCGTGCTACGCGTACCCCACACGTGCTGGATGTGCTCCACCAGCGACTGGGCCTTGTACTGGGTCAGTACGTAGATCGCCCGAATCCCTGAGTTGTGCATGTTCGACAGCACGAAGTCGATGATTCGGTAGCGTCCGCCAAAAGGAACGGCAGGCTTGGCGCGGTCCCGCGTCAGGGGAAACAGTCGTTCGCCCTTTCCGCCGGCCATGATGAAGGCAAGGATACGTGGTTCGTCCATGTGCTTGATCCGCCGGCATTATATCCTCGAATTGTCGTCCTGACTTCTTTGTCATCGATTACGTCGTCGAGTGCTATCTGCGGTCCGCCAGCGTGAGTCGCTGTTTCATGCCGAGGTGACAGCGTCCTTTGCCGGTGGTGGGAACATGCTGTGCGGCTCCTCACTGAATTTCCGTCGGGCGCTGCCTTCCTGAGCAGGCATCACGCGAGATGCTATGATTGCGCCGATGGGATGCGCTGGAAAGCTTGTTTGTGGGTGCGCGGGCGTCGTGTTTTGTGTCGGGCTTTCAGGCGTCGCCTTCGCTGCGGTCGCGACTGCGTCCGCGACGTGGCTGCTGGCCCAAAGCGGGTCATCCACGACGTACGCACCAATTCGCGGATCCGGTGCGGTGAACCAGCCTCCTGCCGCTTCATCGCCGTGGCCCGCGCCTTCGGCGACAGCGTCGCCAACGCCTGCGCCGCCAACGCCTGGGCCGTCAACGCCTGGGCCGCCGACGCCTGCCCTTGCGGTCCCGGCGCCGTCTTCGCCTTCGCCGTCGCCATGGGCCGCGCCGCCGGCAAGGGCGCCAGCACCGTGGACGTCCTCGACCGCGGCCGGGCCCGTCCCTTCTGCATCATCTTCTGCACCGTCTTTTGCACCAGCTTCGCCATCGCCCTATCTGCCCCCGACGGCGGCTCCTTCCTCGGTTCAGTACGTACCCATCGCGCCGCCCAATACGAGTGCAAGCCCAGCCGCTTCATCGCCCCCAGTCGGCCCCTGGCCGAGGTCTTCCGCGATTCCGGCTGCCTCGATGGGGCCCGCAACGACGCGACCCGAAAACGCTTCCACGACGGTGGCCAAGCGTGCGTCGCCTCGGTCGGCCCCTAGCCGAGGTTGGCTCGGCCTCAGCTTGGATGCCGGCATGCCCGACGGTCTCAACCTCGGACTCGTCCTCTCGCCTGCGCGTTGGCTTCGAATCGAAGGTGCCATGGGGACGAACTCTGCCGCCCTCGACTATCGCGGCGGACTGTCTTTCGCGCCCGCCGGTTGGGGCCCCACGCTGACTTTCGAGCTCGGCCATTGCAATGTCGCCGAAATGAATGGCGTACTGAGGACCTTCTTCAGTGTCGCGAACTGGGTGAAGCCCTACGTGCAACAGTTCGGTTACACCTACTTCAACGCTCACCTTGGATTCGATGTGCCGCTCGGGAGCGCGATAGTGTTCGTCCACGGTGGGTACACGTATCTGGCCGGAACCGTCCGTGGTTCGAATCCGGTGGTGATCCGCAACAGCGACGGTACACCGAACCTGACGGTTACCGTCGCACAGGACGGAGACGTGCGGGCGCATACGCTGTCCGCGAAACTGGGAATCCTGTACATGTTCGGAGGTCTTTAGCGATGCGCTCTTGGTGGGTTCTGGTGGCGTGGGTGTGCACGATGGTCGGATGCTCGCCGGTGGTCGACGCCAGCTTTTCGTACGTCGAGGTAACTCGGTTGGATATCCCCGTGCCTGGTGCGCTATCCAGCGCAAGCACCACGGTGAACTTCCAATTCACGTTCGCCAGCGGGCAGCTTGGCGCCAACACCAAGCCGGAGGCCCAAGGCCGCATCAAGGCCGTCGACCTGCATCGGCTTTCGATCAAAGCGAAGAGCGGTATATCGGATTTGTCGTTTATCCAGACTCTCCACGCCGTGGCCTACGTGCCGCTTAACAAGAGCACGAACATCTTGACCACGAGACAGGTCGAGATCGCGGACTTCCAGCGACGGGACATCCCGACCGCCGGCACGACGTTCGACGTTCCGCTGCCCGAGCCAGTGGATCTATTGCCACTCTTGCGGCCGAGTAGCACGGAGCCGGCGAAGGTCGTCGTCAGCGTGAATCTTGGCGGACAGATGCCCACGGTCAATTGGACCACCGACGTGTCGATGGCCCTTTCCGTGGAGATCCACGAGTAGTCCGCCACGCGCGGCTTCGCGGTTTCGTGGTCTACGCAGCGACGCGCGAAGCGCGACGGAAGCCGGTGGCGACTGCGGGCTCTCGTTCTTCTTCGCCCTCATCGCCGCCCAGACGCGCCCACAGCTTCTTCAGCGCGCCCAGCTCGATCTGTCGCACGCGCTCACGGGTGAGCGATAGGCGAATGGCGATTTCTTCCAGAGTCATTCCACCCTGCTCCGCGGCTTCCAGTGCACACGCCTCACGGACCACAGGCAGATGAGCTTCCGCCGGCTTCGCGCCGCGGCTATCTCTGCGCTCGGAGGTCAAGTTGAAGCGGCACACTGCGTGTGGACAGGGGCCGGGGAGCTTTCGGCAAGCACCACGCGTAATTTTATAGATGTTGATGCGTAGCTCGTCTGCCATGGGACACGTCCTTGTCTGTCGGAGTTCTAGGTTTGCAAAAACGCGGTCACACTCGCTTCGGCAGAACCTCCTGGCAGCTTTAGCGGCTTTCTCTTTGAATTCGAGACGTTAGCCGGGCTACATTCCACCGGGGCACAACTGGGCGGCTGAGGAGCCCAATGGAAATAGCTGCCAGCGACGGAGATCAAGTGCCGAGGTGGGCGTCACTGACGGGTAGAGTTTTCAGGTAGCTCCACCGCGATTTTAGTCCGTCGTGCGAAAATCAACAAGGCCGCAATGCCAATGATGACGGCGAACCATAAGGTGCAAAGACGTGTCACGAAGGTTGCTGCTGCCGCAACGCTGCGCCCGCAGCCGGTGGCAAGCTCGCCGAGCATGGCCAGCATTCCGGCCTCTGTGACGCCGAGGCCGCCGGGCAGGAAGGACAGGGCGCCAGCGATGGTCATCGATGCATAGATGAAGGTCGCGGCTTGAAGATCGACCGAGGCGCCGGCGAAGCCGTGCACCACCGCCCAGAAGGCCGCGCATTCGAAGAACCAGCTCACCGTGGAGAGCGCGACGCCGAGTACGAGGGGCATCGGCCGCAAGAGCTCTGCGGTCGTCTGGTACGCTTCTTCGAGCTTGGGCGCGATCTTTCGCAGGCCCGGGGTGCGCGCGAACAGACGCAGGAACGCCATTGCGATCGGTCGGACGGAAATCACCACCAGGCCAAACACGATCAGGACTGCGCCGATGATGAGGAAGCGCGGGTCGGCCTTGAATGTGAAGATGCCGACGCACGCAAGCAGAAGCAGACCCATGAGGTCCGTCAATCGTTCGGCCACGACGATGGGGGCGGTCCGCGCGGCGGGGATGCCGTGCGACTCGCGTAGCAGCAGAGCCTTTACCGCCTCACCCAGCTTGCCGGGCGTCACGGTCAGCGAAAATCCGCCGAGAAAAACCAGGAAGCTGTGTCCGGGGGGAACGCTGAGACCGAGAACCTTGAGGTAATAGTGCCAGCGTACGAAACGGACGAGGTAGTTGAGGAATGCGAGGCCCAGCGCGGCCACCGCGATCAGCCACTGAAAGTCTGCCAGCGCCCGACCTACGCTGCGAGCGTCGGCCCAGATAGAGAAACCGACGTAGACGGCAACACCGGCGGCAACGCCGAGGATGACCTTCAGCAGCAGCTTCTTCACGGCGCGGGACTACGCCTCGGTGCCTTGGTCGCGGGCCTTTTCGATCCGCTTGCGCTCGTTGTGATCAAGGACGCGCTTGCGCAGGCGGATGCCCTTGGGGGTGACCTCGACCAGCTCGTCTTCATTGATGAGCTCGAGGGCTGCTTCCAGGGTCAGGTCGATGGGCGGCGTCAGGAATAGCTTTTCGTCGGCTGCCGTCGTGCGGATGTTGGTCAGCTTCTTGGCCTTCGACGGATTGACGATGAGGTCGTTGTTGCGGGCGTGCAGGCCGATGATCTGGCCGCCATAGATGGGAACGGTCGGTCCCAAGAAAAGCGCCCCGCGCTCTTGCAGGTAGAACAGGCCATAGGTGTTGGTAACACCCGGATCCTGCGCGATGAGCACGCCGCTGGGGCGGCCCTTGAACACGCCTGCGTACGGCCCGTAATGGCTGTAGTTGTGGTGGATGATGCCGGTGCCGCGCGTGTCGGTCAGAAATTGCGAGCGGTAGCCGATGAGGCCTCGCGACGGCATGGCGTATTCGAGGCGCATGCGACCTTCGCCCTCGGGTCCCATCTCCTGCATACGACCGCCACGTCGGCCGAGCTCCTCGATGACCGCACCCGTGTAGTTCTCGTCGACGTCGACGACCACGTCCTCGTACGGCTCCAGCTTTTCGCCAGCGGGGCCTTCCTTGAAGATAACCTGCGGTTGCGAAACCATCAGCTCGTAGCCCTCGCGACGCATGGTCTCGATGAGCACGGACAGGTGCAACTCGCCGCGGCCTAGTACGTCGAAGGTGTCCGGGGATTCAGTTTCCTGCACCCGCAGGGCGACGTTGGATTTCAGCTCCTTGAACAGGCGCTCGCGCAGATTGCGCGACGTCACGAACTTGCCTTCCTTGCCTGCGAAGGGGCCGTTGTTGGAGATGAACTGCATCCTCACCGTCGGCTCCTCGATCTCGAGCAGCGGCAGGACGATGGGACGGGCGACATCGGTGATGGTTTCACCGACGGTCAGATCTTGCATGCCGGTGATGGCGCAGATGTCGCCGGCCACGGCTTCCGACAGCTCGAATCGCTTGAGCGATTGGTAGCCGAGGATCTTGGCCACGCGGAATTCTTCGCGCTTGCTGTCGCGGTGGACGCACAGCACGCGGTCTCCCTGGCGAACGCGCCCTGAGAGCATGCGTCCGATGGCTACGTAACCAAGGTAGTCGTCATAGTCGAGGGTGGCCACGTGCATGGCCAGCGGCCCCTCCACATCTGCCGCGGGCGGCGGCACGGCGTCGATGATGAGATCGAGCAGAGGCGTGAGATCCTTGTGCTCGTCGGTGAGGTGCTTGACGGCGTAGCCTTCGCGGCCAGAAGCGTAGATGACCGGGAAGTCGAGCTGGTCCTCGTTGGCACCGAGCGCACAAAACAGATCGAAGGTATCGTTGACTGCGCCGTCGGGGTCGCAGCCCACGCGGTCAATCTTGTTGACCACGAGGATCGGTCGCAGCCCGAGGGCCAGCGCCTTGCGGGTCACGAAGCGGGTCTGGGGCATGGGGCCCTCGAACGCGTCGACGAGCAGAAGCACCGAGTCCACCATCTTGAGCACCCGCTCGACCTCGCCGCCGAAGTCTGCGTGCCCGGGGGTGTCGACGATGTTGATTCGCGTCCCCTTCCAGGTGATGGCGGTGAACTTCGCCAGGATGGTGATGCCGCGTTCGCGCTCGAGGTCGTTGGAATCCATCGCACAGTCGGCCATCACCTCGCCGGCGCGAAAATTGCCGGCCTGGCGGAGGAAGCCGTCGACCAAAGTGGTTTTGCCGTGATCGACGTGGGCGATGATGGCGATGTTGCGAACATCGCTGCGGCGAGGAATTGTGTCGGACATGGTGGTTGTGTCGGAACTACTCATACGGGCCGGGAGACATAGCACGAACTCGTGCTATGTGCCTCCATTCATATTGCGCTAGGCTGCACGTTGTGGCAGCGGGGGCTCTCGGCCAGCTTGGCAGCGAAACCAAAGGCGTTTTGCTCGCTTTCGTCTTGCTGGATGCGGACGGGGTGACCTTTGCTGCCTTGGCCGACGACGAGCGCGAGCCGATTTTCGATGCCTGGAGGAGCCTTGGCAGCCTGGTGGAGGACGAACGGAACCGCCTGCTGGCGGAGTGGCGCAAGGAGGTCGCAAGCGGCTTGCCGAGCGGCCTTCACCGCCTGCACCCGAGTTGGATCGAGGACGCGTTGGTCGACGAGCCGCCCTATCTACTGGAACAGCTGCTCGTCTGCGTCCCAGGCGTGCTTCGCCCGTTGGTAGAAGAGCGCCCCGGTGAAGCCGCGCCGTCGACTCGGGCGCTGAGCGGTCCTCACCTCGCCATCGCGAGTCGCATCGCGTTCGGCCCACTTGCCCCGCTGTGCGAAGGCCATTGCGGTCCCCTCGCGGCGAACCTGTGCGCCTTGACCTTCGCTGCCCTGATCGATGAAGTGACCCGCCTGGGTGCGCGCACCCTGGGACGTTCCCTGGGACGATCCCTGGTAGGACCCGACGTGGCGGCACGCGCTCGGGCGATGGCGATGGCGATGACTATGACGGGGGAGCCGTGGGCGTCGGCCATCCGCGAGACGCTCGGCGAGGTGATCTCAGACGATGACCGCCGGGCCGCGGCGGTATGTGTCGCCAGCAGTGTGGATACAGCCGCGCGCTCGCCGTCGGAGCGACTGCTGTCCATGGGGCTATCGGCGCTCAGGTCCCAGCTTTTGACGGAGCATCCTGGTTCGCTGTCTCGGGTCGCGGGTCGTCTTCCCGCAGCGCTGGGCCGGCGGCTGCTCGAATGGTAGAGAGTCGAGATGGGGTACATCGTCAAGGCGACGCGGGCTATGGAATCGTCGACGACGGCCGCGCAAGGTGGCGGGCCCCCGTTGGACTCTGTGGCGGCCGAGGAGACAGAAATCCTACTGGCAGCGCGTGCCGCAGCCGATAGAATGTGTGCGTCGGCCAAGGACGACGCCGTGCTTCTCGCGCGCAAGATGGCCGAGAAGATTGTCGGGCACGCGGTCGATTTGGATCCCAGCGTGATGGCCGACATTGCGGAGCAGGCGGTGCTGGCCAGTCGGGCCCGAGCTGCCAGCGTGGTCCTGCGCGTGCACCCCGACGATCTATCCGCCATCGAGCAGTCGAGGCCCGGGTGGCTCGATCGCGAAGGTGCACCGGGGGACGTTCGCTTGGTGGCGGACGCGTCGGTGGGGCGCTACGGATGCGTGGTCGAAACGGCAGTCGGGCGCGTGGATGCTCGCCTGCGAACCCAACTCGATGTGCTCGAACGTGTGCTCGGCGGTGGGAATTCCCGAGCCTGAGGTAGACCGATGGTTCACGGAGCGGACGACAAGAAATCCTTCGAACTTTCCGAAGCTCTGCGCGCACTCGACGGCGCAAAGCCGCTTCGGGTCGCTGGACGCGTGACCGAGGTCGTGGGCCTCGTGGTCCGTGCCACCGTGCCCGGCGTTCGCATCGGTGACTTGGTCACGTTGGAGTTGGGGCTCGATGGGGCGCCAGGCGGGTCGTCAGGCTTGCAGGCCGAGGTTGTCGGCTTTCGTGGCGACGAAAGCCTGCTCATGCCGCTCGGACCGGTCGTCGGAATCGGCCCGGATGCGGTGGCGGTCCCTACCGGCCACCAGCTCACGGTCGCGGTCGGTGAAGGGCTGCTGGGGCGTGTGCTCGACGGTCTTGGCCGACCCATGGATGGCAAGGGCGACATCGCGGGCAAGACCGAAGAATGGCCGGTGGAGCGGGGCTCACCCGATCCGCTGTCGCGCCGTCGGGTCCAGCGGCCTTTGCCGCTGGGCATCCGCGCTATCGATGGGTTCTTGACCGTAGGCGAAGGGCAGCGGGTGGGCGTGTTCGCAGGCGCGGGCGTGGGGAAGTCGCTGTTGCTCGGGCAGATTGCTCGGCACGCGGAGTCCGATGTCAACGTGATTTGCCTGGTTGGCGAGCGCGGTCGCGAGGTGAACGAGTTCCTCGACGACGCGCTTGGCGCCGCCCGGAAGAATCGTTCGGTGGTCGTCTGCGCGACCAGCGATGCGCCGTGCCTGGTGCGCTTGAAGTCGGCACTGGTGGCGACCGCCATCGCCGAGTGGTTCCGTGATCGGGGCAAGCGCGTCCTTCTGTTGATGGATTCTCTGACCCGGGTGGCGCGAGCCCAGCGGGAAGTGGGCTTAGCCGCGGGCGAAATGCCGGTGCGCCAAGGCCATCCGCCGAGCGTGTTTGCTCTGCTGCCGCGGTTGCTCGAGCGCGCCGGCAATGCCCGTCACGGATCGATCACGGCGATCTACACCGTCCTGGTCGCGGGCGGCGATTTGGAGGAACCCATCGCCGACGAGGCTCGGGCGGTGCTGGACGGTCACGTCGTGTTGTCGCGAGCTCTGGCGGAACGCAACCATTGGCCCGCCATCGACGTGCTGCCGTCGCTTTCGCGTGTGATGACGTTCGTCGCCGACCGAGAACACCTCGAGGCCGCCGGGAAGATTCGCGAATTGCTGGCCACCTATGAACAGAAGCGCGATCTCATCTCGATCGGTGCTTACAAGGCCGGCAGCGACGCGCGCGTGGATCGATCGCTTGCCAGGATCGATGCCATAGGCACCTTCTTGCGCCAGCGTCTGGACGAGACCACCTCTCTTCCCGAGACGCGCCGGCGACTCCTGGCTTTGATATAAGGATCGAAGGAGCAATCATGAGCGACTGTCTGTTCTGCAAGATTCGCGACGGCCAGATTCCCGCCGCCGTCACCTACCGCGATCACGAGGTGATTGCGTTCAACGACATCACGCCAAAGGCGCCCTTTCACCAGTTGGTGGTTCCAACGCAGCACATTGCAAGCCTGGCCGAGGCGAAATTGGACCACGCTGCTCTGCTTGGCAAGCTGATGGTGGTGGCCAGCGAGCTGGCGTCTGCCGCCGGTTACCGCGAGAGAGGGTTCCGTGTGGTTATGAATGCCGGTCCAGACGCAGGGCAGTCGGTCGGCCACGTCCACCTGCACGTGCTCGCCGGCCGCGAGCTTGGCTGGCCGCCGGGGTAGGTCCTGCGTCGCGGAAGCCTGAACCTGGTTGACGCCCATCCCGTTTTCGGGTGGCGTGGAATTACCGTCGACATCCGCGCGAGCGGGTAGGTAATATCCCTGGTTTCTGTTCGCCTCGTCGTATTGGAGGGATTCATGATCCACGGATGTACCAATTGCCCGGCCACGACCCGGTCGCTGTGGCGTGTGGGCATGTTGGCGGTTCTCCTGGTCGCCTGCGCACCGTCTCGGACGCCTAACGTCGGGGCTGGAGGCTCAGGTGGGATCGGTGCGTCGGGTGGCGCGCAGGCGAATGGCGGCTCGGGTAGCGTGGGCGGAGACACGGTCGTTGGCTCCGGGGGGGATGCTGGCTCGGCGGCCGGCGGTGCCGGTGGTGCGGGCAACGGCGGAAACTCTGGGGCGGGTAGCGCACCGCCCACCAACATTCGTTGCACGGGCGACGCGGACTGCACGGCAACCGGACAAGTGTGCGAGCCTGTAACCAAGCTTTGCGTGCCGTGCGTGAAGACGGCGGATTGCCCTGCCGGCGGTCACTGCCTTGGCAGCCGTTGCGGGACCTTTACGCAGTGCAGCAGCAAGAGCGACTGCTCGACCGAGCCCGTTTGCGACACGACGCGAGCTGTTTGCGTCCAGTGTACGAAGGACACGGACTGCTCCACCGGGCAGGACTGCAACGCGAACAAGTGCGTGGCCGTCGCCATCTGCAAGAACAACGGCGACTGTTCGAGCAATCTTTGCGATACGGCGAATGGCCGCTGCCTCGAATGTCTGGTGGACAGCCATTGCAGCGCCAGCAACGTGCACTGTCTCCGCAACTTCTGCCGGCCCGCCTGCGCCTCGAACGCAGACTGCGCGCCACTTGGAATGGTCTGCGACACTTCGAACAAGGTCTGCATGCAATGCATGACGTCCAAGGACTGCCCCGCGTCCTGGTACTGCTTGATGAACGCGTGCGTTCCTGATGTGTGCGACTCGACCCAGTCGGCGTGCAACGGAACCAGCGTCGCGGGCTGCGGAACGGATGGCGATGTGTTCGACAACTTCACCTCTTGTACCGCCAGCAAGCCCTGCACGGTCCGCGGCGCAGTCGCGACCTGTGGGGGGGTGCCCGTCAACAAAGATGGCGGCGCCTCGGATGCACCTGTTTCCGCGGGCGATGCCGGCGTCGTGTCGCTGTGTGCCGCGGGCACGGCGGCAGATCCCTGCAAGTCGGGCGTTCCCAAGTTCAGCGGTACACAGACGGTGGACGGCAACGGCAGCGAGCTGTGCAGTCTTCCGTATTTCACCCTCAGCGCCCAAAACGCCGCCAAGGTCAGCAACTTCAGCAACGTGCCCCTGTCCCAATTCGAAACTGCCACCGCGCGTATCGGTTGGGATTCGGCCGGCATGCACATCCTCATCGAGGTCAAAGACTCGAGCGTGCAGTCGGCGTACATGGCGGATGCCGCGCAGGCGGTGAACAAGGCTTACCTGGGCGACTCCATCGAGCTCTTCATCGCATCCAGCAGCAGCGTCACCGGGTTGACCTCGAAGGACGCCAACACCATCCACGTCATCATTCCTGCAACGGGGCCGGCGGTTTCGGTCAAGGACACCGGCACTTCGGGAACACCGACAGCGCTGCCGACCACGCAGTATGCGCAGTCCGCCACCAGCGCTGGATACGCCATCGAAGCATTGATTCCTTGGCCGGGCACCGCGCCGAGCGCGGCTGCGTCGGTCCGCTTCGACATGGTCATCAACAGCGCAGACAAGAGCTTTACCAATCTCGATGGAATGCGAGACGGCCAGCTCGTTTATTACCTCGGCACGGTCAGCAGCTCGACCTGCCAGACGTCCGACGGCACCCTGCCGTGGTGTGACAATCGGACCTGGTGCCAGGCTAACGTTCTGTAGACGGTCCCGCGGCGTTTTCCCAAAACGCTAGCACCTTCCGGCGGCCCTAACCGCTGACCGCCGAAAGCAATCCGGCTGCGGCGTTGCGCGTGCTCGGTAAGCACGTTTCGCAAATGTATCGCGCGCATGAATTCGGATGTTCATCTCGAGCGGCATCTGTTTCTAGATCAATCTTCTCAAGTTACAGACATTTCATTCGCACGACATACGCTTGTTGTCTGCTTCTGATACACAAATAACAGGCGTTCAACGTCACCGATCAATTGGAGAGGCCAGCCATGAAGAAGATCGAAGCCATCGTCAAACCGTTCAAGCTCGACGAGGTGAAGCAGAGGGTCTACGCCGCCGGAGGCAAGGGAATGACCGTGTCCGAGGTCAAGGGGTTCGGACGAACCGGGGGCAAGAAAGAGGTGTATCGAGGTTCTTCCTATGTGGTGGACTTCGTCCCCAAGGTTCGCATCCAGTGCTTCGTCGACGACGATTTGGTGGCACCCGTCATCGACGCTATCGTAGCGGCCGCACGCACCGGCGAGATTGGTGATGGCAAGATCACCGTGAGCAGTCTGGAAGAGGTCATTCGTATTCGTACGGGTGAACGAGGCAAGGACGCACTTTGAGACCGGCCAGCAGCAGAAAGGGACACGCCATGAGCGGTGACAAAAACTCAGGCTGTGGTGCTCTCTTCACATTGACGTTGGCGATTGGGCTTTCTGTTGCGTGCCCGGCATTTGCGGACGAACGTGCTGCGACGGGGGAGGCGGCCGCGCCCGCCGCCCCTGCAGTGGCCGCCCCGGCCGCCCAGCCCGCTGCCTTTGCGCCGGCACCCAGTGTGGGTGGCGGTACCCCCGACCTTGCGGCGCGCGTCGCCGATCTCGAGGCCTACATCAACAACACGCCCCCCAAGACGCTGACCGCGTCGCCGGGACCGGGCCACAACGCCTGGATGATGACCTCGACGGCATTGGTCCTCTTCATGACCTTGCCTGGGCTCGCCCTGTTCTACGGCGGGCTCGTGCGCCGAAAGAACATTTTATCGGTCGTCGCCCAGTGTTTTGGTGCCGCGGGGCTGGTCACGATTCTTTGGTGGGCCTTCGGGTACAGCGCGGTGTTTGCCAGCGCAGGTTCCGAAAGCGGCTATTCGATCCTGGGCTCGATGAAATTTGCATTTCTTCGCGGTGTGACCTCGACGCCCAATCCTGACTACAGCCCCTGGGTTTCTCAATCGGTGTTCTCGATGTACCAGATGATGTTCGCCATCATCACACCTGCCCTCATCGTCGGCGCGGTCGCCGAGCGAATGAAGTACTCGGCGTTGATGGTCTTCATTCTCGGTTGGATGCTGATCGTCTATTTCCCGCTCGCGCACATGGTTTGGGGCTCCGATGGCCTCATGAATGGCCTCGCGAACGCCAAGGCCCCCATCAAGGCCATCGATTTCGCCGGTGGAACCGTGGTCCACATGTCCTCGGGCTGGTCCGCGCTGTTGCTCGCCATCATCCTTGGGCCGCGCAAAGGGTTTGGCCGCCGTCCATTCATGCCTCACAGCATGGTGCTGACCGCGACAGGAACCGGCATGTTGTGGGTCGGTTGGTACGGATTCAATGCAGGCAGTGCGGTCGCGGCCGATGGCATCGCCTCAGGCGCATTCATGGCGACCACGCTGGCCGCGGCGGTTGCAGGTGCGGTGTGGCCCCTCATCGAGTGGCTCAGCCGCGGCAAACCGACCGTCCTCGGCTTCTGTTCGGGTGTTGTTGCAGGGCTCGTGGTCATCACGCCCGCTGCTGGTTTCGTATCGGCCACCGGCGCCGTCATCATCGGCGTGTTGGCCGGCGTGGTCCCCTACCTCGCGTGTACCAAGCTGAAGCAGATCTTCAAGTACGACGATGCTCTCGACACCTTTGGCGTTCATGGCGTCGGCGGCACGCTTGGCGCGCTGGTCACGGGCTTCCTTGCCACGGCCGAGGTCAACGGCAACCTCAACACGAACCTCGCCCAGATTGTCGGCAAGACCTTGTGGGTCCAGCAGCTCAAGGCGATTGGCCTGACCATGGCGATCGCACTTGGCGCCACCGCGGTGTTGGCGTTCGCAATCAAGGCCATCGTCGGGTTGCGGCCGACCATGGACAATGAAGAGCAGGGCCTCGACACCGTGGATCACGGGGAATCGGGCTACCACATGGACGAAGCTGCCGGCTAGAGCACACGGAACGGGTCTAGGCGTGTCCCGCGATCACACTGAGCACGCTCGGGTGTAGCTTTCCATTGGTGCACACGATGTCCGCCGTCGACGGGCCGATGGGCCGGCCCGCCAAGTCGGAGCACTGGCCGCCGGCTTCTTGGATGATGACCGTCAAGGCTGCGATGTCCCAGAAGCGAATGTGGGCTTCGACCACGATCTCCGAGCGGCCCGTCGCGAGCAGGTGGTACGCGTACGCGTCCCCGAATCCACGCGAGCGGCCCGTCTTCGCCGTGAGATCCAGCATCGCTTGGGTTCGACCGTAGTCGAGAAAGTAGTTGAGCCCGCCAAAGCTGACCTGCGCCGACGACAGCGCGTCGACGTTGCTCACTGCCAGTCGCCGGTTCCCGAGGAATGCCCCCTTGCCTGCCTCGGCAAACAGCGTCTCGCCCATGGCCGGCATGCACGACACGCCCAGCACCGGAACGCCGCCGTGGGTAAGCGCGATCTGCGTGGCAAATAGCGGAATTCCGCGCATGAAGTTCCGCGTCCCGTCGATGGGGTCGATGACCCACATGGGCCGGTCGCTTTCCCCCGAGGTGCCGCTCTCTTCCGCAAGGAAGCCGTAGTCCGGAAAATGCCCACGCAACGTGGTGATAATCGCTTCTTCGGCCTCGAGGTCGGCTTGGGTCACCGGCGAGGAATCGTCCTTGAGGCGCGTCGAAACCTCGTGCCCGAAGTAGCGCATGACGATCTGCTCGGCCTTCGCAGCCGCTTCGAGCGCCGCGGAAAGCTCGCGGCTGGGGGGAGTGGTCATGGGCGGGAAGGTATCATGGTGGCGGGCGGCGGACCACGCGAGCGGCAGGAAGAACCCGAACCGACGGTGCCGGCTCGGGCTCTTCCTTCGTCGTTCCGGTTACCGGCCTTCGAAGGCCTCTTGGATGGAGTTCGGGATCAGCCCATGGGCTTCCTTGTGCACTTGGATGGCATCCTCTGCGCTGGGGGCCTCGGCAAGGCACATGACGGTGCCACTTTCGGCATCGAGCCAGTAGTTCAGGTATCTCACGTTGTATTTGGACTCCGTCGCGAGATCCTTTGGGTGTGCGGCCGCCACCGCCTCGGCGTGACCTTCCCAGCACCGAGCTGGTGAACATCCAGGAATAGTTTTGTGCCGGGAGTCGGCGCCCAGGTTAGGTTGTCCGACGTGACCTCCATGACCTTGCTCGCCAGCAGCCCGTGCGCGTGTTGGTGCACGAGGTGCGTCTCCTGCGCCGACGGGGCCTCAGCCAGACAGTAGATCCGGCCGGCCTTCTCGTCGACCCAGTAGGCTTTGAAGTCGACGCCATACCTCGCCTGCGTGGCGAGATCCTTCTTGTGGGCATTGGCCACGTCTTTTGTGCTGACGTTGCCTGCGCCCAGATTGTGGACGTCGAGGAATAGCTTCTTGGCGGCGTGTGCATGGGCGTCGGGCTTGACGGTGGCTGGACCGCCCGCTGCTGTGGCGGCCAGGGTCAGCGCACTCGTGATGATTGCGTTCTGCATGTCGTACATCCTTTCGTTTCGATCCGTTGTGTTGCGAAAAACCATCGCTCAGCGCGATCGCTTGACGCCGGTCGTGACGAGGTAATCCCGTGGCTGCTCGAAGCCGAGGCTGCTGGTGAACGTTTCGTGCCACGCGACCATGTTGCGTCTCAGCTCTTCACGCCGGGCATCGTCGAGGCTCTGCGCCAGCCACCTGGTGGGCCCGTAGTGATTGACCCAGAGTTGCCAAGCTTGCTCGCCCGAGCCGTAGCGAAACGGTTGGTGCCGTCCTCGAAGCGGAGCTCGAAGTGTTGGCGATCTTGCCGAGGGGCTCGACCTCGATGCTCCCGAGCTGATTGGCTGGCCGTCATGCGAATCCGCACGCACTTGCCCGCCTACGATGTCGAAGCATTTCTACGTGCCTTCCGTCTTCCGCCCGACATGACCAAGGTCATCCGTCGAACCGCGCGACAGATCGGGTTCGGCTGAGTCCGAGGGACGGCAATAGCCAATAGACTGGCTGAAGGAGGGCCAGGTCTCGGAAGGCATCCCCGACGAGCTCTTGCCAGACTCCGTGGGCAACGGCTTGGCGGGGACCCTCGCAGTCGCACCCTCGAACTGGATCGGACCGTTGGGCAGCCCGTGTAATTCGTGCAAGCGTCGAGGTTCTCCGCTCCTGCCGCACTCGGTAACCGCGATATCCGGGACGCCGGGCTCGCCTTTCTGGACGGCTTGGTTGTCTTTCAGATGCAATCGTCGAAGTGTTTTGCGAGGCGTTTTCCCGTTCGGGTGCTGACGAGTGTCGAAAGCGGTACGGCGCCTTTGGTTCCGGGGCGACCGTTCGTCACATTCACCTCCTGCAGGACCACTTCATCTGGGAGTTCAAGATGAGTACCAGCTTCAAAGCGCTTGACAGAAGAAAATCCCCATTCCTGGCTCTGCTGCTCGGCATCGGCCTTGTCCAAGCCTGCTCGGACAAGGGTTCGGGCGGCCTGGGTGGCGGCTCGGGGAACGGCGGCCAGGGCCAGGTCGTCAACAACGGTGGAGGGTCTCCGACCTCCGGTGGAGGCAGCGGCGGCAAGGGCGGCTCCGGCGGAAACAGCACGACCCCAGGCGGCACCCCATCTGCCACGGGCGGCGTGGTGTCGGGTGCGGGCGGAAGTTCGGTCCCCTGCGCGGATACCGAGCCACCCGGTGGCCCGGAATGCGCCACATGGAAAACCTGGGGTCAGTGCGGGTCGCAGTGGTTTCGGGAGGCCAGGCTGTGCGACATAACCTGCGGCGTGTGCGGCGGCGGATCGTCCGTCACCGGCCCTGGTGCCACAGGGACGGGGAGCAACGGCGGCGGCATCACCGGCGCCGGGGGCGCTGGTAATACGGCCTCCGGTGGCGGTGCGACCACCCCGGCGGGCGGCACTGGGGGGACGGTGGTACCCAAGACCGAGACTCCCTTCGTCCCTCCGGCGGATGCGAAGCCGACGCCCGAGACTTCAGGCAAGCCCGGCGCATTCCGCGTGAATGGGAAGGGCCACCTCACCCACGACGGCACCGAGTTCCAGGTCCGCGGCGGCAACTGGTTCGGGCTAGAAGGACAGGACGACATCGCTCGCCCCGGGGCCATGGAGCTTTACATTGGCTCGGTCTTCTGGGCGACAAGTGGCAAGCGCACGATCGAGCAAACCATGAAAGAGATCGCTGCCGCTCCGCTGACCCTCAATACCATCCGGTTTCCCGTCTCGCCACAGACCTTGGTCGCGAACCATCCCGACGGTCTCTATTCGCGCACGGACATCAAGATCCGCAACAACGATCCCGAATTCTATCCATACACGGACGCGCTGTCCGTGCTCAAGGACTTCCTCGTCCAGGCCGCCAAGAACAACCTGTACGTCATCCTGGACATGCACTCGTGCTCGAACCACATCGGGTGGCGCGCGGGCAGGATCGACGACGGCCCGCCGTGGACCGATGCCAATCGCGAGAACTACAAGTACAAGAAGGAAAACTACACCTGCAAGACGGGCGAGGATGCCTACGACCGCGCCAAGTGGCTGGCGGATATCCACACCATGGCCAAGCTGCCGAAGCAGCTGGGGGTCAAGAACGTCATCGGGATCGACTGCTTCAACGAGCCCTTCAAGTACGGCTGGTCCGACTGGGCCGACCTGGCCAAGGAGTGTTACGACGCCATCGCGGCCGAGGACGACGACCTGATCGCCGTGGTGGAAGGCATCTCGGGGTCTCGCGAAGACGACGCCGGGGTTTCGCACGACGAGCCCTACGGTGACGTCACGACCAACCCGAACTGGGGAGAGAACCTCTACGGCCAGCAATTCGACCCGATCCAGATCCCCAAGGACAGGCTCTGCTTCTCGCCGCACACCTACGGTCCCGCCGTCTACGTGCAGCGCCAGTTCGTCGAGCAGACTGCTGCCTGCGCCGGCCTAGAAGACGATGCGGCCGGCAAGGCCAAGTGCAACCTGGTCGTGGATCGCAAGAACGCGGACGTGGTCGCGATGCTGCGCAAGGGCTGGGACAACCGCTTCGGCTACCTGCACGACAACAACTACTGCGTGATCATCGGCGAATTCGGCGGCCACACGGGTTGGCCTTTCAACAACCCGGTCAAGCCGCAGGCGGCGACCATCTGGGCGCACCTGCCCAAGGACGCCCGCCCCGACTGGGAGTGGCAGAACATCTTCGTCGACTACCTGGTCTCGAAGAAGATGACCGACTTCCTTTACTGGTCCATCAATCCGGAATCGGGAGACACCGGCGGCCTCTACAAGCACGCCTATACGCTGTCCAACGAGTCAGGTTGGGGACAGTGGCAGGGCCTCGACACCGAGAAGGCTCAGATGCTGTCCAATCTGAAGTAAGGCCCATCGACGCGCCGAGCCTCGTCTTCCTCTCCGAGGTTCGGCGTCTTGTCTTGGGCCGCTCGCAAGCTACTCCGACCATCGGCCTGCCCGTTGGCCCGTGGGCAGAATCGGCGTGACTCGCGTCACCGCGTGCTAGCGACGCTATAGGGGCTCGGCTGGCGTGGCGTCGTCGCTCTTGAGGCGGTAGAGAACCTGACCGGCTTCTTCGACCACCAGCGTGTCGTTGTCGGCGCGCCAAGCGTCGATGTCGATATCGCCGAGGTTGCGGTGGCCGAGGTTGATCCTTCGGCAAGTGTCGTGCGGGATGCTGGTGGCGAGCGTGACCTCGACACGCGGCCGTTCGACGCCAGCCTCGAACTTTCCTACGCCCTTCACGTTGGTCGAGTGGGCGAGGATCAGCCTTGATTCACTGGCGAATCGGCCCCATTGCTCGGTGAAATATTCGAGCACGTGGTACCCGATCCGTGCGATGGACTGGCCGTGAACGAACGAGATCTCTTTCACGTGGCCGCCATGGATGACCAGCTCGCCGCCGTCGGCGACGATGGGTTCGAGCTTGTACATCGCTTTGCCCGCGACCCACACTTCTTCGTAGATCGGCGGCGTCAGTCCCAGTACCCGCTTGTAGGGGCGATCCAGATAGCGAATGTGCAGCTTCGCCGAGTAGTCGGCCGCCCGCGACCAAGACGCCTCCGGCTGACCGCCGAACAGGCAGGCTAGCTCGTGCTTGTGGTTGACCGCAAAGGCAAAGCAGGTGCGCGGCACCGGCAGGAACTGCACCACACGATCGATGACTTTGCGGGTGGGCGTGGCTTTGACGCCGTTGATGGCAGGATTGGTGATGACCGCCGCCAGCCAGTGAAATTTCTCGACCACGTCGAGGCCCGCGATGCCCGGAAAGAAGTACTTGTTGCCGCCCGCGAACCCCATTGCCTCGTGGGGAACCACCGGCGAAACGATGAGGATGTGATCGTAGTCGAGCGCACGCCGGTTGATGGTCACCGGGATGTCGCCGGAGAAGAGTCCCTGGGTAAGCTCATGAACCTCTTCGCCTGCCAGCGTGCCGAGCGACGTCAGCTCGTCGAGCTTGGTGTGGTCGTGGTTGAACAGTCGTACCTTCGGGTAGCGCTGCCGGTGCTCGGATTCGGTGATCCCTAGGTGGTGGTAAAGCCGCTCGGGCTCCATCGGCGCGTGGGTTCCCGTTGCCACCATGTAGTCGAGCGTGCGGACGCGCTTCTGCAAGAGCTCGCCGAAGACGCGAAAGAAGAGGCCGATGGGCGCGTGGCGCGTGTGGTCCGGGATTAGAACCAGGACGCGCTTGTCGTCCAGCGGTAGCCCGGCCAGGGTCTCCTCGCAGATCTGTGCTATGTCGACCGAGGTCAGCGACCGTTCGAGTGAGCCTCGACCGATGACGTCTGCCACGGGATTGCCTACGTGTTCCACTGGGTGTGGAAGGTTCCCGGCCTGTCCACGCGATGGTAGGTGTGGGCGCCGAAGAAGTCGCGCTGTGCCTGCAGCAGGTTCGCAGGCAGGGTGGCTGAACGGTACCCGTCGTAGTAGGCCAGGGCACTCGCGAAGGCCGGGACTGGCACACCGTTTTCGACGGCCAGCGCGACCGCCTTGCGCCAGGACGCCTGGTGGTTTGAAATCACGCCTACGAAATACTCGTCGAGCAGCAGGTTTGCCAGGTCTGGCTTGCGGTCGTACGCCTCTTTGAGCTTACCCAGGAACTGCGCCCGGATGATGCAGCCTGCGCGCCAAAGCGACGCAATGGTGCCGTAGCGGAAGGCCCACTTGTATTCCTGGTCGGCCGCTCGCAGGAGCTGGAAGCCCTGGGCATACGAACAGATCTTCGAACAGAAGAGTGCCTTGCGGATCATTTCGAGGTACGTGGCGCGGTCTCCCGAGAAGGTGGGCAC
>Ga0302323_100000269_pt1 | contig 40125 bp, 38 predicted proteins | sample Fen_T0_3_FD_201950 | JGI IMG/M metagenome (GOLD analysis project Ga0302323, IMG submission 201950) | Peat permafrost microbial communities from Stordalen Mire near Abisko, Sweden - Fen_T0_3 | ecosystem: Environmental > Terrestrial > Soil > Wetlands > Permafrost | place: Sweden: Abisko...
GTTCGAGGGCCAGCCTAACGCGGGGGCATGCCACGCCACCGGTGGCCCTCTGCTCGCGAAATTCAAGCGTGCGCCGAGCTCCTCGCCTCGGTCGCCTATTTCGCCGTGGCCATGGCGGTGCTTGGCGCGTACTTCGCCGACTACCACACACCCTCCGGCCATCCGTGCGTGATACATGGGTTGCGGGTTCCCCACCGCGCCCTGACAGGGATGGCCGCGAGCGCCCGTTCAGATCCCACGATCCAGCGCATCCACCTGGCGACGACGCGACTTTGGCGCGTGGGTAAGCTGCCCGATTGAGGAAGCGCTTGCTCACGACACCCAGAGAAGCCGGGCTGCCTTGACGAATACGTCGACGATGAAGGCGGCTGCCACCGAAATCAGCAGCGAGGGCACCAGCGACCGGGGCGGCACGTAGTCAGCGAAGAGCAAGGACCAGGGACGCGTGCCACAGGGTGGAAGGTTGCTACGAGCGATGGCGAGCGTCCTTGTCCGAAGGGCGGCCGACAGCGGCGGCGTGCTTGCCCGCAACGCCTCTGCAAAGATTGGGTCGTGGTTCTCGGTCATGGGTAAGTCTCCTTGATGTCGGGATGGTTGCCGAGCATGGTGGTCAGTTCGGCGCGAGCCCGGCTTAGCCGTTTGCGGACTGCTTCCGGCGAGATCTCGAGAATGACCGCCGCGTCTTCCGAGCTCAGCTCTTCCGAAACGCAAAGCACGAGCACTTCCCGAAAGCCCTCGGGAAGGCGCAGGATTGCAGCCCTGGCGCGCTCGAGGTCGATGTGCGCAGCCAAGGCATCGTCTTCGGCGCGGGGCTCGTCGCGGGAAAGGTGGAGCTGCATGCATTTCGTGAAGTCCGCGTTCCTGCTCCGCCATGACATCCGGTAGGCGTTGTGAGCGATGGTGTAAAGCCATCGCAAAAGGGACGAGTCCTCGCGCAAGAGGTAGGCATGGCTTGCGGCGGCCAGCCAGGTCTCCTGGAAGAGATCCTCCGCCAGCGGCTCGCTCTGGGTGAGGCGCATGAGGAAGCGCCAGATCCTGTCGGCATGGAGGCCATACATTTCGTCGAACGCGCCGGGCTCGCCGGCGATGAGGCTGCTGACGACGTCTCGCTCGCTTCTCATTCCCCTCGATCAATTCACCATGCAAAGAGGTGTGACAAAAAGATTTTCGTCACAGGCAGGGGGCTCCCGCATTAACCGAACCGAGCCAGAACAAGGGGACACACACATGAGCACACTCTATGCGGCCTTCATCCTTGGCGGTCTCGGGATGTATCCGATCCTGGCGACCAGTATCATCATCGTGGTTGCGTCGGTCCGCTATGCGATGGACGGCGAGCCGATTCGCCTCCGCTTCCTTGCCGCCACGGCCATCGCCATGCTTGCCATGATGCTGTTCTGGACGGTCTACGACGTCGTCATCATGCTGACGACGATGCACGCCTCCCACGTGACAGGCGAAAGATCGCAGGTTGCCTGGGCGGAGGGCCTCTCGGCCGTCCTCAATCAGTGGGGTCTCGGGCTTCTGGCCATGACCTTGGCGGCGATCGCGGTCGCTATAGGCACATACCGCGCCGGGGCCCGCCAACTTCGTGCGCTCCGGCCGTAGCCAAGGATTGACCTGCGGGTTTCGACAGCACGGGGTCCGAGCATGAACGAGCCATGATCGATGATGGTCCTCGGGATGGTTCAAGAAGATCGTCGGCGGCGGACACCAAGTCCGCTTCGACGACCTGCCCGAGTTTGCAAGGCGATGCGTCGCCGAGCATTCTTTGTCCTGCGACGCGATATTCGCGGGTCGGAAGCAGGATCGGGGGGCGCTCTTGAGTCGGCCCCGGATGACTTGCAGGGCGCGGCGTGGACTTCGAAGCGTATAATTCTCGGCGTGCAAGGCACCGAGTTCGACGAGACCGAGTTCTTTCGCCGTATCGGCGAAAGTGGCGCGCGAGCACTGCTCATCGGCAGGCGTGCGCTGGTCGCGCTTGGCCTGCCCGTCCTGACGGCCGACTACGACTTCTGGGTTCACCCCGAGGACGTTGCCCTGTTCAACGCCGCGGCTTCGCCATTCGGCCTGGTTCCGAGCCATACGCCGGACGAGGCCCGAGGTCGCGGTCGCTACGTGCTCGAGAACGATGAACACGTGGACATCATCGTCGCGCGTTTCGTGACCACCGTTGAGGGACAAAAGGTCCTTCTCGAGGACCTGTGGGCAAGGCGCGTTGCTGTGCCCCTGGCGCCCGACAGCTCGATCGTTATTCCGTGCCTTGATGACCTCGTGACCACGAAGCGGTTTGCCGCCCGGGCGAAGGATCTCGAGGACCTTCGACTCCTCCTGGCTTTGCGCGAGGGCGGAGGCGGAACGTGACTCGGCTTCCCCACCTCTCCCAGGTAGCCCGCGCAAGGCTGGCCGAGCTGGCAAACCGGCAACTCACGGGCGACGAATGGCAGGCCCAAGCGGCGATCCCACTTACACCCGACGAGATCGAGCACACGCTGGCCCTGGTGCGCTGGTTCCGCCGCCGCTACCCCACCGCCGCCGATCGCTTCGCCTACGTCCGCCGCGCCTACGCCCGCTGGCAGCGCGCCGCCCTGCCGCCGAGGAAATCCGGCCAGTAGCGCGCGGCTGGGTTGAATGGGTCGTCGATCTAATCGCAGATGAGGTTAGGCTCCGGGCTTCATGCTCGCCATTTTCCGCGCCTACGCCCGAGCCCTACGCAGTCTGTTGCTGCCCGGAATGCTTCGGCATTTCGCCTGGCCGGTGTTGGTTTCGGTCGCGGTGTGGACCGGCGTCGGCCTCGTCTTCTGGGGTCGCCTCGCGCGCCTACTGACCGGCCTTATCCAGCGCTGGCCGGCGCTGCGTCCCCACCTTCCGGCCGGCGGGGTCGGCGAACAAGGCATCGCCACTGCCATTCACTGGGCGCTTTATTTCTTGAGCCTGCCCTTGATGTTCGCCACGTCGGTGCTGCTCTTGGAATTGGTGGCGCTGCCTGTGATTCTAGAAAAGGTGGCGCGGCTCGAGTACCCGCAAGTCGAGCGGCGCCGCGGTGGCTCGCAATGGACGAGTATCAAGCGAACCGTGGTGTCATTCCTGATTGCCGTCGTCCTGATAACAATCACGCTGCCGCTTTGGCTCGTTCCTGGGTTCGGTGTCGTGTTCTCGCTGTCGCTGTCGGCTTGGCTGAATTACCGGTCGTTCACCTACGACGTGTTGATGAACCACGCCGACGCGGTCGAGCTGCGGTCATTGCCGGAACGACGCCGCGTGCGTTTGCTGCTCCTGGCACTCGGAGCGGGCACGCTGACGCTGGTCCCAATCGCCAATTTGTTGGCAGCGCCCTTTGCCGGCCTAACCTTTGCGCACTATTTGCTCCGTGAATTGCATTCCGATCGGACCGACAGCGAGCATCCGACGTCGGGTGACTCTCGATGACCATCGATCGATGTCTTTGGCCGATTTGCGCGGCGCATGCGTACGTTTCTGTGCGGAATCGGTTTGTTGCTGCATGCTCGAAGGACGAGCGATCGCTGTCCCGTCGGCCGCCTAAGGACGCGGCGTTTGCCATCGAGTAAGTTTGGGCTCGATGGTCACGCACAGCGCAGGCATTCTCCCCTTTCGCAGGTCGTCGGGTGTGCTCGAGGTTTTGCTGGTGCACCCTGGCGGACCGTTCTGGGCGAACAAGGACAAGCACGCGTGGTCGATCGCCAAGGGCGAGTGTGCCACAAGCGAAGCGCTGCTCGATGCGGCTCGTCGCGAGCTCGCCGAAGAGACCGGCCTCGAGACAACCGGCGATCTCTTGCCACTGGGCGAGCTGACGCAGGGGCATGGAAAGGTCGTCCACGCCTGGACCACAGAGCAGGATTTCGATCCGACTTCCCTGCGCAGCAACAGTTTTCAATTGGAATGGCCGCCGCATTCGGGAAGGCTTTGTGACTTTCCGGAGGTCGATCGGGCGGGATGGTTTACGGTCGAGGTTGCAAAGGAGAAACTGCACAGAGGCCAACTCGACTTCCTGGACCGACTGTGCAATCTGGTTTCGTCTATGGCGAATCGCGGCGGGTAGGACCGCCGCGCCCGCGCCCCCTGCTCCAGCCAGCGGCCACGTGGGCTCGACGCTTGCTAATGGACAAGGTGGTCTTGCTGGGGCAGAAACCTCCGGGCTTGCATTCGGATGATGTGCGCATTGGCTAGGATGACCTCGTACAAGGACAAGACCTTCATAGGCAGTCAGGCGGGCCTGCTCGCCTGCGCCGTGGTCTTGTGCTTCGCCCTGCCCGCGCGGGCCGAATCCAGCAATGGCGCTAAGCCGCTGACGGTCGTCCTCGAGTACATCGCAGCCCCCGACTGCCCTGACGTGAACGATTTCAGGGCCATCATCGACGGCCGGCTGGGCTACGATCCGTTCCGCGACAGTGCAGCGGACCACGTCCTCGTGCAGATTTCGTCGCGCTCCCCTGCTTTCGAGGGGCGCATCGAGTGGCGGGACGCCGAGGGCGGTTGGGCGGGCGATCGTACCTTCCCGTCGCGCACGACCGAATGTCGGGATCTCGCGCGAGCCATGGCCTTCGCACTCGCGCTGCAGATTCAGCTGTCGGCGGGCAGCGCACCTCCGCCCCCCGGAGCCTCCGAGCCTGCAAAGACCAGCCACGTGTCGGAAGCCCACGTTGCCCAGCCCACGTTGCCGGAACCGGTACTTCCCCCGAGCAAACCGCCAGACGCTCCTGCCCCAAGCCAGGCGGTGGAATCGCCTCCACCCGCTTCTCGCGCTGTGTTGGTGGTGGGTGCAGGTGCCTCGGTCGGATTTGAAGGGTCGGGTGCCGTTCCCTTCGGCCGTGTACTAGGAGGCCTGGCATGGCCGCACGGGTCCCTCGAGCTGGCAGCCGAGGTCGGCATGGCCACGACAGGGCAGCGTGCAGACGGAGCCGGATTCTCGCAACGGGAAATGCTGGCAGCCGTCGCCGGCTGCGGGACACTGGCGCCCTGGAGCGGGTGTCTTGTGGCCAAGGGAGGCGCAACCCGGATCACCGGCGAGCACATCGAGAAGCCATCCTCAACCTTGGGGGCCATCATCGAAACGGGCCTCCGCTTGGCGGTCACGCAGCCGCTTGGATCTCGGATCTACGTGGCTGCGCGCGCGGAAGGGTTGATCGTCATAACGCGCTGGCAGGTCGCCCTCGACAATGCCGTCGTTTGGACCTCATCTCGCTTCGCTGGGACCCTTGGCCTCGATGTCGGGGTACGCTTTCCATAAGACAATGCGCACCATGATCCGACAGTATGGACCTGGGGGGCACATGACTCGTCAGGAGCTCAAATCGGTCGAGTGGACCCGGCACGCCCTGGGGCTTGCCCTCGCCTTGATGGTCGTCGCGGGTTGCACCGAAACCTTCAGCGCTGGGTCGAGCAGTCCGCATGGGTGGCTTCCCGTCGACGAGCGCAGTCCGATCGTGCTCATCAACGATAGCAACTACGACAACTGGCACGGAGAATATGCCGTGCTGCTGGCAAACGGCGGTGGACCGAGCCTTGCCGGAATCGTCGTCGGCACCAGCCCCAATGCGAACGACATCAACGCGAACGTTGCCGACTGGCGCGCGCTGGTTGCAGCGGCGCGGTCAAGCGGCCTTAGGAACATCCCGGATCCGATCGCGAGCATTGGCAATCTGCTGGTTCGTCCCGCGAACGGCGACATCGATGCGACGGTGGCCAACCGCTCGGAGGGCGCGAACTTCATCGTCAACGAATCGGCGCGCGTGAGTCTTCCCTATCGCCCGCTGGTGGTTCAGACGGGAGGGCGCCTGACCGACGTCGCGGATGCCTATCTCATCGATCGCACGGTCGTGGACCGGGTCGTCGTGGTCTCCTCGCTGGGTGCTCTGGCGGCGCCCGGCGCCACGATGGGGCGTCCGAATGGTGAGATGGATCCGTGGGCGGACACCATCGTCACGAGCCGCTTTCGCTACGTTCAGATCAGCGCATACCACGACCAGCTAGCCGATGTTCCCGCGGCCCGCCTTCCCGAGTTGCCCGCCAACGCCTTCGGCAAGTGGATCGCGGCCAAGCAACCTGACATTTGGACCATCCCCCAAGCCGCTGACCAAGGCGGGGTTGCCGCCCTCGGCATTTCGAACTTCGTGACCGCGGTCGAGCGTGTATCGGCTGCCGGTCCAGTCGGCGCGGGGGCAACGGTGGGACCTGACCTCGCGACCAATCCAAAAGGGGCTTTGTGGCTGGTAACGCAGGTTGACGGCGCCGCCGCCGCGAATCGCTTCTGGAAGCTGCTTCTCGATCCCGCCACGTTCGCGCACTGATCCGCGGCAGCGTCAGGCGACCAGCGTCGATACCCCCACACGGCTACAACGCGACCCGCCTTCATTTATTCTTGTGCTTTGTGAACAAAGCGCGACCCGCCGACAATACTACTAGGAAGATGAGTTGGTGAAAGCATGGGCTATGTGCGTCTCGTCCATTCGGCTTCGGCTGTTCCCACGCAGGAGGGCACCTGTCTGGACGCATTCAAACACGAGCTCGACTACGTATTCGCCACATTGCGCCGCCTGGGCGTCTCACCCGGAGAGATTGAAGATCTCGCGCAGGAGGTCTTCATCGTCCTGTACCGAAACTGGGCGGAGTTCGACATCACCCGCCCGCTCCGCCCGTACCTTTTCGGCGTCGCGTTCCGCATCGTCTGCGCCCATCGCCGCCGACGTGCACGAGAGATTCCGCACCCGACCTTGGAGACCCCGGACGGCTGCCCAAGCCCCGAGGGAGCATTGCAGAGCAAGGAATCGATTGCGCTTTTGCAGGCGGCCCTCGAGAGCGTCCCGCTACTCCGGCGGGCGGTCCTCGTCATGCACGACCTCGACGACGTGCCCATCGTAGAGGTGGCCAAAACGCTGTCCATCAGCCGATTCGGCGCCTATTCGAGGTTACGCAAGGGCCGCAAAGAGCTGACCGGAGCCGTCCGACGGCTGTCGAGGGAAGGAGCCCGTAGATGATTCGCCGCGATCCGTCCTACGATTCCGATGTGGAGGCGCTGCTCGAGCGCGGCAGAATCATCGTTCCCGTGCCGGACGTGGTTCGCGCGCGCTCTCTCGCGCGGGCACGTGCGATCATGGGGGTAGCGGTCGCCCTACCCCCGAAGCCGATGCTCGCCTGGTGGAGACGCGGTCTGCCCCTGGCGGCGGCGGCTTCGGTTGCGTTGGTAGTAAGCACCGCGAGCGCGCTGGTTGCTTTTCGCATTCGAGCGGTGAAAGACCCTGCGCCGCCCGCGCCCCCGATGAGCCCAGCCTCGGCCGCATCCGCGCCCATTCCCATGCTCGTGCAACTGCCGCCAGTAGCGGTCGATCCTCTGCCCAGCCCGGCAGCACACCCCCAGCGCTTGGTTCGTCAGGTTCCGTCGCTCGAGTCGTACGCGGCCGAGTTGGACCTACTTCAACGTACGCAAGTGGCTTACGCCGGCCACGACTTCTCGGGTGCCCTGGCTCTGGTTGCGGAGCATGGCCGTCGGTTTCCGAACGGTCGCCTCGCCGAAGAGCGGGAGGCACTCCGAATCCGGTCGCTGGTCGCCGCCGGCCGAACAGCCGAAGCAAACCGTGCCGCGGCATCGTTCGCCGACCGTTTCCCTCGCAGCGCAATGTTGCCGCGCCTAGGAACCGAGCCCTGATCCGTCGGACGATCGACCAGCGTCACCCTAGCCACCATCGCCCCTAGCGCCGCCAGGGGTGCGGTCGCCGGACTTTGCTGGTACAAACGTCGGGAATGATCCGTCTCGCCATGGATTCGCCTGCCGGGCAGCCAGCCCCGCGGGCGGCGGTGGTCCGGGTATTGTTGGTGCTCGCGCTGGTGACGGCCGCGTACTTGCCGACGTTCGGCGCCGGTTTCGTGTGGGACGACGACGACAACGTCACTGAAAACCAAACGCTCCGAACCGCGAGCGGCCTGGCCAAGATCTGGAGCGAGCCTCTCGCCAACCAGCAGTTCTATCCACTCACGCATACGAGCTTTTGGCTTCAGTACCAGCTCCACGGCCTCGATCCGCTGCCCTATCACCTGCTCAATGTTCTTCTTCACGCTGGCGTTGCGCTGCTGCTGTGGCGTTTGCTGCGGTTACTCTCCGTGCCCGGCCCGTGGCTCGCTGCCGCGGTGTTTGCCGTTCATCCGGTTCACGTCGAGTCGGTCGCCTGGATCACGGAACGTAAGAATGTGCTTTCGGGCGTCTTTTACCTCGCCACGGCCTTGGCTTTTCTCAAATGGGCGGGGCTCGCGAGCAAGCTGCGAGGACCGGACCACGGCGCCCAGCCGGACCACGGCGCCCCACCTCGCTTCCGGGCTGGCTACCTCCTGGCCCTGCTCTTCTTCGTCTGCGCCCTGGCAAGCAAGACCGTCACATGCACGCTTCCGGCGGCGTTGCTCATCATCCTCGGATGGAAGAAGCCGCCGGCCTGGAAGAGCTCCGCGTTGGCCCTACTGCCATTTTTCGCAGTGGGCGCCGTGGCAGGCCTTGCCACCTCGTGGATCGAGAAGAACCACCTCAACATCACCTGGAGCACGCCCTGGCTCGACCGATGTCTCATCGCGGGTCGCGCGTTCTTCTTCTACCTCGGCAAGCTGGTCTGGCCATCGGAGCTGGTCTTCATCTATCCACGCTGGCAGATCGATCCCACGTCGGCTTGGCAGTATCTCTTCCCGTTCGCAGTTCTGCTTGTCGCCATCATGGCCTTCGTCCTGAGGCGGCGAATCGGATGGACGCCACTCGTGGCACTCGGCTACTACGCCGTCACGCTCGCGCCAGCCATGGGCTTCTTCACGCTGGCCTACCATCGCTTTTCGTACGTCCAGGATCACTTCGATTACCTTGCAAGCATGGGGCCGCTCGCGCTCGGAACGGCTGGCCTGTCCGTATTCGGGAACTGGTTGGTCAAGCGGCGCCCGCGGATTTCCCCCGTGGCCTTGCCCGCACTTGCAGGTCTTCTGCTCGTCGCGCTGACTGTTCGTAGCGCGATCCAGTGCCGCCCATTCCACGACTACGAGTCCTTGTTCAGGCACACGTTGGCAGGCAACCCCACGGCAGCGCTGGCTCATCACAACCTCGCGGTCTTATTGGGCAGGACGGGTCGCACCGACGAGGCGCTGCTGCACTACCGTGAAGCCATTCGCCTGGCTCCGACCGAGCCTCAGGTCTACGACAACCTGGGGGGGCTTCTGCTGGCGACCGGGCGCTTTTCGGAAGCGACCGAGGCCCGTTCGACCGCCGCACGCATGCTTCCGGGCAGCGCCAACACACGCTACCAATTGGGACTGGCTTTCCTTCAAAGCAGTCGCCCGGCGCAGGCCATCGCTGCGTGGGACGACGCCCTGGGAATTCGCCCAAACTGGACCAGGGTCGAACGCCTCATCGCCGGGACCTACGCCAGCGCCCCTGAGGTTCGCGATGGGAAGAAGGCCGTGGCTTATGCAGAGGCGGCATGTTCGCACACGAAGAGAAACTTCGCCGCCTGCTTCGAGGTGTTGGCCAGCGCGTACACCGCCGACGGACGCGTGTCCGACGCGAAGGAGGCGGCCCGACGGGCAACCGCGCTCGTGCCCTCGGCCACGCGCGGTGTTCCGGACAAGGACGATCCGTAGATCAGGGACGCTTGGCGAGGGCGTGCAGACGGTCGACGATCGCCTCGGCAGCGCGCGGCCGTGCGATCTCGCGCATCGCCTTGCTCATCGCGAGTCGCTTGCTGCGATCCAGGGCCAGGTTGCCAATCACGGCCGCTAGATCCGCCGCGTTCGACGTGCGCTGATTCAGCACCAAGGCTGCACCGGCCTTGGCGAAGTGAGCTGCGTTCTTGGTCTGGTGATCGTCGGCGGCGGTGGGCAATGGAACCAAAATGGCTGGCTTCCCCACAATCGCCAGCTCCGCCAGCGTCAGCGCACCGGCACGGCCGATGACCAGATCGGCCGCACCGTACGCGGCAGCCATATTGTCGATGAAGGCCTGCACCTGCACGCGCCCATCCAGCCCGAGCTCTCGGTACTTTCCCTGGATGCGCCCCAAATCGGTGCTGCCGGTTTGGTGGACTATGGTGAAGTCGACGTTCTTGTTGACGAGAATTGAGGCAGCGCCAATGACCAGCTCGCTGACCGCGCGGGCACCCTGGCTGCCACCCACGACCAGAATGCGTAGCTTTCCATCAGACGGCGAGGCATCGGTGATGCCTTCCAGCGCCGCAACGATGGCTTGGCGCACAGGATTGCCCAGTCGTTCGACCTTCCGCGAGGGAAAGAAGCGCGTCGCCTCGTCGAAGGCCGTGAAGACCGAACGCACCAGCTTGCCGAGAATCCGGTTGGTCATTCCAGGCACGCTGTTCTGTTCCTGGATTGCGGTCGCGTATCCGGCCAGAGCCGCCGCAAGCACCATCGGTCCCGACGCATAGCCGCCCACCCCGACCACCACATCGGGGCGAAACCTTCGCAGAACGGAAAGCGACCTCATCAACGCGAGCGGCACGCGAACAAGCCCACGCAGCGTGCCGACCAAGCCCATGCGCTTGAGACCGGTCACCTGCAGCGTCTCGAGTGCGTAACCGGCGGCGGGTACAGCGCGGGTTTCGATCCCCCGGCTCGTACCCACGAACAGCACTTCGGTACCACCACGACGGATCGCCTCGTCGGCCAGCGCGATGCCCGGAAACAAGTGACCGCCCGTACCACCGCCCGCTATGAGCAGCCGCACCTCAGCGCACCTCGACCACGACCTGCACCTCGGCCCCGCCGTTGCGGCGATTCTTCGAGCGACTGCGCACAGCGCGCAGGCTCTGCCACACAGTCATGCGCGATGGCTCGGGTGCGCGCGCCGAAATATTCGCAAGCACTCCAGCCATGAACAGGCTCGTGACCAGCGCTGTGCCGCCGTAGCTGACGAACGGCAAGGGAAGCCCCTTGGTCGGCAGAAGCCCGAGCACCACGCACATGTTGACGATCGCTTGCAGCCCGAACAGGCACGTGATCCCGAACGCCAAGTAACACCCGTACGGGTCACGCGCACGCATGGACGCGCGCATCCCGCGCCAGACCAGCAGCGCGAACACCGCGACCACCGACAGGATGCCGATGAGGCCTAGTTCTTCGCCGACCACGGCCAGGATGAAATCCGTGTGCGCCTCAGGCAAGAAGAACATCTTCTGGTGGCCCTGCCCCAAGCCCTGGCCCCAAACGCCACCAGACCCGACGCTGATGAGCGATTCGTAGAGCTGGTATCCGATGTCCCTGCGGTACTGCCAAGGGTAAAGGTAGGCGAGAATTCGCTTCATGCGCCACGATTCGCCCGTGATGAAGACTTTCCAACCCACCGGCGCAGCGACCAGCACACAAATAACGATGTAGCTGGTCCTGGTTCCCGCGACGAACATCAGGCCCAGCGCCGTGACGCCGATGATGACCGCCGTGCCGAGGTCGGGCTGCTTGAGCAGCAGGCCGAGAAAGACGCCTGTCATGAGCAACGGGGGCAGAAACCCCATGGAGAAGTCGCGCACCTTCTCTGCCTTGCGCGCGAGCAACACCGCGAGATAGAGCGCCAGCGCGAACTTGGCCAGCTCGGACGGTTGGAAAGACAGGGGCCCCAGGCGGAACCAGCGCACGGCACCGTTGATGGAAGGACCGAGCTTCAGCACCGCCGCCAGCAGAAGCGCACTGACGAAGAGCAGCGGATAGGTGACCTTGCGATAGACGGAGTAGTCGAGGCGCATGCCCAAGAAGAACGCCACGAGGCCGACGCCCGCGTACACCCCTTCGCGCTTGAGAAAGTAGGTCCAGTCGCCGTAGGTCTTGGCCGCGAAGATTGCGCCCGCCGAGAACACCATGATCACACCGAACCCGGTCAACGCCAGCACCGCCGCCACCAGAAGCAAGTCCGGCCCCAGCGGGGCCGCGACGGTGCGTGCGCCGAGCTCGCCGGGCAGGTCGCGCTTGCGCGAAGGCAGCCAGGCAGCGACGCGTTCCCTGAGCGTCATCAGTCGACCTCGGGATCGATGGGGATCTTGTCTGACGTGTTGCTGATCAACGTCTGCACCGCGGTTCGGTAGACCTCTGCGCGGTGGGCATAATCACGGAACATGTCGAAGCTGGAGCACGCGGGTGACAGCACGACCGCATCGCCCCGTTCGGCCAGACCGGCCGCCCTCTCCACCGCGTCGTCCATATCGCCGGCCATCTCGACCGGCACCACCCCCTTGAGCGCTGCGCGGATCTTGGGTGCGGCCTCACCGATGAGGACCGCGGCACGGCCGTTCCGCTTCATCACTTCTGCGAGCGGTGTGTACGAGCCGCCCTTGTCCTTACCGCCCGCGATCAGCACCACCTTGCGGGGAAATCCGTCGAGTGCCGCCACCACCGCGCCCACGTTGGTGCCCTTCGAATCGTCGTAGAACTCGATGTCGTTGAAGTCGCCCACCAGCTCCATGCGATGGGCGAGAGGACGGAAGGCCATCAGGGCATAGCGAGCCTCGACCGGCAGCGCCCCGAGCAGGCGCGCGGCCACCAAGGCTGCCAGGGCGTTTTCCTGATTGTGGCGGCCCACCAGCCCAGGCAGTTGCCCTGGGTAGTACTCGACCGGCCCGCCCGGAAGTCGAACGCAAAGCGTATCGTTTTCGACCCAGCCGCCGACGCCCATCGCGCGATGGGTAGAGATGAGGATGCACCGGCTCTGAATACTTCGGGCGGCGAGCTCGACGTTGGGATCGTCGATGTTGAGCACGGCGAAGTCCGAGGCCGTCTGCGCGGCGAAGACGCGCTGCTTGGCGGCAAGGTAACCAGAGAAGTCAGGATAGCGGTCCAGGTGATCGGGCGTGATGTTGAGCAGCACCGCCACCTGCGGACGAAAATTCCGCACGGTTTCCAGCTGGAAGCTCGACACCTCGACCACGCAGGTGCCGCCGGCACGCGCCGGCTGGGTGCCGACCGCTTCCGCGAGCGGGGTGCCCAGGTTGCCACCCACAAAGGTCGGCCGGCCGTTGGCCCCCAAGATCGCACCGCAGAGCGTGGTGGTCGTGGATTTTCCGTTGGTGCCCGTGATCGCCACGATGGTTGCATCCACGAACCACGACGCCAGCTCCAGCTCGCCAGTGACGAAAGCGCCTTTCGCTTGGGCGGCCTCGATTTGCGGCATCGGCGGGACGCCGGGCGACAGCACGATGACGTCGGCGCCCAGAAAGAGGTCGGCCGGGTGCCCGCCGAGCACCCGCGGGATGCTCGCCGGAAGCTGCGCCAGCTCGGCCTGCAGCTTTTCGACGGGCTTGGCGTCATTGACCGTCACCATCGCGCCGTGATTGGCGCACAGGCGAGCCGCTGCGATCCCGGACCGTCCGAGACCGACGACGACGACGCGTTTGCCTGTAAAATTGCGGGTGGGCTCCATCAGCGGACCTTCAACGTCAACAGCAGCCCAACGATCGCGCAGAAAAAGGAAACGATCCAGAAACGCACCACGATCCGTGACTCGGGCCAGCCCTTCTTTTCGAAGTGGTGGTGAATGGGCGCCATCAGGAAGATGCGCCGCTTGGTCATTTTGTAATAGCCGACCTGAATGATGTCCGACAACCCTTCGACCACGAAGATCCCTCCGATGAACGGCAGCGATAGCTCGGTCTTGGTGGCCAGCGCCACGAAACCGATGGCACCGCCCAGGGCCAACGCACCCACGTCACCCATGAAGACCTGCGCCGGGTGTGTGTTGTACCAAAGGAAGCCGATGCCGGCGCCGCCGATGGCGCCACAGAACACCGCCAATTCACCGGCGCCTTCCACGTGGGCCATGCCCAGGTAGTGTGCGACGTTGAAACCCGCCAGCGTCTGCCCAGCGGCGTAGCACAGCAGCATGTACGCGAAGGTCGACACGATGACGGGACCGATGGCCAGGCCGTCGAGCCCGTCGGTCAGATTCACGCAGTTCGAGGTTCCTACGACCACTAATACGAGTCCCGCGAATGCATAGAGGACGAGCGGGATCTGAATGTCGTGTTGTGCGAAGTTGAGCAGCGGCACGGCGAGCCGCTGGCGAATCTCGGGCGCAAGACCACCCCCGTAGAACAGCCACCCGACCGCGACCGCACCCACCACGAACTGCACGACCAGCTTCAGCTTGCCGGGAACGCCGCGCTTGTTCTTCTTGGTGATCTTGAGGTAGTCGTCGACGAAGCCGAGCGCGCCGTACCCGACGGTTACGAACAGGGCCGGCCAGACCAGGGGGCTCGTCAGATCGCACCAGAGCACGGTGCCCGTCACCAGCGCCATGATAATGAGGGCGCCGCCCATGGTCGGGGTGCCCTGCTTGCTCGCGTGGGTAGCGGGACCGTCGTCGCGGATGACCTCGCCAAGCTGCCGCGCACGTGCGCGCCGGATGAACCAGGGCGCAACCAGGAAAGTGATGAACAGCGAGGTCAGCGTCGCCAGCATGGTGCGCGTGGAGACGTAGCGGAACACATTGAATGCCCCGATTTCGCCACGCAGCCGTTGGAAGAGGTGAAAGAGCATGGTCCTAGTTTCCTAGCCTCTTTTGCAGAGCCTCGAGTGCACGTTCAAGACGCGTCCCGCGCGAAGCCTTGATCAAAATCCAATCACCAGGGGAAGACCAGTCCGCAACCGCTGCGGCGGCCAGGTCGGGGTCTTGCGTGGCGACCACCTGCTGCCGCGAAAGTCCCGCGCTGCGGGCACCGTTCGCCATGTGCGCGGCCAACTCGCCCACGGCCGCAAGCCCCGCGAACTTGAGTGCCACGACTTCCTGCCCCAGCGCCTCGTGCTGCTTGGCAGTGTCAGCCCCCACTTCCAGCATGTCGCCCAAGATCGCGAAGGCGCGCGCCGCGGTTCCAACCGAAGCGCGCACGGCCTTGAGTGCCGCCTGCATGGAGGTCGGGTTCGCGTTGTAGCAATCGTCCATGACGATCCGCCCACCGACCGACAGAAGCCGCGATCGGTGCGCGGGCAAGGTTGCCGATTCGAGTCGCGCCGAGGCCTCGGCGATGGGCAGATTGCACGCGGACGCGACCGCCAGCGCTGCCGCAGCATTGCGCGCGTTGTGTTCGCCCGGCAGGGGCAGGCGCACGGTCACCGGCGTGTGCCCGACGGACATGCGAACCACCGAACCGCTTTCTCCCGCAGGGATGAAATCCATGATGCGCACGTGGCAACGGGTCCGACCGGCCCCGGCCAGGGCGAAGCGCAGCTTGCGATCCTCGGGAAGGGCAGCGGCCTCCCGCTCGATGCGTTCGTCATCGGCAGGAAACACGGCAATTCCACCTTCTGCCAGGCCATGGAAGATCTCGCCTTTGGCCCGGGCAACCTCGTCGAGGGAGCCCAGCCGTTCGAGGTGCGCTCCGGCCACGTTGGTGATCACGCCCACGTGGGGCTTGGCGATGTTGGCCAGGTACGCGATTTCCCCGCGAGCGCGCATGGCCATCTCAAGCACCCAGAAGGTCTCCTCTTCCGTGGAGTCGAGCACCGTCAGCGGCAATCCCACGTCGGTGTTGAAGTTGCCCTGCGTGCGCAAGACCGGTCCTCCGACCGACAGCGCCGCCGCGATCAACTCTTTGGTGGTGGTCTTACCGTTCGACCCCGTCACGCCAATCACACGCCCGTGAAAGCGCGCCCGAACCGCGCGCGCCAGGTCTCCCAGCGCACGTCGCACATCGTCTACCGCGATGACTGGCACGCCCTCGCAATCGGCAGGCTGGCCTCGATGGCCGGGCACCACCACCGCGGCAGCACCCTGCCCGGCTGCGCCCGCGCAATAATCGAAGCCATCCACGCGTTCGCCCGCCAGCGCGAAGAACAGCCGCCCCGGAGCCACCTGCCGACTGTCGGCGGCAGCACCGAGGAAAGTCGCGTTGATCTCGGTCGGCTCGACCAGCATGGTTCCGCCCATGGCAGCGCAGGCCCAGGCAAGCGGTCGGGGCTTCGGTGCCGGTAAACTCATGCGCTCCTCCTGGCCGCGAAAGCCGCCGCGGCGATCTCACGGTCGTCGAAGTGGGTCTTCTGGGTGCCGATGATCTGATAGTCCTCGTGCCCCTTGCCCGCGAGTAATACCACGTCCCCCATTCGCGCCAGTGATACCGCCTGCGAGATGGCGGCCGCGCGATCTACCTCCACGTGATAACCGGCCTGTCCCTGGGCCAGCTCCGCGGCGGTGCGTTCGGGCTTTCCAGTCTTGTGCACGCCTTCGAGAATCATGTCGATGATCGACCTTGGCTCCTCGGTTCGCGGATTGTCAGAGGTTACGATGGCCAGGTCAGCCCGACTGGCCGCCGCCTGCCCCATCAGGGGGCGCTTGCCCCGGTCGCGATCGCCGCCGCAACCGAACACGCAAATGAGGCGGCCCTTGGCGAGCGGTCGCAGAACATCGAGGGCTCGCTCGAGCGCGTCCGGCGTGTGCGCGTAGTCGACCACGCACAATACACCCGCTTCGTTGGCCACGGATTCGAGGCGACCGGGAACGCCGCTCAGCCACGCGATCCCCGTCGCGACCGCCGTGGTGGAAAGCCCGTGAGCAAGCCCAATGCCCACGGCAGTCAGGATATTCGCCACGTTGAAATCACCCACCAGCGGGGAGGCGATTTCCAGGTTTCCCGACGGCGTGCCGAGGCGCAAACGGGTGCCATCGGCACCCAGGCTTCGCGCCAGAACCACCACGTCTGCGCCGCGGTGGCTGCGACTTAGCGTGAGCACGGGCCCCACCGCCGCTTTCCGCATCGCCACACTCTGCTCGTCGTCGGCGAAGAATACGCCCACGCCAGCCTCCGCCATTAGCTCGCGAAACAGGATGGTCTTCGCGGCGAAGTAGCTTTCCATGGTGCCGTGGTAGTCGAGGTGATCCTGGGTGACGTTGGTCAGCGCGGCCACACGGTAGCGGCAGCCGGCCAGCCGACCCTGCTCGAGCGCGATGGACGACGCTTCCATCACCACGTCGCTGGCCCCTGACTGTTTCATCTCGGCCATGAGTCCATGCAACTCCAGCGCCCCCGGCGTCGTGAGTGATGCCTCTTTTTGTCGACCCCCGAAGCGATAACCCACGGTGCCGATCACGCCGGGCTTACGGCCGGCGGCAGCCAGCATCGACTCGACCAGATACGTCGTGGTGGTCTTGCCATTGGTTCCTGTCACCGCCGTCAGGCACAGCGCCGAGGCCGCCCGAAATCGGTTGGCCGCGATCACGCCAAGCGCCTGCCGGGCGCTCGGCACCCAAACGAACGCCACTTTACCGGCCAACCGCGCCTCCAGGTCGCGGCTCTCGCCGACGATCGCCACGGCGCCTTTGGCCAGCACCTCGTCGATGTACTTGCCGCCGTCGACCTTGCTGCCGGGCACGGCCACGAACAGGTCGCCCGTGTTCACCCGACGGGAATCGTCGCAAACCTCGCGAATCGGATGGTGGGGGTCACCGGACACGATGCAAGCGTCCGCTATACCCTCGAGCAGTTGTGAGAGTTCCGGCATGCCTAACCTCCACCATGCTGGAAGGAAACCCGGCAAACGGTCCCGGCCGTGGCAGGTCCCGGCCGCGGCGTTTGACTGACAGCCAGCCCGCTGCCCGCCGGGAAAAGCTCGATGCCCGCCTTGTGCGCGGCCCGCACCGCTTCACCCATGCTCATGCCGGTGAAGTCTGGGACGGCGACCACCAAGCCCCGGTCCGCCTTGTCCGTCTCGGTCTCGCTGTCGGTTTCTTCGGCCGAGGTCAGTAGGTCGACCGACTCATTCTGCTCGCCCTCGACCGCAGCCACAGGTTCGTCGATGCCCGGCCCGTCTGCCTCGGCCTCCACGGCCTCGGGCGGCTTGCTCGCCGCTTTCGGCGCCGACTTGGTGCTGGCGACAACCGGCTCGGTTGGAGCCACGCCCAAATAACGGAGCGCCGCTTCCGCGATGGCTTTGAACGCGGGCGCGGCGACCAGACCGCCGTAGTGTGTTCCTTGCGGCTCGTCGATCATCACGGCGATCACCAAACGTGGCTTATCTGCGGGCACGATGCCCACGAATGACGCCAAATACTTCGACGGATCGTAGCGTCCGCCGGTAACCTTTTGCGCTGTCCCGGTCTTGCCCGCGACCGGGTAGCCGGGAATCGCCGCCGCCTTGGCGGTACCGTCCTCGGTCACGCCTTGCATAATGGTAAGGAGCGTGCGCGCCGCGTGTTCCGACATCACCCGATGCTCGGCCGGGGCTTCGGGCGCACGCTCGATGGCTTCGGTCTTGCCATCCGGGCCCACGTAATGAAGCGCTAGCCGGGGCGGGTGGTACATGCCGTAGTCCGCAATTGCGGCGAAGCCGGCGGCGAGCTGAAGGGGCGTGACCGTCATGCCCTGACCGAAGGCGTGGGTGGCAAACTCGATTTCTCCCCAGCGGGAGACCGGCCGCAGAATCCCCCGCCGTTCGCCGGGCAGGCCCACGTAGGTCGGCTTGCCGAAGCCGAATCGGTCGAGCGCGTTCCACAGCGCCTCCCTGCCGATGCGGCGGGCCACCTTCACCGTTCCGATGTTGCTCGAATACTTGAACACGTCGGCGGCGCTGATCACGCCCTTCGGGTGATCGTCGCGAATGTGGAATTTGCCCACGATCAACTTGCCCAGCTGGCAATCGAACATGTCGGTCGGCCGGACCTTGCCGGCATCCAGCGCCGCCGCGAAGGTGAAGGTCTTGAGCGTGGAGCCCGGCTCGAACGTGTCCGCGATGGCCCGGTTGCGCGCGCCCCGCTTGGCGGCGTCGGAAGGGTCGTTCGGGTTGTAGGTAGGCACGCTGGCCATGGCCAGGACGTTGCCAGTCTGTGGGTCGAGCATCACGGACATACCGGCCTTGGCATTGTGCTTCTGCACGGTCTCGGCCAGCACGCGCTCGGTTTCGTAGGTGAGATACCGGTCGAGGCTTAAGACCAGGTCCTTGCCCGCCGACGACGAGGAATCCACCACGCCATCCACCAAGAGGTCACGGCCCAGTCGATCATGCACGCCGACCACTTCCATGCCTGTACCGTGCAGGGCCTTGTCGAAGCCCAGCTCGACCCCTTCGAGGCCCTTGCCGTCGAGCCCCGCGTGTCCGATCACCGTGGCTGCCAGCGCGCCGTTGGGATACACCCTGCGCGGCTCACGACGGCTTCCCACGCCCGGCAACCCAAGCGCGGTGACCGCCTTGCTTTCCTCGGGCGTCACCCGGCGTTTAAGCCAGGCGAAGTACTGCGCTTGCTTGGTCGACAGAGCCTTTTCCAGTTCGCGCACGTCCATGTGCAATGCGTGCGCAAGCTTCTGCGTCGCGCCCGGCACGTAAGCAAGCTGGCGCGGATTGCAAAACACCGAATCCAGGTCCGCGGTCGAGGCCAGCTCGTTACCGCGGTGGTCGAGGATGCGCCCACGGCGCGGCGCAATTTCGATCTCACGCAGGTAGTTGTTTTCGGCCCACTCGCGCAGCTGGGCCGATTCGCGCACCTGCAACTGAACCGCGCGGCGGGCCACGACGACAGCGAAGACCAAGAGCGTGACGCCGAACAGGGCAACCCGGACTTTGGTCCAGACGGTCATCATTTTCGGCCGCCATCCTTCGGCAGGGGCGCTCGAATGTCCGACGACTGAGGCGCGCGCATGCCGAGCTGATCCCGCGCGATGGCAATGATCCGCGCCGGATCCTTGAGCATCCCGATCTCGATTTCGAGGTGCCGCTGCGCCTCGACGAGCTCGCGATGGATACGTTCTTCCTTGCCGAGGGCGATGGCGACCTCGATGCGCTTGGCGTGAACCGCCACGTGGGCGGTCCCGCCCAAGGTGATTCCGAGGACGATCAGCCCGATGAGACCGATGCTGAGCCGTCGGCGCGGGTCTCCCGATTCGACGACCGCCTTGGATTCGAGAACTGGAGTCATGGCGAAAGCCTCTCCACCGCCCGCAGCTTGGCCGACCGCGAGCGCGGATTTCGGCGGCGTTCCTCGTCGGAAGCGACCACCACGTGCTTGGTCAAGATGCGTATGCTCGGCCCACCCGGGGCGTCCCTCGCTGCCAAGGCCCGAAGCTGCCGCTTCGCGATGCGGTCTTCGAGTGAATGGAACGAAATCACCACCAGCCGGCCACCCGGCCGTAGGCACGCCGGCGCGTCCACCAGGAAACGTTCGAGCTCGCCGAGCTCGTCGTTGAGCGCAATCCGCAGGGCCTGGAAGGTTCGCGTGGCAGGATCCTTGTGGCGTTCGCGGAAGGGCACGACCTTGGCGATGAACTCGGCCAGCGCGGTGGTGGTGCCGAGGTCGGTCCCGAGGCGCGCATCGACGATGGCGCGGGCGATTTTGCGCGCGAAGCGCTCTTCGCCGAGGTCACGCAGGATGCGCTCGAGGTCGCCCTCGTCGGTCCGGCCGAGGAGGTCGGCGGCGGTCTCACCCTGCGATTGGTCCATCCGCATGTCGAGCGGAGCGGTTTTGCGAAAGGAGAACCCTCGATCGGCGGTGTCGAGCTGGAGCGACGACACGCCGAGATCGACCAAGCACCCGTCAATAGCCGAAACGCCCAAGCCGTCGAGGACGGAGCGGAGCGACCCAAATCGGCTGTGCACGAAGGTGACACGATCGCCGAACTGGGCCAGGGCAGTGCGAGCCCGAGCGAGCGCCTGCGTATCGCGGTCGAGTCCCACCAGGCGACCATCCGGCGATGAGAGCTGCAGGAGCCGCCCAGCGTGACCGCCGAGGCCGAGGGTGGCGTCGCAGTACACGCCGCCCGCCTTGGGCGCAAGGAACCCCATGACCTCGTCAAGCAAGACGGGGACGTGGCCAGCCTCAGGGGCAGCTTCCAAGGGCATCGTTCATCAAAGGAGTCAAAGGTTGCGGCGCGGTGCTTCCCGGACCGTCGGTGACAAACTCGGAAACACGACTCCGATAGGGAATAGGGGACCTGCCACGGCAGTTCATCACCGGCACCGAGACCAGTCATCATCCGTCGACCACCTGCCATGTCAATTTTTTGGGCCGATTTTTTCCCAATGATTGCAAGTAGATTGGTCCTGATTTCGGAAGCGGGATGGGCACCCCTGAAGCCTTTGGCACGGAATATGTCACTTAAGATAAGTGTTTCAGGTCACATGAAATTGGATGGTCAATGTGCCTAACCCCGCTTGACTAAAGGCATCTTTTGGGCGATAACGCGGATGTCAAGAACTGGTTCAGCTGGAGAAGGAGCGGTCGTTCATGGAAGCGAGATTGTTCGCGCTTGACGCAAAAATGGGCGTGCTGGCCGACAAAGCGAGCACCTTCCCCGAGAAGGTCACCAGCGACTATCAAAGCAAGCTGGAGGTGTCCTGGCTCTTTCACGACAACGCCCTCGATGGGGTCGTGTTGTCGTATTCAGAGCTGAAGGCCGCCATCGATCAGCGGATCATCAGCGACGTCTCGCTGATTCCGACCTACGAAGAGGTCCGGACGCACAAGCAAGCGGCCGACTACCTCCGCGATCTGGCGAACTCGAAGAAGCCGCCGGCGGTCGACCTGGAGTTTATCCGAAAGGTCTACGCCATGGTGACCCCGGAAGCGGCGGCCAAGGGCTGCCCCTACCGGAAGGAGAATCCGCTCCACCGGCTCTACTATCACGAGATTTGCCCGCCCGAGAAGATCGGCTACCAGATGCGAAAGCTGGACGAATGGCTGGGGTCGTCCGAATTCACGTCTTTGCACCCGGTCGTCGCCGGCACCCGACTGCAGCTCAAGCTGCTGCGCGCGTATCCGTGGACCAAGAACACCGGCAAGGTGGCCCGGCTGGTCACCAACCACGTTCTTTTGCGGGCCCAATATCTGCCGGCCATCATCCATTCCATCGACCGGCAGCGCTACTATGAGGCGCTCCGCCACGACAACGACGGGCTCCTGCTCCTCATCGTCGAGGCACTGGAAAACGGGATCGAAACCACCACCCGGTTCTTCGACGAGTTGGGCGGCCTGCGCGCCCGTCGCGCCAGCTAGCGCTGCCAGTCACGACGCGACCCCGACGACATCGGCCAAGCCGCTGATTGGACTAGGCTGCTAAGGGTGCACCCCCGAACTGACGAGTTCTGCCAGCGGGACGGGAGATGAACACGCTCGCGGATCAGGTTGTCGAGTTCACGATGTCGCTGGTGCGCGCGTTGGGTCGCATCGGCCAGTTCGATCCCAGCCGGGCGAACTATCCGAGAGTTCGTTCACGGCTTTTCAAGGAGCTCGGCCGCCTGCTGCGGAACCAGCCGGAAATCGGATACATTGTGGGTCCCCCCGCAGTTGCGGGAGGCCCACCCGAGCTGTGGGTCGACGGGACCGCTCCGCAAAGGGTCGAGCTGCGACGAATGGTGGGGCCTTCCATCGGCGGGGCCTTCGTTCTGCAGCTCCTCGAATTTCTGCAGCGGCGTGGACTCATGGCACTGGCGTTCAGCCGCGGCGTGACCGAAGCGGAATGGATCGCCTGCATCGACATCATGAGCGCGGCGGTCACGGAGAAGACGCCCGCGGCCGAGGCAAAACACCTGCTGAAGCTGCTCCTCGACAAGAAGATCAAGCACATCTCGACGGTCAGCGACGCCGAACAGCCGTTAGCCGATCGCGAGCAACCGTGGCAGATTCGCGCCTCGTTCGCGCGGCTCGCCCATGACCTTCGAAACGCAGTCATGGTCGGCGCCACCGCGGCTTCGCTGCTCGACGAGGCCGAGCGACTCGTGACCGGCATGGCCTACCCCTACTTCCGCAAGTTCGAGTTGATGCGGACGATTCTCTTTCACGCGCCGACGGTGGACAAAATGCTGTCCGACTTGCCGGGACTCAAGCAACTCCGCGCGCTCGAGCTCATCGTGCGCGGATTGCCCGTGTACGCGTTGCATGGCACCACCAGCCTTATCCTGCGCGAATCGGGCGACGTCAACCAGCTGCCGCCCGAGCCAGCCGGTACGGTCTTGCGCGCGGTCACGGAACGACTCCTCAAGACGCCGTCGTCTCGCCAGGTGGACGAACTGCTTCGCACGATGTGCCGGCGGAGGATCGTCGGGATCACGCAGCTGCCGGTTGAGCTGCAGGAATGGGTCCTGGCCGAAAGCTGGGTGGAGGCCATGCGGACCACCCCCTACCAAGAGCCGCCCAAGGGCAGTGCCGAGAGCAAGCCATTCCGCATCCTTCAGAAAGGCGCGCGCTACGCGTTCATCCAGCACCTGCCGGTGCAGGCGACCGGAATCATCGAACGCATCAAGATGCTCGACGCCAAGGCGGTTCCGGCGGTCTTCGACGTGCCCACCGTCGAGGCTGTCCTAGAGGGATTTCCCGAGCGCGGCGAGGACCGTCGGGCCTTGCTGGCCCTGCTCGACCAGGGTGGCGACACCGCTGCCGATTCCGTCGCGGCGGTGGTCATCACGGGCAGCGACCCGAAAGTGTGCGAAGGCGCCGCCTGGATTCTCAGCGAGATGAAGGCTCGGGGCGTGGCGTCGGCCTTGCGCGCGCTCAACCAAGACATCGAGAAAGAAGAGACAGTACGTTTGCTGCTCTCCTGCGTTTCCGGCAACGCCCCCGAGAGTGCGGCCGACACGTTCATCCGTCATCTGAAGCACAAAGCGTGGCGGGTTCGCCGTGACGCTTTGACCGCGCTGGCTGCCGTATGCAAGCCGGCGGCTGAAGTTTACGTCGCGCAGGCGCTCTCCGATCCCGACGAAAACGTACGCATCCGTGCCTTGCTTTTGTGCGCCAATACGGGGGTTGGCAGCGAAAAGGTCATCCCGCGTGCCATCGAGCTCGTCTCGAAAGACGCGCGCGGTGCACCTCCACAAGTCGTTCGTGCTGCCATCGAAGTGGTCGTGCGCCGTCGAGAAGCGGGGTCCCTAGCCATCGCGGATGCCGAGGCTGCGCTGTGCCGATTGGCCGCGCCCATCGGACTTTTGGGACGAATTCTCGGAAAAAAAACCCCGCCCGCCGCAGTGCTCGTCACCGCCATCGCCGCACTGGGGCGACTTGGGACGGATCGCGCGGAGAAGCTTGTGCTTCGGCTGTCGCGCAGCAAGGATCCTGACATCGCTCAGGCCTGCCGGAAAGAGCTCGACAGCAAGGGGGGACTCGCGCCAATGACTCCGATGCCCATGATCGACAGCAGTGTCGTGTGGACCACCAGGCGAGGGCCCGCGACCAAACAGGACGACCCAATAGGACGACCCAATAGGACGACCCAATAGTAGATTGAACGATGGGGGAAACGCCGGGCGCTCACAGTGTCGGTCGCTCTGCTACTTCCGGCCCAGGTCATCGCGTCGGAACGGAAATTCCGCAGGTCGCGTGAAATCCGGCTTTTTGCGCCATTCCCATCGGGTATGATGCAAGGGTTAGGGGAATGGAGCCGCGCCGAACGGTGAGCCTGAATGCTCGCCAGATTGAGACCTCAGCCCGGTTGGTCGGCAATCAGCCTAAGGATTTCGGTAAGGAGCACCATGCGTAGATTTGTGGTCGTCGCCTCCCTGATCGCTTCCGGTATCGCGTGCGTAGATCTGAACAAGCCGCCGCAGGTTGCGGACTGCGCGACGAAAGGGACTTGCGTCAACGGGACGCCGGATGCGCCGACTACCCCGAACCTCGACGGTGACACAAGGCCGCTCGACGCGACCAGCACCGTGTTCGACGCCATCATACCCGGTCGCGATAGCCAGGGTCCGTCGGTGGTCGATGGCGATCTCGAAGACATCCCCGTCGCCCCCTCGGACGGCCCGGAAGGCCCACGCGACGCCGTGGCACCCGACGTTCCGCTCGGCATTTGCAGCGCCGGCGGAGTACCCAGGCCCGCCGGTACGCCGTGCCGAACCGCCGTCGACCTTTGCGACGTAACCGAAGTCTGCGACGGTATCAGTCTCGATTGCCCGGCCGACAAGCTGGCCCCAGCGGCCACCCCCTGCCGCCCAGCCAGCGGTGACTGCGACATCGCCGAGACCTGTGATGGTACCGGCGCCGGCTGCCCGGTGGACGGCTTCAAAGCGGCTGGTACCCTCTGTCGCCCCGTCGCCGGCCTTTGCGACGTCGCCGAAAGTTGCGATGGCCTCGCGGGGGCCTGTCCGACGGATTCGGTCGCGCCGTCGAGCACCCCTTGTCGCACGTCCACAGACAATGAACGGTGCGACCCGACGGAAAACTGCACCGGCACCGGCGTCCAGTGCCCAGGCGACTTGAAGTACGCCAAGCCCTCCGCGCCCACGGCCGTAACCGCAACGGCAGGAGCCTTGCAGGTCACCGTGGCTTGGACGGCAAGCACGGGGGCGACTGGCTACAACGTCAAGCAAAGCCTGACTGCAGGCAGCGGCTACACCACGCTTGTCAGCTCTCCCACCACGACCAAGTCGCCGTTTATGGATACCAGCTTGGCAGGCGGGACCAGCTACCACTACGTCGTATCTGCCATCAACACGATCCCGAGCTGCGAATCGGCGAACTCGTCCGAGGCCACTGCGACGACCACAGGAACCTGCGTCGCGCCTGCGGCACCGGTCATCACAGCGACGCCTGCCAACGGAAGTGTGGCGCTCAGCTGGGCCGCCGTGACCAATGCAGTCTCGTATACCGTCGCCCGCAGTCAAACCAGCGGAACCGGTTACGCAACCATCGGCACGGTGAAGACCGGCACCACGTTCTCCGACGGCAACGTGGTCAACGGCTCGACCTACTACTACGTCGTCACGGCGAGCAACGGCACCTGCAGCTCGGTCAATTCGAACGAGGTATCGACGGCACCCGCGTGCACGCCGCCTGCTGCGCCGACCGGCGTCACCGTCACCGCGGGCAATGGATCGGCGACGCTCAAGTGGACCGCTTCCGTCGGTGCTGTGTCGTACTCGATCTCCCGGAACACGACGGGAGCCGAGCCGTTCACCTTCGTGAATTCCACGACCCAGCTGACCTTCACCGACAGCAACGTGGTCAACAACACCAAGTACTACTACGTTGTCCGCGCGAGCAATGGGTCATGCGCCTCTGGCAACTCCGTCGCGGCACCGGTGACCCCGGCGTGTATTCCCCCGTCGGCTCCAGCAGGCATCACCGTCACCCCGGGGGACACACAGAACGCGCTGTCGTGGACCGCGCCGGCGGGCGCCACCCAGTACCGGGTTTCCCGCAACACCGCGGGTACGGGGGCATTCGCGCAAGTGGGCACCCCCGCCACGACCAATTACACGGACAAATCCCTCACCAACGGCACGATCTACTACTACGTGGTCGCCGCCAGCAACGGCTCGTGCTGGTCCGCAGACTCCGCGGTGGCGTCGGGAACGCCGGTGTGCACCCCACCCGCGGCGCCTGGCACTCTGACGGCGACCCCAGGTACCGGACAGATTTCGCTGTCGTGGACGGCATCTCCGAACGCCGCCGAGTATGCGGTCTGGCGCAAAGACGGAGCGGCTGGGGCGTACGCGCAAATCGCGACGTCGAAGACCACGATCTACATCGACTCGACAGTGATAAGTGGCGTCTACTTCTACAAGATCACGGCCGGCAACGGCTCCTGCAGTTCGGCCTACAGCGCCGAACAATCTGCCTCGCCGGTGCCGGTCTGCGCGCAGACGCCTCCCGCCAACGTAAAAGCCGCGCCATCCGGCAGCGTTCAGGTCACCATCACTTGGGATCCGGCCGCGACGCAGCCGAACACCTACAGCATCCAGCGCAGTACCACGAACGGGACTGGCTATGTCGCCATTGGCGAGGCGGCCGGGACCGCGGTTACGTACACGGACACGGATACGGCGCTGGTGAAGGACACGACCTACTACTACCAGGTCGTCGCCGTAGGCAGTTGCACAGCCACCTCAGTCGGAACTTCGGCCACGCCTACGTGTGCGACGCTGGCCACGCCTGCACCTGCCAACACCAGCGGCAAATTCCCAATCACTTGGTCTCCCGTCGCGGGAGCAACCTCGTACACCGTCTACCGCAGCACTACCTCCGGCGGGACCTACACATCCGTCGGCGCCTACCAGACGCTCGCCACGTTCACGGATACGGGCACGCTGAATAACGGCGATGCCTATTATTACAAGGTCAGCGCGAGCGGCGCCAACGGTCAGTGTGCATCCGTGCAATCGAGCGCTGTGACTGCAACGACTTGCACGCCCTTGTCCGCGCCGGGCGGCCTTTCGAGAACAGTGGGAACCTCGGGCGCCGTGGTGCTGAGCTGGTCGTCGGTCCCCGACGCCGGCGCGTACAGCATCCTGCGCGGCAATGCCAGTGGCGGTCCATTCACGCAAGTCAGCACCGTCAACGCGCCCACGACGACCTTCACCAACAGCGGCCTGACCAACGACACGAGCTACTACTTCGTCGTGCAGTCCGTGGTTGGCAACGCAGGCACCTGTGCCTCGGCCGATTCGACGGCGTTGCTCGGCATCCCACGCGCCTGCCAGGTTCTGATGGATAGCACCTCCAACTTCACTGTGACGACGACTGCAGCCTCCTGCTTTGTGACCTGCAATGACTTCAAGTGGGGTTGGGGCTGCGACAATTTCACCACAGAACGCAGCGTCACGGTCAACGGGCAAGCAGTAAACTGCGGCGGCACGTTGCCGGCCCAGTCGAACAGCGCCTTTACCTTCCGGCTTGGTGCGACCGGTACGAACCACACGTGGGACGCGGTCCACTGGTCCGGCAACGCACATACTTGCCCTTGACGATCGGACGGCCACCGACTGCGTCTACCCAAGAGCCGCAGAACCCCACCGTCGAGGCGGCAGTGCCAGGTGCGGTCGGCAGCGGACCCTGCTAGTGTCTGCCCCGATGAGTGACACGGACAAGACCAAGACGGCGCCCAAGACCGGCGGGCGTGGTGCGCGTTTTCAAGTAGCCATGGACGATGCGGCGGCGGCTCTCAACGCAAGCGTCGACTTCGACCGGCGCCTCTTGCGCGACGACGTGCGCGGCAGCCAGGCGCACGCGCGCATGCTGGCCGCCGTCGGCTTGATTTCGGCCGACGACGCCAAACAGATCGTGGCGGGACTCGATCAAGTCGTGGGCGAGTTCGAACGTGGTGAGCGGCAAATGGATCCCGCCCTCGAAGACGTCCACATGAACGTGGAGAATCGCCTGATCGAGATCATCGGGGATCCGGGACGCCGCCTGCACACCGCCCGCAGCCGCAACGACCAAGTGGCGACGGACCTGCGGCTCTACGCGCTCTCCTCCGCGGCGGCCATCGTCGTTGCCATCGACAAGGCTCGGGTCGTGCTGTGCCGGCGCGCACGCGAACACGCCTCGACGCTGCTGCCCGGCTACACACACTTGCAGCGCGCGCAGGCGGTCACGCTGGGACACCACTTGCTCGCCTACGCGGAAATGCTCTCGCGCGACCGCGGTCGTTTTCTCGACGCTGTCCGGCGCGCATCCGAGTGTCCTCTCGGCTCCGGGGCACTGGCGGCCACGTCTCTACCCATCGACCGCCAGAGAACCAGCGAGAATCTCGGCTTCGCCGCACCGACACGAAACAGCCTCGACGCCGTCTCGGACCGCGATTTCGCCGCCGAGTTGGCGTTCGCATGCGCGCTGCTGGGTGTTCACTTGTCGCGCCTCGGGGAAGAGCTGGTCCTGTGGTCCACGACCGAGTTCGGTTTCGTACGCTTGGGCGAAGGACATTGTTCGGGCAGCTCGCTCATGCCCCAGAAGCGCAACCCGGACATTGCCGAGCTGATGCGTGCAAAGCCGGGCCGCCTGATCGGCGACGTGGTCGCGCTTTTGACCATCAGCAAGGGCCTGGCGCTGGCGTACAACAAGGATCTACAGGAAACCCAGGAACCGTTCTACGACGCCATCGAGACCACCCGCCTGGTGCTCGAAGTGCTACCGAGCCTGATCGCTGGACTCGAATTCAACGGCGAGCGCATGCGTGCCGCGGCCAACGATCCGGCCCTAGGAGCCACCGATTTGGCCGAGCATTTGGTGCGCGAAGGTGTCCCGTTCCGCAAGGCTCACGAGATCGTGGGTAAGCTGGTCAGGCACGCCGAGCAGCTCGGGGTCTCACTACGGGACGTACCCGAGGCAGACTTGCCCCAGATCTCTGCCGAGCTTCAGGTCAGCTCGCTACAGGTTCTTAGCCCGTCCCGGGCGGTGGCCGGCCGCAACATCATCGGCGGGCCTGCCCCGGCGCAAGTCACCGCCGCAGCCCAGAGTCTGGCCGCCGAGCTGAAGGGCCTGGGCTACGAGGTGTAGTCACCCAAGATTACGCCGGCAACCGATTGCGGTATTTACTGTGTGACGGGGACGCCGCGCGCGCGCAGGTAGTCGCGTGCCTGCCCGACCGTGTGCTCGCCGAAGTGAAAGATCGAAGCGGCAAGTACCGCGTCGGCGCCGCCCTCGGCCACGCCCTGATACAGGTGCTCGAGATTGCCGACACCGCCGGAGGCGATGACGGGGATGGGAACGCGGTCGGCAACCGCCCGGGTCAGCTCGAGATCGAAACCGTCGCGGGTGCCATCGCGATCCATGCTGGTAAGTAGAATCTCGCCTGCCCCCAGGTCGGCCATACGAACGCACCAGGCCACCGCGTCCAGGCCGGTACCTTTGCGGCCGCCGTGGGTGAAGACCTCCCATTCGCCCGACCGATCCGGCCGCCTGCGTGCATCCACCGCGACCACCAAGGCCTGGCTGCCAAACGCGTCGGCGACCCGACGGACCAGCATGGGGTCGTGGACCGCCGCGGTGTTGATGCCGGCCTTGTCCGCGCCCGCGAGCAGAAGGACACGCACGTCTTCCACGCTGCGCACGCCGCCGCCCACGGTGAGCGGCAGAAAGACCTTCTCGGCGGTCATGCGAACCACGTCGAGCATGGTCTTTCGGCCATCGGAAGACGCGGTGATGTCGAGGAAGCAGATTTCGTCGGCGCCCTGCTTGTCGTACTCGGCTGCGACCTCGACGGGGTCGCCCGCATCGCGCAGCTCGACGAAGCGTACGCCCTTCTTGACACGGCCGCCGTCCACGTCGAGGCAAGGGATGATCCGGCGAGCCAACATGGGTTACTTGCCCTTCGCTGCCGCAGCGGCCAGCGCCTCTTCGACGGTGAAAACGCCCTCGTAGATCGCCTTGCCGATGACCACGGAGGTCGCGCCGGTCTTGCGAACTTGATGAATGTCGTCAAGCTTCGCCATGCCGCCCGAGGCGATCACGGCGCAGGGCTCGATGGCCTTCGCCAACCGCGCGGTGGCTTCGAGGTTGGGACCGGTGCGCATGCCGTCGCGGCCAATGTCGGTGTAGAGGATAGCCACCGCACCTGCCTCCGCCATTTGTCGACCGATCTCGACGGCGTCGGCCGTGGTGTCTTCTTTCCAGCCCTCCACGGCGACCTTGCCCTCGCGCGCGTCGACCGCGACCACGATGCGCTTCGGGTAGCGTGTGCACGCTTCCTTGACCACTGTCGGTGTCTTGATCGCGGCGGTGCCCATGACCACGTAGCGGGCTCCCAGGCCAAGGACCCTCGCACAGGCCTCAAGGCTGCGAATGCCCCCGCCCACTTCCACCTCGGTCTTGCCCGTCGCCTCGAGGATCTTCTTGATGGTCTCGTGGTTGTGCTTGGCGCCCTTCGAAAGTGCGGCGTCCAGGTCGACCACGTGCACCCGCGGAGCACCGGCAGCGACGAACCGCCGCGCCAGCTCCCAGGGCGCGTGCGAGTAGATCTTGGCGCTTTCCGGCCGTCCTTGTTCCAGCCGGACCGCTTTGCCGTCGAGGAGATCAATCGCGGGAAATACCTGCATGGGGTGAGCCTTTAGATAGAAACGAAACGCGAAAGCAAGGCCAACCCTGCGCGTTGGCTCTTTTCGGGGTGGAATTGGCAGGCGAACAAATTGTCGCGCGCGACGGCAGCGCAAAAGACACCGCCGTGGTCCGAATACACCGCGACGTCGCGCGGGTCGGTTGGCACCGGATAGAAGCTGTGCACGAAATAGAAGTAGGTGCCGTCCGCCATCGTATCGAGAAGCGGCGACGAAACCCCGTTGGCGTTGCGATGACAGCCGTTCCAGCCCATGTGCGGAACCTTCAGCGGCGGCGCAATCTTGAACTTCTGCACGCCACCCGCAAACACGCCCAGGCCCGCACAGCCCGGCTCTTCTTCGCTGTGCTCGAACAGCACCTGCAGCCCCATACAGATCCCGAGGTAGAACTTGCCAGCCCGAATGGCGGAGAGGACAGCGTCGCGCAAGGCACCCCCGTCACGGGTAAAGCCGGCCATGCAGGCCCCGAAGGCGCCTTGTCCGGGCACGACGATCTTGTCGGCGCGGGCGATGCGATCCGGATCGTGGGTGACCACGGCATCCGCGCCGACCAAGGTGAGCGCCTTCTCCACACTGCGCAGGTTTCCGCTGCCGGTATCGACGATGGCAATGCAGGGTTTGGTCATGGTCTCGGTCAAGTGCCTTCTCTGCGTAGACTATGCCGTCAGCGTACCCTTAGTGGAGGGAACGTTTACGTCACGCGGATCGAGGGCGACGGCGCTGCGCAAGGCGCGCGCGAAAGCTTTGAACAGGGCTTCCAGGATGTGGTGAGCGTTTTCGCCGTAGGGGACTTCCATGTGGAGGTTGCACAAGGCCGACGACGCGAATCCGCTGAAAAACTCGCGTGCCAGCTCGGCGTCGAAGCTGCCCACCTTGCGGCCCTTCAAAAGATCGGCCTGGTACACGAACGCCGCTCGTCCGCCGAAGTCCAAGGCAACGCGAGCCAGGGCCTCGTCCATCGGCAGCGCGCAATCGCCGTACCGGGAGATGCCGCGCCGATCGCCCAAGGCCTGCCGCACCGCTTGCCCAATGCAGATGCCCACGTCTTCGACGGTGTGGTGACCATCGACTTGCACATCGCCCTGCGCATCGATCTTCAAGTCGAGCAGGCTGTGGCGACCCAAGGCATCCAGCATGTGCCCAAAGAACGGCAGCGGCGTGACAATTTCGGTCTTGCCCCTCCCATCGAGATCGATGGCCACCTTGATTTGGGTTTCTTTGGTGTTTCGTTCGATTTCTGCCCGACGCATGGCAGTTCACTATGGCGGTCGCGGGCAATGAAATCAAACCTTGGATGTGGAGGAAACCGCCAATTCGACTTAGTCTCGGGCCGTGCATCGCTTGCTCTTGCTGCCTCTTTTCGCCGTGGCGGGAACGGCGGGTTGTCGTGTGCTGTCGAGCGGGCTGCCGGACGACGATGCAAGCCCGGCGAAAGCCTGGCCGGACGCTGCTGCCGCAGACGCGCCGAGGCTGGTCGATGAAGGCAGCGGCGCCGTTCCGGTCGAACAGCCCGGCGTTGCTGGTCCCGGTTGTTCGGATGGGACCCGCGAGGGTTTCCGAGAATACGAGGTATGGCCGCTCATCGCGGGCTGCGCGGGTGGATTCGCCCAAGCTGGCGTGATTGGTACTCTCAAGCCCGCGTGCGCACTCGTGGCCGGGGACAGCAGCAACAATCCTGCCGGCGTCGGGTGTAGCGCCGCGGATCTGTGTGCCGCTGGCTGGCACGTGTGCTTGGACGGACCCGACGTGGCGAACCACTCGCCCACCGGGGGATGCGAGGGCAGCGTTGTCGCTGGCGAACCACGTTTCTTTCTGGTGGCGATGGGAGCCTCACCGATGGGAACTTGCACCTCGGACCGCACCGCAGCCAACGACTTGCACGGCTGCGGCGGGCTCGGCGAACCGGAATCGGCGGATTGCCAGCCGCTGAACCGTCGAATGGGGTTCGCCGATTGCCGCAAGACAGACAGGATCTGGTTCTGCGGCTCCTCCTCCGGGAGCACGGAGGAAGCCTCCGTGGTGACCAAGAGCGGACCGACCCTAGGGGGCGTGCTGTGTTGCAAAGACCAGAAAGACTAGATCGTCGTCACGGGCCGTCGGGACGTTTTGGCGCTATCCTTGGGGCGCCAATGCTGAGGTACACAAACGCGTGGAGTGCCGTCGTGGCGGTTGCCGCATTCGGCGTCTCCTCGTGCAGCGTGAGTGATACGGGGTTGGGCCTTGCGCCGGACGCCAGCACGGGCACGCCCAGCGCAACGCAAGTCTGCTACTTGGGCACCATCGATCGCGCCAACTGGCCCACCGGATCGCCTGGCACCTCATGCAGCAAGCCGTGCGGCCCCGACGACCTCGGCGTCCGGACCTGCAGTCAGACCGATCTGGCAAGTTGTCAGGCCGCGGCCGGTTGCGTCTGCCTGGCAGCGCCCTGCACGAAGTGCGCAGACTGTGCCCTGCTCGCAACGCCCGACTGTTATGTCCCGTCCAACCCCGGGGCCCCTTCCACCTGCGGCACGGCCGTCACAAACGGCGGCGGTTGCACCCCATCCTGCGGAAAAACCCTGTGTATTCAGGCCGATGGCAAGACCGGCTGCGTGTGCAACGCCCACGGCAAATACGCGTGCGCGCCGTGGGGCGGTACCACGTGGAAGTGAGTGCCGCGCTTTCCACGGGCAATTCCGACGTGGCAAGGCGATCTGTCGAGCGGCTTTTCGCAAGTACGATTGCACTGAATGTGCATTGACGTAATCCACAGGGGCTGGGAGACTCTTGGCCCTCGTAACCCAGGAGAAAACGCTCTATGTCCGAGTATCTTTTTACGTCCGAGAGTGTGACCGAAGGCCACCCCGACAAGCTGTGCGACCAAGTGTCGGATGCGGTCCTCGATGCTTGCATGGCGAAAGACAAGACCAGTCGCGTGGCGTGCGAGACCTTGACCAAGACGGGTTTCGTCATGGTCGCGGGTGAAATCACCACACGCGCGCAGCTCGACTTTCCCGCCATCGTACGGGACGTGGTCAAGGGCATCGGATACGAAGACTCGTCGATGGGCTTCGACTACAAGACCTGCGGCGTGATGGTCGCGGTCGAGCAGCAATCGCCCGACATCGCCCAGGGCGTGGACGGCCACGGGGTGTACACCCAGAACGACCAGGGCGCCGGAGACCAAGGCATGATGTTCGGTTACGCGTGCGACGAGACGCCCGAGCTGATGCCCATGCCGATCATGCTGGCGCACAAACTGGCCAAGCGATTGGCCGACGTTCGCAAGAAGGGCACCGTTGATTTCTTCCGTCCCGACGGCAAAAGCCAAGTGACGGTTCGCTACGACGAGAATTACCACGTGCTCGGCGTGGACACCGTCGTCGTGTCGACCCAACACAGCGAGAGCGTCGCCTACAAGAAGCTCAAGGAAGCGGTGATGGAGACCGTCATCGCCCCTGTGGTGCCGAAGAAGCTCGTCGGCCCCAAGACCAAGTACTTCATCAACCCAACCGGCCGCTTTGTGGTTGGCGGACCGATGGGCGATTCCGGCCTCACCGGCCGCAAGATCATCGTCGACACCTACGGCGGCATGGGTCGCCACGGGGGCGGTGCCTTCTCGGGCAAGGACCCGTCGAAGGTCGACCGCTCGGCCTGCTATTACGCCCGTTACATCGCCAAGAACATCGTGGCCGCCAAGCTGGCCCGACGTTGCGAAGTGCAGCTCGCCTACGCCATCGGTGTCGCCAAGCCAGTCTCGCTGCTGGTGGAGACCTTCGGCACGGGCACTCTTTCGAACGATCGCCTCGCGCAGATCGTGTCCGAGACCTTCGACGCCCGCCCGGGTGCTCTTATCCAGGAGCTGAACCTCCGCCGCCCAATCTTCCGCGCCACGGCGGCCTACGGGCACTTCGGTCGCTCCGACAAGGAATTCACTTGGGAGCGCACGAACAAGGCAGCCGCGCTTCGTGCCGCCGCCGGCAGCAGTGTCACCAAGCTGGTCCTCCGCAAGTCGGCGGCCTAAACTAGCTGTCAGCACGAAAAGGCCACGGTCCGCGAGGACGGTGGCCTTTTTCTTTGGTGGCCGTCGTGCGCCGCTTACGCGGCCTTATTCAGGATGCCGTTCCCAAATGAAAAGAGCCGCTATCCCTGGGGACGGCGGCTCTTCATTTGGGCGACCCGCTAAGGCGCCCTTTTCGTTCGTGTGATTACGACACGTCGGTGCTGCCGTCGACGCCTTCGGCATCGATTCCAGCGTCCAGCGCGGGCGTGGTGTCGATTCCCGTGTCGACAGAAGCCGCCGAAGCGTCGATTCCTACGTCCAGAGCGCCATCAAGGAGCTGGGGAATGACCTTACCATCAATGCCACCGTTGACGTCGAGGGCCACATCCGAGCCGTCAGGACCAGAGAGCGGAACGTCGAGAGCGTCGTTGCCCTTGGGGCCGTCCACGCCGGGGCTGGTGCCCGTATCGAGACTTCCACCGGTGCCGCTGTCGACACCGCTGTCCAGCTTGACACTAGAACCGCCAGCACCTGTGGAGCCGCCCGTACCCACTGCGCCGCCCGCGCCTCCATCGAGGTAGATCGCGCCGCCGGTGCCGATTGCACCGCCCGTGGTAACGACCGCGCCATCCGCACCGCCCGTGCCCTTCGCGCCGCCAGTCGAAACGACGTCCTTCTTGGCATCCGCGGAGCCGCCGCCGTCCTTACCATTACCGCTGCTGCCGCCGTCATCCGAGCCGCATCCGGGGGCCAGCAAGCCAGCGCCAAGCAACATTCCAAGTCCAAGCACAAGTATTGAATTCCGCTTCATTTGGTCTCTATCTCCTACAGAGCTGGCGGGCAGCTTAGGCCCGCCTGCAAATTTCACAAGTTCTCAAATGGTCGTCGAGGGGACGCTCTCTTACACCGACCGTGGCCGAGGCGCAACTGCAGAAAGCCGAAAATCACTCGCGGCTGGGCAAAATCTTTTCGGTTCCAGGCACTTGCACCACCGACGGAGCGGCGTGCTCTGGATCACTATTCTCGGTGGCCTCGGTGTCTTCCTGGTCGGTCTCATCGCCGGTTTCAAAGTCGCTGCCAGGCGCGAGTTCCTCGATGGGAAGCGGACCCGCGGAGCCTCTCGCAAATCTCATCATGGCGTTGACGGCGCTCACCTGGGCCGCGCGAACGGCAGCCACCGAGCGGCGGCGGTGGCCCTCGACCAGGATGGAGAACGCGAGAATCTCGGATCCATCACCAACGAAACCGGACAGGCAAGAGACGCCATTGAGGGTCCCGGTCTTCGCACGAACTCGGTGCGCAGCCGAGGTACCACGGAAGCGATTTCGGGTGGTTCCATCCACGCCGCCGACGGACATCGACTGCATGAGATCGGGCCCGATACGCGGATCGAAGTACAATTGTCGGAGCAGCGCGATCATGCCGCCCGCAGTGACCCGATTCTGGTGTCCAAGTCCCGAGCCGTTGCTCGGAACATACGCCGACAGCGGAAGGCCGAGATCGCCGAGGGCCTCGCGCAAGGCACGCACGCCCTTCGCCGTCGTAGGAGCCCCGCCGTAGATCTCCCCGCCGACGGTTTCGAGCACGCGCTCGGCCCATTCGTTGTCCGAATCCTTGTTCACCCTGCGCAGAAGCACGGCGAGCGGCTCGGATTCGTGCACACCCAGGATGTCGCTCTGGCGCAACGGCTCGGGCGCAAGCAGTGCGGGCGTGGAATCGCTTGCCCCACCGGTCACTGCTAGGGTCACGCCTTCCAAGCCATCTCGGCCGGCTAGATGCGATCGGTTCTCGCCCGTGTAGATCCCGGCGTTGCCCAGCACGGCGATGCCCGACTGGACCAACGCTTGGCGAAGTAAGATGGCGGCGAACAGCGGCTGGCTGGGCGCTGAACGCTGGACCGACACGGGTCCGCGAGTCCTTGCGATCTTCCCGGTGACCAAGACGTGGATGCGGTTACCAGCTCGATCGAGTGAAACGCCGATGCGCCCCTTGCCCTTGACGACGGTTTCCGCCTGGTTGACCACCACGAATGCATCCGATGCCGGCCGCAGCAAGACCGACGGGCGCGCGCCCGCCTTGTCACCGGGCCGAACGAGCACCTCGATGGACGCCGAGCCGACCCGCAGCGGTGGCCGTCCGCCCAGGGCGATTTCGTCCGAGCCGATGCGCCTCGGGTCGCCGAGAACCGAACCCGCCACGCGGGTGACACCCTTGGCGGCCAGCCTTTCCGCCAAGGCTTCGATGTGGCGATAACGAAGCGATGGATCGCCCTCTCCGCGCACGATGATGTCGCCCGCAACCTTTCCGTCGGTGTCGGGCTCGGTGCCGGTCACTTCGGTCCGGTAGCGGAACGTGCTGCCCAGGCGAAGCAACGCCGTGGTGGTTGCGAGAACCTTCTGGTTCGACGCTGGGTCCATCAGGGTCGAGCTACGCCAGCCGAACAGCTTGCGCCCCGACGACAGGTCCTGCACCTGCATGCCCACGCGCAGACGACCGAGCGTCTTGCCGCGGACTATCTCTTCCAGGGATTCCTGCAGTCGTGCGACCCGTTCGCGCTCCGGATCGTCGACGGTCGGCCTCGCGACTTCGCTCGCGAAGGTTGCCGGCACGGGCTTGGGTTCGGCAGTCGCCCTGCCGGCCGGTTTCTTCGTGGTCGCCGCCGCGACTTTGCTGACGGTCCTCGCCTTCGTGGGGGCGATGACCTTCCCGTGGACCGATTTGTTGGCCGGCTTGGCGGCGGGTCTGGGCGCAGCTGCCCAGGCAGGTGGCGCGAGCGTCAGCATCAGCAGGGCAATGGAGATGTTTTTTCTCATCGGCTCACACAGCGGAAGCCGAGATCACCGTCGCGATGCGCGGGATCCCAGGCGTTGCGATTGGACAGGCGGGGAGGGACGAAATAGCTGCAACAGGAACCGCCGCGAACCACCCTCCGCGAGGGATCGCGGTCGTATTTGTCCGCGACCCACTCCCAGACGTTGCCGGCCATATCCAGCACGCCGAAGGGACTGGCCCCGTCGGGGTAGCTGCCGACTGGCGATGGTTTGCCGGGATTCTTGCCAGCGCAGGGGCCTTCGTTTTCGAAGTTGCCCCAGTTGGCGTGGGCGCAGTCGAGCACCTCGCCCCAGGGATATTCTCGGGTATCGGTGCCACGGGCGGCCTTTTCCCATTCCTCTTCGGTGGGAAGTCGTCCGCCGGCCCAGGTGCAAAACGCCCGCGCTTCATGCCAATTCACATGGGTCATCGGCAGATTGGGTTCGCGGAGAAGGTCGGCTGTGACCGGACTGCACTTGCGCGCCGCCGTGCAGGCGGCATACATGCCGCGCGTGACCTCGGTGCGGTCGATACGGTAGACGCCCAGCTTTTCCACGCGCACCGGTCGTTCGTCATCGGCCCCACGGGTCGATCCACGCGTGAAGGGACCCGCGGGAATGGCGATGCGGTCGGCCGACTTGCTCGACGCTGCGACCGCTGGCCTTTCATTGCCGGAGGGCACGAGCAAGTACAGGGCAGCTGCCAGACACAGGGCCAGCTTCTTCGCCCTCGGCAGGGCTTTGATGGCAGCCTCTCGTCGTAGCGCCGCTCCCTTGTTCAGGCGTCTCTCGGTGTGAATCACATGGACGGGACCGCGGCCACGCGTGTAGCGCGCGCCCTTGCCTTCATTGTGCTTGCGCACGCGCGCGTCCACATCACGGCTGATTCCCGTGTAAAGCGAACCATCGCGGCAGCGCAAGACGTAGACGAACCATGCGGGCATGCCCGGCAATGACTATGGCCAAATGCTGCAGTGCTGGCAAATTCCCCACGCATTTCGCGTGGTCTTTGTTCCGGCCGTGGCCTCCGACGTCAAAGCCCGGCAAAGTCCATGCGTCCAAGCCGAGCCCGCGCCTCGGCCAGCCACTCGACGGGCGCCTCGGGCGCGCGTCCTTCCAGCTCGAGGTATCGGCGCAGGTGTTCAGCCGCCTGCCGCCTGCTTCCGAGCTTTTCGAGGGCGCTCGCCAGGTTGTAGTGGGCGTCGGAGAACCAGGGCGTCCGCTCGACCACCCGGCGGAATTCCGAGACCGCCTGTTCGAGCTCACCCTGTTCGTAAAGGAGACTTGCCAGGTTGTAGCGCGCCTCGGGCTGCTCGGGGTCGAGGTCCAAGGCCGCCTGAAATTCGATGCGCGCCAGGGATATGTCTTTGCGGCGGTAGGCGATACCGCCCAGGTTGGTGTGTGCGGCGGCCAACCCGGGGTCGGCCTCGAGCGCCTTTCGATAGCATTCCTCAGCCTCAGTGTCTTTTCCGGGCACACCTTCTTTGGCCAAAGCGTCGGCAAACCAATCGAACCCCGCCTTGTTGACGGCAGGCTCCCTGGCCACCGATCCGTCTTCCGACTTCGGGCTCAAAGCGAGGATCTCCGCGGCCCGCTCGGCCAGGTCCGACAAGCCGAAATCGAACCTACGTTGTCCGGTCACTTCGAAGGTCGAGCCGCCGTCCACCAGTGCCAGCGCGGCGCCATCCCAAGTCACGCGCAGCTTTTCCAGCGGGCGGTCGAGCGACGGCAACTTGCTCCGGACCTGCTCGAGGGCCTTGCGGATCTGAGCCGGCTGAAAGCCGCGATCCACCAGTTCCTTGGCGGCCCTCACGCTGACCAGATCCTGAAACGAATAGACCTGGCGGCCCTGGCGCTTGAGCGACGGACCGACGAAGCCCGACTGCGACCAGTAGCGAAGCTTCGACTCGGGAAGGCCGAGGATGCGCGCGGCCGCGGCGAAACTGTATTCGCTTTCAACCAGGATGCTCATTGCCAAATTGCCTCCACATCGACATCGAGAAACACACGGGTGCCTTGGATACGGATCCGGGTTTCGCCGCGCACCTTCTTCGGCTGTCTGCCGGTGATGCGTTCCACCTCGCGCCGGACGATCGTCTCGATGCGGGCGTCGAGGGTCTTTTCCTTGTGCAGCAGGGCTGCCAAGCGTCGTGCGGTGCCCTCGTCGGCCGGCTCGCGCAGGATCTCGGCGGTCGAGGCCAGGTCGCAGGTGAGCATGGTGGACCCGAGAAAAGTAGACTTTCCTACCTCTTGCCGGGTTTCGCCTTCCGAAATGACCTCCGCGTGCGCAAAGACCGCGTCGAGCGCGGCCTGCGAAAGCGTCTCGCGGATCTCGCGTTCGATGAGGCTGATGCGCCGGACCTGCGCCATCGGGCGTATTTCGTACTGCGAAACCTGCCTGGGCTTGGGGACAGCCGGGGCGGCGAGCGCGTCGGGCATGATGATCTTTAGGCGATTATGTGATCCCATGTGTTGACATGTAGGATATCAGCATCCGTCACGGTGGCAAAAAAGTTGTGTCTTTCGTGGGTCCCCGCTGCGGTGCTTGATGTGGTAGGGCCGTGCTGTCCATGACCAGGCTTCTGTGGAACCTGTACGCGCTCTGCTACGACG